>Ga0075430_100000550_pt1 | contig 28484 bp, 32 predicted proteins | sample RhiMetdeltSRZDD4_FD_75294 | JGI IMG/M metagenome (GOLD analysis project Ga0075430, IMG submission 75294) | Populus rhizosphere microbial communities from Tennessee, USA - Rhizosphere MetaG P. deltoides SRZDD4 | ecosystem: Host-associated > Plants > Roots > Rhizosphere > Soil | place: USA... | reverse complement strand
CGGTAGAGCTGCACGCCCAGCAGCGAGAGCGCCAGCAGGGTGAGCGGCAGCCAGAGCCAGATCCAGCTGCGCGAGGTTCGCTCCTCGGCCAGGAATTCCGGAAGCGGCCCGTCCTCGCGCATGATTTCCGCCGGGCGGCGCGAAGGATCGAACAGGCCGAGCTGTGGCGACGGATCGATCGAAAGGCGATCGCCGCCCTCCTCCACCAGCGCGGCGACGCCGTTGAACACGCTGCCGCACTTGCCGCAGCGCACGGTACCGAAGTGCGCGGCAAGCTGGTCGCGCTGCACGCGAAACGCCGTGCCGCACGCCGGGCAGCGCGTGACGAGGTTCATCTGCGCTCGCCCGTCAGCAGCGCCCAGCCCTCTTCGCGGGCGCCGACCTCGAGCTCGAACCATACGCGGTAGGCCTGCGCGACCTCGTCGGCCTGGGTTTCGAGAATTCCGGAGAGCGCAATGCCCGCCGCGCGGCGCGCGAGCAGCGGCGCGAGCACGATGAGCGGCTGGGCGAGGATGTTCGACACCACGATATCGTAGTCCGCCTCGGGTAGCGCGTCGGGCAGCGCGGAAGTCAGCGCGACGCGATTGGCGAGCGCGTTGGCGCGCGTGGTCTCGACGGCTTGGGGATCGAGGTCAACCGCATCGACGTGCGCCGCGCCGAGCTTGGCCGCGGCGATCGCCAATATACCCGAGCCGCAGCCGTAATCGAGGACGCGCTCGCCGCCGCGCAGCCTCTGTTCCAGATACGTCAGGATCAGCTTGGTGGTCGGGTGGCTTCCGGTGCCGAACGCGAGTCCCGGATCGATGCGCACCGCGATGCGGCCGGCCGGCGCCCGGTGCCAGTGCGCGCCGATCCACAGCCGCTCTCCGACCGCGAGCGGCGCGAACTGCGCCTGGCTCGCGCGCACCCAGTCCTGGTCGTCGATCTTTTCGACGGAGAACGGCGGCGGCGCGATCCCCACAGCGCTGGACGCTCGCGCGATCAGCGTACGCGAGTCGCTTTCCGGCGAGATGACCGCGCTCACGGTTCCCGCCGGCTCGATCGCAACCGACTGCGCCCCGGCCTCGAGCAGCGCGTCGCTGAACGCCTCGGCCGCGGCGCGCTCGATCTGCAGCCGGAGCGCGAGCCAGGGCATCACGGCTGCTTCAGCTTCATTTCCTCTTTTTCTCCTCCTGGGCGAGCTTCTGTTCCAGGTAGTGGATCGACACGCCGCCGCGCATGAAGCGCGTGTCGTTGAGAAGCTCGCGGTGCAGCGGGATGTTGGTCTGGATGCCCTCGACCACCATCTCGGAGAGCGCGATGCGCATGCGCGACATCGCCTGCTCGCGGTTCGCGCCGTAGGCGATCACCTTGCCCACCATGGAATCGTAGTTCGGCGGCACGGTATAGCCCTGGTACACGTGGGAATCGACGCGGATGCCCGGGCCGCCGGGCGGGTGGTAGGAGGTAATCTTCCCCGGCGAAGGCGTGAAGCGGTAAGGATCCTCCGCGTTGATGCGGCACTCGATCGCGTGGCCGCGCACGTTCAGGTCTTTCTGCCGCATGCGCAGCTTCTCGCCCGCCGCGACGTGGATCTGCTCCTGCACCAGGTCCACCCCAGTGATCATCTCAGTCACCGGATGCTCGACCTGGATGCGCGTGTTCATCTCGATGAAGTAAAACTCGCCGTCCTCGTACAGGAACTCGAAGGTGCCGGCGCCCCGGTAGCCGATGCGCCGGCACGCATCCACGCAGCGCTCGCCGATCTTGTCGCGCAGCTTGGCCGGCAGCTCGGGCGCGGGCGCCTCCTCCAGCACCTTCTGATGGCGCCGCTGCAGCGAGCAGTCGCGCTCGAACAGGAACACCGCGTTTTTGTGGGCGTCGGCTAGCACCTGGATCTCGATGTGCCGTGGCTGCTCGAGATAGCGCTCCAGGTACACCACCGGATTGGCAAACGCCGCCTGCGCCTCGCTGCGCGTCATGTTGACCGCGTTGAGCAGCGCGGCCTCGGTGTGCACCACGCGCATGCCCCGCCCGCCGCCGCCGCCGGCGGCCTTGATGATCACCGGGTAGCCGACCTTGCGCGCGATGCGCACGATCTCCTTGGGGTCGTCGGGTAGCGCGCCCTCCGAGCCCGGGACGGTCGGCACCCCGGCCTTGGTCATCGCTGCCTTGGCGCTCACCTTGTCGCCCATCAGGCGGATGTTCTCGGGGCGCGGGCCGATGAAGATGAAACCGGAGCGCTCGACCTTCTCGGCGAAATCGGCGTTCTCCGACAGGAAGCCGTAGCCGGGGTGGATCGCCTCGGCGTCGGTGACTTCCGCCGCGCTGATGATCGCCGGGATGTTGAGGTAGCTCGCGGCGGCGGGCGGCGGGCCGATGCAGACCGACTCGTCGGCAAGCTTCACGTACTTCGCCTCGGTATCGGCTTCGGAGTGCACCACCACGGTCCGGATGCCGAGCTCGCGGCACGCGCGCTGGATACGGAGCGCGATCTCGCCGCGGTTGGCGATGAGAATCTTTCCGAACATCTAGCCGAGAATGAAGAGCGGCTGGCCGTATTCCACCGGCTGGCCGTTCTCGACCAGGATGGCTTTCACCACGCCGGAGGCGTCGGCCTCGATCTCGTTCATCAGCTTCATCGCCTCGATGATGCAGATGGTGTCGCCCTCCTTCACCGCCTGCCCCACTTCAACGAACACCTTGGCGTCCGGCGAAGGCGAGCGATAGAACGTGCCCACCATCGGCGCCTTCACCACGTGTCCCTCCTGGCCGGGCTCGGGCTCGGCGGCCGCAGCGGCCGGAGCCGTCGCCGCTGCCGGGGCGGTCGCCACCGCCACCGGCTGGGCAGTTGCCACGGTGACGACGCCGCCCTTCACGATCTTGACCTTCTCCTCGCCCTCGGTGATCTCGAGCTCGGCGATCCCCGACTCCTGCACCAGGTCGATCAGCTTTTTTAGCTTGCGCAGGTCCATGCAGAACCCCGTTTTTTACGCGTATTTCGCCGCAGAACGCGGCATTTTAGCTGCGCAATCTTGCTACGAGCTGTCGGAGCTCGGGGGATTTCAAGGCTCCGAGGTGCCGCTCCACCACGGCGCCGCTCCGGTCCAGCCCCACGGTGTAGGGCAAGCCCCCGCCCCGGTTTCCCAATGCCCGGATCAGATCCACGGCCGTCGCGTCCGCCACGAGCAGTGAATAATTGATTTTGTAGGTTTCGGAGAATTCACGTATTTTGGCAGCAGAATCGATGCCGATGCCGACTATTTCGAGCCCATTTCCGGCGGCGGCCGCCTTGGCGGCTACCAATAGCGGCACCTCCTCCCGGCACGGTGCGCACCAGGTCGCCCAGAAGTTGCATAGCAACGCCGTGCCCCGCCACTCGAGCAACCGGCGCGGCCTGCCTTCCAGGTCGCGAAACGTCGTCGACAGCAACTCGGCGGCGCCGGTACGCGCTTGAAGCGCGAATACGCCGGCGAGCGCGCCCGCCGCGGCCGCGACTGCGCCGACCCCGGCGAGGATCAGCCCGTCACGTCGGCTGATCGCCATTGCGCAGCAGCGCGCCGACCTCCGCTATGCCCGCGCGGTCCATGACGCGGCCGGCCTGCGAGGTCTTGAGCGCGAGGCGCTCGTCCCGGGGATCGAAGACCGAGAGCTTGAGCGGCGCGTCCTGCCAACTGAGCGAGAAAACGCTCATGGCGTGCGCCCGGCTGCCGGAAAAGCGCCTGCCCTCGTGGGTGCTGAAGGCTAGGCGGCGCTCGAGCAGGAACAGCTCCACGTCCTTCGGGCTTTCCGGAAACAGTTGCAGCTCAATCTCGGCATAGGGACCGGCGGTGCCCTTCAGCACCGGCCCCGTCAGGTAGGGGCTGAAGCGCTCCAAGGCGCGCATGGCGTCGAGCGCGATGCGGCGCAGCTCGTTGACCCGCGCGGTGTGCTCCTCGGGCTGGTAGAGCGCGCGATACGCGCGCAGCTCTTCTTCGATCTCGTCATTCCGCGGCAGCGCCTCGGTCTCCGGCGCGCCGAGCTGGCGCGCGGCCTTGCGCTTGGCGAGCGCGAAGTCGTCGATCCCATCCTCGGCCATGATGCGCGCGGCAGCGGCTGCGATCCGCGCGCGCATTCCAGTCTGGCGCGTGCCTTTCCGGCTCACGCCCGGATTCAATCATAGAATCTCGTCGCTTCATGGCGGCGCATCTGCACATCCTCGGCATCTGCGGCACGTTCATGGGCGGGATCGCCGCGATCGCCAAGGCCGCCGGATATCGGGTCACCGGCTGCGACGCCAACGTCTACCCGCCGATGAGCGACCAGCTGCGCGCGCTGGGCATCGAGCTAATCGAGGGCTTCGGCGCAGACCAACTCGCGTTTCGCCCGGACGTATGGGTGGTGGGCAACGTCGTCACGCGCGGCAATCCCCTAATGGAGGCGATCCTCGATTCCGGCCAACGCTACATGTCCGGTCCGCAGTGGTTTGCCGAGCAAGTACTCGCGGGCAAGCACGTGCTGGCAGTGGCCGGAACGCACGGCAAGACGACGGTGTCCGCCATGCTGGCCTGGATCCTGGAGCAAGCCGGCCAAACGCCGGGCTTCCTGATCGGCGGGGTGCCCAATGACTTCCCTGTCTCGGCGCGCCTCACTCCTTCGAGGCTCTTCGTGATCGAGGCTGACGAGTACGACACCGCCTTCTTCGATAAGCGCTCCAAGTTTGTGCATTACCGTCCCCGCACCGCGATTCTCAATAATATCGAGTTCGATCATGCAGACATCTTCGACGATCTTGCTTCGATCGAACGGCAATTCCACCACTTCGTGCGCACTGTGCCGAGGTCCGGAAGAGTGGTGGCAAACGGGGCGGAAGAGAGTGTGAAGCGAGTGCTCACCATGGGATGCTGGACCCCGGTAGAGGCGTTCGGCATAGCCGAGGGTTGGCAGGCGAGCGAGGCAGCCGCCGACGGCTCCTTCGAGGTCGGGTTTGAAGGCCGAGCCCTGGGCCGGGTGGGCTGGTCGCTGCTTGGGGCGCACAACCGCATGAACGCGCTGGCGGCACTGGCCGCGGCGCGACATGCCGGGGTCGAGCCGCCTGCCGGCATCGAGGCGCTTGGCTCTTTCGGCGGCGTGCGCCGGCGCATGCAGGTGCGGGGCGAGGCGGGCGGGATCACGGTCTATGACGACTTCGCCCACCATCCGACCGCGATCCGCGTCACGCTCGAAGGCTTGCGGCAGAAGGTCGGCAAAGCGCGCATCCTTGCCGTGCTCGATCCGCGCTCGAACACCATGAAGCGCGGGGTGATGAAGGACGCGCTGCCAGCGAGTCTCGGCCTGGCCGAGCGCGTGTACGTCTACACCGCCGGCATTGCGTGGGACGCGCGCTCGCTCTTCGCGCTGCTTGGCGAGCGCGCGCGCTGCGAAAGCGAGCTCGAAGCCTTGATCAGCGCCGTGGTCGGGGAGGCGAGGGCAGGGGACCATGTCCTCGTCATGTCGAACGGCGGCTTCGGCGGCATCCACGAGAAATTGCTTGATCGTCTATCTGCACGGGTTTAACTCCTCGCCCCAGTCGCATAAGGCGCAGGTCATGCAGCGCTTCATGGCCGAGCGCGGGCTCGCACACGAGTACGCATGCCCGGCGCTGCCGCCGTTTGCGCAGGATGCGCTGCGGGCCGTCGAGCCTCTCATGGTGCGCAAGCCATGCCTGGTGGGATCGTCGCTGGGCGGTTTCTACGCGACCTACCTTGCCGAGAAGCACGCCCTGAAAGCCGTGCTGATCAACCCGGCGATCGACCCCCACGTCGGCCTGCGGGCCTACCTCGGGCCGCAAAAGAATCTGCACACCGGCGAGCCCTACGAGCTTACTACGGCCCACCTGCGGGAATGGGAGCGGCTCTACGTGCCGCGCATCGACCCGAGCCGTTACTTGCTGATCGTGGAGACCGGCGACGAGGTGCTCGACTATCGCAAGGCGGTGGAGCGCTACGCGGGCGCCGAGCAAGTCGTGATTCCCGGCGGGGACCACAGCCTGCAGAGCTTCCCGCAACATCTGCAGCGCATACTCGAGCTTTCGCGTGCACCTTCTCTATGAGGAAGACGGCGAGCTGAAGGTTGGCGCGGTGCTCGACCGCGCGCCGGCCTCGTTCCACGTTGAAAGCCCGCACGGGCGGCGCTCGAAGATCAAGGCCGCGAGCGTGCTGCTCGCCTTCGAGCGGCCGGCGGCCGCCGAGCTGCTGGGAGAGGCGGAAAAGTTCTCGCGCGAGCTGGAAGTCCAGTTCCTCTGGGAATGCAGCGGCACGCGCGAATTCGGCTTCGAGGAGCTGGCGCGCGAATACGTCGGGCGCGAGCCGACCCCGGCCGAGGCCGCCGGGGTGCTGCTGAAGCTGCATTCGGCGCCGATGTATTTCTACCGACGCGGCAAAGGCCGCTTTCAGGCCGCGCCCGAGGCGACGCTCAAGCAGGCGCTCGCCGCAGTCGAGAAGAAAAAGCGTGTGCAGGAGCAGGTGGCCGCGTGGGCGGAGTTGCTCGCGAAAGGAAAATGTCCGGCGGAGCTCGCCGCGCTGAAGGACGAATTGCTCTACGCGCCCGATCGCAACAAGCCCGAGACCCGGGCGCTCGAGCAGGCCTGCGCGCAGACCGGGCTCGCAGCGGCGCGCATCTTCGAGCGCTGCGGGCTGCTGGGCGACAGCCACGACTACCACCTGAAGCGCTTTCTGCACGAGTTCTTCCCGCGCGGCGCGGCGTTTGCGCCGCACGATCTGCCGCAAGTGAGCGCCGAGCTGCCGCGCGCGCCGGTCGCGGCCTTCAGCCTCGATGACATCGGCACGACCGAGATCGACGACGCCTTTTCCATACAGAAGACCAAGGATGGTTTGCGCTTGGGGATTCACATCGCGGCGCCGGCGCTCGGCATCGCGCCCGGCACCGCGCTCGACGCGATCGCGCGCGAACGGCTCTCCACCGCCTACATGCCCGGCCGCAAGTTCACGATGCTGCCGGAAGACGTGATCGCGCGCTTCTCGCTCGATCACGGCGGCGAGCTGCCGGCGGTGTCCCTGTACGTGGACCTCGACGAGAACTATGCGCCGCGCGCGCGCCATACGCGGCTCGAGCGCGTACCGATCGTTGCCAATCTGCGCCATGCCGAGTACGACGCACTCAACGAGGCGTTCGAGCAAGGGGCAGGGAAGGGCCTCGCGTACGAGGAGGAGCTGCGCACGCTATGGCTCGCCGCGCGCGCGCTCGAAGCGCGCCGCGGCAAGCCGAGTGCCGGGTCGGCGCTCGACTACAACTTCTACGTGGAAGACGGGCGCGTGCGCATCGTGCCGCGCAAGCGCGGCGCGCCGCTCGACAAGCTGGTGTCGGAAATGATGATCCTCGCCAATTCGGCCTGGGGCGAGCTGCTCGCGGAGCGCGACGTCGCCGCCATCTATCGCGTGCAGTCGACTGGCAAGGTGCGCTTCAGCGTGCATCCCGAGCCGCACGAGGGCCTGGGCGTGGCCGCGTATGCTTGGATGAGCTCGCCGTTACGGCGCTATGTCGACCTGGTGAACCAGTGGCAACTCGCCGCGGCGCTCACCGGCCGCAGGCCGCCCTTTGCGCGCAACTCCGATGCGCTGCTCTCGGCGCTGCGCGCCTTCGAGGTCACCGCCACGCGCTATGACGAGCACCAGCGCGCGATGGAGACCTATTGGAGCCTGCGCTGGTTGCTCCAGGAGGACACGCGCTCGCTCCAGGCCGTGGTCCTGCGCGAGAATCTCGTGCGCGCGCAGGGCCTGCCGCTCGTTACCCGCCTGAGTGCGGCGCCGACGCTTGAGCCGGGAACGCTCGTGCGGCTGGAAGTCACCGGCGTCGACTTGCTCGAGCGCTCGCTCGCCTGCGCGTACCGGGAAACGCTCGGCGCGGTGCAGGATTCGACGGAGGATGCTGGTCAAAAAGCCTAAAGTATGAAAGGCTTGTGGTATTGAGGTGAGAATGCACTTTATATGGGGGAGGCAGGACCGCCTGCTCGGCGCCGCGCTTGGGCTGTCGCTCGCGCTGCATGGCGCTCTCCTGTCGGTGCATTTCAGGTTCCCGGACGGCACGCGCTGGAAACAGGACAGCGCGCCACTGGAAGTCGTATTGGTGAACGCGAAGACGCGGGAGCGACCCGTGAAAGCCGACGTCCTTGCGCAGGCCAACCTGAACCGCGGCGGGACGGTGGAGGAAAACCGGCGCGCGCGCACGCCACTGCCCGTGACCGAGCCGCGCAATCCGGGCAAGGATCTGGCCGACGCCGAGCGCCAGCAGCGCGCGCTCGAGGCGAGGCAGCAGGAGCTCCTTGCCCAGATGCGGGCGGCACAGAGCCAGGTGCCGGCAACCGCGCCGGGCCAGACTTCGGTCGAAGAGTCCGGCGCGCAGCCGAGCGGCCGCGATCTCGCGGACCTTGCGCTCGCGGCGATGCGCCTGCAGGCGCAGATCGACCGCCAGATCGACCAATACCAGAAGCGGCCGCGCAAGAAATTCATCGGCGCGAATGCCGCGGAATACCGCTTTGCGCAGTACGAAGAAGACTGGCGCGTTAAGGTCGAGCGGGTGGGCACGCTCAACTACCCGCCCGAGGCGCGCGGACGGATCTACGGCAACCTGCGGCTCACGGTCACCATCCGCCCCGACGGCAACGTCGAGTCGATCGAGCTCGACCGCTCCTCCGGCCTCAAGGTGCTCGACGCCGCGGCGTTCAAGATCGTGCGCATGGCGACGCCGTTCGCTGCCTTTCCGCCCGACATCCGGCGCGATACCGACCTCCTGGTGATCACCCGAACTTGGTTTTTCGGTCAGGGCGACAAGATCTGGACTGAGTAGCCCCATGAGCGACCGGTACGCGGTCATCGGCAACCCGGTCGCGCATTCCAAGTCGCCCGCGATTCACGCGGAGTTCGCGCGCGCCACCAGCCAGGACATGGAATACACCCGCATCGAGGCGCCGCTCGATGCGTTCGCGGCGGCGGTCGAGCGCTTCCGTGGCTCGGGCGGGAAGGGCCTCAACGTCACGCTGCCTTTCAAGGGCGAAGCCTTCCACCTCTGCGCGCGCGTGAGCGAGCGCGCGCGGCTGGCGCAGGTCGTCAACACCCTGCGCTTCGAGGATTCCTTCGGCGACAACACCGACGGCGTCGGCCTGGTGAGAGACATCTCCGCCAACCTCGGCCTGCCGCTGCGCGGGAAGGCAGTTCTCCTTCTGGGCGCCGGCGGCGCCGCGCAGGGCGTGGTCAGCGCGCTGCTGGAAGCGGGCGTGGCGCGCCTGGTGATCGCCAACCGGACCGTAGCGAAGGCCGAAACGCTGGTCCGCCGCTTTGCGGGCGCATCGTCGGCTTGCAGTTACGACGCGCTGGCCGGCCACGCTTTCGACATCGTCGTCAACGCCACCTCGGCCGGCCTTCGCGGCGAAGCGCCACCGGTACCCGAAGACCTCCTGGGAACCACCGCGCTTGCGTACGACATGGTGTACGGGCGCGACACGCCGTTCCTCGCAGCCGCGCGCAAGGCCGGGGCGCCGGCGTGCGACGGCCTGGGCATGCTCGTCGAGCAGGCCGCGGAGTCGTTCTTCCTCTGGCGCGGCGTGCGCCCGGCAACGCGCCCGGTGCTCGAGAAGCTCCGTGGCGCGTAGCCGCTGGCGGCCCCTCGTCTTCGCCTGGAAGGCGTTCTGCTACACGCTGGGGACCGCGCTGCTGGTCGCGATCGCGGTGCAGCTCTGGTTCCTGTCGCACCTCATCTATTGGTCGAACTTCAATCCGTCCTCGACCGCGTTCATGGAACGCTACCTGGAGAAGCCCGGCGCCAGGGTGCGCCACGTCTGGGTGCCTTACCACCGCATCTCGGAGCACCTCAAGCGCGCGGTCGTCGCGGCCGAGGATGCGAAGTTCCTCGATCACGAGGGCTTCGATTGGGAGGCGATTACCAAGGCGATGCAAAAGAACGAGAGCCGCGGCAAGGTGGTCGCCGGCGCCTCCACCATCAGCCAGCAGCTCTCGAAGAACCTGTTCCTTTCGGGTAGCCGCTCTTGGCTGCGCAAGGGGCAGGAAGCCGCGATCACGTGGATGATGGAGCGCACGCTCTCCAAGCGCCGGATCCTGGAGATCTACCTGAACGTCGCGGAATGGGGCGAGGGCATCTTCGGCGCGGAAGCCGCGGCGCGACATCACTTCGGCGTGCCCGCCGCCGCGCTGACACCCGAGCAGGCGGTCTGGCTCGCGGCCATCCTGCCCAGCCCGAAGCGCTACGAGCGCGGGCGCCGCACACCCTATATCGAAGGGCGCATGGTCACCATCTCGAGCCGCATGGGCTACGCCCAGATCCCATGAACACCGAATCACCGGCGCGCCTCGAGGTCGAGGAGCTTCAGCAGAACCTGCGCGAAGTGCAGGAGCTGCTTCAGAAGCACAAGGCGATGGAAGGCGTAACCGAGCGCCAGGAAATGGCGAAGCACGAGCTCAAGCTCGACCGCCTGCACGCCGCCGACATCGCCTACATCCTCGAGGCGCTGCCGCTCGAGGAGCGGCTGGCAGTCTGGGACCTGGTCAAGGCCTACCGGGACGGCGAGATCCTGGTCGAGGTGTCGGACGCCGTGCGCGAGTCGCTCATCGAGGCGATGGACGCGCGCGAGCTGGTGGCCGCGGCCGAGACCCTGGAGGCCGACGAGCTTGCCGATATCGCGCCGGACCTGCCGGCGAGCGTCATCGAGGAGGTGGTGCAGTCGCTGCCGGCCGAGGAGCGCGAACGGCTGCGCGCGGCGCTGTCGTTCCCGGAAGGCGCCGTCGGCGCGCTGATGGATTTCGACCACGTTTCGGTGCGCGAGGACGTGACGCTCGAGGCGGTGACACGCTACCTGCGGCGCCTGGACGAGCTGCCCGACCATACCGACCAGTTGTTCGTTGTCGACCGCGAGCAGCTGCTGAAGGGCACGCTGCCGCTCGCGCGCCTTATCGTCTCCGACCTCGAGCGCGAAGTGCGGCAGGTGATGATCCCGGAGAGCGTCAAGCTCTATCCCCAGGACCCGGCCGAGGACGCGGCGAGCGCCTTCGAGCGCTATGACCTGGTGTCGGCGCCCGTGGTCGACGCGTCCGGTCGGCTGATCGCCCGGCTGACGGTCAACGCGGTGGTCGACTACATCCGGGAAAAAAGCGCCGAATCGCAGCTCGCCGAAGCCGGCTTGAGCCACGAGGAAGACGTGTTCGCCCCGGTGCTCGACAGCTTCAAGAACCGCTGGGCTTGGCTGGCGATCAACCTGGTCACCGCATTCATCGCCTCGCGCGTGATCGGGGTATTCGAAGACTCGATCGCGCAGCTGGTCGCGCTCGCGGCGCTGATGCCCATCGTGGCGGGCATCGGGGGCAATTCCGGCAACCAGACCACCACCATGATCGTGCGGGCGCTCGCGCTGGGCCAGATCCAGGGTGCGTACTGGCGCAACCTGCTCGCCAAGGAAGTCGGCGTCGCGCTCTTGAACGGCGCGGTCTGGGGCACGCTGCTCGGGGCGATCGCCTACGCCTTCTACGGCAACGTCGCGCTCGGCGGCGTGATGGCGCTCGCCATGATGCTGAACCTGCTGCTCGCGGCGCTGATGGGCGTGAGCATTCCGTGGCTGCGCGCGCGCTTCGGCCGCGACCCCGCCGTGGGCTCGTCGGTATTGATCACCGCCTGCACCGACTCTGGCGGCTTCTTCATCTTCCTTGGCCTAGCCACGCTCTTCCTTGTTTGAGGGCGTAGTCGAAGAGCGCGACGCGCTGCTGGAACACCTCGCCGAAATGGCTGGAAGCGTCGGCCGGCGGGAGCTTGAGCCAGGCGTCGGCTTCTCCGGACTTAACCACGATCTGCATTTCTTGCTTGCGCGCCAGGTGCATCATGGCGCCGTTTTCCGTCAGGCAGTGCATGAAAAGCGAGCGCACGCCCCAGTTGCGGGCACGCAAATGCGCTCGCCCGAGCAGCGCGCCACCGATGCCGCGACCTCGATAGCCCGGCAGCACCGACACGCCAAGCTCGGCATGCCCGTCGCTGCGCGCGAGGTGCGCCGCGGCGATCAGGTACAGCGCGTCGTCATAGACACCGAAAGCCGCGTCGCGCTCGAAATTGATGCGCGCCACGTAGGCGCGCACCGTTTCGTCTTTGAGCGGCAGCCCGAAGCGCAGCCTGCGGTCTTCAGTGCCAAGCGCAAGAAGGTGTCCGGCGAGCGCGGCGCGATCCAGCCTGGAGAGCTCCCTGATATGGATATTCATATCGCCGGTGTTTGGACACCGCACGTGATGCAAGGTTTACGCCAGTTGCGTTACGAAATCTTGGCGAATGCGGCGCGCGCGGCGGCGAGCGTGGCTTCGATCTCGGCCGCGCCGTGCGCACCCGACACGAAGCCGGCCTCGTAGGCCGACGGCGCGAGGTACACGCCGCGCGCGAGCATCTCGTGAAAGAAGCGGTTGAAGCGCTCGCGGTCGCATTGCATGACCTGCGCGAAGCTCGCGGGCGGCGCGTCGCGAAAATAGACGCCGAACATGCTGCCGATCGATTGCGCGGAGAAATGGCGGTCGGATTTCCCCGCTGCGGCGGATAGTCCATCGACCAGCGCCCGGGCCGTTGCTTCGACCTTTTCGCAAAAGCCGGGCGCCGAAACGATCTTCAAGGTCGCAAGCCCCGCGGCGACGGCGATCGGGTTGCCCGAAAGCGTACCGGCCTGATACACCGGCCCGAGCGGAGCGATTTTCTCCATGAGCGCGCGCCGGCCGCCGACCGCGGCGAGCGGCAAGCCGCCGCCCGCCACCTTGCCGAGCGTAGTGAGGTCCGGGCGGATGCCGAAGCGCGCCTGCGCGCCGCCGAGCGCCACGCGAAAGCCGGTCATCACCTCATCGAAGATCAGCACCGCGCCGTGGCGCGTGCATTCCTCGCGCAGCGTCTCGAGGAACCCGGGCGCCGGCAGCACGAGGTTCATGTTTCCGGCGACCGGCTCGACGATCACCCCGGCGATGTCTTTCCCGCGCTTCTCGAAGAGGGCCTTGACCTGCGCGCTGTCGTTGTAGTCGAGAACCACGGTGGCGGCAGCGGTTTCGGCGGGCACGCCGGCGCTGCTCGGGTTACCGAAGGTGAGCGCGCCCGAGCCGGCTTTGACGAGGAGCGCGTCCGCGTGGCCGTGGTAGCAGCCCTCGAACTTGACGATCAGGCTCCGGCCGGTGAAGCCGCGCGCGAGGCGCAGCGCCGTCATGGTCGCTTCCGTGCCCGACGAGACCAGGCGGACGAGCTCGAGCGAGGGCACGAGGCGGCACAGGAGCTCGGCCAGCTCGATCTCGGCCTCGGTCGGCGCGCCGAACGACAGCGCGCGCGAAGCCGCCTCCTGTACCGCCTCGACCACTGCCGGATGGCCGTGTCCGGCGAGCATCGGCCCCCACGAGCCGACGTAGTCGACATAACGCATGCCGTCCGCGTCCCATAGATAGGCGCCCGAGGCGCGCTCGAAGAACACCGGCGAGCCGCCGACGGCGCGGAACGCGCGCACCGGTGAGTTCACGCCGCCCGGGATGCGCGCCTGGGCGCGCTCGAAGAGCTGCTGGCTTTTTTTCATTGGAAGAGCTTGCGGTATTCCCCCGCGCGCACGGCGATGTCCGGCGCGTCGAAGAGATCGCTGATCACCGCGAGGAGGCTCGCTCCGGCGGCGATCAGCGCGGGGGCGTTCTGCAGCGTGATGCCGCCGATCGCACAGGACGGGACACCGAGGTCATGCCCGAAAAGCGAGAGTGGAGCACGCACCGCGTCGGGCTTGGTGGGGGATGGGAACACGCTGCCGAAGGCGACGTAATCCGCACCGGCGCGCGCGGCTGCTCGGGCCCGGTCCAGGTCGTTGTAGCAGGACGCGCCAAGGATCCTGCCCGCGAGCGTGCTGCGCGCCGCGGCAAGGTCGCCGTCATCCCTGCCGACATGCGCGCCGTTCGCGCCGACCGCGAGGGCGATCTCGACGTCGTCGTTCACGATGAACGGCACGCCATAGCCGCGCGCGAGCGGCGCGAGTTCTGTCGCCTGGAGCAGGCGCTTGTCCCTGGACAGGATCTTGTTGCGGTACTGCAGCATCGCGACGCCCGCCTTGAGCGCCTGCTCCACTTTGTGGAGCAGCGCGGCGGTATCCGCCGTGTCGGGTGTAATCGCATAGAGCCCGCGCATCATCGACTGAAGAAGCGGTTGGGCAGCGCCTGCCCGGCTCCGGTGCGGATCGCCCCGGCGAGCGCCTGCCAGGTGAACTCCTGCGCAGCGCGCGAAGCTTCGGGCACATCGCGGCCCTGCGCGAGCTGCGCGGCGAGCGCGGAAGCGAGCGTGCACCCCGAACCGTGATAGCTGCCGGGCAGGCGTCGCCACCGGTCCTCGCGGACCAGGCCGCGCGCATCGTAGAGCTTGTTGCTCACCTCGGCGCTTTCCTCGTGCGTGCCGGTGACGAGCACGTATCGGCAACCGCGCTCGAGCAGGCGCTTCGTGCCGCCGAGCTTTGCCGCCTCGAGCGTGTTGGGCGTGACCACCGTCGCGAGCGGCACGAGCGATTCGAGCAAGGTTCCGGGCAGGTCGTCGCTCGCCAGTGGATCGCCGCGCCCGGAGGCGAGCACCGGGTCGAGCACGAGCGGGACTTGCGCGTGCGCGGCGGCAATCGCCGCGACCGCGCGCACGTTGTCGGCGGATCCGAGCACGCCCACCTTGAACGCGGCCACCTTGCTTTCGGCGAGCACGCGTCGCGCCTGTCGCGTGACGAGCTCGCCGGCAAGCGTCTCGAGCTGCTCCACGCCGCTCGTGTCCTGCACGGTGAAGCCGGTGAGCACCGACAGCGGATGGCAGCCGAGCGCGGCGAGCGTGAGCAGATCGGCCTGCAATCCCGCGCCGCCAGTCGGATCGGAAGCAGCGAACGTCAGAACAATCGGTGGCATGAGCTAATATCCGGCCCATTCTATGACCGAGAACCAAGTGCAGTACAAGACGTGGATGTGCCTGATCTGCGGCTTTGTGTACGACGAGGCCGCGGGACTTCCCGACGAAGGCATCGCGCCGGGCACGCGCTGGGAGGACATTCCCCTCAACTGGACCTGCCCCGAATGCGGCGCCCGCAAGGAAGACTTCGAGATGGTGGAGATCTAAACCCGATTACCCGAGTAAAATGGCGGTGCGGCGGCGCATGTCCTCGATCAACCTGACGCACCACTTCCTGATCGCCATGCCCAACATGGCCGATCCGTATTTTTCCAAGACGCTCACCTATATCTGCGAGCACAACGACCAGGGCGCGCTCGGCCTGGTCGTCAACCGCCCGATCGACATGACCCTGCAGGCGCTGTTCGAGCGCCTGTCGCTCACGCTGCGCGACCGCGTCCGCAAGGACGCGCCGATCTATTTCGGCGGCCCGGTGCAGACCGACCGCGGCTTCGTGCTGCACGCGCCCGCGGGTAACTGGCAGGCGACGCTGCGCGTGGGCGACGCGATCGGCCTTACCACTTCCAAGGACATCCTCGAAGCGGTGGGGCGTGGCGAGGGACCGGCGCGCATGCTGGTCACGCTTGGGTACGCGGGCTGGTCGCCCGGGCAGCTCGAGCACGAGCTGTCGCAGAACGCCTGGCTCACCGTGGAGGCGCGCGACGGCATCATCTTCGAGACGCCGGCCGAAGAGCGCCTGCCGGCGGCGATGGAGCTGCTGGGCCTCGACTACGCGAGGCTCCAGGACGAAGCGGGACATGCCTGAGGGCACTGTCCTCGCCTTCGACTTCGGTCTCAAGCGTATCGGCGTTGCAGTCGGGGAGCCCGAGCTGCGCACGGTGCATCCGCTACCCGCGGTGTCCGATTTTTTTCAGATCCAGAAGCTGGTCGACGAATGGAAGCCCGCGCACCTGGTGGTCGGCCTGCCGACCACCGCGCAAGGCGAGCCGCACAAGATGACGCGCCAGGCCGAGGACTTCGCGCGGCGCCTCGAGCGCCGCTTCAAGCTGCCGGTGGCGCGCGTGGACGAGCGCTTTACCTCGGTCGAAGCGGAATCGCGCCTGAGAGGGATCAAGAAGAAGGCGGTCGACTCGGTCGCCGCGCAACTGATTCTGGAGCAGTACTTCGATGAAGCCGCGTAATGACGCTACCTGAGGCCGAGAAGCTCTGCGAGCAGCTCGTCGCCGAGCTCAAGCCGCGCATCGGGCCGAGAAGCGCGATGGTCGGCCTCTATACGGGCGGCGCGTGGCTCGCGGAGCGGCTGCACCAGTTGCTGAGCCTGAAGACGCCGCTCGGCCTGATGGACATCGCGTTCTACCGCGACGACTACGCCGCGCGCGGCCTGAAGCACGATCCGAAGCGCACCAAGATCCCGTTCGACGTAAACGGCGCCGAGCTGCTGCTGGTCGACGACGTGCTCTACAGCGGCCGCACGGTGCGCGCCGCGATGAACGAGCTGTTCGATTACGGTCGGCCGGCCAGCATCTCGCTCGTCGTGCTCGCCGACCGCGGCGGGCGCCAGCTGCCGATCTGCGCCCAGCACGTCGGCGCGCGCGTCGAGGTGCCCGCCGGCATGCGCCTGACGCTCAAGCGAGCCGATTCCGGGAAGCTCGCCCTCGCGCTGGAGCCCGAGCGTGCAGCGTAACCCGCAGCTGAACGAGAAAGGCGAGCTGCAGCACCTGCTTTCGATCGAGGGCCTGCCGCGCGACATTCTGGTGCGCATCCTCGATACCGCCGAGTCTTTCGTCGGCGTGACCGAGCGCGAGGTCAAGAAGGTGCCGATCCTGAGGGGCAAGAGCGTATTCAATCTGTTCTTCGAGCCTTCGACGCGCACGCGCACCACCTTCGAGATCGCCGCCAAGCGGCTCTCGGCCGACGTGATCAACCTGAACATCACCGTGTCGTCGCAGACCAAGGGCGAATCGCTGCTCGACACCGTGGCGAATCTGTCCGCGATGCACGCGGATATCTTCGTGGTTCGCCACGAGAGCTCCGGCGCGCCCTTCCTCATCGCGCGCCACGTCAAGCCGCACGAGCACGTGATCAACGCCGGCGACGGCCGGCATGCGCACCCGACCCAGGGATTGCTCGACCTGTTCACCATCCGCCACTACAAGAAGGACTTCGGCCGCCTGACGGTGGCGATCGTCGGCGACATCCTGCATTCGCGCGTCGCGCGCTCGCTGATCCACGGCCTGACCACGCTCGGCGTGCCCGAGGTGCGCGTGATCGGCCCGCAGACGCTGCTGCCCGCCGGCGTGGAAGCGCTCGGCGTGCGCGTGTTCCACAACATGCACGCGGGACTCAAGGACTGCGACGTGGTGGTGATGCTGCGCCTGCAGAACGAGCGCATGCGCGGCGCGCTGCTGCCGTCGGCGCAGGAGTACTTCAAGCACTACGGGCTCAACGCCGAAAAGCTCTCGCTCGCGCGGCGCGACGCGATCGTCATGCATCCCGGGCCGATGAACCGGGGAGTCGAGATCGATTCGACCGTGGCCGACGGCCCGCATTCGGTGATCCTGCCGCAGGTCACCTTCGGCATCGCGGTGCGCATGGCGGTCATGAGCATCGTCGCGGGCAACTGATGCGCATCCATATCAAGAACGGGCGCGTGGTCGACCCGGCCAGCGGCAAGGAGGGGGCGGGCGACGTTTTCATCGCCGACGGAAGGATTTCCAACGAGGCGGGGAAAGCGGATCGGGTCATCGACGCGAAGGGGCTGGTCGTTGCGCCTGGCCTGATCGACCTCTCGGCGCGCCTGCGGGAGCCGGGCTACGAATACAAGGCGACGCTCGAATCGGAGATGGACGCCGCGCTCGCCGGCGGCGTGACCAGCCTCGCCTGCCCGCCGGACACCGACCCGCCGCTTGACGAGCCCGGGCTGGTCGACATGCTGCGCCGCCGCGCGAAGGCGCTGTCGCGCGCGCGCGTCTACCCCGTGGGCGCGCTTACGGTGAAGCTTGAAGGCGCGTCGCTCACCGAAATGGGGCAGCTCACCGATGCCGGCTGCGTCGCGTTTTCTCAGGCCAATGCGCCGCTCGCCGATACCCAGGTGCTCTGGCGGGCGCTGCAGTACGCCGCGACCTTCGGCTACCCGGTGTGGTTGCGCGCCGAGGACGCGTGGCTCGCGAAGGGCGGCGTGTCGCACGACGGCGAGATCGCCACGCGCCTCGGCCTGCCGGGCATCCCGCCGTTCGCCGAGACCATCGCGCTCGCCACGCTGCTCGAGCTCGTGCGCGCGACGCGTGCAAGAGTTCACATTTGCCGGCTGTCGACGGCCGGCGGGGTCGAGCTCATGCGCCGGGCGAAGCAGGAGGGCCTGCCGGTCACGTGCGATGTCGGCATTCATCATGTGCATCTCTGCGACATGGACCTCGGCTACTTCGACTCGCACTGCCGGCTCGAGCCGCCGCTGCGCAGCCAGCGCGACCGCGACGCGCTCGCGCGCGGGCTCGCCGAGGGCGTGATCGACTGCGTGTGCTCCGACCACACTCCGGTCGACGAGGACGGCAAGCACCTCCCGTTCGCGCAAGCCGAGCCCGGCGCCACCGGGCTCGAGCTGCTCCTGCCGCTCGCGCTCAAATGGGGCCAGGCCAGCCGGCTGGGACTCGCGGCGACGCTCGCGCGCATCACGTCCGAGCCGGCGCGCGTGTTGGGCGTAGCGTCCGGCAGGCTCGCCGCCGGCGCGCCGGGCGACGTGGTGCTCTTCGACCCGGCGGCCCCGGTGCGCGTTTCCCCCGAGACGCTGAAAAGCCAGGGCAAGAACACGCCGTTCCTCGGCTACGAGCTCGCCGGACGGGTGCGCTGCACGATCGTCGCCGGCAACGTGGTGTACGAATCATGAATACACGGGTCATGAAGTACGTTTGCTTCGCGGTTGCGTTGCTGGTTCTTGAGGGTTGTGCCTCGTCTCCAAGGCCGGGCGGCTACTACAAGGACGATGGCCCGCACGAAACGCCGCCGGCCAACCTGGATCGCGTCGCCGACGCCGTGCCGCGCGCGGAGCCGCTGCACAAGTACGCGAATCGTCCCTACGAAGCGCTCGGCAAGCGGTTCGTGCCGATGACTTCGCTGCAGCCTTTCAAGCAGCGCGGCGTGGCGAGCTGGTACGGCAAGCGCTACCACGGCCAGAAGACTTCCAGCGGCGAGACCTACGACATGTACGCCATGACCGCGGCGCACCCGACCCTGCCGATCCCGAGCTATGCCCGCGTGACCAACGTGACGAACGGCAAGAGCGTCGTGGTGCGCATCAACGACCGCGGGCCGTTCAAATCGGAGCGCATCATCGACCTGTCCTACGTCGCGGCGTACAAGCTCGGCTTCATCCAGGCCGGCCAGGCGCGCGTCGACGTCGAAGCCATCGTTCCCGGCCGGACCGCCGGCTTATAATTCGCCGCTTTTGCGGCAGGTTTGATGGCACGCATACTCCTCGTCTTTGCATTCGCAGTTTTGCTGAACAGCGTGTGGGCCGCGGCGCCGCAGCCGCCGTCGGTCATCGGCAAGGCCTGGGTGATCGGCGATCTGTCGAGCGGCCAGGTGATCGCGGCGCAAAAGGCCGACGAGCGCTTCGAGCCGGCGTCGCTGACCAAGCTGATGACCGCGTACGTCGTGTTCGGCGCGCTGCGCGACAAGAAGCTCACGCTCGAGCAGCAGGTGCCGGTGTCGACGCGCGCCTGGAAGGCCGCGGGCTCGCGCATGTTCATCGAGCCGCGCAAGCCGGTGACGGCCGACGAACTGATCCGCGGCATGGTGGTGCAGTCGGGCAACGACGCGTGCATCGCGCTCGCCGAAGCGGTCGCCGGTAACGAGGAAGTGTTCGTGCAGATGATGAATCGCGAGGCCGCGCGTCTGGGCATGAAGAACACGAAGTTCATGAACGCGTCGGGCCTGCCGGACGCGCAGCACTACAGCACCGCACAGGACCTCTATACGCTGTCCGCCGCCCTGATCCGCGATTTTCCGAAGGAGTACGCGCAGTACTATTCGCAGAAGGAGTACCGCTACAACAACATCACCCAGCCGAACCGCAATCGGCTGCTGTGGATCGATCCGAGCGTCGACGGACTGAAGACCGGCCACACCGAGGCCGCGGGCTACTGCCTGGTCGCCTCTTCGCGGCGCGGCGCCCGGCGGCTGCTTTCGGTGCTGCTCGGCTCGACCTCCGAAGCGACGCGCGCGCAGGAGTCGCTCAAGCTTCTCAACTGGGGATACCAATTCTTCGACAGCGTGAAGGTTCACGCGGCGGACACGCCGGTCCGGTCGCTGGAAGTCTGGAAAGGCGCGGCGCGCAGCGTGAAAGTCGGCGTGAGCCGCGACCTTTTCGTCACCGTGCCGAAAGGCGAGGCCGACAAGCTCCAGGCCGAGCTCGTGTCGCAGCAGCCGCTGGTGGCGCCGCTCACCAAGGGGCAGCGCGTCGGCGTGGTGCGTGTGACGCATGACGGCAAGCCCTTCGGCGAGTACCCGCTAATCACGCTCGAGCCGGTGGCGCAGGCGGGATTCTTCGGCCGCACCTGGGATACACTGCGCCTATGGCTGAAATGACGGTCTTTCTGAACGGCAAGCTGCTGCCGATCGAGCAGGCCACGGTATCGGTGCTCGACCGCGGCTTCATCTTCGGCGACGGCGTGTACGAGCTGGTGCCGGTCTACTCGCGCGTGCCCTTCCGGCTGGAGGAGCACCTCGCGCGCCTCGAGCGCAGCTTGGGCGAGGCCAAGATTCGCAATCCGTACGCGCGCGCGCAATGGCGCGCGCACATCTACCAGCTGATCGACGCGCAGCCCTTCGAAGACCAGGGCATCTACTTTCAGGTGACTCGCGGCGTCGCCAAGCGCGACCATGCCTTCCCGAAGGCCGTCGAGCCCACCGTGTTCATGATGGCGAACCCGCTCACCAATCCTCCGGCGGCGCAGGTGGAGCAGGGCGCCCCTGCGGTGAGCGCGCTCGACAATCGCTGGCTGCGCTGCGACATCAAATCGATCTCGCTCATTGGCAACGTGCTTCTGCGCCAGCTCTCCGCCGAGGCGGACGCGGCGGAGACGATCCTGTTCCGCGACGGCAAGCTCACCGAGGCTTCGGCCTCGAACGTGTTCATCGTGAAGCGCGGCGCGATCCAGTCGCCGCCCAAGACCAACCTCATCCTGCCCGGCATCACCTACGACGTGGTGGTGGAGCTCGCGCGCGCCAACGCGCTGCCGCTCGAATTCAAGGACGTCACGCAAGCCGAAGTGCGCGCGGCCGACGAGGTCTGGGTCACCTCGTCGTCCAAGGAGGTGCTCGCGATCGTCGAGCTCGACGGCCAGCGCATCGGCGACGGCCACCCGGGCCCCGTATTCCGCCGCATGTACCAGCTCTACCAGGAGTTCAAGCAGAAGGTCATGCGCGCCGGCCAGCGCGAGGCGGTGTCGGCATAGGAGGAATCCGCTCGTGCCGGTCGTAGCCGACGGCTCGCCGTTAGCGTTTCCCTGCGATTTCCCGATCAAGGTGATGGGCCGCAAGCAGCCGCGCTTCGTCCAGGCGGTGACCGGCATCGTGCGCAAGCATGCGCCGGACTTCGACGCCGCCACGGTCGAGATGCGGCCCAGCCGCCAGGGCAAGTACCTCAGCGTCACCTGCATCGTGCGCGCGACCTCGCGCCAGCAGCTCGACGCGCTCTACCAGGAGCTCTGCGACCACCCCGACGTGGTGATGGTGTTATGACGGCCGTCGAAGAAATCGTCCTCAAGCGACTCGGCCGCGCTGACTATTGCTCCACTTGGGAATCGATGCGCGCGTTCACCAGGGCGCGCGACGACTCGACCCCCGATGAGTTCTGGCTGCTCGAGCACGCGCCGGTGTACACCGTGGGGCAGGGGAGTCCCTTGAAAGCCGTGCCCGGCGCCATAGCGACGATCAAGACCGACCGCGGCGGCGACATCACCTATCACGGGCCCGGGCAAGTCGTGATCTACACGCTCGTCGACCTCGCGCGCCGCTCGATCAAGGTGAGGCGCTTCGTGTGGCTGCTCGAGCAGGCCGTCATCGACTATCTCGGCGGCCGCGGCGAGCGCAAGGCGGGCGCGCCCGGCGTCTACGTCGACGGCGCGAAGATCGCCGCGCTCGGCATCCGCGTGGTGCGTGGACGCGCCTACCACGGCCTCGCGCTCAACGTCGACATGGACCTCGCGCCTTTCTCCGCGATCGATCCCTGCGGTTTTCCCGGGCTGCGCGTGACGCAGCTGAGAGATTTGGGCGTTACGGATTCGTTCGACGCTGCCGCCGCGCGGCTTGCCCACCTCCTGCTGGAGAAGCTCGATGCGTGAAGCCGGCGTAAAGGAAAGGGGCGCGCGCAAGACGATCCGCATCGTCCGTCGGGAGGAGGCGCAGGCGCCGCCGCTTCCCAAGCCGGCCTGGATCCGGGTGCGCGCGGCGAGCCCGAACTCCCGCTTCTACGACATCAAGCGCATCCTGCGCGAGCAGAAGCTGCACACGGTGTGCGAAGAGGCGTCCTGCCCGAACATCGCCGAGTGTTTCGGCAAGGGCACCGCGACCTTCATGATCCTGGGCGACATCTGCACCCGCCGTTGCCCGTTCTGCGACGTCGCGCACGGCCGGCCGCTCGCGCCCGACGCCGAGGAGCCGCGGCATCTCGCCGAGACGATCGCTCTGCTCAAGCTGAGCTACGTGGTGATCACCAGCGTCGACCGCGACGATCTGCGCGACGGCGGCGCAGCGCATTTCGTCGCGTGTATCCAGGAAACGAGGAAAGTCTCGCCGCGAACGACGATCGAGGTCCTCGTGCCCGACTTCCGCGGCCGGCTCGAGCGCGCGCTCGGGATACTCGAGGCGGCCCCGCCCGACGTGATGAACCACAACCTCGAGACGGTGCCGCGCCTGTACCGCAAGGCGCGACCCGGCGGCGACTATGCGCACTCGCTGCGCCTCCTGCAGGAGTTCAAGCGGCGTCACCCGGCGGTGCCCACCAAGTCCGGCCTCATGGTCGGGCTGGGGGAGACCGACGACGAGATCCTCGCCGTGATGCGCGACCTGCGCGCGCACGACGTCGACATGCTAACGATCGGCCAGTACCTGCAGCCGTCGCCGCACCATCTGCCCGTGGCGCGCTACGTGGATCCCGCCATTTTCAAGGACTACGAGAACCGGGCGTCGGCGATGGGCTTCCGCCACGCGGCCATCGGCGCGCTGGTCCGTTCTTCGTACCACGCGGACCAGCAAGCCCAGCAGGCGGGAATCTAGGAAGCGAGGGCCCGTTCAACGAGGTCGTGGACCTCGGTCCAGTTCGGCTCGCCTACGTAGCGGCGCAGCACCCGGCCCTTCTTGTCGATGAGGAAGCTCATCGGGGTGATGCGCACGTTGCCGAACTCTTTCGCAGCCTCGCCCGAGCTGTCGAGCGCGACGCGGAAGGGCAGCGCGTGGCTCGAAGCGTACTTGGCGACGCGCTCCGGGTTGTCCCGGCGCACCGCGACCGCGACCGTCTCGTAGCCGCGCGGCGCGAATTTCCGGTGGGTGTCGACGATCCGGGGCATCTCTTTCAGGCAGCTTCCGCAATAGGTCGCCCAGAAGTTGACCAGCACCACCTTGCCGCGCAGGTCGGACGTGGAAAATGTCTCGCCCGAGAGCGGCGTGAAGCGCACTTCCGGCGCCGGCCGGACGTGGCTCAGCCCGGACAGCGCGAGGATCGCCGCCGCGGCGGCGATGGCGAGCGCAATGGCGGCGAAGCCGACGATAATCCTTGCTTTCATGAGAAACCTGATTTTCGCAACGCTCCTCGCGACCTGCGCCGGTCCGGCCGTAGCCCAGTTGGAGCGCATTACGCAGCGCGAGGCGCTATCCGGACTACGGGCCGCGCTCGAGCGCGGCTCGAACGCGGCGGTCGCGGCGCTGGGCCGCGCCGACGGCTTCCTCGGCAATCCGCAGGTGAAGATCCCGCTGCCCCAATCGCTCGAGCGCGCGGAGAAGCTGGCCCGGCGCCTCGGCTTCTCCGGTGAGGTGGATGAGCTGGTGGTATCGATGAACCGCGCCGCCGAGGCGGCAGTGCCGGAAGCGCGCAAGCTGCTGCTCGACTCGGTGAAGAAGATGACGGTGCAGGACGCGAAGGGAATCCTAACGGGAGGCGATACCGCGGGCACCGCGTACTTCAAGCGCGTGGCCAACACGCAGCTGCACGATCGCTTCCTGCCAATCGTCAGGTCGGCGACCGACCGGGTCGGCGTCGCGCAGCGCTATCGCGAGTTTGCCGAGCCCGCGGCGGCGTTCGGCCTGATCAAGACCGAGCACGCGGACCTCGACGAGTACGTGACGCAGAAAACCCTCGACGGCCTGTATTTCATGCTGGGCGAAGAGGAAAAGAAGATCCGCAAGGATCCCGTCGGCACGGGCAGCGCAATCCTGCGGAAGGTATTCGGCGCCCTCTAGCTACCGCTTCTTGGCGCGCAGCTCGGCTACGCGCTTGCGCGCCTGCGCCACGAACGCGCCCGCGGGGAATTGCTCGATGTAGAGCGCGATCTCCTCGGGGTCGTCGCTGTCCTTCACCCCGTTCCAGAACTCGGTCTCGGCCTCGCTGCCGGCGGAACGCACTTCGTTCGGATCCTCGGGCGGCTGTCCCTTTTCGATGCGCTGGAGCGCTTCGGCAAAGCCGCGCGCGCTCGGGTAGCGCTGCTCGGCCTGCTTGGCGAGCGCGCGCGCGACGACGCGGTCGATGTCCGCCGGAATCTCCACCATCGCGGAGGGCCAGACCGGGTCGTCCTGGATGATCTTCTTGGCGAGCGCCCACTGCGTGCCTTCGAAGGGCTTCTGGCCGGTCAGCAGCTGGTAGAAGAGCACCCCGGCCGAGAAAATGTCCGTGCGCCGGTCGAGCGGTTGCCCCTGGATCTGCTCCGGCGACATGTAGGACGGGGTGCCGAGGATCGTGCCGGCGCGCGTCGCCTCGACCTGGTCGCCGTCGGGCTCGGTGAAGCGCGCAACGCCGAAGTCGGTCAGCTTGGCGTGCCGCGCCGCGTCTAGCATGACGTTGGCCGGCTTGACGTCGCGGTGGATGATGCCGGCCTCGTGCGCCGCGTCGAGCGCGCCGAGCAGCTCGCCCATCAGGCGCAGGATCGTCTTGAGGTCGAAGCGCTCTTTGGCGTCGAAGTAGTCCTTGAGCTCGCGCCCCTGGATGTATTCCATGACGATGTACGCGAGGTCGGCTTCGTTGCCAAAGTCGTAGACCTGCACGATATGGGGATGATTGAGGCGCGCCACCGCGCGCACTTCGCGCTTGAAGCGCATGGAATACTGCTTCGCGGTCGCCTCGTCGAGCGTGCGGGTGAGGATGGTCTTGATCGCCACCCGGCGATCGAGCTTCGGGTCGTGGGCGTCGTACACCAGGCCCATCGCGCCTTTGCCGAGGATGCCGCGGATCTGGTAGCGGCCGAGGGACTTGAGTTCTTCCACTAGTGCGCCTTGTCCCAATTGTCGCCAACACCCACCTCGACAACCAGCGGAATATCGAGCCGGTCCTTGCCGACCGATTGCATGAGCTCGGGCAGCCGCGCCTTCACGGTATCGAGCTCGCCCGTAGGCACTTCCAGCACCAGCTCGTCGTGCACTTGCATGATCAGCAAGGAGCGGAGTTTCTCTTTTTCGAGAAAATTCTGCACCGCGATCATCGCGAGCTTGATCAGGTCTGCCGCGGTACCCTGCATGGGCGCGTTGATCGCCGCGCGCTCCGCGGCCTGGCGCCGCACCGGCGCCCCGCTGCGCAGCTCGGGCAGCCAGAGCCGGCGGCCGAACACCGTCTCCACGTAGCCTAGCTCGCGCGCGCGGGCGCGCGTCTGGTCCATGAAGCGCCTCGCGCCGGGAAAGCGCGCGAAGTAGCGCTCGACGTAGGTCTGAGCGGTGCCGCGGTCGATGCCGAGGTTCTGCGCCACGCCGAAGGACGACATGCCGTAGATCAGCCCGAAGTTGATGACCTTGGCGACGCGGCGCTGATCGGCATCCACCTGGGAGAGCGGGGTGCCGAAGATCTCGGCCGCGGTCGCGCGGTGGATATCCTCGCCGGCGGCGAACGCCCGCCGCAGGTTCTCGTCGCCCGAGAGGTGCGCCATGATTCGCAGCTCGATCTGCGAGTAGTCGGCCGACACGATCTTCGCGCCCGGCGGGGCGATGAAGCATTCGCGGATACGCCGCCCGGCGGGGGTGCGGATCGGGATGTTCTGCAGGTTCGGCTCGTTGGAAGAAAGCCGTCCCGTGACCGCGGTGGTCTGCGAGTAGGTGGTATGCACTCGACCGGTCCTCGGGTTGATGCTCTTCGGCAGCTTGTCGGTGTAGGTCGACTTGAGCTTGGACAGCGCGCGGTGCTCGAGGATCAGCCTCGGCAGCGGATGGTCGAGGGCGAGCTCGGCAAGCGAGTCCTCGTCGGTCGATGGCTGGCCGGAGGGCGTCTTCTTCTTCACCGGCAGCTTCTGCCGGTCGAACAGGATCTCCTGGATCTGCTTCGGCGAGCCGAGGTTGAAGGGCTGGCCCGCTGCCTCGTACGCCTTCTGCTCGAGAGAGAGAATTTCCTTTCCCAGCTCGTGGCTCTGGGATTCCAGGCGCGATCTATCGAGCAGCACGCCGTTGCGCTCCATGCGCCAGAGCACCGGCAGCACCGGCATCTCGATCGAGCGGTAGACGAAATTCAGCTTGTCGTCCGCCTGGATTTTCTCGGACAACAGGCCATGCACGCCGAGGGCGCAGTCGGTTTTTTCCGCCGCGTATTGCGTTGCGCGCGTGATCTCCACCGACGAGAACGGAATGCGCGCCGCGCCCTTGCCGGTGACCTCATCGTAGCCGAGCGTGGTCCAGCCGCAGTAGCGCTGCGCGAGCATGCCGAGCTCGTGCTTCTCGTGCACCTCGAGCACGTAGGATTCGAGCAGCGTGTCGTGCACGCAGCCGGCGAGTTTCACGCCGTGATTGGCGAGCACGTGGGTATCGAATTTCACGTTCTCGCCGACTTTTCTGCAGTCCTCACGCTCGAGCCACGGCTTCAGCAGCTCGATTGCCCTGGAAACCCCGACTTGCGCTGGCGCGCCGGGATAGTCGTGAGCCAGTGGCAGATACACGGCTTCATCGGCAAAAGCAAAAGCAAGGCCCACGAGCCGCGCGTTCATCGGGTCCTCGCCGTCGCAGACCGTGTCGAAGCCGGCGAGATCGACCGCCTCGATTTTCAGCGCCAGATCCTTCAACTCATCCTCGGTCAGAATCGCTCGCTGCCGGCGCTTCTGCAGGCTCGAAAGGGCTGGCATCGGCTCCGGCGCAGGCGGCGCGCCCTCGACCTCCTTCAGCCAGGACTTGAACCCAAAGCGCTCGTACTGCGCGCGCTGGAGGCTGGGATTGGGCTTCAATTTCAAGGCTGAAATCTCGATTTGCAGCGGTACGTCGCGCTTGATGGTCAGCAGCGCGCGCGCTTTCGGCAGCCAGTCGCGCATCCCGCGCAGGTTCTCGCCCGCGAGCCCGCTGATTTCGCCCGCGTGCTCGAGCACGCCCTCGAGCGAGCCGTATTTCTCGATCCACTTGCCGGCGGTCTTCGGGCCGACCTTGTCGACGCCGGGGATGTTGTCGATCTGGTCGCCGATCAGGGTCAGGTAGTCGAGGAACTTCTCCGGCGCGACGCCGAACTTCTTCTTCACGCCCTCGATGTCGAGCAGCTCGTTCGACATGGTGTTGACGAGCGTGACGCGCCCGTCGACGAGCTGCGCGAAGTCCTTGTCGCCGGTCGAGATCACTGCGCGCCAGCCGTCGCGCTTCGCCTGTTCCGCGAGCGTGGCGATCACGTCGTCGGCTTCCACGCCCTCGATCACCAGCATCGGCCAGCCGAGCGCCTCGACCGCCTCGTGCAGCGGCGCGACCTGCACGCGCAGGTCGTCGGGCATCGGCGTGCGGTTCGCCTTGTACTCGGCGTACTGCGCGTCGCGAAAGGTCTTGCCCTTGGCGTCGAATACGCACGCGAGCGCCGCCGGCTTATAATCGGTCGCGAGCTTGCGCAGCATGCTGAGCACGCCGTAGATCGCGCCGGTCGGCTCACCGGTCTTTGGGCTCTTCAGCCCGGGCAGCGCGTGGAAGGCGCGGTACAGGTAGGACGAGCCGTCGACCAGCAACAACGTTTTCTCAGGATTACTTCCCGACATGAATCAAGACAGGCAACCGAAGCTGGCCGAGCTGGCGAAAGAAGTTCCCGCGCCGGAGGCGTGGCGGGTTTTCGGCATTATGGCAGAGTTGGTCGAGGCGACCGAGCGCCTGGTCGGCATCCATCCCGCGGTCTCGGTATTTGGCAGCGCGCGCGTGAAGCCGGGCACGCCCTACTACCAGCTCGCCGAGGAAACCGCGCGACTGCTCTCGGACGCGGGCTTCGCCGTGGTGTGCGGCGGCGGCCCGGGGCTCATGGAGGCGACCAACCGCGGCGCCTACAAGGGTGGCGGCCTCGCAGTGGGCCTCAACATCGATCTGCCGATGGAGCAGCCTTCCGGCCGCTATCAGCACATCAGCCTGCGCTTCAAGCATTTCTTCACGCGCAAGGCGATATTCGCCAAGGTGGCGACCGCGTT
>Ga0075430_100000549_pt1 | contig 28492 bp, 28 predicted proteins | sample RhiMetdeltSRZDD4_FD_75294 | JGI IMG/M metagenome (GOLD analysis project Ga0075430, IMG submission 75294) | Populus rhizosphere microbial communities from Tennessee, USA - Rhizosphere MetaG P. deltoides SRZDD4 | ecosystem: Host-associated > Plants > Roots > Rhizosphere > Soil | place: USA... | reverse complement strand
CAGCCGGGCTTCCGCCGCGTCGAGGAGCTCCGATTCCGAGAGATGCGTCATCGCAATAACTTCTTCAGATTCGCCAGCGCGTGAAAGAAGTTTGCTTTCACCGCGCCCACTGAACTTCCGAGCACACCGGCAATCTCGTCGTGCGGCAGCTCGTGATAGATCCGCAGAATCAGCGTCGCGCGCTGTTTCGGGGGCAGCTTGGCGATCGCGGCACGCACTTCGCGCGCGCGCTCCTGCCGCATCACCGCAACGTCGGGCCGCTCCGACGAACTCTCGGGCAACTGTCGTTCGTCAATCGCTTCGATGCGGGGCCGCTTGAGCGACACCCGATTCAAGCAGACATTCACGCCGATACGGTACAGCCACGTTGAAAACGACGCGTTTCCCTTGAATCCGCGCAGTCCCCGATAGGCGCGCACGAACACGTCCTGGGCGAGATCGCTGGCGTCCTCGTGATTGCCGACGAAGCGGAAGCAAAGCTGGTAGATCTGCCGGCGATGCCGCTCGACGATGACGTCGAACGCTTCCCGTTTACCCGCAAGAGTCGCCGTGACGAGGTCACGGTCCTCTGCCGAGGCCCACATCGGGTCCGCAGCCGTCGGATTGCCGGTGCCGCTAACGCGCAGTTTCCAGTCAGGCGTCACGACACCAGTCCAGACCCGGCTCAGCATCTCGATCCGCACAGCATTCCGTTTTCCATCGCAACCCGTCGGCTCTCATCGGGTTAGACCCGATTGCCAGAATGAATGTTAAACGGACCTCAGCCAAATCCGTCTCCCGTTTGACTTTCGCTTTTCCTTTGCGTATAGTGCGCGCATCATGCTGCCACTTACGAAACGTCAGCGGGAGATCCTGGATTTCCTCAACGATTTCATCCAGCAGCACGGCTACGCTCCGAGCCTGGAAGAGATCGGACGCCGCTTCAACCTGTCGTCGCTGGCCACAGTGCACAAGCACCTGACCAACCTCGAGGAAAAAGGGTTCATCAAACGCGCCTGGAATCGAAGCCGATCGGTCGAGCTCGTCTCGACGCGACTGGGTGCGCGCGCGGTCGAGCTGCCGATGCTGGGCTACGTCGCGGCCGGCTCGCCAATCGAGGCGGTTGTCGGCAGCGAGTCGCTGGCTGTGCCCGAAGCGCTCGTCGGCAAGCGCGACAGCTACGTGCTGCGCGTCAAGGGCGACTCGATGATTGAAGAGCACATTCGCGACGGCGACTACGTGATCGTCGAGGATCGCCGGACGGCGGACAACGGCGAAATGGTCATCGCGCTGCTGAATGGCTCGGACGTCACGCTCAAGAAACTCTATCGGGAACAGGGCCGGATCCGGCTGCAGCCCGCCAACCCCACCATCCAGCCGATCGTCGTGCCCGCCGATCAGGTGCAGATTCAGGGAGTCGTTGTCGGCGTGATGCGGCGGTACTAGCGGCCTTTTTCTGTAGAATGCGCTCCATGAACGAGCGCAAACAGATCAATTTCACCATCGCCCCGGACGACTCTGGCGATGTGCCCCGGATTTACGCAAACTTCTGCGCGATCTCCCATACTCCATTCGATTTCACGCTGTCGTTCTGCGAGGTCCTTCCGCTTTCCGAGAAAGACATCCACGTCGCTGAGTCGGAGCACGTCGTGCGGGCACCCGTCCGGGCGAAAATCGCGGTACCGCTCCAGGTGGTGCCCAACCTGATTGCCGCGCTTCAGGAACATATGAGAATTATCTCGGAATCGACCGGCGCCAGCTGGGACAAGGGGCCGGTGCATTAACCCTGTTTCGCGGGGCGCGCGAACGAATTATGCCAACAATCCCGGGGCTTGCGGCGTTTAGCAGACGTATGACCGGACAGGCTATCGCGATGCCTGCGGCAGCGGATGGGGCCGCCGAGGACTTTTCCAGGCGTCTGGGGACGCTGTTCGATACTCATCACCAGAGGCTCTTCCGGCTGGCCAGACGGCTGAGCGGGAGCAGCGAAGACGCACGGGATGTCGTCCAGGAAACCTTCCTGCGCGCCGCGCGCTCGCCTGCCTCGGTGCCGAACGGGACGCCCAACGAAGAAGCCTGGTTGGTGCGTGTACTCATTAACATCTGCCGCGACCGCTGGCGGCGGCTGGCTGTGCAGCGGAACGGCGCGTTGAGCGGCGAGCTCGATGGGCCGTACCAGTCCTCCGATCCGGAGCCGGCGCTGATCGCGCGCTCTCTCGTGCAGCAGGCGCTGGGGCAACTCGTTCCGAAGCGGCGCGCCATCCTCGTGATGTACGAGCTCGAGGGCATGCCGATACCTTCGATTGCGAAGCTCCTCGGCGTCAGCGCGGTGACGGTGAGGTGGCATCTGTCGATCGGCCGGAGGGAGATGGCGAAGATCCTGGAAAGCAGGAAGGCACAATGAAAAACCTTGCTGACATCCTGCGCGAGGGCGATCCGGCGGCCGATTCCGAGCTGTCGACGATGCAGGTGGACGCGATCCGTCGCACCGTGCTCGATGCGGCGCGACGGCCCGACGTTGTGCGGACCCCCTGGCATCAACCGCTGGCGATGGCGACGATGGTGGCGTTGATGATTGCGGCGGGCATTGTGGCCGGCCGCAAGTGGACGATCGACGTGGAAAACGTAGGGCCACAGCCAGAGACTATTCGAACCGCGCCAACCGAGCAGCGCCGGCAACTGCAATTCTCGACACCTGGCGGAACCCGGATCATCTGGGTATTCGATCCGGAGTTCACTATCAAGGAGACCCTTCCATGACGTGCGGCGTTCGACACGTCTCGGCCATCGCGGCGGCCGTGGCGCTGGCCAGCGGAATCGGGGTGCGGGCGCAACAAGCGCCACCGACGCCCGCGCCGCCAGCGCAGGCGCCGCGTAGTTCAGTGCCAGCAGGACAGACGCCGCGCACGCCGCCGCCGTCGGCGCAGACACCGCGGCCAACTACCCCGCAGCCTGCGCCGCCCGCGCAGAGCCGTGACGCCTTTCGCGCGCCGCAGGGGTTCAGCGTGGTGCTCGTGGTCGCCGACCTGCAGGCCGCGACGGCGCCCGACGACGTGCCCCCGGCGGCACGGCGGGCGCTGACGGACATGAAGGAGTTCCTGCCTTACAAGTCCTACAAGCTGGTCGATGCAGCCTGGATTCTCGGGCAGAGTACCGGCAATACCACGACGCGTCTGCGCGGTCCCGAAGAGCAGGACTACGAGGTGAACCTGGCGACGAGCCGCGGCGAAGGCGTGCGCGTGTCGGTCCGCTTCACATTGAGAGACGCTGGCGTATCCGAGTATGCGGTGGCAGAAATGGCCTCCGTGGCCGAGCGGCAACGAGAAACCGAAAAGATGGAACGCGAGATCTTGGCCACGCGGCAAAAGCTGGCAGAAGCGCGACGCGCCAATCAGGAGGATGTCGCGAAGGAGCTCAAGTCGCAGCTTGAAGCGATGGAGCGACGGCAGCGATCACAGTCGGCGATGACGTATCAGAGCAAGAACTCGTCGCGCGGCCGGCTGGTGATCGACACGTCGTTCTCGATGGACGTTGGCGAGACGGTCGTCGTCGGCACGTCGAGGCTGAAAGCCAACAGCAAGGCCTTGATTGCTCTGCTGACCGCTGTTCCTGCGAAAGGCACCAGGCTGCCGACGACCGCATCCCGGTGAACTCGCGCGGCAGCTGACGGAGGTCACGGGGGAACGGAACGAGCTTCAACTCGGAGAAACGGAGCAACGGAGACTACGCTCTGCAGCCGATGGCGGCCCGGCCGATGGCCGGGCCGGGCGATCGACCGAGGCCCCACGGACACAAGCCGCCCTATCCAAGTTGCGCGCGGCTTGCGTCCGTGGGGCCTCGGTCGATCGCTCGCCGCGCTCGCGCGGCGCCATCGGCTCCGAAAGCTCATTCGTCTGTTCGTCTCCGTTGCTCCGCGTCTCCGAGTTGAAGCTCGTTCCGTTCCCTCCGTCACCTCCGTCGCCACGCCCACCGCAAACTCCAACTACAATCGGCACATGCCGAAGCGGCCTGCCGCGCGACGCGCGATACCGAAGCCATCCAAACTGCCCGCCGTCGCCCGCCGGATTCTCCACCAGCTGTTCACGCAGCACCCGGACGCCGACACCGAGCTGCACTACTCGAACCCCTACGAGTTGCTCGTCGCCACGATTCTTTCCGCGCAGTGCACGGACGAGCGCGTCAATCAGGTCACGCCCGCGCTGTTCCGCCGATACCCCGATGCACGAGCGCTAGCCAACGCGACGACTGACGAGCTCGAGCCGCAGATCCAGTCGACCGGTTTCTTCCGCGCCAAGTCCCGCTCGCTCATCGGTATGTCCACCGAGGTCGTCGAGCACCACGCCGGCGAGATCCCAAAGACAATGGAGGAACTCACCACCCTGCCAGGCGTCGGCCGCAAGACCGCCAACGTCGTCCTCGGTCATGCGCTCGGCGTGCCAGGCCTGCCGGTCGATCGCCACGTGCTGCGAGTCTCCAATCGGATCGGCATCGCCAGGTCCGACGATCCCGTGATCGTCGAACAACAACTGAATGCGGCAGTCCCCCCCGCCGAGTGGACACAAGCCTCCGACACGCTGATCCTGCACGGCCGCCGCATCTGCAAACCCCGCCCCCTCTGCGACCGCTGCATTGTCCGAACCGACTGCAACTTCTACGAGGCCACACAACGCGCTTCTGTGCGCCGCCCACCAAAGCCGCGAAGCACCGATCGCCGAGCGGCAAAGCCGCGAGTCACAGGTCGCGGCAGCGGGGCCGCAGGACAGAACCACCCTGAAAGCGGATCGCTCCCCGAGGTACGCCGAGCGGCAAAGCCGCGAGGCACAGGTCGCGGGGGTGGGGCCCCGCGACAATCCAAGAAATGACGCGCGAAAAGTTCACCGAGCTCGTCGAAGAAGCCCTCCGCGAAATCCCCGCACGGTTCCGCCGCGAGATGCGAAACGTGGCCATCGTCGTGGAGGATGAGCCGCCGCCGGACGTGCTCGATGACGTCGAGGCCGAGCCTGACGAGACGCTGTTCGGGCTCTACCAGGGCACGCCTTTGCCGGACCGGGGATGGGGCTACGGCAATGCCCTGCCCGATCGCATTTCGATCTATCAAAGCCCGATCGAGGAAGCGTGCGAGGACGACGACGAGATTCGCGACTGCATCGCCGAAACCATCATCCACGAGTTCGGGCATTACTTCGGGATGAGCGAGGAAGAGATCGAGGAGATTGAAGAGAAGTTCTGGCGCGGCGAGTCGCTCGATGACATCTAGACCGGGGCGTCCGCAGGCGCGCAAGCGCTTCGGCCAGCACTTCCTGGAACCCGCATGGGCGGACAAGCTGGTGAAAGCCATCGATCCGCGGCCAGACGACCGGTTCCTGGAGATCGGTCCGGGTCCAGGCGCGCTGACGTTGCGGCTGGCTCCCCGGGTTCAATCCCTCGTGGCCGTCGAGATCGATCGCGACATGGCATCGGCGCTCGAACCGCAGGTTCCTGGCAACGTCACCATCATTCGTGAGGATTTTCTTGAAACCGACGCTGGACGCTGGCCGAGCGACGCGCCGCTTCGGGTGGCCGGGAATCTTCCCTACAACGTCGCGTCGCCGATCCTCTTCAAGCTGCTCGAAGTCCAGCGTTCAACCGGCGTCTTCACTGACGCTACGCTGATGTTGCAGCGCGAGGTGGCGGACCGTATCGAAGCCGGCCCCGGCACTGGCGATTACGGAGTCCTTTCAGTTCTCGTCCAGCTCCGGGCGGACGTTCAGCGGCTGCTGTCGCTGCCTCCGGGAGCCTTCCGGCCGCCGCCGAAAGTGCATTCGGCGGTGATCCGCCTCAGATTCCTGGAGCAGCCCGCCGTCCGGCTCGTTGACGACGCTGTCTTTACAGGGATGATTCGGTCGGTTTTCACGCAGCGCCGGAAGACCCTCGGAAATGCTTTGCGACCGTTTGCCGAAGGCAGGGGTGTCAACGTCCGGGACTTGTTAGGTTTCGCCAACATCGACCCTGTCCGCCGGCCCGAGACGCTGACGCTGCAGGAATTCGGTCATTTAGCCAACTTGCTTGCCGGTGATTCTCCGACCGGAAGCCAGTCGCCAACTTCGTCGTAAACGGAAGCTGTGCTATAGTTTCGCGAGTTTTTGAGGTCCCGGACCTGCCGTCCCAGCGGCCATGTCCGGTGAACACGCTCCGTGCGGCCCTCCCGCACCGGTTTCGGTCCCGCCTCCCCGGCGGTTCTCCGTCGCCTCGTGTTCTGAGACCCAGCTCGCGCCAACTAACAACTACCAACAGAGGACTGGCGACTGGGACCCACGACTGACGATCCCCGACAGCCGAGCGATCCGCCTCTCCAGGTGATCCCGCTGGGGGGCCTTGGCGAGTTCGGCATGAACATGATGGTCATCGCCTGCGGCGAGACGGCCATCCTGGTCGACGCAGGGGTGATGTTCCCCGAGCCCGAGCTGCTGGGCGTAGATCTGATCATCCCGGATCTTCGCCTGCTTCAGCAGTACCGGATCGCGGCCCTCGTGTTGACACACGGGCACGAGGACCACATCGGCGCAGTGCCGCACGTGCTTCCCTACGTGCAGGGGCCCGTGTACGGCACGCCGCTGACGCTCGAGTTCGTCGAATCGAAGCTCGAAGGCCGCCGCGACGAGTTCAGGACCGCGGAGCCCGGCGAGGACCTGAAGAGCCGGTTGGTGCGCGTGCGGCCGCGCGAGCGCGTGACCGTCGGCGTGTTCACGATCGAGTTCCTGCGTGTTACGCACAGCATGCCCGATTGCGTCGCGCTGGCGATAGAAACGCCGCACGGCGTGATCGTGCATACGGGCGATTTCAAGATCGATCAGACGCCCCTCGACGGCGAGCATTTCGATTTTCATCGCCTCGCGCAACTGGGTGAAGCCGGTGTCCTCGCCTTGTTTGCCGACAGCACCAACGTCGAGCGGCGCGGGTTCACGGGGTCGGAAATCGAGGTGACCGACGCGTTCGAGGAGATCTTCACGAGCGCGGCCGGAAAAATCGTCGTGGCCATGTTCGCCTCGAGCATCTACCGGATGCAGATCGTGGTGGACCTGGCGGCTCAGTTCGATCGGCGTGTCGCGTTCGTCGGTCGGGGCGTGATGGAGAACTCGGAGATCGCCCAACGGCTGGGGTACCTCAGGATGCCGGCTGGCGTGCAGATTCGCGATTCCGACGTCCGGAGTTTTCCGGCCCAGGACGTGGTCTGCATCTGCACCGGATCGCAGGGTGAGCCGCAGGCTGCCTTGCCCAGGATTGCCATCGACGACCACCGGCACGTGAACCTTCAGCCGGACGACGTGGTGGTCTTCTCGGCCCGGGAGATTCCGGGCAACGAGAAGGCCATCGGCCGCGTGATGAACCACATCGCCCGGCGCGGCTCTGAGGTGGTCTACGAAGGCATCAAGCACGTCCATGTTTCCGGCCATGGAAGCCAGGAAGAGCTGAAACTGATGCTCTCCCTGGTCAGACCTCGCTACTTCGTGCCGATACACGGGGAGTACCGTCAGCTGTCGCGGCATGCTCGCGTGGCGGCCACCGTCTCGCAGGGAACGAAGGTGCTGCTGGCCGAAAACGGGGATCTCATCAGTTTTGACGGCGAGGGGGGCCGGATCACCGACAAGGTACCCGCCGGCCGCATTCTGATCGACGGCACCCGCAGTGGTGAGGTCGGCGACGAGGTGCTCCGGGATCGGCGGCACCTGTCCGGTGACGGTCTGGTCGTCCCCGTCGTCGCCATCGGACGGCAGTCGGGAGCGCTCGAGGAGACGCCCGACGTTATTACGCGCGGGTTCGTGCTGGACGCAAGGACCGAGGCGCTGCTGAAGGAGATTCCGTCGCTGCTGGCGGCGACCATCGAAGGGGCCAGCGTGGAAGAACGCACCGACCCTGGGCTCATCAAGGAGAAGATTCGCGTGGATCTGCAGAGGTTCTTCCGCAAACGCTCGGGGCTCCGGCCGCTGGTGCTGCCGGTGATCATGGAGATCTGATGGCCGGATCCGCGCTTTCCCGTCGATTGAGCGAGGTGATCGGCGTCGGCCTGTTCGCGATGGCGCTGATCTGGCTGATTTCATTGGCCAGTTACAGTGCGTCGGACCCGGTGTGGTTCTTCAATACGGGCCCGGACCTTCCCCCGGCGAATTTTGCGGGACGCATCGGCGCGTTCGTCGGCGAGTTGTCGTTCCAGCTGCTGGGTTACGCGGCATATCTGATTCCGATCGTCATGGTGGTGATTGGCTGGCACTACTTCTGGTGCCGGGTCCTCGACGCGGCCTATACGAAAGTCTTCGGCGCCGGATTGCTCTTCGCCTGCGTGGCGGCTTTCCTGTCGCTCGCGTTCGGCAGCCTCGAGGTCTCCGGCAAGGACTTCCTGGCCGGCGGATACATCGGGAAATGGGTGGCCGGGGCGCTGGCCGAATACCTCAATCGCACCGGGTCGATCATTCTGATTCTCACGCTGCTCTTCCTGGCAACGGTGCTCGCGACGCAGTTCTCGTTCGGCCGCTTCTTCGCGTTCTTCGGTCAGCTCGCGAAAGACCGCTGGGCCGCCGCGCTCGGCGCCATGCGCGCCCGGCGCGAGGAGGCGCGGCGCGAGAAAGAGCGTCAGGACGTCCTCAAGAAACACCTGGGCAAGAGTGGCAAGGACCCGGTAATCGACGTCAAGACGCGTCCGGCGGCGCGCGAAGAACCGAAGCGGGAAGAGCCGAAGGAGAAGGAGGAGGTCGCTCCAGCGAAGCCTTCTCGAACAGCAGCGATGGTCGGGGCGGCCGCGGCGGCGCTCAAGGCGGCTTCATCGAAGCCGACGCCGGCGCCAGCGATCAGACGTCCAGCGGCTACGCCCGCCGCGCCGACGCTGCCCTTGCCGGAGCCCGAGAAGCTGCCGGCCGAGCGCAAGCGCGGCGTCTACACTCCCCCGCCGCTGGCGCTCCTCGACGCACCGCGCGGCGAGCACAAGATCGACGAACGCGAGCTCATGGAAGGGGCGCGCCTGCTCGAAGAGAAGTGCCGCGAGTTCTCGGTCGAGGGTGCGGTCTCCCAGATTCATCCGGGACCGGTCGTCACGACCTACGAATTCAAACCGGACGCGGGCGTGAAGTACAGCAAGGTCACGGGCCTCGCTGACGACCTCTGTCTGGCCATGCAGGCGGAGTCGGTGCTCATCGACCGGATTCCCGGCAAGTCCACCGTCGGCATTCAGATTCCGAACCCGAACCGCGAGCAGATTTCACTTCGCGAGCTGCTCGAGTCCGACGCGTATCGGCGCTCGCAGTCGAAGCTGACGCTGGCGCTCGGCAAGACGATCCACGGTGAACCGTTCGTCAGCGATCTCGCCACGATGCCGCACCTGCTGATCGCCGGCTCGACCGGCACCGGCAAGTCCGTCAGCGTGAACGCGATGCTTTCCAGCATCCTCTTTCGCGCGTCACCGGACGACGTGCGTCTGATCATGATCGACCCGAAGCGTCTCGAGCTGGGGATGTACGAGGACATCCCTCACCTCTTGACGCCGGTCGTGGTCGATCCGAAGCTGGCGGCAAACGCGTTGCGATGGGCCGTCCGCGAGATGGAAGAGCGCTACAAGACGCTCGCGAAGGTCGGCGTCCGCAACATCGAGCAGTACAACCGGAACATCCAGCTCGCGCAGGCCGAGAAGAACGCGTCGCTCGTCGACGATCTTGGCAACGAAGTCAGACCGCTCCCCTTCATCGTCGTGCTGATTGACGAGCTGGCGGACCTGATGATGGTGGCGAGCAACGAGGTCGAAGAATCGATTGCACGCCTGGCGCAGATGGCGCGCGCGGTCGGCATCCATCTGATCCTCGCCACGCAGCGGCCGTCGGTCGACGTCATTACGGGCCTCATCAAGGCCAACCTCCCGGCGCGCATCTCGTTCCGCGTGTCGTCGAAAATCGACTCCCGCACGATTCTCGATGGCAACGGCGCGGAGCAGCTGCTCGGCAAGGGCGACATGCTCTACCTGCCGCCCGCCTCCTCGAGATTCGTCCGGCTGCACGGCCCCTACATCTCCGAGCAGGAGAGCGCGCGACTGGCGAGCTTCCTGCGCAAGCAGGGCAAGCCGACCTACGACGAGACGATTACACAAGAGGACAAGCAGTCGGCTACCGAGCTCGACTTCGCAAAGGACGATCTGTACGACGAAGCGGCGCGGATCGTGGTGTCGAGCGGCCAGGCCTCGATCTCGTACCTGCAGCGCCGGCTGCGGATCGGGTTCAGCCGCGCTGCACGCCTCGTCGACATGATGGAGGCCGAAGGCCTCGTGTCCGGCGGCGCCGGCGGCAAAGCCCGGGAAGTGCTCGTGAAGAAGGATTACTTCGACGAAGTGGACGCGCAGTTGCGATGACCGAGTGATCTCATGACGATCAAAACCAGAGTCCTCATCCTGTCGGGGTTGCTGCTGGCCGGGGCAAACGCTCCGGCTGCCGCGCAGCCGGTCCGGGATCTGTACGAACGTGCGCAGATAAGAGAGCGAACCGTCCGTGAGGCGGAATCGCCAACCCTGCAGCAGATCCGGAACGCGGTCGCCGCCTACGAACGTGTGGTCCTCCGCTATCCCGCGAGCGGCTATTGCGACAACGCGCTCTGGCAGGGCGGCAACCTGTCGATGCTCGCTTACGAGCGGTTCGGAAAGGCGGCGGACAGGCAGACGAGCATTCGCATGCTCACGCTGTTGACATCCGGGTATCCGTCCAGTCCATTCGTTCGACGTGCCCGCAGCACGGTCGCCGAGCTCGAACGGCCTAAGGCCGATGTCGCGGCAAAGGCTCAAGCCACGGCAAAGTCTCAATCCACGGCAAAGGCTCAAGCCACGTCAAAGCCTGAGGCTCCCGCAAAGGACGAATCGGCGCGCGTTGCGCCGCCGGCGACGATCGAAGAGTCCAATCTCGCGGCGCCGGTGGTCACGAAACCCGTGCCGACGACCTTCATGTCGACGACGCCGCCTCCGCCCGAGCCGCCAGAACCGGGGGCGGTCACCATCCGGAACATCACGAGGAGTCCCCTCGAAGACGGCATCCGAATCAGCATCGAGATGGATCGCGAGCTCACCTTCCGCCACGAGCAGCTCGCCAATCCGAAGCGCATCTTTTTCGATCTCAAGGGGGCGCGTCCGACCCCGTCGCTCGTCGATGCCACCATGAGGTTCTCCGACGACGTCGTTCGCGAGATACGGCTGGGACGTCATCCCCAGAACACGACTCGTGTGGTGCTCGATACGGAGGGGGTGGACTCATACAGCGTATTCACGTTGTACGAACCCTTCCGCGTGATCGTGGACTTCAAACGTTCTTCTGCCGTGCCGCCGCCGGCCGCCTCGCCTCTCCCGACGTCGTCTTCTCCCGTGGCTGTGTCGACGACCGGGCCGTCGACTCCCGAGCCCAGGGCGGTCGCTGCGGCGGCACCGTCCGCGCCGTCCGACGCCGTGATTCCGTCACGGACTGTCACGGATCCGGATCTGCCTGCGCCAGGCGTTCCATCCGTGAATTCGAACGGCCAGTTCTCGCTGGCGCGGCAGCTTGGCCTCGGCGTGTCGCGAATCGTGCTCGATCCGGGCCATGGCGGTCACGATCCAGGAGCCAGAGGCAGTGGGCTCAACGAGGCCGAACTGACGCTCGACGTGGCGCTCCGCCTCAAGAAGTTGCTCGAGAAGCAGCCGGGTGTCGAAGTCGTGATGACCCGTGAGAAGAACATCTACATTCCGCTGGAAGAGCGGACAGCGATCGCCAACCGTGAAGCAGCGGACCTCTTTCTCTCGATTCACGCCAACGCCAGCCGCAACCTCAACGCGCGCGGCGTCGAGACCTACTTCCTGAACTTCGCGTCAAACCCCGAAGCCGAGGCAGTAGCCGCTCGCGAAAACTCCGCGTCGGGCAAGTCGATGCACAGCCTGCCGGACATCGTTCGTGCGATTGCGCTGAACAACAAGATCGACGAGTCGCGCGACTTCGCCACGACTGTACAGAAGTCGATGATCAGCAGGCTCTCGATCCGCAACAGTCAGGTCCGTGATCTGGGTGTGAAACAGGCGCCATTCGTAGTGCTCATCGGCGCCGGCATGCCGAGCGTGCTCGCCGAAATCTCATTCATCACGCACAAGCAGGAGGGACAGCTGCTCAAGACCCCGGCCTACCGGCAGAGTATTGCCGAAGGATTGCTGGAAGCGATTCTGCGGTATCAGCGATCGCTGAAGCGGAAGACTGCAATCGCGGCTCGGGAAGAGTCTTAGAAGTTAGCTTCCTTAGGACGACGTAGATCCGTGCGGCGTATTCGTCGGCGTGACCCTGAGGGCTTCGGAGTCGGGGATCGGCTCGAGGTTGTAGCGGGCGCGCAGCAGCTTGATGCCGATCAGGATTCCGCCCAGCACCAGGCCGAGGAGAGCTGCCGCCACCACCAGCGCGCCGGTAAGCCCCAGTGCGCCGATCAGCACGTCAGCCACGGTCGTGCTCTCGGCGGGCAGTTCGACGACGCGAACGATGATTGGGTCGGGTTGCTGCACGCAGGTCCTCTACCCTTTCGACTCTCCTGACGCGCAAAAGTTCCCGCTCGCGCGCCTCTTCAGGCTTGCGTCCATTCCTGACTCGTAAAGGCCAACTCAGCCAGCAAGCGGACCGCGACGCCGGTGGCGCCTTTAGGCTGCCAGGGTTTGGCTTCCTCCGCCCAGGCGGTGCCAGCGATGTCGAGGTGAGCCCAGGGGAGACCGCCGGAGAACTCTTTCAGGAACATGGCAGCCGTGCACGCGCCCGCCGGACGGCCACCCGTGTTGAGGAGGTCAGCAATTTCACTCTTCAACTGGTCGGAATACTCCTCGTAGAGAGGCAGCGGCCACGCGCGATCGCCGGTGCGTGTTCCCAGGCGCTTCAGCACGTCGACCCAGGTGTCGGGCTGACCGAACAGGCCGGATGCCGCACGTCCGAGGGCAACCATGCACGCGCCGGTCAGGGTCGCCACGTCGACGAGGTGCGTGGCACCGAGTTGCTGCGCGTACCACAAGCCGTCGCCCAGAATCAGCCGTCCTTCGGCGTCGGTGTTGATCACCTCCACCGTCTTCCCGCTGGCGCCTGTGAGAATGTCTCCCGGCTTGATGGCGCGGCCGCCGGGCATGTTCTCGGTCGTCGGCACGATGCCGACGACGTTGATCGGTGCTTTCAGGAGTGCGATCGCGCGCATGGCGCAAATCACCGCCGCGCCGCCGGACATGTCGTCCTTCATCCGCTCCATGCCGTCCGCAGGCTTGATGGAGATTCCCCCGGTATCAAAAGTGATTCCCTTCCCGACGAGGCCGAGCATCGGAGCTTTCGGCGCGCCCGGCGGAGTGTGACGCAGAACGATCATCCGCGGCGGCTCGGCACTGCCCTTCGCGACGCCGAGCAGCAATCCCATCCGCAGCCGTTCGATTTCCTTCTCGTCCAGGACCTCGACGCCGAGGCCGGCCTCCCGCGCGATTTCGGTGGCGCGCTCCGCCATCACTCTGGGTGTGAGCACGTTCGAGGGCTCGTTGCAGAGATCGCGCGCGAGGTTGCATGACTCGCCGAGGATGCGGCCGCGCTCGACAGCGGCGGCAAGCTGCGGCTCCTTCGCTGCTCCGGCGGCGACCACGGTGATTTGATCCGGGTCGTGCCCGTTGCGATCCGACGTCTTGTAGCGATCGCTGCTGAATGCTGCGAGCATCAGGCCTTCGGCAATGGCCTGTGCGGATTCGACCGGGTCTGTCGGGCCGCGATGGAGAAACGCCACGCGCGCGACGCGGCGCTGACGTGCCGCCAGCCCCGCCGCCGTGGCCAGCCGGCGAAGTCGATCGGTCGTGAAGTCATCGGTCTTGCCTGCGCCGATCAACCCGACGCGCGCGGCGCGCCATGGCGCTGACAAAGGTGTCAGGAGGAGCTCGAACGGTCGTCCCTCCAGTTCTCCGGACGTCAGCGCCCGCCCGACCGTGCCACCCGTTGCGGCATCAAGGCCAGGAATGGCATCCGAGATACGTTCCTTGTCGAAAACCGGAATAAAGAGAAAGTCTGTGTCGAGATCGGCAGGCTGTGCGGCCGAAAAGGTAACAGCGGGTCCCGCGGAACGTGAGGCCATTCGCGCGATTATAGATTGGATTCGTGGCTGGTCACTTCTGGACGGGCGTTGGCACCAGACCTGCTAGAATACTGCCTGCTGCGACTTCCCGGGAGTGTGCCATGAGAGTTCCATCCAGCCTGCTGCGCCGATCGCTGCCAGCCGTGGGCGCGGGAATCCTGGCGATGGGAATGACGCCGGTCGTCTCGACCGACGAGGTTCCGGACGCCAAGCCCAGCGTGTCAGTGAGAGCGTCGCCAGCCGTCGGCTTCGCCCCGATGCGGGTCGTCCTCACCGCCGAGATCAAAGGCGGCCAGAACGACTACGAACAGTTTTACTGCGCCACCGTCGAGTGGGACATCACCTCGGTCAACGGTATGGGCGACGGCGGCAAGTCCGAGCAGAAGCTCGAGTGCGATCCGTACGAGGCCGGGAAGAGCGAGATCAAGCGGCGGTTCGTGCGCGAGCAGGTCTTCAAGACGTCTGGCGAGTACCGCGTCAAGTTCAACCTGAAGCAGAAGAACAAGGTCGTCGGCGGCGGCGGCACGACCATTCGGGTCCGCGAAGGCCTCGGCGATCCTGGCGGTTTTCGCTGATTCCTACACGCTACTATTTGCCCGTTGGCGTCACTTCCCGCTTCCTGAACGGGCTGCTTCGGGTATCGTCCGACACGCTTTGCAGGTAGTCGTTGGCCTGTAGAACCGTGTTGAAGATCAGCTTTCCGACCTTTCCGAGACTGACCGTTCCCTCGTCTCTCCCGAATACCGCTGCGCCAGTGTCCTCGGCCTCGCGTTCACCCAGCGTGCCGACGGTGGCATTCATCCGGATGTAATAGCTCCCGTCGTCGCTCAGTGCATCTGACGGAGCGACATTCACGCGAAGCGACAACGGATTGGGCAACTGCGCAGCAGAGAGCACCGGGCCTACAGCGTCGGAGATCGCGATGTGTGTCGTGGTCGGGTCCCGCACGATTCTGAAGACGGTCACCAGCGCCGGCCTGACGAGTTTGTCCCACACGGGACGATCTTCCCAGAGCTCAGCCTGGATGCGCACGTGCAGCGCTCCACCCTGTTCCAGGACTTTCAGGAGCTTGTCGGGCAGCGCCTCGCTGAGGTCGATCGAGGCCAGCAGCGTCTTGCCGGCGATGCGGATCTCGAGGATGCGCGTCTCGAGCGCGAAGCCCGGTGCCGTCGTGGCCAGCAGGATGGCTATCACCAGGCACGCAAGTGCGGTAGACCGTCTCATGTTCAGAACGTCGGACTGAACCGCACAAGGATCTGACGCGAGTCGGGGATGTCGTCCACACGGAACCCGAACTCGACGCGAACAGGACCGCTCTGCACACCGACCCCCGTGCCCTGCAGCCAGTCCGATCGCGACCCGTCGATCGGATCGCGGACGCGTCCGGCGTCGTAGAACGCGATCAGCGCCAGGATGCCGTGCTTCGACTCACCTCGCCATCCGCGCGTGATTTCGAGCCGGTACTCGGCGTTGAAGAGCGCCATCTGCTCGCCGATCGATTCCTTGAACGCATAACCATGCACGCTGCCGATGCCGCCGAGCGCGAACCGCCGTTCGATCGGCAAGGTGCCGCCCGAGAACCCGAGGAGCGCGCGGCCGCCCAGAAACTGACGCCTGCCGAGAACCAGGTACACGCCGGTGTTGAGAACGTGACGGTTGAAGTCGTAATCGCCTCCGAACCCTTCCCCGGCGATCTCGCTGGTCCAGTTGACCCGCACGCCCGGCTCGTCGCGCCGGTTGCTGCCGTAGAGATCGTCGAGCCGGTGACGTGTGAAGGCCCGCCCGCCTGAAACGATGCCCACCCCGCGCGAGTCGAACGTGTAGGAGAGGACCAGCGCGTGCAGATCTCCCCCGTCAATCGGCGGGTTCGGCCGGAAGTCGTGGTCGTCGCGGAAGAACGAGAAGTCTGTCTCGTTCGGGAGCGATTCATGACGATCCCAGCGGACGGATGCCACGAGCTCGTTGCTGCGTCCGAACCTGGCGCCCCCGGCGATCTCTCCGCCTTTTCTCCGGTAATAGTCCCGGAACGTGTTGGCAAATGACACCGCCACCAGGCTCTGTTCGGAACTGCTCAACCGCCACAGATCGTCCGAGGTCGTGATGTCATGTGCTTCGCCGCCGATGAACACTTTGGGGGATCCAAAGATCGGCTGCTCGATCCCGAACGAATACCCGACCTCCTCCCGCGAAAACTTGTAGGACAGGTGACCGCCGACGAACGTGTGATTGAAGGCTGCGGGGTCGAATCGCGTGATCCCGATGGAGATGGCAGGCGCAAAACCGTCGACCGGGTTGAAGAGGTCCTCGCGCTCCAGGGAGTTGACCCCGAACTTGAACGCGCCCTTCCGTTGCTCGATTGGGATGACGAGCACGCGGCGTGAATCCCGGGTAACCAGTTCGGGCCCGCGATCGGATGTTCTGAGCGCGCCGTCCGACTCCGACAAGAGGTGGTCGAGGCGCTCCCGCACCACCGTCTCGTTGTAGATATCGCCAGACGAAACGCCCAGATCGTCACGGAACCGATCGACGAGCCGCGACGGCAGCCCCGCGAACTGCACGTCGTCGACGCGACCCTCGTCCACGACGAGCGTGAGGCGCTGCGTTGCCGGGTCGAAGGTCGACGTCACGGTTGCGGCCGCGTAGCCGTCTCGCTCGTAGAGTCCCTGCAGGAGCTCCGCCACGTGTTCCGGCGGTCCTGGCAGCCGCTCCCCCGGCTTCAGGCGAAGCAGCCAGATCACGTCGTCACGCGAAAACACCGTCGCGTTTTTCAGAACCAGTTCGCTGAAAACGGGGCCTTGCTCGGCGTCGGGCGTCTGGGCCGCAGCCGTGAGCGCGAGCATCAGCCAGAGAACGACGAGCAGGACTGCCCCGCCCGCGAGCCGGTACCGATTTCTTGACGTGCCGTTGAAATTCGACCGTAAGTCGGGCATTTTCAGCGGGATGCGAGTACGTTTCGGCAGGTTTCCGGAAATCGAGATCTCACCCCACACGTACTCAAGGCACTCGGACGAGTTCAACCGGTTCCAGGTTCCGTTGAACCAGTCGATACCCGCGGATGACCGGAGCGTCGGAACCCCACAGCGACACGATTAGATAAATGAACTCAGGGTAAGTTGCTTCGGCATTGTCGCTTGATGAAGGGCTGGCGGGCGACCGCGGGTGTGAGTGGTAGGCGCCGATCACGCGTTGGCTGGTAGGGCGCAACCGGCGATTCAGCTCAATGTGTTCCTGGGGATCGACGCGAAACCGTGTCGGGCTCGATTCGAGGTTGCGCGTCCTCACGCTCTCCTCGATCGCCTCGGCCGAGCCGACGAGGAGACCGCAACATTCGTTTGGTGCCTCGTCGCGTGCGTGCGCCACGAGCGACGTCCAGACCGACTCGCGGATTCGCACCAGGTCTCCGATTCAGACCTGCACGACCATCGCGGTCCCCATCCCGCCTCCGATGCACAGCGACGCAGCCCCGCGGCCACCGCCTTTCGCCTGCAACACATGGATCAGCGTCGTCAGGATGCGCGCACCGCTGGCGCCGATTGGATGACCGAGCGCCACAGCCCCGCCGTGGATGTTGATCTTCATCGGATCCAGGCCCAGCTCGCGGACGACGGCGAGTGATTGGGATGCGAAGGCCTCGTTCAACTCGATGGCGTCGAGATCGCTCAGCGCAATTCCGGCGCGGTCGGCCGCCTTGCGCATCGCTTCGACCGGGCCCATGCCCATGATCATCGGATCGACGCCGGTCGTCGCATACGACAGGATGCGCGCCATCGGTGGCCGGCCGAGTGACTTCGCTCGTGATTCGGTCGAAACGACGAGGGCCGCTGCGCCGTCGTTGATGCCGGACGAGTTCCCGGCGGTAACCGATCCGTCTTTCGCAAAGGCTGGTTTCAGCGCGGCGAGTTTCTCCGGCGTCGATCCGGCGCGCGGGTACTCGTCCCCCGTCATCCTGATCGGATCGCCTTTCTTCTGCGGGATCTCGACCGGGACGATCTCGCGCTCGAACGCGCCGGAGGCAAGCGCCTGCTCGGCCCGACATTGACTCTCTGCAGCAAAGGCATCCTGATCGGCTCGCGACACGTTGTAGCGTTTCACGATCTCCTCCGCAGTGTTGCCCATGTGGCAGCCGTTGATGGCGCAGGTCAGACCTTCCTGAAGCATCGAGTCCACGAGTTCGGCATTGCCCATGCGGTAGCCCCAGCGCGCTCCCTTCATCAGGTACGGCGCGTTGCTCATGGACTCGGTGCCTCCGGCGACGATGAGGTCGACGTAGCCGGCTTTGACCGCTTCGACCGCATGCACGACCGCTTGCAACCCGGAACCGCACACGCGGTTGATCGTCTCGGCCGGTACCTCCACCGGAACGCCCGCTTTGATCGCTGCCTGGCGCGCCACGTTCATGCCTTCCCCCGCTTGCAGAACGCAGCCCATGATGACGTCACCGAGGTCTTTGGCCCGAATGCCCGCCCGCGCAATCGCCTCGCGGATCACGATTGCGCCCAGGTCGCTCGCGGATAGATCTTTCAGCGCTCCACCGAAGGATCCGATGGGAGTGCGGCATGCGCTGAGAATGACTGCATTTCGCATTTGAGTGTTCTCTGCCGTAGTTCGTGGTCCGTAGTTCGTGTCTCGTCCAGCGGTTCTGCAGGCAACTTCCGATCTAGTTCTGCAGCTCCGGTCGGTTTTTGAATTGTTCCAACGCTTCAGGATTCGCGAGCGCTTCTATGTTCTTGACGTCGCGGCCATGCACCACGTCCCGCACGGCCAGCTCGACGATTTTTCCGCTCTTCGTCCTCGGGATCTCGGTGACCTGGACGATCCGTGCGGGGACGTGTCTCGGTGACGTGTTCTCACGAATGCGACGCCGGATGCGATCCTCGAGCTCGGAGCTGAGCGTCCGGCCGTCCCGCAATCTGACGAACAATACGATGCGCTCGTCGCCGTCCCAGCGTTGGCCGATCACCAGGCTCTCGAGGATCTCGTCCAGCTGTTCCACCTGTCGATAGATCTCGGCGGTCCCGATGCGCACGCCGCCGGGGTTCAGGACTGCATCCGAACGTCCGTAGATGATGATCCCGTTGTGTTCGGTGATCTCCACGTAGTCCCCATGGCGCCAGACACCCGGATACGCCTCGAAGTACGCGGCACGATATTTCCGGCCGTCGGAGTCGTTCCAGAAGCCAACCGGCATCGACGGAAAGGGCATCGTGCAGACCAATTCGCCCTTCTGACCACGCACCGAGCGCTCCTGATCGTCGAAGACCTCGACGCGCATCCCGAGCGCGCGCGCCTGAATCTCGCCGCGCCAGACCGGCCCGTTCGGATTGCCGCCAACGAAGCAGCTGATGATGTCGGTTCCGCCTGAAATCGACGCGAGGTGAATGTCCGGTTTCACCTTCTCGTAGACGAAGTCGAAGCCTTCGGGCGCCAGCGGCGATCCGGTTGACGTCATCGTTCTCAACGTCGCAAGCCGATGCGTCTTCCGTGGTGAGAGCCCCGCCTTGGCGACCGCGTCGATGTACTTTGCCGACGTGCCAAACAACGTCATCGACGTCTCATCTGCGAAGTCGAAGAGCACGTTGCCATCCGGATGGAAGGGCGATCCATCGTATAGAAGGAGCGTCGCCTCGGATGCGAGCGCCGACACCAGCCAGTTCCACATCATCCAGCCGCACGTCGTGAAATAGAAAACCCGATCGTCAGGATGGATGTCGCAGTGGAGCTTGTGCTCCTTCAAATGCTGGATGAGGGTTCCGCCGGCTCCATGCACGATGCATTTCGGCACCCCGGTCGTTCCGGAGGAATAGAGCACGTACAGCGGATGGTTGAATTCGAAACGCTCGAAGCTTGTGTCCGGCTGCGCCGCACCGATGAACTCGCTCCACAGGACGGCGTTCGGCACATGGTCGAGCGAGGGTGCCTCCGATGCGTAGGGAATGACAACCGTCCGCTCGACCGACGGCAGCTCGCGGATCACTTCACCCAGCTTCGCGAGACAGTCGTGTGTGCGGCCGCCGTAGAAATAGCCGTCAGCTGCGACGAGCACACGCGGGGCGATCTGGCCGAATCGGTCGAGCACGCCCCGGACGCCGAAGTCCGGCGAGCACGAAGACCACACCGCGCCGATGGACGCCGCCCCGAGCGCAGCGATTATCGCTTCGGGAAGGTTCGGCACGTACCCGCCGACGCGATCGCCCGGCCGGATTCCCGCCTTGCGAAGCGCCCCTGCACACATCGTCACCTGACGAAAGAGCTCCGCGTGCGTGATCGCCCGGCGCGTACCGCCTTCGCCTTGGAAGACGATGGCAACGCGGTCATCGCGGCGGCGCAGCAGGTTCTCCGCGAAGTTGATGCGCGCATCCGGGAAATATCGCGCGCCAGGCATCTGATCCCGGTTCTCGATCGTCCGCTCGCCCACCTCGCCGACGATGCCGCCGAATTCCCACATCAGGCGCCAGAAATCGTCCGGTCTGTCGATCGAGAGGGCGTAGAGCGCTTCGTAGTCGGGGATCGCCACGTTCCAGCGCGCCGATGCGAGACGCATGAACGCGGTCATCTTCGTGCGCGCCAGGCGCTCGGGCGATGGGCTCCAGAGTGGTGTGTCCAACAGAGCGTCCCGGCCCATTCTAGTTCGTCGCTACCTCGTACTGTTCGCGGCGAACGATTACGAACCCTCGCTTGAGGTAGTTCTGCAGCGCGGCTGGGTGATCGAGCGTGCAGGTGTGGAGCCAGACGCGGTTCGCGTCGAAGGCCCATGCGCGGCGTGTGGCCTCGCTGAGCATGTGACCGCCGAGCCCGCCGCCGATGAACTCCTCGAGCAACCCGAAGTACGCGATCTCAACGCCGCCGTCGGCGTCCCGGCGCAGCTCGAAATAGCCCGCTGGCGCTCCGGACACCGTCATCAGCCACAGCTGAATCGATGGGTCGGCCAGGTAGCAGCGAACGTCGTCGTCCGACCACGGCAGACGATCGATCCAGTAATGGCGCCGTCCCACCTCGGTGTAGAGATATCGCCAGAAAGAAGGAGGACAATCTGTCAGTCGCTCGATGCGCACATTCGCCTGCGGGATCGGTGCGGGAGTGAGCTGCGCCGGATCCCGCATTTCCAGATACGTCCGGGTTGCCGTGAGCGACATGCGAGCCTCAGGTCCCTGGATCGTCGCGCCGCGAGGATTCGAGGGTGCGCTTCCAGCTCTCCGCCGACTCGAAGACGTCTGTCAGAACACGCCCATCGGTGAGGTCGGCTCGCAAACGCTGCAGCACGTCGATCAATCGGTCCAGCGCCTCGGCGACGCTCGCGGCATTGGTCGAGGCGATGTCCCGCCATGTGTCCGCGGGACTGCTGGCGAGCCGCGTCGTGTCTCGAAGTCCCCGGCCGGCGAGCGCCAGGCCATCCACGCCGGCATGTTCGCCGACGACGTGCATGAGCGCGCTGACCGTCAATTGCGGAAGATGACTGAGGTACGCCAGCAATGCATCGTGCGCCGCTGCAACCATGCGAACGGGCCTAGCTCCAATCCCGGTGACGAACTGCTGCAAGCGGTCCAGCTCCTCGCCTTCGGAATCGGTTGTGAGGAGCCACGGACGATCGCGGAAGAGGTCCGGGCGCGCTGATTCGATGCCACCGACCGCCGCACCAGCCAGCGGATGGCCACCGATGAATCGCAGGCGCCCTGGCAATTGCTTCGCCGCCTCGAGTACGGCGGACTTGGTGCTGCTCACGTCCGTGACGACTGCGGATCCCGCGACGTACTCAGGCAAGGCGCGCAGGACATCGATGTTTTGACAGACCGGCGCTGCGAGGATGATCAGGTCGGCCTCCGAGACCATGCCCAGGTCGTCAGCCGACACGTCGGCAGCGTGCATCCGCATGGCGGTCTCGAGCACGTGCTTGCGATCGACGGCCACAATCAACGTGCCTGGCCAGCGCTCTTTCACGGCCAGCGCAATCGATCCTCCGATCAACCCAACGCCGATTATCCCGACGCGCTGAAAGATGGGCGGCTCAGCGGACGCGTGCGGTTGGATGACAGGCAGTTTCACAGATGAACAGGGGTTGACAGGTGTCTTTCCCTCTCAGACACCCCAGCCGCGTCGGGCGACAGGCTCGAGACAGATGCCGCGTCCGATCGCCGGGGCGATGATGCGCAGCTCGGCCATCAGACGGTCGAACTGAGCCGGGAAGAGCGACTGCGCCCCGTCGCTGAGGGCGTGATCCGGATCGCTATGGACCTCGATGATCAGACCATCGGCGCCGGCGGCGACGGCCGCGCGGGCCATCGGCGTGACCTTGTCGCGCCGGCCGGTGCCGTGGCTCGGGTCGACAATCACCGGCAGGTGGCTGAGCTGCTGCACGACCGGGATTGCGGAGATGTCCAATGTGTTCCGGGTGTAGCTCTCGAACGTGCGGATGCCCCGCTCGCAGAGCATGACGTCGGTGTTGCCGCCAGCCAGGATGTACTCAGCCGAAAGCAGCCATTCCTCGATCGTCGCGGAAATGCCACGCTTGAGCATCACGGGCGTACGCGCGCGCCCCAGCTCACGGAGTAGCGTGAAGTTCTGCATGTTCCGCGCGCCGACCTGCAGGATATGCGCGTAGCGCTCCAGAAGTTCGAGCTGGCTGATGTCCATCACTTCTGACACCAGCTTCAGGTTGTGCCGGTCCGCCGCGGCCCGCAGGAGCTGAAGGCCGTCTTCGCCCAGTCCCTGAAAGCTGTAGGGTGAGCTGCGAGGCTTGAAGGCGCCGCCCCGCAGGACCTTCGCGCCGGCGTTCTTCACGGCGGCCGCGGTGGTTTCGACCTGCACTTCGGTTTCCGCGGAGCACGGCCCGGCCATGACGATCACTTCGTCGCCGCCGATTCGGAGGTCGCCAATCGTGATGATCGTGTTTTCCGGCCTGAACGTGCGGCTCGCCAGCTTGTACGGCTCTGTAATGCGCAGCACTTCCTGCACGCCCTCCAGCACCTCGACCAGGCGCGGGTCGAACGCGCGGTTCCCGCCCACCGCGCCGATGACGGTGCGCAACGCGCCCGTCGAGCGATGCACGTCGAAGCCCATTTCGACGAGCTGAGCGATCACCCGTTGAATTTGCTCGTCATTCGCGAGCTCTTTCATCACTACAACCATGGCCCTATGTTCTCCATTCTAGTCTGCTACAACGCTGCGAAAAACACTGCCGTAGTTCGTGGTTCGTCGCTCGTAGCTCGTAGAGCCTCGGTTGCCGGTCCGGGTTCTTCGAGCCACGAGCGACGAACCACGGACTACGGACTACGATCTCAAGCCTCAGATTCCCCATCCGCCAACCGCTCCAACCGTCTCGCCTCGTCGATCACGCGCTCGAACAGGCGCCGCACCGCGCCGTCGTCCAGCGGGCCCGGATTGATCTGCTGAACGTGGGTCAGGACGTCCGCTTCGCGCGTCGGCTGGTACACCGACATCCCGAGGGTCTGCTTCACCCGCCCGATCTCCAGGGCGCACGCCGCCCGCGCGTTGAGAAGACGGACGAGCATCTCGTCGAGACGATCGATCCGCTTCCGAAGGTCGTCGAGCCGATCTACAGAGCGCTCTTCAGCCATCGGACGTAATCCCCCGCGCGCTGCGCGACATCGGACTGCTGACCGTGCTCCGCGACGACCTGCACGAGCGCGCTGCCGACGACGGCGGCGTCGGCGAGCGAGCAGGCGTGTTTGACGTGCTCGGGCGTGGAGATGCCAAAGCCCACCGCAAGCGGCAGCGTCGAGCTGTTTCTGACTCGCCTCGCCACGCCCTCCACCCCGTTGTCGAACGAATCGCGGACGCCGGTGACGCCCAGCCGCGAGATAAGGTAGAGAAAGCCCCGCCCGAGCTCGGCCGAGCGCCGGATGCGTTCGTCGGTAGTCGTCGGGCTGACGAGAAAGATTGGGTCGAGACCCGCGTCCACGATCGGTTTGCGCAGCGGTTCCGCTTCCTCGATCGGATAGTCCAGGACGAGCACCCCGTCGACGCCGGCATCGGCGGCGTCGCGCGCGAACTGCTGCACGCCCATGCGGAGAATCGGGTTCGCGTAGGTAAAGAGCACAATCGGCGCTTCGATCGACGGCCGTGTGCGGCGGACGATGTCGAGGGTGCCGCGAAGGGTCATGCCCTGGGCGAGCGCGCGCTCCGTAGCGCGCTGGATTGTCGGACCGTCAGCGAGCGGATCCGAGAACGGCACGCCGACTTCCAGCACGTCAGCGCCCGCGTCGGCGACGGCACGCAGTAGTTCGGCCGAGCGCGCGGGCGTGGGATCGCCGGCGGTCAGGTAGGTCACGAGCCCGCCGCGCCGGTTTTCCCGGATCCGTGCGAAGGTTGCGTCGATACGCGATGTCATGACAGCCCCATCGCCTTCTGCACGCTCAGTACGTCCTTGTCGCCGCGTCCCGAGAGGTTGACCAGCAGAATCTGATCGCGCGCCATCGCGGGTGCGATCCGGCACGCGAACGCAACCGCATGCGCCGACTCCAGAGCTGGCAGGATGCCCTCGGTTTTCGCGAGCCGCTGAAAGGCCTCCAGCGCCTCGTCGTCATTGACCCATGCGTATTCCGCGCGTTGCCTGTCGTGCAGCCACGCATGCTCGGGGCCCACGGCCGCGTAGTCGAGGCCGGCCGAGATCGAGTGCGTCAGCTCGATGTTCCCGTTGCCGTCCTGCAGGACGTAGGTGTGCGTGCCTTGCAGGATACCGGCGCTGCCACCGGCGAATCGCGCGGCATGTTGACCCGGACGGATCTCGCGTCCCCCGGCCTCGACGCCTGTGAGGCGGACAGACGAGTCGTCGACGAACGCATCGAAGATGCCCATCGCATTGCTGCCGCCTCCAACGCACGCAACGATCTGGTCCGGCAGCCGGCCGATGGCGCCCAGACACTGCGCCCTCGCCTCCTGGCCGATGACGGACTGGAACTCACGGACCATCAGCGGGTACGGATGCGGTCCCAGGACCGATCCCAGCAGGTAGTAGCTGTCGGATACGCTGGCCACCCAGTCGCGCATCGCTTCGTTGATGGCGTCCTTGAGTGTCCTGCTGCCGGCGTCCACGCGCCGAACCGTGGCGCCGAGCAGCTGCATGCGGAACACGTTCAGCGATTGGCGCTCCATGTCTTCCGCGCCCATATAGACGTCGCACGAGAGGCCCAACAGCGCACAGGCCGTTGCTGTCGCGACACCGTGCTGGCCCGCCCCCGTCTCCGCGATGACCCGTCGCTTTCCCATCCGTTTCGCGAGCAGGGCCTGACCGAGCGCGTTGTTGATCTTGTGCGCGCCGGTGTGCGCGAGGTCCTCGCGTTTCAGCAGAATGCGAGCGCCGCCGAGAGATCCGCTCAGGTGTCCGGCCTCGTAGAGCGGCGTTGGACGTCCCACGTAGTCGCGAAGGAGCACGGCGAGCTCGTGCCGAAAGGCTTCGTCGTTTCGCGCCGCGAGATAGGCGGCCTCGAGATCGGCCACGGGTGCGACCAGCGTCTCGGGCACGAATCGCCCGCCGTATTCGCCGTAGTAGCCGCGGCGGTCGGGGTCGCGCTTCCCGAATGAAGGTTGAAGGTCCATAGCTCCGCGATCAGGGTTGACGTTTGAAAATTTCATGCGCCGGTTCTGTTACCAGTGTCTGCGCTGCCGTGCTGGTGGCGAGCGCTGCGAAGAAGGCCCGCAGCTTCGCCGGATCCTTGATCCCCGGTGCGGCCTCGACGCCTGACGACACATCGACAGCGTATGGGCCAACGGTCGCGATCGCGCTGGCCACGTTACCGGGCGCCAACCCGCCGGAGAGAATGATCGGCCTCAGACGCGCGGCTGCTGCGGCGTGCGACCAGTCGACGACTCGTCCGGTTCCCCCGCGGCGAACCGGATCGTTGGCGTCGAGCAGTACGGTCACTCGATCCGGGAGCGATGCGAACGCACACACAGGATCAAACGTCTCGGTCACCGCAACCGCCTTGATCACTCGCCTGTGGCGCGGATACGCCGCCGGCGTTTCGCGACCGTGCAGCTGGACGGCGGAAAGACCGAGGAGTTGCGACACTCCTTTCACGTACTCGGGCGCCTGGTCTACGAACACGCCGACGGTGGCCACGAACGGCGGCAATGCCGACACGATCGTCAGCGCCCGATAGGGATCGATGAAGCGCGGGCTCTCCGGCCAGAACACGAAGCCCAACGCATCGGCGCCAAGTTCCACCGCAAGCGCCGCATCGGCTGGTCGCCGGATGCCGCAAATCTTGACCCGGATCATGCGCGCTGCTCCCTGGCCTGGGCGCGCAGTTCACGGAGCGCAGTGCCCGGATCCGGCTGGGCGATGAGTCGCTCTCCGACCAGGAAGGCGTGATAGCCGGCGTCCATCAGCCGCATCATGTCGCCGCCGGAGCGGATGCCGCTCTCGGCGACCGCCGTGACATCCGGCGGGATGCGTCCAATCAGGTCGTCGAGCACGGTCATGTCGACCGCCAGCGTTCGCAGATTGCGGCTGTTGACGCCGATCACTTCCGCGCCGGCATCGAGCGCGCGCGCCAGCTCGTCGCGATCGTGCACTTCGACGAGCGAGGCAAGGCCAAGCGCCGTGGCGCGGGCGCGGAGCCGGAGGAGCTCTTCATCGGTCAGCGCCCCTGCGATCAGCAGAACGGCGTCCGCGCCGAGGGCCGCTGCTTCGAGAAGCTGGTACTCGCTCACGACGAAGTCCTTCCGAAGAATCGGGATCTCGACCACGGCGCGCACCTGCGCCAGATGGTCGAGGCTGCCGTCGAAGAACGTGGGCTCGGTCAGCACCGAAATGGCCGCGGCTCCCGCCGCTGCGTAGCCCGACGCGTGAGCCGCCGGGTCGTAATCGGCGCGCAGGATGCCTTTCGAGGGCGAGCGGCGCTTGCATTCGGCAATCACGCGGGGCGGCGTCGAATCCCGCAGTGCGGCGGCGAATGTGCCGCCAAGGGACATTCTCGTGCCCTGCCGCTCGAGCACGCTGGCGGGGATGGCGCCTTGACGCACCTCCACGACGCGCCGTGTCGCGGCGACGATGGTCGAGAGGAGATCTGCGGTCGCGATCATGCTGGCGCTCCCGCCTGGTTGGAGGCGTCGACGAGACGTCCGAGCACAGCGCTCGCCCGGCCGTCATCGATCGCCGCCTGGGCCTGCCGGATCCCATCTTTCAGATCGGCGGCTGCTCCTGCGATCAGCAACGACGCCCCGGCGTTCAGCAGCACGATGTCGCGTGGCGCGCCTGGGCGGCCGGCGAGGACGTCGCGCGCGATGCGCGCGTTCTCTGCGGCGTCGGCGCCGCGAAGCGCTTCGGGTTGAGCCTTGGGAAGCCCGGCGTCCGCGGGATGCAGGTAGAACGTGTTCACCGCGCCGTCACGACACTCCGACACCTTCGTGTAGCCGGTCGTCGAGATCTCGTCCAGGCCGTCCGCGCCATGCACAACCCACGCGCGTTTCGATCCCAGTTGAGCGAGCGACTTCGCGACCAACTCGGTCAACTCAGGCCTTGGCACCCCGACGAGCTGACGCGAGGCGCCGGCAGGGTTCGTCAGCGGTCCGAGCAGGTTGAAGGCCGTTCGTACGCCCAACTCCTTCCGCGTCGGCGCGGCGTGCCGCATCGACGGGTGAAACGTCGGCGCAAAAAAGAACGCGATGTTTGCCTCGGTGAGGCACTGCTCCACCGTGGCAGGCGGTGCGGTGATGTTGACGCCCAGCGCCTCGAACAGGTCGGCGCTTCCGCATCGGCTCGACACGGATCGGTTGCCGTGCTTCGCCACGCGCACGCCGCACGCCGAGACGACCAGCGCGGCAACCGTCGAGACGTTGAAGGTGTGCGCGCGGTCCCCGCCCGTGCCGCAGGTATCGAACACGTCCTCGTATTTCCGGGACAGCGGCGTGGCGCGCGCGCGCATCGTCCGCGCGAGGCCGACGACCTCGCCCGGCCGTTCACCCTTCATCGCGAGCGCGATCAGCAGCCCGGCGATCTGCGCCGGCTGCGCGCGGCCTTCCATGATCTCGCCCATCGCCGCCGCGGCCTCGTCGACGGTCAGGTCCTGCCGGCGCTGCAGTTTTTCGATGAGTGGAGAGAACATCACAGCTCCAGAAAGTTGCGCAGCAGCTGGCGGCCTGCGCTCGTGAGCACCGATTCCGGGTGGAACTGCACGCCGTGAATGGGAAACGTGCGATGCCGCACACCCATGATCGTTCCCGACTCCGTGCGCGCCGAGACTTCGAGATCGCCGGGTACCGGATCGGCGATCACCAGCGAGTGATACCGTCCGGCCTCGAACGGCTGCGCCAGTCCCTTGAAGACTCCGCGACCGTCGTGATGGATGACAGAGACTTTTCCGTGCATCAACTCGTCAGCGCGCACGACCGAACCGCCGAACGCGACGCCGATCCCCTGATGCCCCAGACACACCCCGAGCAACGGGATGTTCATGCC
>Ga0075430_100000538_pt1 | contig 28640 bp, 25 predicted proteins | sample RhiMetdeltSRZDD4_FD_75294 | JGI IMG/M metagenome (GOLD analysis project Ga0075430, IMG submission 75294) | Populus rhizosphere microbial communities from Tennessee, USA - Rhizosphere MetaG P. deltoides SRZDD4 | ecosystem: Host-associated > Plants > Roots > Rhizosphere > Soil | place: USA... | reverse complement strand
GCTCGAGCGCAACCCGCACGGCGTGGACCTGGGCCCGCTCGAGCCCCGGCTGCCGGACGTGCTGCGCACGCCGACAGGGAAGGTGGAGCTGGCTCCGGAGGAGATCGTGGCCGACCTCGGGCGGCTCCGCGGCGCGCTCGCGCGCGAGCCGATCGGCCTGCTGCTGATCGGCCGCCGCCAGCTGCGCTCGAACAACTCCTGGATGCACAACCTGCCGGCGCTCATGAAGGGCAAGGAGCGCTGCACGCTTCACATCCATCCCGACGACGCCGCCGCGCTCGGGCTGGCTGACGGCGCGCGGGCGCTCGTGCGCTCGGCCACCGGGGCGGTCGAGGCGCCGGTCGAGACCACCGACGCGATCATGCCGGGCGTCGTGTCGATCCCGCACGGCTGGGGCCACGGCGTGGCAGGGGTGCGGCTGAGCGTCGCGTCGGCCCACCCCGGGGTGAACAGCAACGTGCTGGCCGACGAGTCGGTCGTGGAGCCGCTGTCCGGCAACGCGGTGCTGAACGGGATCCCCGTGGAGGTGGAGCCCGCCGGCGAGCCGGATCAGCCCAGCTCGGCGAACGGCGGCGCGTACGCCCCCAGCCCGCGCGCGGCCGGATCGTAGCCGGCAGCCGCAGCGCCATCCAGGCCTCGTCGGGCAGCTCGCCGGGGTAGTCGAGGCCGAGCGCCGAGGCGCGCTCGAAGCCGAAGCGCGGGTAGTACTCCGGATGCCCCACCACCACCACGAGCGCGGAGGCCGTGGTGCGGGCGTGCTCGAGCCCGGCGACCCGCCTGACGGCGGCGCGGTCGGCCTCGGTCTCGGGCCGGATCCGCGCCCCCATTCAGATTGGCTGGAGCATGCTGTCGCCGCAGTTGCGGCAGATCACGTTCGCGGTGTCCGACATGCGCGCGATCGTGGAATGGGCACCGCAGTTGGGGCACTCGGAGCGCAGCTCGAAGCGGTGCAGGCAGTTCACGCAGCGGTAGCGGCCGGCGAGGTTCGTGCCGCGCAGCCAGGGCTCGCCGCACGAGGGGCATTGCGGTCCGAGGTTGGTTCTCTCCGTGTCGGGCAGGGGCATCGAGGCTGTCTCCGGACCCCTCACGCTACCCGGTCGCGCGCAGTCGCTCGCCGTATCCCCTCAGCCACGCCCCTGCTTCCATCGCCCGCTTGCCCGCCGGATGGACCTCCAGCAGCTCGAGCGCACCGGTGCCGGTGCCGAGCAGCAGGCGGCCGTCCCGCCCGGCCAGAGCGCCGGTGGCCGGCGGCTCGTCAGGCGCGAGCGCGGCCCGCACCACGCCGAGGCGCTCTCCCCACGGCAGCGGCAGGTACGCCCCGATGTGAGGGGTGAGCGCGCGCACCCGCCGCTCGAGCTCGTCGGCCGAGCGCGCCGGGTCGAGCCGGCGGTCGTCGGGCTCGATCTTGGGCGCAATCGTTACCCCGTCCTCCGGCTGGTCGCGGAAGGGCGGGCGCTGGTCGAGCGCCTCCACGAGCAGCTCCCCGCCGAGCGCGGCCAGCCGCACGGAGAGCGACCCGTAGTCGTCGTCCGGGCCTACCGACTCCGCCCGCTGGAGGCAGATCGGCCCGGCGTCGAAGTCCGCCGTAGGACGCATGATCGTCACGCCGGTCTCCTCGTCACCGGCGTCGATGGCCCGTTCGATCGGGGCGGCCCCGCGCCAGCGCGGCAGCAGCGAGGGGTGCACATTGAGCATCTCGTGCGCGGAGAGCAGCGGCTCCCTGATGAGCGCCCCGAAGGCGCAGATGATCACGGCCTCCGGCTCGGCTTGGGCGATCCGGGCGCCCGCCGCCTCGTCGTTCACGTTCTCCGGCTGGAGCAGCTCCACGCCGAGCAGGCCCGCCGTCTCCGCCACCGGCGGCGGGGAGAGCTTGCGGCCGCGGCCGCGCGGGCGGTCGGGCCGCGTGACCACGAGCACGGGCCGGTGCGGAGAGCTGGCCAGGCGGTCGAGGACCGTCGCGGCGAAGCCCGACGTGCCGAGGAACACGGTGCGCACGCCGTCAGCCCACCACGAGCACGTGCAGGATGCGCGGCCCGTGCACCCCTTCCACCCGGTCGAGCTCGATGTCGGAGGTGGCCGAGGGACCGGAGACGAACGTGAGCGCCCGGCCGGCGCGCACGGCCGGCTCGAGCCGCGCGACGGCCTCCGGCACGATCCCGACCACCTCGTCGGCGCGAACGACGCACACGTGCAGGTCGGGCACGAGCGTGAGCGCGCGGCGGCCCTGGGTGGGGCCGCCGTCGAGCACGAAGGTGCCGGTCTCGGCGATCGCCACCGCGCAGGCCGTCAGGGCGCCGTCGAGGCCGTCGAGCTCTGCTGGTGAGAGCCCCTCGTCCTCGCTCAGCTCGATCGAGTCGGGGCGCCAAGGGGCCGGCAGGTCGGGCGGGATGCCGAGCCGGCGTGCCGCCTCGGCGTGGCAGATCTCCGCCACGGTGGCTGAGATGTCGTTCTCCGCAACGCGATGGACCGTCGCCTTGTACTCGGCCACGCGCTCGGCGAACAGGTCGACGGTGTCCGGGCGCTCGCGGTCGTCCGTGGTGCGGTACGCGCGGGGTGGGTCGGTGGGTGGCTGGGCTCTCTCGAGGGCTGTGGTAATGCGTGCGAGTACGGCGGCACGTGGGTCGGTTGGAGGTGGGCTCGGCCGGTCGGGATCATCCGCAAGCGCGACTTTTGCAGTGTTATTTACGGCTAACGTCGCACTCGTGCTCGCGCGGGGGCGATTTCCCCGCCACCAGTCGCGAAAGCTCTCCTTCGCCGGGGCCGGCAGGTCGCGCGAGCTCGTCCAGCCCGCGAGCGGCCCGGGCGCGCGGGTGATCCGGCCGTCGCGGGCGAGCGGGCGGCTGAGCGAGCGGGCCAGGCGCTGGGCGCGCTCGTAGCCGCGCCTCGACGAGAAGGCGCGGTAGAGGCCGCGCATCGCCACCTTCTCAGGGTCGAGCGGCCCCGCCTCGGCCCGCTCGCGCGAGCGCAGGTGGATGAGCAGCCGGGGAATCTCGATCTTCACCGGGCACACGTCGGCGCAGGCGCCGCACAGCGAGGACGCGTACGGCAGCGAGCCGGCCTCCTCGAAGCCACGCAGCTGCGGCGTGAGGATGGCGCCGATCGGGCCGGGATAGACGGACTCGTAGGCGTGCCCGCCGACCCGCGAGTAGACCGGGCAGACGTTGAGGCAGGCGCTGCAGCGGATGCAGCGGAGGGCCTGGCGGCCGACCTCGTCGGCGAGCGCACCGGTGCGCCCGTTGTCGAGCAGCACCAGGTGGAACTCGCGCGGACCATCGTGGTCGCCGGGGCCCGTCCAGAGCGACGTGTAGGGGTTCATCCGCTCGCCCGTGGACGAGCGCGGCAGCAGCTGGAGGAACACCTCCAGGTCGCGCCAGCGGGGCACCACCTTCTCGACCCCCATCACGGTCACGAGCACCTCCGGCAGCGTCGTGCACATCCGTCCGTTGCCCTCGGACTCGACCACGCAGACGCTGCCGGTCTCCGCCACGGCGAAGTTCGCTCCGCTCACGCCCATGCGCGCGCCGAGGAACTTTTCCCGCAGATGGAGGCGCGCCGCCTCGGTGAGCTCCGGCGGGGAGTCGGTGAGGTCGGGCCGATCGAGCTCGCGCCGGAAGAGGTCGCGGATCTCGGCTCGGCCGAGGTGGATCGCCGGCACCAGGATGTGCGACTGCCGGTCGCCACGGAGCTGGATGATCAGCTCGGCCAGGTCGGTCTCGACGGCGCGGATCCCGGACGCCGCGAGCGCGTCGTTCAGGCCGATCTCGTCGGTGGCGATCGACTTGACCTTCACGACCTCCGAGATCCCGTGCGACCGAGCGACACGAGCCACGACAGCGCAAGCCTCGGCGCCGTCGTTCGCCCAATGCACCACGCCGCCGGCGGAGACCACGGCGGCCTCGAGCCGCGACAGCTGCTCGTCGAGCGAGAGCAGCGCCTCGTCCTTGATCGCCGCTCCCGCCGCCCGCAGCTCCTCCCAATCGGGCAGCTCCCCGACCACTCGCGCGCGCTTGTCGCGGATCGTGGTCGTGGCGCGGGCCAGGTTCGCGCGCAGCTGGGTGTTCGCGAGCGAGCGCCGAGCCGCCTCCGGGAAGCTCAGGCCCACGGCTCGTCCTCCGTCGAAGCGAGGATCTCCGCGAGGTGCACCGGCCGCACCCCCGCGCGACCGCGCGAGAGGCCGCCACCGATGTGCATCAGGCAGGAGGAGTCGACCGCGCACACCACCTCCGCGCCGGTGTCGAGCACCGCCCGCATCTTGTCCGACAGCATGGCCGTGGACACGTCCGCGTTCTTGACCGCGAACGTGCCGCCGAAGCCGCAGCACTCCTGCGCGTCCGGCAGCGGGGCGAGGTCGATGCCGCGCACCGCACGGAGCAGTCGCTCGGGCCGCCCGCCAAGCTCCAGCGCGCGCAGCGAGTGGCAGGTCGGGTGGTAGGTCACGCGGTGCGGGTAGTACGCGCCCACGTCCTCCTGACCGAGGACATCGAGCAAGAGCTCGCTCAGCTCGTGCACCGGCGGGCCGTCGGCCCCGAGCTCGTCCCTGACCATCCCGGCACAGGAAGCTGAGGGGCATACCACGGCGTCGTAGCCACCGAACACGCGGCCGAGCCGCTCGGCCAGCGCGCGCCCCTCCTCAGCGTAGCCCGCGTTCAGGTGCATCTGCCCGCAGCAGGTCTGCTCCTCCGGGAACTCGACCTCGTGGCCAAGGCGCTCGAGGAGCACGACGACCGCCCGGCCGACCGCCGGAAAGAGCGTGTCGCCCAGACAGGTGACAAACAGAGCTAAGCGCACGCATCCGGAGTTTTCCCGGGGCCTGCCCGGGGCAATCCGAGTCCAGGCCAACGAGGGAGGCACGCCGTGTACACCCAGGACTTCTATCCGATCTCGGACTCGCTGGGACTGAGCTCGATCTTCGCGGTGCTGCCCCTGGTCACGCTTTTCATCCTGCTCGGCGGGCTGAAGATGAAGGCCCAGTGGGCCGCGCTGATCTCCCTCGGCGTGGCGATGCTCGTGGCGCTCGCCGTCTACGGCATGCCGGTCGGCCAGACCGCGCTGTCTGCGAGCGAGGGCGCGACCTTCGGGCTGTTCCCGATCATGTGGATCGTCGTCACGGCGATCTGGGTTTACAACATGACCGTCGAGACGGGGCATTTCGCCGTCCTGCGCAGGTCGTTCGGGGCGATCTCGGAGGACCAGCGCGTGCAGGCCGTGATCGTGGCCTTCTGCTTCGGCGCGCTGATGGAGGCGCTCGCGGGCTTCGGTACGCCGGTGGCGATCAGCGCGGTGATGCTGATCGCGCTCGGCTTCAAGCCGATCAAGGCGGCCTCGCTCGCGCTGGTCGCGAACACCGCGCCGGTGGCCTTCGGCGCCATCGCGACCCCGATCATCACGCTCTCCGAGGTCACCGAGCTCGACAAGGGCGACCTCGGCTCGATGGTCGGCCGCCAGACCCCCTTCCTCGCCCTCGTGGTCCCGCTGATCCTGATCGGGATGGTCGACGGCAAGCGCGGCATCCGCCAGGTGTGGCCGGTGGCGGTGGTGGGCGGCTTCTCGTTCGCGCTCGCCCAGTTCGCCTGCTCGAACTACATCTCGGTCGAGCTCACGGACATCGTGGCGTCGCTCGCGTCGACGGCCTGCATCGTCGGCTTCCTGCGCGTGTGGTCGCCCGGCGAGCCGCTCGTGGCCGAGGCCGACGGGCGCTTCTCCAGGCCCGCGGTGGCCGGCGGCTCGGTGCACGACTCCTCGATGGAAGAGGAGATCGTGCGGCGCGACGACACGCGCAAGGACCCGGCCAGCGACGTGGTCAAGGCGTACGCGCCCTATCTGATCATCATCGCCGTCTTCTCGATCGCCCAGATCACGGCGGTCAAGGATGCGCTGGCCGAGTCGCCGTGGACGACCACCTTCGAGTGGCCGGGGCTCGACGTGCGCAGTCCCGACGGGGAGGCGCTCACGAGCCTGACCTACAATTTCAACTGGCTGCCGGCCGCCGGCACGCTCATGCTGATCTCGGGCGTGGTCACGATGTTCGTGCTCGGGCTCTCGCCCGGGCGCGCGCTGCGCGTGGCGGGGCGCACGATCGACCAGCTCAAGTGGGCGATCGTGACGGTTGCGGCCGTGCTCGCGCTCGCCTACGTGATGAACCAGTCCGGGCAGACGATCACGCTCGGCCTCTGGGCCGCGGGCGCCGGCAGCGCGTTCGCCTTCTTCTCCGCCCTGATCGGCTGGCTCGGCGTGGCGGTCACGGGCTCGGACACCTCGTCGAACGCGCTCTTCGGCGCACTCCAGGTCACCGCGGCCAAGGACGCGGGACTGTCCGAGACGCTGCTGGCCGCGGCCAACAGCTCCGGCGGCGTGCTCGGGAAGATGATCTCGCCACAGAACCTCGCGATCGGCGCGGCCGCGGTCGGCCTCGCGGGCCGCGAGGGCGACCTCTTCCGTAAGGTGCTCGGCTGGAGCCTTGTGCTGATCCTGGCCATGTGCGTGCTCGTGTACCTGCAATCGACGGCGGTCTTCGACTGGATGGTCGTGAAGTGACCGAGGGCGCTCCGGCTCGGGACCTCGGCCCCCTGGCGGAGCGCTTCCGCGGCGTCGTGGGCGCCGAGCACGTGATCACTCACGAGCAGCAGCTCGCCACCTACGAGTCGGATGGCCTGCTCCAGTACGCGGTGACCCCCGGCATGGTGGTGCTGCCCGCGAACGCGGCGGAGACGGCCGGGGTGGTGCGCGCCTGTCACGACACGGGCACGCCCTGGGTCGCGCGCGGGGCCGGCTCGGGGCTCTCCGGCGGCGCCCTGCCGGTGGAGGACGGCGTGCTGATCGCCCTCACGCGCATGCGCAGCATTCGGGAGATCGACCTCGACAACGGCCGCGTGCTCGTGGAGCCCGGGGTGACCAACATCGCCGTCTCGCAGGCGGTCGGCCCCACCCACTTCTACCCGCCCGACCCCTCCAGCCAGATCGTGTGCACGATCGGCGGCAACGTGGCCGAGAACTCCGGCGGCGCGCACTGCTTCAAGTACGGCTTCACCACCAACTACGTGACCGGGCTCGAGCTGGTGCTGGCCGACGGCAGCCAGGTTACCCTCGGTGGACCCGAGCTGGACCACCCGGGGCTCGACCTGATCGGCGCCTTCGTGGGCTCCGAGGGCACGCTCGGGATCGCGACCGGCATCTGGCTGCGCGTGGTGCCGAAGCCCGAGTCGGTGCGCACGCTCGTGGCGTTCTTCGGGTCGACCGTTCAGGCCGGCGAGGTGGTGTCCGAGATCGTGTCGGGCGGGATCGTGCCCGGTGCGATCGAGATGATGGACAACCTCTCGATCCGTGCGGCGGAGGGGTCCACGAACGCCGGCTACCCCACCGACGCGGGCGCCGCGCTCGTGGTGGAGCTGGACGGCTCGGAGGCCGAGTGCGCCGCTCGCTTCGAGCAGGTGGTCGAGATCTGCGAGGGCGCCGGGGCCGACTCCGTACGGGTGGCGAAGGACGACGCCGAACGCGAGCTGATCTGGCGCGCCCGCAAGGCGGCGTTCGCGGCCATGGGACGGATCGCGCCGAACTACTACGTGCAGGACAGCGTGATTCCCCGCACGCGGCTGGCCGAGGTGCTCGGCCGGATCGAGGAGCTGGCCGGCGAGCACGAGCTCCAGGTGGCCAACGTGTTCCACGCCGGGGACGGCAACCTCCACCCGCTCGTCTGCTACGACGGCGGCCGGCCGGGCGAGGCCGAGCGCGCCGAGGAGCTGGCCGGGCAGATCGTGCAGGTGTGCGTTGACGCCGGCGGCTCGATCACCGGCGAGCACGGCGTGGGCGTCGACAAGAAGCGCTACATGCCGTCCATGTTCGACGAGCCGGACCTGTCCGCGTTCCAGCGGCTGCGCTGCGCGTTCGATCCCGAGCAGCGCGCCAACCCGGGCAAGGTGATGCCCACGCCCCGGCTCTGCGGCGAGGTTCCCGGCCCCTACCGCCGCCACCCGCTCGAGCAGGCGGGCGTGGCGGAGCGCTTCTGATGCGCACGGCCGAGCGGCCGGCCACGCGCGAGGCGTTCGCCGAAGCCCTGGCGGCAGCGGCGGAGGCGGGCACCCCGGTGCGCTTCACCGGGGCGGGCACCAAGGCGGGTTGGGCGGGGCCGCCCCCGGAGGACGCGATCGAGCTCTCGACGCTCGGGCTCGCGCGGGTCGTGGAGCACAACGCCGGGGACCTCACCGCCGTTCTCGAGGCCGGGGTGTCGCTGCGGGACGCGCAGGCCGAGTTCGCCGAGGCCGGTCAGATGCTCGCGATCGACCCCCCGGGCGACAGCGCCACGATCGGCGGCCTTGTGGCCAGCGGCGACTCGGGCCCGCTTCGGAGCCGCTACGGCGGCGTGCGCGACCTCGTGGTGGGCATGCGAGTCGCGCTCTCCGACGGCAGCGTGGCGAGGAGCGGCGGCAAGGTGATCAAGAACGTGGCGGGCTACGACCTCGCCAAGTTGTTCGCCGGCTCCTTCGGCTCGCTCGGGGCGATTCTCGAGGTGGCCGTGCGCCTGCATCCGCTCCCCCCGATGACCGCCACGACCGTGGGGTCGAGCTCCGATCCGGACGAGCTTGGGCGCGGGGCGATCGCCGCCGGCCGCGCGCAGCTTGAGCACCACGGGCTCGACGTGCGCTGGTCGGGCGGCCGCGGGGCCGTGCTCGTGCGCTTCGCCGGCACGCGGCCCGTTCCGCAGGCGGAGGCCGCGCGCGCCGTGCTCGCGGACGCCGGCCTCGACGCCGAGGTGGCGGAGGACGACCGGGAGATCTGGGACGCCCAGCGGGCCGACCAGCGCGGTCCGCTGACGATCAAGGTCTCCGGCCTGCCGACGCGCGTGCCGGCCGCGCTGCGCGCCGTGGACGCCGCCGGCGGCTCGCTCGTGGGCAGGGCGGCGCTCGGCCTCTGGTGGATCGCGATCGAGGAGCCCGCGCCCGAGACCGTCGACTCGCTGCGCAGCGCGCTAGCGCCGTCGCCCTGCGTGGTCCTCGACCGGCCCGCGGGCGGCGACACCGAGGCCTGGAGCCCGCTCGACCCCGGCGCCGTCGAGCTGATGCGACGCGTGAAACGTGGCTTCGACCCTGCGGGCATCTGCAACGCCGGCGCGTTCGGGAGCCTCCTGTGAGCGGCTACGACGACACCCGCGCGCCACAGCTCGAGCTGATCGACGACTGCGTGCACTGCGGCTTCTGCCTGCCCACCTGCCCGACCTACACGCTCTGGGGCGAGGAGATGGACTCGCCCCGCGGGCGCATCGTCCTGATGAAGCAGGGACACGAGGCGGAGCTCTCGGCGCCGCTCGTGGAGCATCTCGACCGCTGCCTCGGCTGCATGGCGTGCGTGACCGCCTGCCCGTCCGGGGTCCAGTACGACAAGCTGATCGAGGACGCCCGCGCGCAGGTCGAGCGCAACTTCGAGCGGCCGCTGGCCGAGCGCGCGCACCGGCGCCTCGTGTTCGAGCTGTTCACCCACCCCGGGCGGCTGCGCGCGCTCGCCCCCGGCGCGGCCGCCGTGCGCCGGCTCGGGCTCGACCGGATTGCCCGCCGGCCGCGCGTGCGGCGCGCGTTCCCGCGCCTCGCGGCGATCACGTCGATGACGCCCGACGCGCCGCTGCGCCGCTCCGTCGCGCGGCTGCCGCGGCGCTTCGAGGCCCAGGGCGAGCGCCGCGGCAGCGTGGCGCTGCTTCAGGGCTGCGTGCAGCGGGTCTTCTTCTCGCACGTCAACGAGGCCACCGCCCGCGTGCTCGCCGCCGAGGGCTTCGAGGTCCACGTGCCCACCCTCCCGCGCTGCTGCGGCGCGCTGCCGCTCCACGCGGGCGCCGACGGGGAGGCGCGGGCGCTCGCCAAGGCGACGATCGAGGCGCTCGAGGGCCACGACGCCGTGATCGTGAACGCCGCCGGCTGCGGATCGGCGATGAAGGACTACGGGCACGTGCTGCGCGACGATCCGGACTGGGCCGAGCGCGCCGAGCGCTTCTCGGCGAGCGTGCGGGACGCCACGGAGTTCCTCGCCGGCGCAGAGCCGCGGGTGGAGCGGCGCGCCGTGCCGCTGCGCGTGGCCTACCACGACGCCTGTCACCTCGCTCACGCGCAGGGCGTGCGCGCCCAGCCGCGCGAGCTGCTCCGCGCGATCCCCGGCCTCGAGCTGCTCGAGCCGGCCGAGTGGGAGCTGTGCTGCGGCTCGGCGGGCGTGTACAACCTGACCCAGCCCGTGCCGGCCGCGGAGCTGGGCGAGCGCAAGGCGCGCAACCTGCTGGACACCGGCGCCGAGGCGGTCACGGCCGCAAACCCGGGCTGCGCGCTCCAGATCACCGCGCACAGCGACCGCCTCGGCCGGGCGCTGCCGGTGTTCCACCCGATGGAGCTGCTGGCGCGCTCCATCGCGAGCTAGCGCACCGTTGCCCGCGCCGCGCCTTCGACCGGTCGCGCAGACGCTCGCGCGTGTTCGGGCGCCGCACGCCGGGCTCGTAGTGGGCATCTGGCGCGCCGGCCAGCCCGAGGCCGGGCTCTGGCACCGGGGCGAGCTGCCCGCCGGGGCGGGCTCGGTCTTCGAGATCGGCTCCGTGACCAAGGTCTTCACGGCCACCCTGCTCGCGGACATGGCCCGCGAGGGACTCGTGGGGATCGACGACCCGGTCTCGCGCCATCTGCCGCCGGGAGTCGAGATGCCGTCCCGGGGGCGCGAGATCACGCTCGCGGACCTCTCCTCGCACCGCTCCGGGCTTCCGGGGCTCGCGCGCGGCATGCTGCTGCCGGGGCTCACCACGCGCCGCGCCGACCCCTATGCCCACCTCGACTCCGCCACCCTCGAGGCGGCGATCCCGCGCACCCGTCCGCGCCGCCCGCCGGAGGCGCGCTTCCGCTACTCGAACTACGGCGTCGGACTGCTCGGCCATCTGCTCGCCCGCCGCGCCGGCATGAGCTACGACGAGCTCGTGCAGGAGAGGATCTGCCGGCCGCTCGGCCTGCGTCACACGGGCACGGACGTCGACGGCGGCCGGCTCGCGACGGGGCACAAGCGCCGCGGCCGTCCGACCGCCCACTGGCACCTCGCCGCGCTGGCAGGGGCGGGCGGGCTGCGCTCGACCGCCACGGACGTGCTCGGGTTCCTGCGCCTCCACGCGGACTGCTCGACCTCGCCGCTGGCCCTCGCCGCGCGCGAGACCAGGCGTCCACGGGCGCGTGTCTGGCGTCTTCACATGGGGCTGGGCTGGATGATCGCGCCGCCGGGCAGGCGGATCCAACACGAGCTCCTGCTCCACGAGGGCGGGACCGGAGGCTTCCGGAGCTTCGCCTGCGTGGCGCCCGCCGCGAACGTCGGCGTGGTCGTGCTCGCGAGCGACACGCGCCCGGTCGGCAGGCTCGGGATGCGCGTGATGAGGGCGGCGCTCCGCTAGGCGCCGGCTGCTCGCCGCGAAGAACGTCCCTGACCACCCCCCATAGCGACCAGTCCGGGACGTTCATCCGGCCGTCGCTAGCCTCGCTGGCCATGTCCGCTCAGTACATCTTCACGATGTACAAGCTGTCCCGGGTCCATCCGCCCGACAAGCGGGTGCTCGAGGACATCTCGCTCAGCTTCCTGCCCGGGGCCAAGATCGGCGTGCTCGGGCCGAACGGCTCCGGCAAGTCGACGCTGCTCCGGATCATGGCCGGCGTGGACACCGAGTTCCGCGGCGACGCGCAGCTCGCTCCCGGCGCCACCGTGGGCCTGCTCGAGCAGGAGCCGCAGCTCGACCCGGCCAAGGACGTGCGCGGAAACGTCGAGGACGGGGTGCGCGAGCTGCGCGACCTGCTGGATCGCTTCAACGAGCTGGCAGCCAACTACTCGGACGAGACCGCCGGCGAGTTCGCGCGCCTCCAGGAGCGCATCGACGCCGCCGACGCCTGGAACCTCGACACCACGCTCGAGATCGCGATGGACGCGCTGCGCCTCCCGCCCGGCGACGCCGACGTGGAGACCCTCTCCGGGGGCGAGCGGCGGCGTGTGGCGCTCTGCCGGCTGCTGCTCGCCACGCCCGACCTTCTGCTGCTCGACGAGCCCACCAACCACCTCGACGCGGAGTCGGTGGCGTGGCTGGAGCGCCACCTCGAGGAGTACCGCGGCACCGTCGTGGCGGTCACGCACGATCGCTACTTCCTGGACAACGTGGCCGGCTGGATCCTCGAGCTCGACCGCGGCCGCGGGCTGCCGTTCCGCGGCAACTACAGCGCCTGGCTCGAGCAGAAGCAGGAGCGGCTCGCCCTCGAGGACCGCCGCGAGACGGCGCGCCAGCGCACCATCGCGCGCGAGCTCGCCTGGGTGCGCGAGTCGCCCAAGGGCAGGCGCACCAAGGCGCGCGCCCGGCTCAAGCGCTACGAGGCCCTGCTCGCCGAGGATCACGACGTGAAGCTCGACCAGGTGCAGATCCACATCCCCGCCGGGCCGCGGCTCGGGAGCGTGGTGGTGGAGGCGGACGAGCTGCGCAAGGGCTTCGGCGACCGGCTCTTGATCGAGGATCTGTCGTTCACGCTCCCGCCCGCGGGGATCGTGGGCGTGATCGGGCCGAACGGCGCCGGCAAGACCACCCTCTTCCGGATGATCGTCGGCGACGAGGAAGCGGACGCCGGCACTCTGCGCCTCGGGGAGTCCGTGGACGTGGCCTACGTCGACCAGTCGCGCGACGCCCTCGACCCCGACAAGAGCGTCTGGGAGGAGATCTCGGGCGGCTACGACTCGATCAAGGTCGGCGAGCGCGAGATGAACTCGCGCGCCTACTGCGCCGGGTTCAACTTCAAGGGCTCGGACCAGCAGCGCAAGGTGGGCGCGCTGTCGGGCGGCGAGCGCAACCGCGTGCACCTCGCCAAGCTGCTGCGCCGCGGCGGCAACCTGCTCCTGCTCGACGAGCCCACCAACGACCTCGACGTGGACACGCTGCGCGCGCTCGAGGAGGCGCTCCTGTCGTTCGCCGGCTGCGCGGTGATCATCTCGCACGACCGCTGGTTCCTCGACCGCGTGGCCACGCACGTGCTCGCCTTCGAGGGCGATTCGCAGGTGGTCTGGTACGAGGGCAACTTCGAGGCCTACGAGGAGCACCGCCGCGAGCGGCTCGGCGCCGAGGCCGACCGTCCCCACCGCATCACCTACAAGCGGCTCACCCGCAGCTGACGGATAGCCCGGGCCGGTCCTGGGCATGGGACGAGCATGAGCACCACCGACCACGCCATCGAGGTACACGGGCGAGCGATCGAGCGCCAGGAGCAGGTGCTCACGAGCGGCGCACTCGAGCTCGTGGCGCGCCTGCACGACGAGCTCGACGACACGCGGCGCCGGCTCCTGCGCGCCCGCGACGAGCGCCAGGCGGAGCTCGACGCCGGCGGCACGCTCCGGCTCGTCGACGTGCCGGCCGACTTCAGCGTTCCGCCCGCGCCGGAGGCGCTCCGGGACCGCCGCGTCGAGATCACCGGGCCCACCAGCCGCAAGATGGTGATCAACGCGCTGAACTCCGGCGCGCGCACCTTCATGGCCGACTTCGAGGACGCCAACTCGCCCACCTGGGAGAACATGATCGAAGGGCAGGCCAACCTCGCCGACGCCGTGCGCGGGAGCATGGAGCACGAGGAGAAGGGCAAGCGCTACCGGCTCGACGAGGACCACGCCGTGCTCCTCGTCCGCCCGCGCGGGCTGCACCTCCCGGAGCGCCACCTGCGCATCGAGGGCGAGGAGCCCGCCGGGGCGCTCATGGACTTCGGCCTGTACGTGCACCGCAACGCCGCCGAGCTGCTCGAGCGCGGCCGCGGCCCGTTCTTCTACATCCCGAAGCTCGAGTCGAGCGCCGAGGCGGCGCTCTGGCGCGACGCGTTCACCATCGCCGAGGACACGCTCGGCCTCGACCGCGGCACGATCAGGGCGACCATCCTGATCGAGACCCTGCCGGCCGCGTTCTGCATGGACGCCATCCTGTACGAGCTGCGCGACCACGTGACAGGGCTGAACGCCGGGCGCTGGGACTACATCTTCTCGGCCATCAAGTGCTTCCGCACGCGTCCCGACTTCGTGCTGCCGGACCGCTCGGAGGTCACGATGACGGTCCCGTTCATGCGCGCCTACACGGAGCTGCTCGTGAAGACCTGCCACGCGCGCGGCGCCCACGCGATGGGCGGCATGTCGGCGGTGATCCCGAGCCGCAGCGACGAGGAGGCCAACCGGCGCGCCTTCGACGCCGTGCGGGCCGACAAGCAGCGCGAGGCGGGCGACGGCTTCGACGGCACCTGGGTGGCACATCCCGATTCGGTGCCGGTGGCCACCGAGGCCTTCGACGAGGTGCTCGGGCAGCGCTCGAACCAGGTCGAGCGCCGGCGCGACGACGTGTCGGTCAGCGCCGACGAGCTGCTCTCGATCCCCGAGACGCCCGGCGAGGTGACCGAGGACGGGTTGCGCTCGAACGTGAACGTCGGGATCCAGTACATCTCGTCGTGGCTGCGCGGCAACGGCGCCGCGGCGATCTACGGGCTGATGGAGGACGCCGCGACGGCGGAGATCTCGCGCAGCCAGGTCTGGCAGTGGGTCCGCTATGCCACGGAGCTCGACGACGGCCGGGCGATCACCCCCGAGCTGGTGGGCGCGATCGCCGGGCTCGAGCTCGAGCGCATCCGGGAGGAGATCGGCGACGACGAGTGGTTCGAGACCGAGGGCCGTCCGAAGCTGTCACGCGAGCTGTTCGAGCGGGTGGCGCTGAGCGGCCGCGAGTTCGTCGAGTTCCTCACGCTGCCGGCCTACGACGAGCTGCTGAAGCTCGAGGGCTGAGCCGGCGAGAGGCCTGCTAGGGCTAGGCCGCGTCGCGCTCGGCGTCGCGCAGCTCGCGGAGCGCGCGCTTGCGCTCGTCGCGGCTCGTGCGATCGAGGATCAGCACGCCGTCGAGATGGTCCATCTCGTGCTGGATCACGCGCGCCTCGAGCCCGGAGGCCTCGACGGTGCGAAGCTCGCCCTCCTCGTCGAGGGCGCGCACGCGGACGTAGACCGGACGCTCAACGTCGACGCTGACGCCCGGTATCGAGAGGCAGCCCTCGTCGAGCGCCTCCCGCTCGTCGCTCGCCCACTCGAGCTCGGGGTTGGCGAGCGCGATCACGGGCGCGTCGGGACCGACGCGGTAGACGAGCAGGCGCTGGGAGATGCCGAGCTGCGGTGCCGCGAGCCCCACGCCGAGGGCGTCCCCCATGATCGCCGCCATACGGCTCACCTGCAGGCGCAGCGAATCGTCGAAGCGGTCGACCGCGGTGGCGCTCGACTTCAGGACGGGATCTCCGAGCCGGCGGATGAAGGAGATCGCGGCAACGCGCCGCGCCTCGAGCTCGGGGTCGAGGGGGGCTGCCTCGTCCTCGTCGCGCTCGATCTCGTCCGGTGTCTCCGCCATGACGGCGGAGTTTAACGGCGCCGCGCCAGCGCTTACCGCCGGGCGTGAGCCCCAGGGTGGCATCGCCTCACTGAGGGTCGACGTCGACGGCGAAGCTGGCGGCGCCGTGCGTGCGCTCGGCCGCCACCGCTTCGACCGCGGCTCGCACCGCGCCGATCGCCTTGTGCCGGTCGCGTGCGCGGACGACCAGCTGCGCCCGGTAGCGGCCCTGGCGCCGGAACAGCGGCGCCGGGCCGAGCGCGGGCACGCCGGCCGCGACGATTCGCTCCAGCACGGCGCGCGCCGCGACCAGCTCGGGCCCGGCCTCGCCGGCCGAGCAGACCACGCGGATCAGGTGCCCGAAGGGCGGGTAGCCGAGCAGCTCGCGCCGCTCGAGCTCGCCCGCGAGGAAGCCGCCGGCGTCGTGGCGGGCCGCCTGCTCGAGCGCGCGCGCCGACGGGTCGAGCGCCTGCACGATCACGCTCCCCGGGCGGGCGCCGCGCCCGCTTCGACCCGCGAGCTGCGCCACGAGGGCGAAGGTGCGCTCCTCGGCGCGGAAGTCGGGGAAGCGCAGCGTGGCGTCGGCGTCGAGCACAACGCCGAGCGTGACGTCGGGGAAGTCGTGACCCTTGGCCACCATCTGGGTGCCCACGAGGACGCCGGAGGAGGCGCGGTCGAAGCGGCGCAGCACCGAGGCCACGCCGGCCGCCGCCGCCACGTCGGAGTCGAGCCGGAACACCGGCAGCGGCGCCACAAGCGCCTCGAGCTCCTGCTCGAGCTGCTCGGTGCCGGAGCCGTGACGTGCAACGGTGACCGAGCCGCAGTCGGGGCAGGCACGCGGAACCGGCTCCCGGTGGCCGCAGTGGTGGCAGGCCATGCCGGCCGCCGCGCGGTGCAGCACGAGCGTGACGTCGCAGTTCGGGCACTCCCAGACCCGCGCGCAGGCGCGGCAGGACAGGAAGTTCGACCAGCCGCGCCGGTTGAGCAGCACGATCGCCTTCTCCTCGCCCCGGCGCACCTCGTCAAGTGCCCGCCGGGTGCGCTCGTGGAGGGCGCCGCGGCTGCCCGCCATGCCCACCAGCTCGACGGGCGGCAGCCCCCGGCCGTCGACCCGCGCGGGCAACCCGATGCGCTCGTAGCGCAGCATGCTCTCGGGCCGCGGGGTGGCGCTGCCGGCCACGAGCAGCACTTCCTCCTCGGCGGCGCGGCGCTCGGCGACGGTGCGCGCGTCGTAACGAGGGTCGCCCTCCTGCTTGTAGGAGCCGTCGTGCTCCTCGTCGATCACGATCAGCCCGAGGTCGGAGAACGGGGCGAAGACGGCCGAGCGTGGCCCAACGCACACGCGCGCCTCGCCGCGCCGCATGCGCCACCACTCGTCGTAGCGCTCGCGCTGCGAGAGGCGCGAGTGCATCACCGCCACGGCGTCGCCGAAACGCTCGACGAAGCGCCCCGCGGTCTGCGGCGTGAGCGCGATCTCCGGGACCAGCACGATCGCCGAGCGGCCGCGCTCGAGGGCGGCGGCCACGGCGCGCAGGTAGACCTCGGTCTTGCCGGAGCCGGTGACCCCGTGGAGGAGCAGCGGGCGGCCGCCGGCCTCGGCCCCGCCCTCGAGCCGAGCCGCGATCGCGTCAAGCGCGTGCCGCTGGTCGCCGGTGAGCTCGACTCGGGTGGCCGGCGCTCCGACGGGCTCGACGCGCGGCCGCCGCGGCGGCTCCGCGGCGTGCTCGAGCCGCAGGAGCCCTCGGCGCTCGAGGCTGCGAAGGGTCGAATGGGCACAGCCCGCCCGGCGCGCCAGCACCGCGGCCCCCACGGCCCCACCGGCCACGCCCTCGAGGGCCGCCCGCTGGCGGGCACCGAGCCGAGCCGCGCCCGCGAGCGCCTGCTCGCCGCCGGGGGTGATCGAGGCCCTGAGCGAGCGCCGCGGCCGCAGCGGGCGGGCCGCGCCGGTGCCCGTCCCGGGCGGCAGGACCAGTGCCAGCCCGCGAGCGGGCGTGGACACGTACTCGCGTGCCACCCAGAGGCCGAGACGCACGAGCGAGCCGGGCAGATCCGCCTCGAGCGCGGCGATCGGCTCGACCAGCCGCTCCAGCGGCAGCTCGCTCTCCTCGGCCAGATCGACCACGACGCCGAGCAGCCGCCGGCGGCCGAACGGCACGACGAGCATGCTCCCCACGCCCACGCGCTCCATCGGGCCCGCGAGCAGGTAGTCGAAAGGCCCGCGCAGGGCGCGCGCAGGGGTGAGCGGCTCGACCTTGGCGATCACCCGGCAAACGTACGACGGCGAGCGGACAGCCAATCTCAGGCACCATGTCTCCGCGACCTCCGCCCGCTGGCGGGGCCGACGCTCGAGCACATGCTGAACCCGCGCCTCGGCGAGCGGCTGGGCCAGGCCGTGGTCGGTCAGGCGGAGCTCGAGAGCGGGCGCCTCCCCAGCGCGCAGCCGATAAGCGCCGGCTTCGTCGACATCGTGGGCTTTACGAGCCTGGGCGAGCAGGTGCCGCCCGACCGGCTGGGCACGGTGATCGGCGGCTTCGAGAGCTCACTCGAGGACGCGGTCGAGCCGCCGGTACGGCCGGCCCCGTGAACCTGGCCGCCCGCCTGACAGCGTTCGCCCGTCGCGGCAGCGTGGTGGCCTCACCAGAGGTGCGCGGCGCCGCCCGGCGAGGGCTACTCCTGGTCTGCGGTCGGCCGCCGCCGCTTCAAGGGCGTGAGCGGCGACGTAGAGGTGTTCCGCGTGCGCTCGGGCGGGTAGGCCGCGCCGGCCTACGCCCCCGCCGGCGCCGCGTTGCGCTCGCCCAGGCCGGCCGCTGAGCGCAGAAGGTCCGCCTTGTCGGTCTTCTCCCAGGTGAAGTCGTGGTCCTCGCGGCCGAAGTGGCCGTAGGCCGCCGTCTTCTGGTAGATCGGCCGGTGCAGGTCGAGGTACTCGCGGAAGGCGCCCGGGCGCAGGTCGAAGTGCTCGGCCACGAGCGCGGTGATCGTCGAGCGGGCGACCTTCTCCGTGCCGAAGGTCTCCACCATCACCGACACCGGGTGGGCCACGCCGATCGCGTAGGCCACCTGCACCTCGCAGCGCTCAGCCAGCCCGGCGGCCACGATGTTCTTGGCCACGTAGCGGGCCGCGTAGGCGGCCGAGCGATCGACCTTGGACGGGTCCTTGCCCGAGAAGGCGCCGCCGCCGTGGCGCGCCATCCCGCCGTAGGTGTCCACGATGATCTTGCGGCCGGTGAGGCCGGCGTCGCCCACCGGTCCGCCGATCACGAAGCGGCCCGTCGGGTTGACCAGGAAGCTCTTGCGGAGCTTCGTCGAGTCGTAGAGGTCGCGCGGCAGGATCGGCTCCACCACGTGCTCCCAGAGGTCGTCCGGGATCAGCGACTCGGCGCCCTCCTTGTGCTGGGTCGAGATCAGGAGCTTCTCGATCTCGACCGGCTTGCCGTCGCGATAGCGCACCGACACCTGCGTCTTGCCGTCCGGGCGCAGATACGGCAGCACCTCGGCCTGGCGCACGTCCGCCAGGCGCTTTGCCAGCCGGTGCGCGAGCGAGATCGGCAGCGGCATCAGCTCGGGCGTCTCATCCGACGCGTAGCCGAACATCATCCCCTGGTCTCCCGCGCCGGCCACGTCGAGCTCGTCGTCGTCGGAGGCGTCGGTACGCGCCTCGTAGGCCTGGTCGACTCCCTGCGCGATGTCGGGCGACTGCTTGTCGATCGCGTTCAGCACCGCCGCCGAGTCCGCGGAGAAGCCCAGGTCCGCGTCCACGTAGCCGATCTTGCGAATCGTCTCGCGCGCCACCTCCTGGATGTCCACGTAGGTGTCGGTCGAGATCTCGCCCGACACCACCACGAGGCCGGTGTTCACAAGCGTCTCGCACGCCACGCGGCCCGCCGGGTCGTCGCGCATCACGGCGTCGAGGACGCCGTCGGAGATCTGGTCGGCGACCTTGTCCGGGTGGCCCTCGGTGACGGACTCGGACGTGAACAGGAACTCGTTGTCGGTCAGCGGCTGGGTCGTCATGAGGCCGGGAAGGGTACACATGGCCTACCCGCTCGTCTTGAAGTCGATCACGAGCGGCACGCCCTGGAGCCCGTAACGCTCCCGCAAGCGGTTCTCGAGGAAGTATGCGTAGTCGCGCGTCACCCGCCCGCGGTCGTTGACCTGGATCGCGAAGCGCGGCGGCGAGGTCTCGAACTGGGCCATGTAGTAAAGGCGCAGGCGCTTGCCGCGCACCGCCGGCGGCTCGCGCAGCGACTGGAGGTCCGAGAGGAAGCGGTTGAGCTCCGGGGTGGGGATGCGCTCCGCCGAGCGGTCGGCGAGCGAGAGCGCCGCGGCAACCAGGCGCTTGAGCCCGCGGCCCGTGAGCGCCGAGACCGCCATCACCTGGGGGCGCTGGCGCAGCTTGCGCCCGCTGCGGCCCTTGGCGTCCTCGAGGTCCGTACGGGTGAGGTCCCACTTGTTGAGCGCCAGCACGGTGGCGCACTTCTGCTTCATCGCCATCTCGGCCACGCGCATGTCCTCGGTGGTGAGCCCCTCGCTCGCGTCGCAGACCACGATCGCGACCGCGGCGCGCTCCGCGGCCCGCTCGGAGCGCAGCTGGGCGTACCAGTCCACGCTCCCGGCGACCTTGCCGCGCGGCCGGAGCCCCGCAGTGTCCACGAGCACCACGTCCCGTCCCTCGAACGAGATACGCGTGTCGATCGAGTCGCGCGTGGTGCCCGCCACGGGCGCCACGATCACCCGCTCCTCGCCCAGCAGGCGGTTCACGAGCGACGACTTGCCCACGTTCGGGCGCCCGATCACGGCGAGCCGGGTGACCTCGCCCGCTTCGTCCCCGCCCGCGGGCAGGCGCGACACCACCAGGTCGAGCAGGTCTCCGGTCCCGAGGCCCTGAGTGGCCGAGACCGGCACGGGGTCGCCCAGCCCGAGCCCGTAGAACTCGGCGGCGAGCCCCTGCTGGCGGGGGTCGTCGACCTTGTTGGCGGCCACGATCACCGGCACGCGCCCGCCGCGCAGCTCGCGCGCCAGCTCGGCGTCGCCCGGCCGGAGGCCGGCACGCGCGTCGACCACGAACACCGCGAGATCGGCCTCCTGGATCGCCACGAGCGCCTGGCGGCGGATCTCCTCGGCCAGCTCGTGCTCGCCCGCGAAGTCCACTCCCCCGGTATCGATCAGTGTGAACGCCACGCCGTTCCAGTCGGCGTCCACCTCCTTGCGGTCGCGGGTCACACCGGCCTGCTCGTGCACCACCGCCTCGCGCGTGTCCGAGAGCCGGTTCACGAGCGTGGACTTGCCGACGTTGGGATAGCCGACGACCGCGACCGCCGGGCGCCTCACCGGGCGCGTTCCACGAGCTCGACGATCCGGGCGACCACCTCGTCGACCGACAGGCCGGTGGTGTCGAGCTCGACCGCGCCGGGGGCCACCGCCAGCGGCGAGTGCTCGCGGCCCATGTCCTGGGCGTCGCGCAGCGCCTGGTCGCGCAGCACCGTGTCGAGGTCCGTGCCGAGCTCGGCCGCGCGGCGCCGCGCCCGTTCCTCCGGCGAGGCGTTGAGGAAGACCTTCACGGCGGCGTCCGGCGCCACGACCGTGCCGATGTCGCGCCCCTCGGCCACCCAGTCGCCGGCGTCGAGCAGCGCCCGCTGCTTCTCCACGAGCGCCGCCCGCACGCGGTCGTTGGTGGCCACCTTCGAGGCGGCCTCCGACACCTCGGGCGTGCGGATCGCGTCGGTCACGTCCTCGCCGTTCGCGATCACCCGCTCGCCGAGCTGGATCTCGAGGCGCTCCGCCTGCTCCGACGCCGCTCCGCCATGGCGGAGCGTCATCAGGCCGACGGCCCGGTACATCGCCCCCGAGTCGAGGAAGGGGAAGCCGAGCGCCCGCGCCGCCGCGCGCGCGACCGTGCTCTTGCCCGCTCCCGCGGGCCCGTCGATCGCCACCACCATCGCCGCGGGAGGCTAACGGCGTGGCGAGCGCGCGCGGCCTACGTCGGCTTGGTGGCCATTGCCCAGATCGTTACGGCGTAGGCCAGCAGCACGATGCCGATCAGGATGCTCGCGGCTAGCGCCAGGCCGGATCCCTCGCCCTTCTCGGCGCGCACCCGGCGGGCGGCGATTCCCGCGCAGACGGTGGCGGCGATCAGGAACACCAGCGAGCTCTCCGAGGTGGAGTAGCCGAGGTTGATCCAGGCCGCGTCGAGGTCCGCGACGTTCTCCTCGTCCGCAAGCCACTGCGCCGCGACCCGCATCACGATCCAGGCCGGGATCGAGGCGAGCAGCAGCGCGCGGTAGCCGACCCTGAGCGCTGTGCCGGACCCGGCCCGCCCCGCGCCGGCCAGCGAGGTGAATGCCAGCACGAGCGCGCCCACGAGCACCATCGCGCCGAGCACGTGCAGGAACAGCGGCAGCTCCCAGCTGTCCGGCCGGGTGGCGGCCAGCGCGCTCACGCGCCCGGCTTCCAGACCATGAGCACGAGCAGGAGGATCACGAGCCCCGTGCGCAGCCAGTGCATGAGCGACGCGCGCCCCGCGCCCTCGCCGGACTCGAACTCGGCCCGCGCGCGGCGACCCGATTCGGTGGCGAACGCCCAGACCACGATCGCGCCGAGGATCCAGCCGTCCCAGACCTCGTAGCCGTCCACGTCGAGCGCGAGCCAGATGCCGAGGATCAGGGTGCCGAGCCCGCCGACGTCCCAGCAGATGTTCGCGACCGTGAGCGACCGCCCGCCGGTGTCGGCGCCGAGCGCGACCGCGCTGTAGGTGACCGCCGTGATCACAACAAGGAACGCGGCAAGGAGGTGCAGGAAGAGCAGCGTGTCGTACACCGGGCCCTGAACCCTATGGCCTTCAACGGCGGAAGGGGAAGCTCAGACGAGCGCGTGGAGGTCGGCCTCGAAGCCCGGGTAGGACACCGCCGCGGCGTCCATCCCGAGCACCTCCACGCCCTCGAGCGACGCCAGGCCGGCCACGGCGCCCAGCATCGCCATGCGGTGGTCGCCGCGCGCGTCGATGGTGCCGCCGCGTAGCCGCGAGCCGTCGCCGCGCACCGCGAAGCCGTCCTCGGTGGCTTCGATGTCGGCCCCGAGGGCACTCAGGCCCTCCACCACGCCGGCGATCCGGTCCGACTCCTTGAGCCGCAGCTCGGCCGCACCGCGCACCACGGTCTCACCGTTGGCGCACGCGCCCAGCAGGCCCACGAGCGTCAGCTCGTCGATCGCCAGCGGCACCTCGTCGGGCCCGACCTCGGTCGCCTCGAGCGGTCCCGACGCCACGTCGAGCTCGCCCACCGGCTCGCGGTCGCTCTCCGTGCCCGGCTGCTCCAGGTCGCCCACGATCACGGCCCCCATCCGCTGGGCGATGCGAAGGAAGCCCGTGCGCGTCCAGTTGAGCCCCACGTCGCGGACCACGATGCGCGAGCCGGGCACCAGCAGGGCGGCGGCCACGAGAAAGGCCGCGGATGAGGGGTCGCCGGGCACCACGATCTCCTCCAGCTCGAGCTCGTCCGTCGCCGCGACCGTCACGCGCGTGCCGTCGCGCTCGAACGGCGCGCGGGCGAGCCGGAGCAGGCGCTCGGTGTGGTCGCGGCTCATCGCCCGCTCCAGCACCGTGGTCGACCCCGCCGCCAGCAACCCGGCCATCAGCACGCACGACTTGACCTGCGCGCTCGCCACCGGCAGCTCGTACTCGATCCCCGTGAGCCGCGCTCCGCTGACCGTGAACGGCGGGTAGCGGCCCTCGCGCGCCTCCACCCCGGCGCCCATCGCGCGCAGCGGCTCGGCCACGCGGTCGACCGGGCGGCGGCGGATCGACTCGTCGCCGTCGAGGGTCCAGACCCCGCCGGGCACGCCGGCGAGCCAGCCCGGCAGCAGGCGCATCAGCGTGCCAGCGTTGCCCACGCCGATCAGCCCGCCGGTGGCCTCGAGCGGAGCGTGAAGGCCGACGCCGCGGACGAGCACCCGCCCGTCGCCGTCGCCCTCCTCGACGCCGGCGCCGAGCGAGAGCACGGCGTCGAGCGTTGAGCGCGTGTCGGCCGACTCGAGGTAGTTCACGATCCGCACCGGCTCGTCGCACATGGCGGCGAACAGCGCCGCCCGGTGCGAGATCGACTTGTCGGCCGGCGGGCGGTAGTCGCCGCGCAGCGGGCCGGCCGGCTCGAAGCGGGCGCTCGCGCTCACTCTTCGCCGACCGGGAAGCCGAGCCCGTCGATCAGCTCGCGGGCGCGGGCCGCCTCCTCGTCGCCCGCGATCCAGAGTGTCATCGCCCCCGAGCGCATGTCGGCTGCCGGCGCGAGTGCCATGTCCACGATGTTCACGCCCGCCCGCCCGAGCTCGAGGGCCACCTGGGCGACGATACCCGGGCGGTTCGGCACCGTGAGCTGCAGCTCGTGCACCTCCCCGCCGGAGAGCGCGGCCTCGACCAGGGTGCGGCGGTCGCGGCGCGCGCGGTCGTTCCAGCCGGCGGTGTCGCCGCCCTCGAGCAGCTCCTCGACCCGCTCGAGCTCGGCGCGGAAGCGCCGGATCTCCGTCACGATCGCCGCCCGGTTGGCCCGATAGATGTCGCTCCACATGGCCGTATTGGAGCCCGCAACGCGGGTCATGTCGCGGAAGCTCGGGCCTACCTGGCGGAGCGCCTCGCCGTGGTCGGCCAGCCGCTCGGCGGCCTGCGAGGCCAGCACGTTGGCGAGCACGTGCGGCAGGTGGCTGAACACGGCCACGAGCCGGTCGTGCGTGTCCGGGTCGACCGCCACCGGCCGCGCGCCGATGTCGATCAGGAAGCGGTGCAGGCGCTCGTAGAGCAGGCCCTGTGACTGCTCGTGCGGCGTGAGGTACCAGACCGCCCCCTGGAACAGGTCGGCGCGGGCGTGCTCGACGCCGGCGGTCTCCGCGCCCGCGATCGGGTGGCCGCCGACGAAGCGGGAGTCGCCGACGGCCCGAGCGATGTCGCCCTTGGTGGAGCCCACGTCGGTGACCAGGCAGCCCGGCTCGGCGGCGGCGAGCGCCGCCTGGACGAGCTCCGGCAGCGCCCCGACGGGAGCGCAGGCGAAGCAGAGCTCGGCGCCAGCGAGCGCCTCCGCCAGCGAGTCCGCGGGCTGGTCGATCGCCCCCAGGGCGAGCGCTCGCTCGAGCCCGTCGCGCGAGCGCCCGTGGCCCACCACCTCGACGTCCGCGACGCACTCCTTCGCGGCCAGCCCGATCGAGCCGCCGACCAGGCCCACGCCGAGGACGGCGATCCTCACACCGTCGAGAAGGTCTTGCCCGCCAGCTCAGCCGCCGCCTCGAGCTTGCGCAGGTAGTCGGCGAACGCGTCGGCGTAGAGGGCCTGCGGCCCGTCGCAGACGGCCTCCTCGGGACACGGGTGCACCTCGACGATCACCCCGTCGGCCCCCGCCGCGGCCGCGGCGAGCGACAGCGGCTCCACGAGCGAGCGCTTGCCCGCCGCGTGGCTCGGGTCCACCACGATCGGCAGGTGCGTGAGCTCGCGCAGCACCGGCACGGCCATCAGGTCGAGTGTGAAGCGGTAGCTGGGCTCGTAGGTGCGGATCCCGCGCTCGCAGAGGAGCACGTTCTCGTTGCCCTCCTTGAGTACGTACTCGGCGGCCATCAGGAGCTCCTCGAGCGTGGCCGACAGGCCGCGCTTCAGCAAGACGGGCTTGCCCGCCCGGCCGACCTCGGTGAGCAGCGTGTAGTTCTGCATGTTGCGCGCGCCGAGCTGCACCACGTCGGCCACCTCGAGCACGGCGTCGAGGTCGCGCACGTCGAGCAGCTCGGTCACGATCGGCAAGCCGGTCTCGGCCCTGGCCTCCGCCAGCAGCGGCAGGCCGGCCTCGCCGAGGCCCTGGAACGAGTACGGCGAGGTGCGCGGCTTGTAGGCGCCGCCGCGGAGCATCTGCGCCCCGGCGTCCTTGACCATGCGGGCCGCGTCGAGCATCACCTCGCGCGACTCCACGGTGCACGGTCCGGCGATCGTGGCGAAGTGCTCGCCGCCGATCTTGCGCCCGTCTACCTCGACGACGGTGCGCTCGCCGCGTTTGTACTCGAGCGAGGCGAGCTTGTACGGCCTGAGTATCGGCACCAGGTGGTCGACCCCGGGAGCACCCTCGAGGCCGAGGTTGGCCACGTGCTCGCGGTCGCCGATCGCGCCGATCACGGTCACGAGCTCGCCCTCGGAGACGTGGGCGTGCGCGCCCACGGACTCGACCCGCTTCACCACCGAGTCGATCTGCGACCGGGTGGCCCCCTCTTTCATCACGATCATCATCTGTCCCTACAGCCTCTCAAAGTTGGTCGGTATGGCGATTGCGGAGCGGCGTCCGGCGGGGCGAAGGGAGTTCTCGCGGTGGCGGCCATGCGGCGGCCGCGGCCGGACGCCTAGCTAAATCGCCAGTAGGCGAGACGCTGCGCACCCGGCCAAGCCGGGTGCTTGCCCAAGACGGCACGGGCGCGCCGAGACGCGAGGGAGCTGCGAGTCGGCGTGGCCAGGCGGGACATCGCGACTAGTTGTAGCACGCCCCGGCGCTCACAGCAGCTCGTCGAGCACCTGGAGGAAGCGGTCGTTCTCGTGGCGCGTGCCGTAGGTCACGCGCATCCAGCCCTCCTGGCCGAGCGCGCCGCCGGCGCGCACGATGACGCCGCGCTGAGCGAGGCCGTTAACCACGGCGTCCTCGTCGCGCTCGCCGAGCGAGACCCAGGAGAAGTTGGCCTGGCTGTCTGTGGTCACGAGCCCGCGCTCCTCGAGCTCCGACTCCACGTGCACGCGCTCGATCGCCGTCTGCTCGACGCGACGCTCGAGCTCGTCCACGTGTCCGAGCGCCTCCACGGCGGCCGCCTGGGCGAGCGCGTTGACCGAGAACGGCTGGCGCACGCGGTCCACGGCCAGCCGGAATCGCTCGGAGCCGAGCGAGTAGCCCACACGCAGGCCACACAGCCCGTAGACCTTCGAGAAGGTGCGCAGCAGCACGAGGTTGGGATGGCGCCCGAGCAGGTCGAGCGACTCGTCGGGATCCTGGAGCGCCGAGAACTCCACGTATGCCTCGTCGAGGATCACCGCCACGTTGCGCGGCAGCTCCGCGACGAAGGCGCCGATGGCGTCGGGCGGCAGCGCCGTGGCGCTCGGGTTGTTCGGGTTGCAAACGATCACGATGCGTGTGGCGGCCGTGACCTCGCTCGCCATCGCCTCGAGGTCGTGCTCGCCCGCGTCGTTCAGCGGCACCGTGACGGCGCGCGCGCCCGCCATCGCCGCCATGTGCGGGTAGATCGAGAACGACGGCCAGGCGTAGACCACCTCCGCGCCCGGCTCGAGCATCGCCTCGCCGGCGGCCAGCAGCAGCTCGCAGGAGCCGTTGCCCACGGCCACCCGGCCGGCGGGCACACCGGTGCGCTCCGAGATGCGGCTGCGCAGCTTCCCCTTGGTCGGGTCGGGATACCGGTGCAGGGTGCGCAGCTCTGCCTCGATCGCCTCGAGCACCTGCGGGTGGGGAGCGAACGGCGTCTCGTTGGAGGCCAGCTTGACCAGCTCGCCGTCGAAGGCGTAGGTCGACGCCGCCGGGTACAGCGGGATGTCATCGACGCGGCGGTTGAACTCGATTCCTGGCACTACTGCGCTCCCTCCAGATCACGGCGGAGCGTGACCGCCTCGCGCAGGTACACGTGGCGAGGCTCCGTGTCCGGTTCCGCATAGCAGTGAAGCAGCACCCGGATCACGCGCGGCAGCGCGCCCGGCACGGCCACCTCGCGCGCGCAGAGCAGTGGCACGGCGCTCAGCCCGAGCCGGCGTGCGGCCACCGCGGGGAACTCGGCGTCGAGGTCGTCCGTGAGCGTGAAGATGCAGCTCACCATCTGCTCCGGCGCGAGCGCGTTGCGGTCCATCAGCTCGAGCACGAGCTCCTCGGTGGCCGCCAGGATCTCCACGGCGTCGTTGTCCTTCACGGTGATCGCGCCTCGCAGCGCTCGCAGCTTCACGGCGGGTGATTGTGTCAGCCGCGCCGCGCTGTCCGGCCGCGCCGCGGGGCGCGCGGGGCGGCGGCCCGCCGTAGGCGCTCGACCTCAGCCGCCGACAGGCGGCGGCTCTTGCCGGGCTCGAGCCCGCGCAGCCCCAGCGGGCCGAACGCCACCCGCTCCAGCTCGACCACCTGATGGCCCACGGCCTCGAGCATCCGCCGCACCTGGCGCTTGCGACCCTCGCGCAGCGTGATCTCGATCAGCCCGGGCCGCAGCTGGCGCGCGCGAGCCGGCGCCGTGCGGCCGTCGTCCAGCTCCACGCCGCCGCGCAGCGCCGCGAGCGCGTGCGGCGAGAGCCTGGCGGGCCGCACGCGCACCCGGTAGACCTTGCCCACGCCGTAGCGCGGGTGGGTGAGCAACTCGGCCAGCTCGCCGTCGTTCGTCAGGAGGATCAGGCCGGTCGTCTCCGCGTCGAGCCGGCCGACCGGGTAGAGGCGGCGGCGCGAGCGCACGAGCTCGACGACGGTCGGACGCCCGTGCGTGTCGCGCGCCGTGGACACCACCCCGGCGGGCTTGTTCACGGCGTAGACCACGCGCTCCTCGGGCGTGACCGCCCGGCCGTCCACCGCCACGCCGCTCGATTCGTCGACGTCCCGGGCCGGATCGCGCACCACCTCGCCCGCCACGCTGACGCGCCCTTCCGCAACCAGGGTCTCCGCCGCGCGGCGCGAGGCCACCCCTGCGTGGGCGAGGAACTTGGCGAGGCGCACGTCCTGCAGACTCGCAGGGACCGGCCCTGGCGCCGCGACCGTGTCCGGTCAGTCGACCGGGCGCAGGTGACGCCCGCCCCCGCCGCCTCCCGGACGCCCGCCGCCCTTCTTTGCGTACATGGCGGCGTCCGCCGCGCTCAGCACGTCGTCCGGCGAGAGCACCCCCTCCTCGAACAGCGCGAAGCCCACGCTCGCGGAGAGGTGCCCCCCGGGAACGGTGACCTCGGTGGCGATCGCCTCCGCGATCGTCTTGACCACCTTCTCGGCCTCGGGCGCCTGGGCGTGCGGGAGCAGCACCGCGAACTCGTCGCCCCCGAAGCGCGCCACGACGTCGGTCGCGCGCAGGCGGTTCCGCAGGACCGCGGCCACGCCCGCCAGCACGCGGTCGCCCGCGCGATGGCCGTACTGGTCGTTCACGTCCTTGAAGCCGTCGAGGTCGAGGACCAGCAGCGCTCCGTCCATGCCGTAGCGGCGCCCGTGCGACACGTGCCGCTCGAGCTCCTCCTCGAAGCGGCGGCGGTTGATCAGCCCGGTGAGCGAGTCGTGGTCGGCCAGGTGGCGCAGCCGGTTCTCGAGCT
>Ga0075430_100000536_pt1 | contig 28665 bp, 26 predicted proteins | sample RhiMetdeltSRZDD4_FD_75294 | JGI IMG/M metagenome (GOLD analysis project Ga0075430, IMG submission 75294) | Populus rhizosphere microbial communities from Tennessee, USA - Rhizosphere MetaG P. deltoides SRZDD4 | ecosystem: Host-associated > Plants > Roots > Rhizosphere > Soil | place: USA... | reverse complement strand
TACCGCGGAAGTGGAAGATTCTCTGGAAGGTTGACGGCCACGTTAGTCATGGGCGGTGCCTTAGCCGCCAAGCTTCTGAAGATTACGCTTGGAATTGAGACAGTTGCTTATACCATCGAAATAGGCGGAATCAGGGCTGGAAACATGACCAAAGAAGATATTACTGCTAGATATAGTAATGACGTGAGATGCCCTGACTTGAAAGCAGCTCAGAGCATGAAGGAGGCGATCATGCAGGCAAGAAAGTCTGGGGATTCACTCGGAGGTTTAATTGAATGTATAAGCAGCGGGCTGCCGGTTGGTATAGGCGAGCCAATCTTTGCATCACTTGAGTCGGATCTGAGCAAGGCGTTATTTAGCATACCTGCAGTCAAAGGGGTTGAGTTTGGTTCTGGCTTTGCAGGCAGCAAAATGCGGGGTTCAGAAAATAACGACAGTTATTTGATAAAAGACGGCAAGGTAATAACCAAGACTAATAATGCTGGTGGGATATTAGGTGGGCTTTCAAATGGGATGCCGATTGTGATAAGGGTGGGATTCAAGCCGGCTGCTTCGGTATCTAAGACGCAACAAACACTTGACATCTCGACCAATGAGCAGACACAGCTCACTGTGCCGGGTAGGCATGACCCCTGTGTTGTCCCGAGAGCTCCACCCGTTGTCGAGTGCGTGGTTTCTATGGTTTTAGCCGATCATGCCATCCGATCAGGCCTCATACCAATGGTCTTAAAGCAGGATGGTCCTGTTGAATAACACTAATGAAGAGCTTGATATACTGCGTGATAAAGTTCGTAGTGTGACAACAGAGATAATGCGAGCTGCTAAAGAGCGTATAGATCTTGCAAGGAAGATCGGTGAAATAAAGAGTAAGTTAGGCATTGAAATCAGGGATGAAAAAGTTGAAGATGAAGTAAGGTTGAGAGTAATGTTACTCGCAGAAGAGATTGGAATGAGTAGTCAGTTTGCACTACAACTTCTTAACCTCTTACTAGCAGAATCAGAGCAAGTTCAGCGGGAGAAAACCGTGCAAAAAGTAGCAGAAAAGCAGACACATCTTGCCATATTCTCTAAGGCAAAGCAGCTTGAGGCTACGGGCAAAAAAATAATACACATGGAGGTCGGCGAACCGGACTATTCTCCGCCTGCAAGAGTTGGAAGAGCCCTTGCTGAATCTTTCCCTATGAAGTTATACCATTATACTGATACTCTAGGAATCGCAAAGCTGCGGGATGCAATAGCAACAAAGGAAGGAGTAGAAATCTCCAGGGATCAAGTGATAGTAACCCCAGGCGGTCGCTTTGCGGTTTACAATGCAATAACATGCTTGTTGAAACCAGGACAAGAGCTAATAGTCATCGAACCGGCATGGCCTGCCTATAAGGAATGTGCAGATCTTGTTGGTGTAAGGACAAAGATACTACGGACAACACTTGAGGATAAGTGGATACCAGATACTACGCGACTGGAAGGCATGGTCAATACAACTACTAAGATGATTGTGCTCAATTACCCTAACAACCCTACTGGGAAGGTGCTCGATAAGCGAACAACAGAAAAGATAGTATCAATTGCAAAAGATCATGGTCTTTACTTGCTAAGCGATGAGGTTTATGCTGACTATGTATTTGGTGAATTTAATAGTGTCCGCAATTACGATTACGCCAAGACGATTATCGTTGGTTCTTTTTCAAAACGTTATGCAATGACTGGATTTAGGGTGGGGTATGCGATTGCAAGTAAGGAAATTATTTCAAAAATGACAAGAGTTCAGGCAGCTGCAATCACAAGTGTAGCAGAGCCAATGCAGTATGCCGCACTGGCAGCGCTAGAGGTAAACCCTTCAGAAAATATTGAACTTATGAAAAGAAGAGTTAGTCTTTTATATAATAAGCTCAAGAAAATGTCGCTTAGATGTGTGGAACCTGAAGGGGCTATGTATGCTTACCCTGAGCTGCCAATGGGTGAGGAGGATATACCCTTGGTTGAAAAGTTGTTAGAAAAAGGTGTGGCCATAGCACCAGGCAGTGGATTCGGAGATTCATACAGTAGGTTTGTCAGAATATCTGCTTGTCAGCCGGACAGGATATTAGAAAAAGGGCTCGAGGTAATGGCATCCGCCATGAGGGAGCAGGAGTAAAATTGCAGCATGTGGCCATAGTAGGGGCCGCAGGTAAAATGGGCTCTTGGTTCGTGAGTTATTTCGCCCACCGTGGTCTAGACGTTTCTGCATTTGATATTAATCAAAAAATATTGAAACTTTCCGACAGAGTAAAAATTCAAAACAGCCTGGTTGACTGTGTAAAGGATGCAGACTTTGTTCTTATATGCGTGCCGGTCCAAAAAACACCACAAGCTATCAAAGAATGCACAAAAAGCATGAAGGATGGAGCTGTCATTGGAGAAATATCTTCCGTTAAAAAAAAGACATTTGCAGCTTTAAAAAACACTCCTATCAAACTTCGACCTCTCTGTCTTCATCCTATGTTTGGTCCTGGAACAAGTAGAACGGGTGAGACTAAAATGCTTCTAATCCCTGTAAGGGATGAGAAATTAGAGCTGGAGATAGCAAATGAAATATTTAAGAATTCCAATTTGACAGTATTGTTCGATGCAAAAGAACACGACAAGGCAATAGCGATAGTTCTTGGTTTGACGTACTTTGCAAATTTAGTATTTGCAAAGCTCATATCTTCGAGCAACATTTCAGTGTTAAAGCAGGTGTCGGGAACGACATTTGGACTCCAATCCCTTATTGCGGAAAGCATACTCACTGAGGAACCTGACCTCATAGTTGCACTGATTGGTGAGAATGCATATACAAAGAGATACATTGATCAATATATTAAGGATGCAGAAGCGCTATCAAGGCTAGCAATTACAAAGGAGAGTAGTCATCTCAAAGCTGAGTTGCAAAAAGTAAAGCTAAGTATTCAAAAGAGGCAGGACCTGCAGCAATCTTATAAGCGAATGTACGAGATTATTCACAAGCAAACTAAAGACAAAAATAGCGCCTAGATACCATGTAGTGATGTATAGATGTCGCTTCTCTGGCGAGACCCCTGGCTCAAACCATTGTCCGATTATGATGTTGGAGTAGAGAAGTGCAGCTATTGCGAAAAACGTTTTTTAAGAATACAATTTGTCACGTCTTGTGACTTTTGCGAAATAGGGATTATGCATGATCAGTGTGCCAACAAGCATATACTTTCTGAACACAATAAAGAACTCGAATCCAAAATTAATACTCATAAGGATAAACCAATGCATGAATACCAATAATATTATCTAACTAATCATTAGTCCGACGGTGGTCCAAGATGATCCATCCCAATTCCACTACTCCTTTCACCTTCAATGGGTGATATGGTTCTTGTTGACTTTATGCCCTGAATTTTTCTAATTTCATTGATTACAATATCAACGGTATTTCCTGATGGAACATTCACTCTTACTATCAGATCAAATTCTGCAAAGACACCTTCGACTGATACGACGCCGGGTACCTCAGCTATCTGATGAAGGACTGACTTTTCCATCCCTGGAAGCGTATTTATCATAACATAGGCTCCTGGCATACATATGTTGGTAAAACGTGACTCATATTAAACGATTATTGCATGGTCAGTTCAACTGTTTTCTTCTTAAGTCAAGTCAACTTGCATTACTCTTGTCTTTAAGGTAATTTGATTTTGTTTGAAGTTCTGTTGTAGTCTGTGTGCCTACTTATGGAGGATTGAGACTATTTTGAATTACTACTGCTCATATTACAAGCACAAGATGAGGATTAGAAAGAAATAGAAGGTTTGGCAAACAGGGAAATTTTTGCCAACAGAACTGCTATGTCACATCTATCTTTGGCCCGTTTTAGCCTTCTACGTCGGCAGGTGCTATTCTGAATATCTTTCCTGGCCCAAACAGCAATATATACAGGTAACCATCAGGTCCGACTTCAATATCTGTAACGCTTCTAAACCCTGTGCCGAATATTACGCTACTCAGCTCACCTACATTAGCGGCTACCTTGTCCTCCAATACTCCTTCAAGTATAAGACCTGTTCTGTCCTGATTTAGATCAAAATGATACAGCCTGCCATGGTTTATGTCACCTACAAACAGGTCATTTTCATATTGTGGTCCTAATGCTGGGGAGTTTAGGAAGTTCATTGCTGTCACACCCACCGGGATTTGCCATGAAAATTCGGGGTCTCTATACGCCCCCGCTCCACCGAAATCTACCAAGTCTTCTTCTATATCAGCTTCCTCATTCTCTGGAGCCGATGCAGGACCTTGTACGTCTGCCCAACCGCTATTAAATCCTGGTTGAACTAGGTTAATCTCATCGAAATAACTAGGGCCATTTTCTGTATCCCATAGGTATCCTGAGACGGGGTCTAATGCCATGCCAAAACCGTTTCGTATACCATAGGCAAAATAATAGGGCAACATTCCGGTGTCCTCATCACCATTCTCCTCATCACCATTCTCCTCATCACCATTCTCCTCATCACCACTGACTTGTGACATTAATAGTGGATTTGGCAAGGGATTGCCCTCAACGTCAATCGCAAGTATCCCGCCTGTTCCATCGGCCGGCGGGCCATCTTCATAATTTTCAGTCTGAGATTCACGATGATCCAGATCTCCTATCAAAAGATAGATGACTGTATTGTTCTGGTCTTGGCTAACTAAGAGTGGGCCTCCGTTGTAACGAGGGCCTGGCCGTGCCGGAAGATCCAGCAAGAGCTTCGGGTTTATTAGTTCAGAGCTACCATCCACATTTTGTACCAACTCATATCTGTAGAGACGGTTGCCTGCTGGCACTATTCCATTCGAGTCATCTCCATCCTGTCCTCCTCCAGACTCAGTATAGTAGAGAAAGACATAGGTGGTAGTTTCGTTTTGCTCGGATATACCCAACCCAAGCAAGCCTCTTTCATTGGTTCCATTATTGTTCGCCACAGCTAGATCGAGCAGAGGCTCTGGTTGAACCACACCTTCGATTACTCTCCGTACTGTACCATTGTCTTTTTCAATCACTATGATGTCATCGCTAGAATTACCGACAAATGCCATTGCAGTTGGGTGGTACAAACCGGCAACAATCTCTTCTTCTTCAAGGTTTGGATCGTGTACTGTTCCTGGTTGCTCGTCTGCTGGTATACTAAAGGGGTCAACTTCAGGTTCCACCTGGCCAGCAGCAGCAAGTGGTAAATTAACCAAGAGAATGACTAGCAGAAATAGCGTTGCGTATGATAAGTGGCTTCTTCTACTATCTGATTTTGGCGTATGAAATTCTCTATTGCGAGCAAAAATCTCAAAGAAATTATCCTTGCCCGATAGACTGAATACAAACCACATGAATGCTTGATAGGCTCGACGCAAGGACCAGTCCTTTACTGTAGCAACATCGACTCTTATCTTTCTTATATTATGAGCATGAAATGGCGACCTCAAGGCTTCTAAATCTATCTGTTCATTTCGGTAACCATTGCTGATGTTCACATTGGCATGGAGAGTGTCTGACATTTATGAAATCGTCTTCCATGCGAGTTTCAACATGTTGTTCTCTATATATTTAACTGTCCCTCCCTTAATTCTTAATTTAGGCTGGTAACTTTTGAATCCACCTTCAGGGTTGTTAGATTTAGAATATTTCTTGCCTTTGTCGGGTTATATAGAGAAAATAGAAGATACTCAGTATTTTTTGCGTATTCTTATACCGTTTATACCTTTTCCTTAAATTCCATCTCACTGATTTGATCAAATCTATGTCTCGAATCTGGAAGCCCTTATGGGGTGCGTAAATTGTCAAAGAGGATAAAATCTATGTTTTTTTCATAGGAGTATTTTTTGCCATTTTTATTATTTTTAGAAGTTTTAAGCCTTTCGCATTTTGAATTAGAATTGAACGGTTATATATGTAAAGATCTGAAAGAGGCTTTCGGCATAGTGAGCCCATAGAGAATCAATATGACAACGGATACGTGCTATTTCAGTTATTGACTCTGCCTTCATGTTCTCATACCACCTGTTCAGCCACGCATCCGAAATCTGCAAACGAAGTGCAGGCATATGCATTTTGGACTCACATTAAATTAGTCAATCACTAAAGGATGTATCCCTCCCTCCATACGTGACGAATTGACGCTATAGTCCAGATCATAAAGGTCAAATCTCTAACATCACAAACAACCTCTTTTTTGAGGTCCACCATTTTTCCTTTAATTCAAGGTTGAGAAGATTTGAAGAAGAAACACAGTTGTTTACTCAAACTGGGTTAGCAGAAAAACGGAGGTATGCAAGGTCCCTTTCATTCTTTGATCGAAAAGGAAAACCGGTGCCATAATATAAGTAATCCAAGCGCGGTCGTTAAGAATAATGGCTAATGCGGTTTTGATCTTCCATTAATTGAACCCAAGGTAGATCAAAATCATGGAATAAGCATGAAAATTGTTTAGGTACCGTGGGTAAGTGGATAGAAGTATACTTTTCTATCCTATTATTTACAACGTTTTACCTCCAACAACCACTGTAGAGTATTTTTAATAAAATAACCTTGAAGTTTAATTTTAATAGGCCTGATGCGCTTTTAATGTTAGTGAATTGTCAGACCACGACCCTTTTTCTGATTGGTCTCGGCTTATGAACAGGCCTGTCTATGCCGCAGATGGCAAGAAAGTCGGCTTTTTGAGGTCAATACTGGCGGACTATTTACTGGTAAAGAAGGGTTTCGTGGTTCTAAACAAATATTATATTCCAAAAACGCTTGCTGAATCTGTAGATAGGAAAGGAAGGATTCGCCTTAGGATACCTGCATTGGAAGTTCGAGCAAACTACACCTATTCCAAGATGAAAGATGTATTGACAGCAATCGGTTACCTACCCGAACGGAAGGTGATACCGAGCTCTTCATATGATCGATTACAAACGTTAAGGTATAGTACTACGAGAAATAGACTAGCGGCTTGCGTTGCATTTGTTTCTGGCATCTTATTTTTAGCTTCTGGTTACAAGGCAAATATCGAGATCTATAACCTTGTAGCATCCGAATTTTTTTCTATACAAAGCCTCAGGCAATTTTGGAATTTAGTTGTAGTCCCGATCGGTTTGTTGGCGATTTTAAGTCAGCTCGGAGGGATAACCGTAATTATGGGAGCAGGATTTTTTGCTGCTAATAGAGTCAATTTAGGCAAATTATTGGTTATTGTCGGCACAGGACAGGGCCTATTCACAATAGCAATTCGTATCCTAGTAGAACTTTGGTCAGGGCAATTGTGGAGCGTGAATAATTATGTTACGTGGTTGACGTCTACTGCTACTGGTCTAGGAATATTGTTTGCAGTAGTAACTCCCACCATAGCCAAAGGAAAGGGAGATAGCATACTTACAAGGACAATTCGAATAGTATGGAGAAGAAAGTAAAGATAATTTTTGAGAGCCGTTATTTTTCAAGGATGCCTTTTTCCTTAACTGTCATTACACATTCGTTCTCGAGTATATGATTATAGCCGGCTGCATTGGTTCAATAGACTAATGAATAATTAAGCTATTTCAGATTTCCAAACCAATCTCTCTAGGGCCTAATTCTCTAAAGTCCAGGCTCGCTGACAAGAATTAACTTGTGATTGTATTCAAATGCTAGGCTTTTCTGTTTAAGAGTTTCGCGGATATCGTTAGCTGCTCTCATCATACATTGCTCGTCTATATCATTGGTATGGATTTCCACCTTAGTATACTTGACCGGCTCGAATTTGCCTTCAAAGTAACCATCAAATTCTATTAATGACATACCACCATATCTAGATGCCATATTTCGAACTATTTCTAAATACCCTTCAACTCTTGGCAAATAGAATTTGACTGAGTCGTTAAATGTCAACGTTGAATCTATTTGCTGTTGCCGTCATGATTCTAGAACCAGTTACCATCTATTCATGTAAGAATGTACTGCATAAGCAAGGATAGATACATTGTAGGTGAGATGAGAAAAAAGAAAATCGACTCTCATTATTGAAGCAAGCTAATAAGGTTGAAATAACTAATACAGGACCGATACCGCAATTTGTTTGCTTTGTATACATTTTAATGAATTTTGATAGCAAGCAAAATAATTAGCGTCAATGCTAAGAGATGCTAGTTTAGGCACTTCTGTCAATTTTGATAGCCAGAGGCACAGATTTTCGATGATGAAACATTATGTGGAGTACGGACCATATATTCTTAAAGACCTTATATAAAATTAGATAAAAATATTGTTTTTATTATGTATCTATGGAAATACCTTAAGGAGACATATTTTCATGCTATCTGAAGTATTTTATGACATCAAAGATAAAAGGACGGTATTGTGGTTTAGGTCACTACTCGAGGTATAGGATTCATTTTCCAAAACATTCTAGTTGGACTTACAAAGGCGGAAATGATTAGTTGGTGAAATCATTAGAATTGAGCCATGCGAGGACCACTCTGAGAGACTAGGAGGAGGGGTGGGAGCGGGACAATATATCAATGACTTTTGTTTAGATGAATAAGGGACAGCCATACATAGTCCTAAATGATTCGAAAACTTATATAGCCAGAGAAAAGTGAATTGAAGCTATGGTTGAAAAGATGACTGCGGTCTGGCTGATTATCTTAACTATCCTAGTTTGCGCAGCAGTACCGGGCCTCTTAATCTGGTTGACTTCATCTTCAGCACCTTCAGCACCTTCAGCACCTTCAGCACCAGCAGAGATGTTAATGTGGTTTGAGGCGACGGGGAATATACCTGGGCATCAGGTCGTGCAGTAAGGCGCAGGAGATAACTTAAGGCTCGTTCTTTACAAAATACGCCGATGACTTTGGATGCATCAAAAAGAACAAGGTTGTTTATTTCGATGTTGGTACTAGCTGGGCTGATTGGTGGCGCTGTTCTTGTGACCTCCGCATCTACAGCATATTTTCGATCCCAAGATCCAGTAAACCAGTGCATAGAGGATCCGGAATCTCAGCCTTTTCAGCTCTCAATTCCAATTACTGTAACGGAGGATGGCTTTCCTGCGCGTGTTCCAGAAGGCATAGGTATTGCAGAAGACTGTATACGGCCGGTCCATACTGTTGAAGAAAATATTATTCAGGTAACGTATGGCAGACCGCATAACTTTACGCTAGGACATTTCTTATATTACTGGTTAGGAAATGATTTGTTACGGTATGACACGAAGGTTTATGTTAATGACAACCTTCAGAATGAGGGCGATCTGCGGGACATTGTATTAGAGGAGGGAAACCAAATCAAACTTGACTTTTTAAGCAGAAGATAATTATAAAATGAGTTCAGAAGTAATAATAAGGTGCAAGAGGTTCGCAGTGAGATAGAGATCAAGAGCTATCCTGAAAGTGTATGGGGCATTCTCACTGATTTCGCCACTTATGATCAATGGAATCCGTTCATAAACAAGATTGTCGGACTTCCAAAACAAGGTGAGAAAATTGATATCTATATAGAAACTCCTAGTGGAAAGAAAAGGAGATACTCACCGAGGATCACCAAGGTAGAGGAAGGGCGAGAGCTTCGATGGTTTGGCAAAAGTTCTCTCCCAGCATTTCTTAATGCGGAACACATTTTCATGATTGAGGAGTTGCAACCTGGCCAAATACGATTTATCCAGCGCGAGGTCTTTCATGGTTTGCTGACTCGATTCTTTGGAAAAGGCTTTGATACAGAGATAAGACAAGGCTTTGCAGAAATGAATGGTGCTCTAAAAAAACGAGCAGAGCGGATTACTTCTTAGCAAGAATATTTATTTATAATTCTGCATAGATTAATACCCGGTGCCAAATTACTATGAGATATTAGGAGTCTCTCCCGATGCTAGTCAGGCCGAAATAAAGAAATCTTTTCGCAATTTGGCATTACAACATCATCCCGATAAGAACAAGAACTCTGAAGAATCAAAACAAAAGTTTATGAGAATAATCGAGGCGTATGAAGTGCTTTCAGATGAGCAGGCAAGGAAGAATTACGACAACAATACCGTACAAAAGCGTGGGACTAGAACAAGATGGACACCATCTGCGGACATTGGTACGGTATACAGCTATGAGGAACTCAAGCGTCGATATAGGCCAAGCAGTAACGTTGGAGGAGGCATGTGGGATATCAGTGAAAAGGCCAATTTTGGAATATGGAAGGCAACAATCCTATTGTTTGCGTGTTTGGCCGCATTGGTAATATACCTTATACTTCCGGCCTAGCGATTGAGTTTTCTTCTTTTGGTCTTCCGAGCTTCCCCTTGTTGCTCTTTGGTAGCTTTGGTTTTATCGTACATCACATATCTAAAGGCAAAAAATGCACCTATAATTAAGCCGGGCATGGCAATGATTAGCGATATTCCCATTAGGAACGATAATAAAACAGCAAGAATACCGCAGCTAAGTGAGCCAACCATCAGCATCAGAATTGCAGGTTTTGTTGCAGCCAAGTCTAACGTGATGTTATAGGTATGTACCTATAAAAGTCGTTTTCCATAACCTTGCTCAAAAGGAATAAAAAGGGACCAACATGAAAGGCAAATTTAGGAGGATTATAGTGCAGATAGTCGCCGTAGGTAGCCGCGTTTTTGTCACTAGCTTCCAGCTAGCAGGAGTCAAAGGAGTCAAAGTAGAATCATCCGCGCAGGCGCTCACTGAAATCAATAAGATGGATGAGAACAGCGGAATTGGACTCGTTCTTTTAAGTGATGACATTGGTAAAGATATTCGCTACCAGCTTACAACTCTACGGGCAAAGAGACCTATTCCTCTTATATTCGAGCTCCCTTCACCCGGAAGCAAAAAAGAAAAAGTGGACTACCGTGCTCTTTTAAAGCAAATTCTCGGAGTATAGTGGAGGTTTAAACGGGTGATCCTCTAGGGATAGATAATACGTGTCCTCCCTTCTTTGCCAATATTTCGTTCCTTCTTCGGGGTAACAGAGGTATTTCAGCTGCGACCTCTCACAGGTGAATCTCTAAATTAGAGATAATAATTGTCCTCTATTAATTTGCGTTTAAAGGAGCACGTTTATTGCCAGTTATGACATGTTTATTTTTTGCATCATCCACTGCTGTCCCCCCCCGTCGCTTTTCACCGCCGCATCGCTTGTTTGATTTGATTCTCCTTTCCTTCTTCTCCGCTCGTACTATCCTTGCCGCTCTACCATCTTCTGCAACTCTCTATCTATTCGTATCACTCCCATTCTTCGGCTCTTTCTTTCTCTTCTGGTTCATTAACTCGCTCCCTGATGCTGACTTACGAGATTGCATCAAGTGAGCCATAAACGATCAAACTGACTGACATCCTTTAAACCTGCTTCTCGAATGAATCGGCGAGGCTGTCACCTGCGCTTTGTGAATTATTGTCACTAGGTACACTGACAGAGGGCGGTGACGACGGATCGAATACAATATCTACAAAACACACACATCACGCATAGTGAAAGTTTGACTTAACAAATGGCCGGATGACACACATCGCCATGACTCCAACATGAGATTGCTCTGGATTGGAGTTGCAAGTTGCACTTCAAATATGGTTGTTGGCCACGCTCGATTGAGCTTTAGCCTCGCACCACGCAGGTCTACTACGCTCATATTCTAAACAGCTCTAATATTCCTTATCATTCAGAGATAATCCTGATTCTTCCTTGATTCAATATTGCACAAGAGACTTAGTCCTTCATACATTCCATTATTGGAATTGCTCCCGAAACTGGCTGTATTACTGATAGATCAGGTGCGATAAAAAAGATGGTAACACATCTCAGACCTAAGGTGCATGAGAACTTTGCAGGTTGCTATTAACCTGAGATGGCGCCGCTAAAATTAGGTATCAATCTCGCATTCTTAGAATTTCGAAGCTATATCACGATATTTTTTAGTGTACGTCAGAATATATGCGATTTTTCACTGTGAAATACTTTTTAATGTTTCGGTATATATGAGTGAACAATTGTAATTGTTCTCAGTTAATCGTCGATACGAGAGCGAGCAAGTACAGCTAATATAGATGGTCAGGTCATTAGGTTTTTTGTCAACAAGATTTTGTTGGTTAGTGAGAATAATAACTTGGAGATTAGCCCCTCCCTATGCCGACTAAAACCTTTTTGTGTGATATTCACACGATGGGATAAAGTAGGTTCGCATGGTAAAAATTGTTCTAGATAAAATCAAAGTCAACGGTTCATGTTTTTGAATACCTTAAGGTTCTCTACAATATATAAGAACCCGAAACCGATAATGTTCTCGGAATGGAAAGAATGCAGGCAATAATTTTTTTTTGGCTGGCATCAGCACTCTTAACTGGCCAATCAATAACACTCCCCTTTTGGGGATTAGATGAAAACAAGAACCACATCGAGAAAGCCTCTTTGTCAGCGGGCTACAGCAATAATAATATTGTTCCTATCCAACTCGGTATTAGTAGTACTAACTCTAGTAGCAGCTCTAACAACAATGCATTTCAGGCCTTGCCCGACCCAACTCCTCCAAGCATCTCTGATCCTAATATACGAGTTGAAAAGGTCATCACAGGTCTAGAAATGCCTACGAGCATGGCATTTTTGGATGATGATGACATCATCATAACACAGAAGGAGAATGGTAGACTCCGGCTTGTATCAAACGGTATACTTCAACCGCAACCAATACTCCAAGTCCCCGTGGCAAACAACAGCGAGCGAGGGTTGCTCGGCGTAGCTATTGCAAATGCATCTACTACGGGTAGCAACTCAAAGACTGTATTTCTTTATTATACTGAGCCAGTTGGAGAGCAAGTGAGAAATAGGATCTACAAATACGAATGGACAGGGACGGGCAACTTGACTGGAGGACAGCTGATTCTTGATTTGCCTGGAGAACCTGGCCCCAACCACGATGGTGGTAAGATAGCAATCGGACCTGACCGCATGCTTTATGCAGTAATAGGAGATCTTAATAGAGACGGGGTTCTCCAAAACGTGCGTGATGGGCCTCCGCCCGATGATACCTCTGTCATCTTAAGAATTGATTTCAATGGCAACGGAATCGGGAATCCCTTATCAGCAATAGGCGCCGACCTTAGTAAGTATCATGCTTATGGCATTCGAAACAGCTTTGGTTTAGACTTTGACCCGCTAACGGGGATTCTCTGGGATGTTGAAAATGGCCCTGCGGAGTATGACGAAATAAATATTGCTCTACCTGGCTTTAACAGCGGATGGGGCAGGGCCCAGGGACCTATCGCAAGAGAATCGATCACGGCTGAAGACCTTGTTCACTTTGAAGGCTCCCATTATGCGGACCCTGTTTTCAGCTGGCTGCCATCTCAGGGTGTCACTGATGTAGAAATCTTTAACTCTTCAAGCCTTGGAGAAAGATATGCCTACAACATGTTTGTAGGTGACATCAACAACGGCCATTTGTACTTATTTACGATCAATAGCAACAGAACGGGGCTTGACCTAGCCGCTATTCCTGGTTTGGAAGACTTGGTGGCTGACACCAACGAAGAGCTAAATCCAGTAATATTTGGCAGAGGATTCGCTGGCGGAATTACGGATATCGAAACGGGCCCGGACGGCAACTTGTATATCCTGACACTATCTGGAGATCTCTACCGCCTGATACAAGGAACACCAACAACGTAACAACTATCATGTAGATTATAAGGCAGATTTTTTGCCTTATACTTGCAGTTGTATAGGCCTTACGGAGCCTGGTCTAGGTCAAGAACCAACAATAGCGCCCCAACTAGCCGAGTAATTGTGTAAACCAAGATAATACAGTTTGATCTAGTGTATCACTAGCTGCATGTCCTCTGCGTTTAATGGCTGATTTCCTAAATCCACTCTGATCGTAGTATAAATGGGCCCGACTTCATTGATGAAAAATTCTATTGGACTTGAACCTTGCTGACTTTCGACTGACACAGCAGATATGTTGTCAAGCAGAGTTCGCGGGATCCTTGCAATAAGGGTTGCGTCGGGAGTAAGTGTTCCATTAATATCCGCATCTATTATAATCCGTTTTTGCTCTTGCTCAACTCTGATTTCTGAGATCTCAAGCCCTGAAGGCGATTCTATGTTTATAGTAAAGAGCAATTGCTCTGCTTCGCTTATTGAATCAAGCGTGTATATTTGGTACCCGCCATAGTATATTTTTCCATCAGGTGACTGTGCTATTCCAACTGTTGGCACAAAGGGATAATGCTCAAGTTCTATCTTTATCTCTTGAACTATCCTGTTTCCGTCTTCATTTAACTTGAGAGCATAGATATCACCTGTGAAGCTTCCAAACAGGAACATTCCTTTGAGCTCCGGTAGTGTATCGCCATCATAGTAAATCATCTGTGTTGGTGCTATAGTTTCCCAGTAACTTCTCAACGGCTTGATTGAGCTATCGTTTGCTTGCTCCGGAGGCAGGTTGGCAGGCTGTGAAGTAGGAAAACCATAATTTCCACCATTTTTTATGAGGTTTATTTCATCATACCGGACGTCGCCGTTTTCAGTTACCAGACCGTTGCCATCTTGATCAAATGCAATACCATACATGTTCCGGTGGCCCATTGTGTAAACCGGAGAGTTTGGATACGGATTGTCTTCTGGTATAGTACCGTCCTTATTTACGCGCAGTATCTTGCCTATTACTATCGATGGGTCTTGAGCGAAAATATGCTCGGTGGCGTCGCCTACTGTAATGTATAGCTTGCCGTCAGGCCCAAAGACCATAGCGCCACCCGAGTGGTATCCTCGCGAAGCAGGAATATTGTCCATTATCACTGTTGGATCGACACCAGTGTTGTTACTGTCTGTGAACCGTAGAACGCGGTTGACCACCTTGTCTTCATCACCATTTTGGACATCTACTACTGCAGTGTAGTATACGTATATGTAGCGATTGACATGAAACTCTGGGTCAATCGCAAGCCCCAACATTCCTTGCTCCCAACTCGCATACAGATCGTCTACACTTGCAAACGGGTTATCTAGGATCACATTTTCAGGGGTCATTATTCTTATTGCCCCTGTATTTTTTTCAGTGAAAAAAAGACGACCATCAGGAGCAAATACCATGCTTGTGAGCATTGTAACGGTCGTTCCGTCATGTTTTTGCAAGTAATCTTTTGTATCACCTTCAAATTTCCAAGAACCTATCAAGCCAAAAGAAATATCTGATAGATCGTATAGCTGTTTGATTTGATCGTCACCAAGTGCATGGTCGTACATGCGCAATTCGTCGATAACACCTGACCATCTGTTGCATGACGAGCAGTAAGCTGCTGAGCCAATCCTCAGTGGCAACCCCGGATCCGGATTGTATTCCCCCTCAAATTCAGATTGGCCAACAGGTACTCCGTCCATGTATAGTCTTACGTTTGAACCGTCAAAGGTACCGGTTACTAATGTAAACTTGTCTGCAGGAACTCGAACGCCCGGGGGCGAAAAGAATGTACCATTAGTATTGAAAACTCCAAAACGAAGTGTTCCAACTTCTGAGCCGGACGGGCCGGTGCCAGTAGTTCTAAAGACGTCAAATTGCCAGCCAGATGTTTGCGGCCTGTTGCTATGTGAAACAATATGTCCATAAGGTTCTATCGCAGTAGGCATCATCCAAAAGGAAACGGAGAAATGGTTCGGGTTTAGCTCCGGCGAATTCATTATTTCTATCGACTCTCTGAATTCGCCCCGCATTTCATAAGCTTGACCGGACTTGCCAGTAACAAATAGCATCTCTGTGGTAGTTAGGGGGTTGATGAGAGATGAATTGCCTCTGACCTCTATTCCTTCCATCTCATGTAAGAGCAAGTCACAGTGCATCACATCACCGTAATGCTGGCATCCAAAAAGCTCAGAAGAAGATGCCTGTCCGTACGCTAATAGAGTCGCCTGTACCACAAGTAATAGCGCGGCTGAAGTAGACAATGCGCTGCAAAAGCGGCTCATAGACAATAGAATTACGAAAAATAATTTAATCGTTGATAAACATATCATCCGCGTTGAGCATAGCGACTATCTATCAGTACGCCACTCAATTTGACAAAATAGTTGAGGAAAAAACCTATTGTGTGATTTGTTTTATCAACTGGAGCATGGTTCTTGCGACATTTTCACCATAGGGATTGCGATCAATCTTAACACCAAGCATCGTCTCAACAACATTACTTAATGGATCGCGGCGGTGTAAGGGAAAGAGTATATTTGCTTTCAAAAGCAGCGTCTCCCAGCGTTCTGAGACATGCCTAAGAGTAACGCATGGGCGTTTGAGTACGATAGCCTCTTCTTGGACTCCACCAGAATCCGTCATGACGAGTTGGCAATTCTTCAAGAGATAAAGAAATTCCAAATAACCAGCTGGCTCAATAGACATGACATTGGAAGGCAATGTGATACCATAGCGAGCAAGGTTTGTCTTTGTCCTAGGATGAATCGGAAACACTATTTTATGATTTATCCCTGATAGGTGTTTCCTCAGCATCTCGAGCCTATCAGGTTCATCAACATTTTCTTGCCTGTGCATAGTTAGTAACAGATACTTGTCCGGCAGATCATAATTCTTACCATATTCGTCTGCAACCTTTGCAAGGCGCCTGCACACATCAACCACTAGATTACCTGTTACTGTGACGTTCTTCTCTATTTTCTCATATGAAAGAAAGGTCCTAGCAAGCTCCGTTGGAGGGAATAAGTAGTCTGATGTAGAATCAATCTGTATCCTGACCCTTTCTTCAGGCACGCTGAGATCAAAGCATCGAAGTCCTGCTTCTATGTGAACAAGGGTCGACCCAACTTCCTTTGCTGCCATCGCACCTGCTAGGCTTGAATTTGTATCACCATATACCAGAACGTGTGGAGGTCTAATTTCGAGCAGGAACCTCAACATATTCTCCTTCAATGTAGCAACGTCCGATGTATCGCAACGCAGGTCATAATCCGGTTTGATATTTAATTCATCAAAAAAAATGCTCTTCATATTATCAGAATAATGCTGTCCTGTGTAGATCAGAGCATGGTTGCCCTGGCCATTTAGCAATTGTACCAAATCGGCAAGTTTGATGATTTCTGGCCTTGTTCCAGCTATTGTAACAGTATCTACAACGTTTTTTTCCACTTGCATTTTAATGAATATTAGATGTCTTTATTGTATTTCTAGGGTATAGAATCATGCTGCACTTGCCAAGCATTTTCCGTCCCTTTGTCTTTCATAAATCCATGCGCAGTCTTGGTGCTAGCCCAAGATTTGATTGTAAATGCCCTAATGAAACTTACGAACCAGTACTGTGAAAATGGCAGAAATATGGGTATATGAGCTGCATATCCAAAACCGCGCCACCCATACTCTTTTATCAAAATAGCAGCTTGCAATACAAAGAGCAAACCTGTCAGCATAAACCATATACTCAGGGGGATATACGCATACGTAAAAGGATAGTAGTCATATATCAGATAATGAATAGCTGCAATGGCAGGAATCATAAGCATGATAAAGCCTGTTACAGCAGCAATTGGATTTAGCCAGAAAATGTGGCCAATGATGTCTGATCGGTCCCCAATCCTTGTTCCAAGCAAATCGATAAATCCTTTGGCCCATCTTGCTCTTTGCCTCAACATGAAATCAAGCGTAGGTGGTTTTTCGTCATAGTTTATCGATAAGGGTGCGAACGCTATCTTGTAGCCTTTCTTTAGTAGTCGGGAAGTTAGCTCATAGTCATCGACGAGGTGATTGGCAAACATCCCAACCTTGGCAAGGATGTCTTTTCTGACAATATAACCGGTCCCTCCGAGAGGACATCGACGGCCAATACAGGTCCTTATTGTCATAAACGGAGTAGACCAAAGATCTCCCTCCAGCGCAAGCATCCTGGTTAGAAAGTTAAAACTTCTATTGCTTGGAATATACCTTCCTTGCACGGCACAGTAATTTTCGTCAAAGAGAGGCAATGCTTTTTCAAGGAAATCTCGGCTTAGCAGTCCGTCACTGTCGAGCACCATTATATAATTGCCGCTTGAATTCTCAGCCCCAAAATTTAACGCAATTCCTTTTCCAACTTCTTTTGTCCGAAGATCAAATGCCTTCACCCTTGGATCGTTAATATTTGCTTCTTGATACGTCCTGTCCGAGCAATTATGACATACTACGATGACTTCAATTTTTTGGTAGGTCTGTTTAAGGCATTCAAGTACAGTTCTTTTTATGACACTTTCCTCATTTCTTGCTGGGATTATTATACTGCATAGCTCCGTTTGGTTACGGAACCTCTCAGATACCATATCCTTCATTTTTAGTTGCTGTTTCGTGACCCTGCCATAGGCACCCAGGTACACTCCGAATATCAGGATTAGCATAAACACATAGATCATATTGAAGCCAAGTATTGGCAAGGTAAAGTAGGTTAGGTCAAATTCGGTGTCTACTAAAATCTCTATGCCATAAATTCGTGGATATATCGACATTGTAAGCACAAGTGCCCAAAGTGCAATCACAACAAAAAAGAATACAATCCATACTTTTTCAGCCAATCAGTTGCACCATCCATCTTGAACTAAAGCCACAGCTTTAACGAACTTCATGATGTTATATTCGCATTTATTTATTACTATAGTCAACATTGGATACTACAAACCTAGTAGGTTCTGAAAGTAATTCAAAGTCTGTGATAATCTATCCATTATCTGAGAGAATATATCTTGAGGCTTAGAAATTTCATACTCCTCAAAGTCAGATACAATATTTCCATTGGCATCGCCTGCAGTCACCGTGACAATCCTCGAAGGCGGGTATATATCTATTAACGCTTTATATACGTCATTCTGGTCTCTGAAGAGGCCGTCCACCCTAAGCTGGCCATCATGTACGTACTTGATCTCTCTTGTCCTCAAGCTTGAATCATCTGTTATCCGAACCCTAAAGACATTCTTTCCCTCATGTAACTCAGTAGTCAGTATATCTACCACAGGTGGTTTCCGATCGTCTGGAGCTATTCTTTCTTGTTCTGGACTGCTTTCGGGCAACGGAGGAGGTACCGTGGGAATCGCTTGTGCACTGGCATACCTTGCCGGTGATACTGCGATCAACAAAAGTAAAAACGCGAAAAGTACGTCGTTCAATGAAGAAGAATAATATCAAACATTTTAAAAGTCATTGCTTTGTATTCCTTCAGGCCATTTAATTAATTCTAATAAATCTGAGACCTAAAAGGTCAATGAATCATAGGAGATAAATCATCTATTATATTATGACAGAGTGGGATTTGGAATCTTATAAATAAGTGTGATACTGAATCTCTATGATGAATATCCTTGCCATCGGGGCGCACCCTGATGACATAGAACTTGGTTGTGGTGGCCTATTGCTGAAAGCCTCACGGCAAGATCGCCATAATATCTTCATGTATACGTTAACGCGTGGAGGAGCTTCCGGCGATCCTGAGGAACGAACAAAGGAATTAATAGAATCAGCAAAATTCATAGGAGCAAAAAGACTTTGGATAGACAATTTCGAGGATACAAAGCTATCACTTTCAAGCGACCTTATTAATCACATTGAGTTCTTCATTAAGAAAGCCGACCCCGATATCGTGCTAACTCATTCTTTAGGAGATACACACCACGATCATCGCGCGATAGCTGCTTCTACAATGGAGGCTGGAAGATTTGTCCCAAACATACTAGCATACGAAATACCCGTAACCCGAGAGTTTAAACCTCAGGTGTACTATGATATATCGGATGTAATCGATGGTAAGATAGAACTTATCAACATTTTCTTGTCTCAGAGAAGTAAGTCTTTCCTTCAGTCAAATGCCATTCGCGGGCTTGCTCAATATCGTGCGTTGCAAAGTAGATTCGATAATTCTGTTTCGTGCGTGGAAGCTTTTGAAGTTCAAAAATTGTTTTTTGGCAAGGATTTCAAGTTGTTGAACATTCCACAGGACAAGGTAACTAGAACCGTTTCTCAGCAAATGCCAAAAGAGGTTATCGAGTCAATAAGTACTTAACTCTGCGTGGAACTCGTCTTTTTCTGGCCTGCCATAAGAAATACTTCGTCTGTATTTACCTTGTGTTTAATTGACCTTGCCGGAACTCCGGCGACGATATCGCCATCAGACACATCATTTATCACCGAAGCACCTGAGGCAACGATGACATTTCTACCCACTTTGATTCCGTTTTTTAGTGTTGAATTTAAGCCTGTCCAGCTGGTATCTCCTACGCTTGTACTTCCACCAATAATTGTTCCAGCAGTGAGTTCGCAGTTCATGCCAACTGTGACATTGTGAGCAATGTGAACTAGCGCATCAAGTTTTGTTCCGTTACCAATTGAAGTATCTGAAAGTGATCCACGCGCAACAGAGCAATTAGTATAAATCTCTACGTTATCTCCCAACCTGACATATCCAGTATGAGGAAATTTATCCAGCTCACCTCCTTCGTATCGCTCAAAGGCAAATCCGTCCGACCCCAAAGAGGCCCCCGATTGGATCACGCAGTTTTTACCAATTATGCAGTTTTGTACAAGTGAAACTCTGTCGTAGATCACCGAGTTATCTCCTACAGAACAATTGTCCCCTATTACTGCATAATCGCCAATATAGCAACCCGATCCAATCTTCGATTTCTCAGAAATAATTGCCCTTGGAGAGATGCCAACCAGCTGATCTTGACGCATTATTTCTCTAGCCGCTCGCACAAACGCAAGCCTGGGATTATCCGTAAATACTAGCATTTGACTGCTATTTGGGTGCACTAGACCATGCATTTCCTTCTTGCATAGTATTATACCTGCCTTTGAGCGAGAAATGTATGATACTCCTTTTTCGCCGACATACCAGCAAAACGCAAGATCATTTTTAGTCGCACGATCAATAGAAGCTACGCCATTTACTCTGATGTTGCCGCCTTCCGACTCAAAATCGAGTCCCATTCTTGACAGGACCGAAACTAAATTCCAATCTGTCATGCACGAAGTAACCGTGTATACTTAAAAAAATTTCCTATTAAAGAATTATGATTAGGGAGCGTGAAAAATGTGTGTACGTCGAAAAATTTAACACCCGTAGTTAGTGCACACCCACATAACTAATAGGAAGCCTACAATAACTTTGTGGTAGTAAAAGAGAAAATCGACTAATGTCGAAAGAAAAACTGATTTATTACATCATTTTGAAAATGCAGTGGATAGGATGAAAGCTAGAACAGGCAATAGCAAAGGATAGCAGCTTCAAACAGACAGGTTCAAACGCAACATAGTTTTCAGAGATAAAGAGAAGATCCACTAACTTTGATTTTAGATACATAAATTATTATATAAGAATCATGTTGAAGAATTATTGCTGAACAAACTCAGAGGGTTGCTTGAGCCTACTTTGACAAGGATTGGCCAAAGATTTGCATCGACAGGTCTCTCGGCGAACAGTTGGACGGGACTTGGTCTAGCTGTGTCAATTTTAGCAGCCCTTGTTTATAGCTCGAATGGGTTTCTTAATCTTAGCTCGACGCCATGGAATCTGGCTGCGGTCGTGGGGGGAATCCTACTTCTGCTTTCAGGCTTTTTTGATATCGTCGATGGTAGCGTTGCGCGAGTTACAAGACAAATCTCAAAAAAGGGGGCATTTCTTGACTCAGTCTTTGACAAGGTAGCTGAAGTTGCGATATTCGGCGGTATCGCCTTTGGGCAACTTGCGGACTCGTTTTGGTGCCTAGTTGCACTTGGGATGTCCCTTCTCGTTAGTTATACAAGAGCAAGGGCCGAATCTCTTGGAGGAAAACTTAAAGGTGTTGGAATAGGCGAGCGCGCAGAACGACTACTGATCATTGCAATAATAGGTATGATACCCGCCAAAGAAGCGATGCAATGGGCAATGATAATTGTTTCGATTGTCGCAGGGATTACCCTAGCCCAGAGGGTGGTAGTAACTGTAAATAAACTATCTTCTAGCGAAGCTTAGACGCTGTGCGTCTATCTGCCTCTGACCTTACCTTAACAACACCTCTATGAACCGCACATGATACACAATAAAATTTAACATCCGTAGACATCGGTATGTATGCCCCTGATGCCCTCAGTTCTTTTGCAAGCGTAGGTTCTACAAGGGTGATCCTCCCAGTAACTTTCTTTGCCTTGTCCCTAGGGACCAAGGCTCCGCATTGGCTGCAACTTACAGTGCCAGAGCTACCTTTGCCCCCTTTGGACCTTCCTCTGCTTGCTCTCTTCTTTGGCATATATTGGGTAAGACCAGTCTGCTATCCTTTAAATCTTGTGTTTGGAAGTGGCTGAAGGAATGTTTTAGAGCCTGAGCATTGATAGATTTGCAAAAAGGCATACGTAGTGGCTAACAAGAGGGATTATGTACTCAAACAATCAGCGAATTGAAGATATATTCAGTCTATGATGTGAAACGTAACGCGGAGGACTACCATTTCTTTCTCCATTTGGAGGAAAACGTGATGAGGTCTTTTACGTTTGACAAAAATATGATTATATTGTTGAAATCCTGGTTTACCTTACACTATGTATAATCTTTAGAATATAAGGAAAAATTGAAGTATTAAGATGTCTTTTCGCTCTACAGAAAAATACTACCCTAAAGTATCTTGACACAATCAACCAAAATCCTTATAGCTCTGGTAGACCACAGACACTGCAAAGGGCGTAAGCGCAAGCCCACGCCGCCATCCCAATCCTCGGTTAGGGCTGCGCAGACAAGCCCTTTTATTATCAATATAGTTAACTTATCTGCCGCCTATCTACTTGAGAATAGCTATTGCATCACATATTGTGCTTGATAAGATAAAGTGGAATGATGATGGCGTTCTTGAAAGCATCGGAGGACCTCCATGCTACTGTGGCATAACAAGTAGAAGATTTGGCATTGATGTCTCTCTTGTTACAAAAGCAGGCAGAGATCTACCAAGAGAATTGTACAATACGCTGGAAAAAAATAAAATCGTATTGAGCGATAGGGTCATCGTAGACTCACCGACTACCAAGTTTATTATCATCGCTCACGGGGATTCAAGACTTCTAAGAGTAAGTGAGAAGTGCGAACCACTAACTATAGAGGATATTCAAAAAACGAACGCAGATTGTTGGTTGGCGAGTCCTGTAATCGACGAATTACCTCAAGATGTGCTCGCCGAAATAAAGCACAATAGAGGTAAAAAAAATTTTGTCATGCTAGATCCACAGGGATACCTACGTCTCGTTGACAATCGGGGCTGTATTACCATGCGAGACAACCTAGAGTTAGAACTTTCGGGCATAAACGCAATAAAAGTAGACAATCAGGAGATGTCGGCACTTACAGGAGGGTTACAAGGACTAGCTGGTATGCAGGCGTTGCATTCTTGTGGGATAGATTTTGTGATTTATACGGAGAATCGGATTATACATTTGCTTCATAATCAAACGCATTATTGGTTGACGTTGCAAGAGGTTGACACAGTTGATTCTACGGGCGTGGGTGACATATTGTCTGCCTCATTTTCATGCGCCTACATAAAAGAAAACGATCCTATATGGGCGATCTGCTTTGGAGTTGGGGCCGTTAAGACCGCTCTTGAAACAAAACAAGTTGGCATTGCCAAAATTCCCTCCATGCGCGACATAGAAGAGACAGCCACTTACCTTTACAATGCCATCGGGTTTCAACGCGTATCTTAACTTTAAATTCGGCCCCAGAACACTACAATTAGTATAGTAGCAATGAAAGTTGTGCTTTCAGGCATCGACACGCGGGACGGGGCTCTCCTTTCCAAAGTCAAAAGGACACTCGAATCATTGACTGTCAGGACCCAGATAATGAAGGATGACGACTATCATAATGCAAGTGAAGCAGATCTCGTGATGGTCGCTGGAGGTGATAGAGGCATACTTGACTACTTCCATAAAATCGAATATGATTCTGCCCCTGTTCTTGGAATTTACGAGACCGATTCGACGGGTTTTCTTGCACAGCTTGATGTAAGAGATATGGAGTCTGCAATAGCTCAGCTGAAGCGAGGCAGCTATTTCGTCGAACAGGTTTTTCGACTCGCAGTTAAAGTAGACGGCAAGCAAGCGTATCCCGTCTTAAATGACGTAGCAGTCTTTCCAAGTAAGAGTGCAACCCTAATGGAGCATGTATTGCGCATAGATGCCAACGACATTTGGCATGACAAGAGCGATGGTGTAATAATTGCAACTCCTACAGGCTCCACTGCATATTCTATGTCGGCAGGCGGCCCCATGGTACTACAAAAATCGCTAGTATTTTTGGTCGTTTCCGTGAACTCTCTCGACAACACCCGCCGCCCACTTATCGTTCCAAACCAAAGCAAGCTTGAAATCACTGACATCATTAGTCGTTACCACTGCGAAGTAGTGCTTGATGGCGGCCTAAGGATACAGATAAAGAATACTCTTGAATGCAGCAAGCACGCATTTCCAGCGCGACTTGTAAGACTTGGCGGCGATTCTTCTGCGGCATCACTTATGGCAAAGAAAGTTAAGCTCGCTGAAGATATGCTGAAGATGCCTCCAAGTGCCAAACTGATACTTAAGACGCTGGAGTATGAGGGTTCCTTAAGCCAAAAAGACCTTGCTGCGCGCACTATGCTTCCAGAGCGAACGATTCGACTTTCACTCAGCCACCTTATCAACCAAGGGTATGTGAAAAAGAAGACCTCACTTCGAGATGCCCGTCAGAGAATATATGAATTGAAATTCTAGTACCTTGCAGCGGCCCTGACAAAGGCCTCAAATGCCTGCTCAGGCTTTCCTGGCCTGCTACTAAATTCAGCATGGTACTGTACCGCAAAGAAAAATCTGTTATTGGGTATTTCCAGTATCTCCATTCGTCTACCTCCATCGGAATGAGCCGACAGTACAAGGCCATTTTTTGTTACAAGATCGAGATACTTTTGGTTAAATTCAAAGCGGTGCCTGTGTCGCCTCTTTATCGTGGTTGACCGATATAATTTTGCCGCAATAGTTTGCGGAGTTAGGCTTATTTTGTGGCTTCCAAGACGCATAGTACCACCCATATTGTGAACATCAAGCTGCTCAGGCATGAAATCGACTACCGGATTCTTTGTATTTTGATCAAGCTCAGTAGAATTCGCGTCGGTTAATCTACATACATATCTTGCAAAGGCAACAATTGCCAGTTGGAATCCAAAGCAGATTCCAAGATATGGGATGTTGTTTGCCCTCGCAATATCTACCGCACTTATAATTCCCTCGCTTCCTCTTATCCCAAAGCCCCCAGGTGCAAGAACGCCCTCAAAGTTCTTTAAGATTGACAGATTGTGCTGATTGCCATTTTCAAATTTTTCAGAGTCAATCCAGTATACCTCGACCTTTTTGCCAATGCTGGCACCAGCATGAAGCAGGGCATGGTATATGCTGACGTAACTATCAGGCAACTTCACGTACTTTCCTACAACTGCAATTTTGATCGAACCCTCGTGTTTTGAAAACGATCCCGCGATATCCTTCCAATTATCCCAGTTGGGAGTAGCGTTTTTAAGTCCAAGTCGATCACCTACTGATTTGAGCATACCCTGGGTTTCGAGTACCTCTGGCACCTTGTATATTGAAGGTGCATCATGACATGAGATCACACAGTTTTCTTCTACGCTTGCAAAAAGTGAAATTTTTCGCCTAGCATCATCTCTTAATGGCGTCTTGCATCTGACGGCAAGGATATCTGGTTGGATGCCAATTCTTCTGAGTTCCTGGACGCTGTGTTGTGTCGGCTTGGTCTTTTGCTCGCCTACTACATCAAGCACAGGAGCCAGTGTTACATGAATGAAAAGAGTATTTGACCGACCTAGCTCCAGCTCCATCTGTCTGAAGGCTTCAAGGAATGGCAAGCTTTCAATGTCTCCGACCGTTCCTCCACACTCGACAACCAAGATATCTAATTTTTCGTCATTTGCTATCTTGCTCACGGCATTCTTTATTGCGTCAGTGACATGCGGAATTATTTGAACGCACTGGCCTAAGTATTTGCCTTCTCTCTCAGCTCTAATAACATCCATGTAAACCCGTCCCGTAGTTATGTTATGCTCTTTTGTCATAGCAATATCGATAAATCTTTCATAATTGCCTATGTCCATGTCGCACTCCCCCCCGTCGTCTGTAACAAACACCTCTCCATGAGCGACAGGATTCATAGTGCCAGCATCGTAATTTACATATGGGTCTATTTTTACACATGAGACATTGTAGCCAGCAAGCTGGAGAAGTTTTGCGGTGGATGATGTAATCACCCCCTTACCTAGGCCAGACATGACTCCGCCTGTAATGAAAATGAATTTAGAATGAATCTGTGGCGGCGAAGACTGCACATCTGGGTTTAGAGAATCGCCTTTTTATTCCTTTTTGGATTCTTCAGCGCTATATTAATAAGAAGAAAATGCCTTAGTTAGCTTGTTCTTAAAAAAATGGATGAAACTGAAGCTAAAAAGCCACGAGGCCGTTCTGCTATACAGGCTGCGCACGGCGGTGTTACTAGTGAGGATGAAGCAAGGCTAGATCTTATGATATCTGATCTTTATGGGGTGGATGGTGACGAAGCTACTGAAATACATGTAAACTATCATCTTGACCGACTGATAAGTGCCCTAGTCAGGCGATGTGCCGAAAAAGGAATAGCGAATGATGCAATAGCAGACCAAATACGCTACCTTAACCTCTTGGGATCTGCTGGTCAAGTGGCAAAGGGTAAACTTAGCGAAGCTGCAGCAATCGATGGTTTATTTCGCTCCTTAAGAGCAATCGAGAATCAGGGTAGGGATGACAGATATATCAACTTCTACACCTAAGATAATCATCCTTGCTTGTTACAAATAAAGCCGCAATCCAACCCTTCGATTTCACCATTGATAATGTGAGAGATATTTATCTTGATTACGTAATTCAAATGGAAAATGATGTACTGGCTAAATGTCTAGCTTATTACAAAATGAATGCTTTGCAGATGCCGATTTCTATTGCTGACCGATGTAACCAACATCATTAAAGAAGTTTATTAATTCGCTTACATACTTATTGTCTCTGTTTATCCCATACATCACATTGGCGTACTTAATCTGAGACACCCATCCGATCTTTACGAGATCGAAAATGTTATTCTTGATGTCTTCCCGCTTTAGATGAGTTTTTTTATGGAGCACATAGATTGTTGCCAGCTTGTTCTCTTCTGCAAGAGCTTTCATTATCTTGATCTTGCCGATGCTGCCAAGTCCTATCTCTATAATTTCCTTGCTATTCATCGCCTGCGACACTAGATTACTGTTCACGCTTCCTTGACTTTTCTCATCAATACAGGTTCCAGTTCCGCAAGCGAAGCGCCATGTAATCCTATCGCTTTAAGTGACTTGATGTCCACTAGCTTCCTTGCATTTAGATCGTCAAGATAATCTTCGATATCGATCTTTCTCATGCCTAACTGGTCAGCAAGTTCAGAAGCGTACAGGCGTACGTCTTTGAGACCAACGTATGGCTTTTTCTTGCTTCTCAGCGCACGAACTAGAGCCATCAGGCTCAGTACATGGTTCTTTGAGAGTTGATCAATCTCTTCTGTCGTAATTGACGGGTGAATTTGGCCATGTACCTTTCGGAGATGATCAAGCGTCACCCTTCCTGACCCGCTGGATTCGGCAAGGTTGCCTGCATACAATAGCAGGTCGAGAGCATATCTCACGTCTCCATTTACTTCGGCAGAAGTTGTAATGCTGGCAACTTTATCAATAACGTCTGAGCCTAATGCCTTTGGACTGAATGCTTCAGCAACCCTACTCTCTAGTATGTCGCTGACTTGGTGCATCGTATAAGGATTAAATTCCATTGGAACTCTTCCAAGTGTGCTGAGCTCTGCTGCATCAAGCTTAGCGTAAAATTCCATACTCCGCGCAATAAATACTACTCCTTTAACATTACATGGCTTGTCCATCTCGTATTCATTTAAGCGTGTTAGATCGTAAATAATACCTGTGTCTTTGCTACTTTTCACCAAATAATCGATTTCATCTATGACAATCAATGCATATTGATTATTTTGTCTTAAATATTGCAAGAGGTAGCGCAGCATCTCTTCGGCACCAAGCCCTTGAGCAGGCAGTTCTGGAGCGATACGCTCAAGTAAGAATCTATAAATTGCAAACTTGTTGCCTCCTTGCAGCTTCATGTTAATGTATACATTCTTTAATTTCAGCCTATTTTTTGCAAAGTGCTCTTCGAGGAGTTTAGACGATCTTAGAACCGTCGAAGTCTTGCCAATGCCAGCAGCACCTATTACTTGCAAAATGGTGAGGGGAAACCTGTCAGGATCCTTAGGTGCATCAGAAAACACGCGTACTATTTGCTGAATCTCGCCATCGCGATGCGGTAGCTCATCTGGCAAGTAGCGTGGTGACATTTTTGATTTGTTCTTAAAGATCCCGCCTTCAGACATTCGGCTATAGTTGATAGAGTTCATCATCAATATATACGTGAATCAAGAGCAAGGCCTTGTGAACAATAGTAGTTATGTATGTAACCCATATTAGTAATGTATCTTACGTAGCTATATCAACATGCCAATAGATCCCGACTTTCCAAAAAATCATCAGCCAATAGGCAAGCATCAACACTCAGACGGGGAGCATTTTCATTTTGTATGGGGGCCTGGAAGGACTGTAGAGGC
>Ga0075430_100000530_pt1 | contig 28693 bp, 22 predicted proteins | sample RhiMetdeltSRZDD4_FD_75294 | JGI IMG/M metagenome (GOLD analysis project Ga0075430, IMG submission 75294) | Populus rhizosphere microbial communities from Tennessee, USA - Rhizosphere MetaG P. deltoides SRZDD4 | ecosystem: Host-associated > Plants > Roots > Rhizosphere > Soil | place: USA... | reverse complement strand
AACCGGAATATCCGTGATCTTCCTCAGGGCCCGTACGTCGATCACCGAAACGGTGCCTTCGTCCGTGTTCAGGACGAACGCGAAGCGATTGTCGTCGCTGAAGGCGACGTCGTGCACGCTGCTGCCCGTCGGTATGCGCCCGGCGAGTCTTAAGGTTCGCGTGTTGACCACTGCCACGCCCGATGCTGCACCCGACGTGGCATCGGCGACATAGTCCACCCACAGATACGCGTTGTCCGGCTGCAATCGCAACCGCGACGGCGACCGTCCGGTCTCGACGCTCCCGATGACCGACCACGACCGCGTGTCCACCACGGCGACGCGATTCGCAGCTGGCATCGAGACGAACAGCCGATTGTGATCCGATGTCAGCGCCCAATCCTCGCCTGGACTCTGCAGCGGGATCATCGCCAGCAGCTTCGTGCCGCCGTAGCCAAAGACCGGATCGACCACGGTAATCGTGGCGTCGGCGTTGAGCGCCAATACGTAGAACGTGTTGAGGTCGACCTCTGGACGCGAGAGCAGACTTGGGCTCAGGGCCGTCTTCACGCGTTCGGTGCAGTTCGCTCCGCGCGCGGGGCTGTCTTTGGGCACCATGGCCAACCACGCGGCTGGATTGAGTCCGGACAGCGGGTTGCCGCTGCCGACGTCACGAATCTCGAACCCGATGGTCACGGTGTCGCCTTCGTGAACGCTCTGCTTGCGCGTATCGCGAGCTCCGCCTGTCTCGCGCTCATAGCGTGTTATCGCGAAATCGATCGTCATGCCCTCGCGCACGATCCTGTGTTCCGACTCCTGAGGTGATGGCGCGCGCGCGCGCCGCTGATCGGCAGCGGCGTCCTGACAGCGCGCGAGGAGGCCACACACAGCGATCAGCGCGATGAAGCTTCTCGATGACACGGCTACCTCACGATCAGGAAGGTCGCGGTCGCCGTCTGACCGCCCGCGGTGCTGCTGGTGATCGCCACCTGGTTCACGTTTGCAGGAATGTCGTTGCGCACGGTGAGCGTGGCGAGCACCGTTCCGCCCGGAAGTCGGTTGGTCCCGAGTGGCGTGCCGGCGCCCGGCTTCGCGGATAAGGGACTTCCCGGCATCTCGAATCGGAAGACCGATCTGGCGCGACTGCCATCCGGGAACGACAAGTCATGCTCGCCCTGCTTGACCGCCACCGTGATGGTGTCGCCTGGCCTGACAGGGATCGCCTTCGGGGGCACCGCGCCGCCATTGACCACCCACTCGACCGCCGCTCCCGTGCCGGTCGCTTCGACGGTGTAGACCATTCGCTTCGGCACGGCGTTAAACAGCGCCAATTCATCGGGCAGATCAGGCCGCCGACGAGCCTGGGCCTGAGCCGCAGCAGCGGGGTAGTTCGTCGCACGCGCTTCGCCGCCGCCCGCTGATCGCACGAGGATCGACCGCACGTTGCCGGGCGCCGAGAACGGGTTGCCGCTCATGGGCCAGGCGCCGGTGCGCGGGTCCACGTCCACCTTGCCCAACTCGGTCATCGCTCCCCCAGTGGTGTTGAAGACCGTCACCTCGCCCGCCATTCGTCCGGTGCTCGGGTTTACCGTATTCGTTCCGGTGATGAGCACCTTGCCGCCGATCGGATAACTGATCCTGGTGATGGTGACGGCGTCTTTGCCCGCTTCGCCCACGCGCAGCAGGCCCCACATGCCGAACTGGAAGCTCGAGCCGACGAACGTCCGATACAGATAGTCACCCGCCGTACCCGACGCGCCGCCGGCGCGGTTGATCACGGCGTCGAACGAGACATTGGGTCCGAAGCTGTCGCGCGAGCCTTGCGACTGCGACTGCGGGTTGTTGCCGATCTCTCTCGATCCATTCACGTAGGGCTCTTCTTGCCAGACGTGTCCGTGCAGCGTAAAAACCTGCTCGTTGGCGCCCGCCGGGTGGACCAGGCGGAAGCGTACGGGCATGTTGTTCGAGGCAGCGAAGATCGGTGTCTGCGGATCCGCCAGCACGAGGCTGTTCGAGAGCGCCCGTGAGATGCCGAGGGGCGACTTGGAATCGAGGTTCGCCAGCCAGTCGAGCGGTGCATGTCGGTAGTCCAGCGGCTCGGTCCGGTAGTTGATGGCGCGTGTGTAGGTGAACGGCGCTTCCTGCGTCGGTGGCAGCTGGATGTTGAACGACCCGGTCATGTTCTGGCAGTGCTGCGAGCACAGGAAGTCCACTTTCCCGAGCGTGAAGACCTGCTTGACCGTCAGCGTCGCGATATGGCCCGACGCCTGAGGCGCGGTGCCGAAGGCGTTCATCAGCATGCACTGCGACGGGAACGTCTGGAATTTCGCCTTGTCCGGTGAGCTGTCGATGTCGAAGGCGGCTCTCGCGGTGGCTTCGTCCTTGAACAGCAGCCCGTGCGTCCCCATGCCGATCTCAAAGCTGACCGTCATCCCGGGGTTGAGCGTGACGCCCTGGGCTGGCAGCGGCTTGCCGTTCATCAGCCAGGTCACCTTGCCGTTGACGGTCGTCCCCAGGATAGTGATCGCATTAGGGGCTCCGTATCTCGGCAGCGTCTCGCGAAGCTGCGCCACATCGTCTTGGATCACGGCGACGAACTCTCGGAACAGCATGTTCTTGTCCGTACACGGGTCGCCCTTGCAGACCAGGGCTTGCGCCCGCGTGTTGTCGTCTGTGCGCCATGTCGTCCCCACCGGCTCGATGATCAGCGCGCCGAGCAGGCCGTACGGATGTTGTCGAAGCGGATCCGACGGCGTGAGCGGGATGGAGCCGAACTCGACGGGAATGTAGTTCGTGCCGGCTGCGCTGGTTTCGATCCGTCCCGCATACCACTGGAACACTCCCTGCTGGCCCGGTGTGACTGTCATCGACGGGTTTTTGCCGACGTTCACGCCATTGCTTCGCGTGACGTCGAAGGCGACTAGTTGCGGATGGAGTCCAGCCTCGCGCGATGTCTCGATCGGAATTCCGAGTGAGCTGGCGCCGACGTTGAGCGCGATGTCGGGAATCCTGTTTTTCAGCGTGATGTTGATGCAGTCGCCGGCGTTGGCCCGCAAAATTACCGGCTCGACCGGCTTTCCAGGCAGCAGGCGTCCCGTCACGGGGTCGAGATCCTCTTCCAGGAAATAGGCGAGGGCATTCCAGTTGACCAACTGCTGGCTTCCGCCTGCTCCGGCGCGTCCGCGCGCGTTGTAGACCACGGGCCCGTTCAGGACCTCTCGGGCAAAGGCGGCGATCACATTGATATTCCGCTGCGGTGCCGCGGCGGGGCAGATCGGCGGCGGGGCCGGAGCCGCGCCGAGGTTCGCCGGCGGCGGATTGTTGGGCAGTGCGACCAGCGGCGTGCCGGCTGGTTGTAGCGAGCGGTAGGCGCGCATGATCCCCCAGTTGCCATTGCTCAACCCCGGCACGTCTGAACTCGAGCTGTAGAAGTAATCGGCCGACCCCTCCTTGGCGTCCGTTCGCGGCAGCGAGAACAGCATCTCGTAGTGCTCGGAGATGCCCATGCCTTGCGTGCTGCGATAGCCACTCGAATTCGTGGAGGAGTTGAAGTCGGTCGGCTCGAACGGCCAGTTCACGCCATGCGTCGTGAAGAAATGGGGCGACATATGCGCGCCGACCAGCGTACGAATCTGGATCCGATCGCCCTCATAGGCGCGCAGCAACGGCGTGTACGGATCGAAGTTCTCGGCGCCGGTCTGCGGCGGCGGGAAATTAAAGCAGGGCGCTCCGCATGCCGAGTTGATCTGGCCGGTTGGCTGGACGTTCAACGCGGTGTCGGCGCGCTGAATGGACCGGAAGACGCTCGAGAGATTCGTCTGCAGCGGTGAGGGAAGACCGATATTCGGATTCACGCGAAACGCCGGTGGCTCGTTGCGATAATTGAGCGAATAGCCGCCGGTCTGAAACGCCAGCGTGACGATGCTCGGGAATGGCGCGACCAGGCAGCCGGCAGGAAAATCGAGCGGTGCGCTGAGCGCGTTGTCGGGATCGGCCCAACCCCAGTGCGGGTTCTGAGGAACGCATGGGGCCGGCGCGGCGTTGTATTTCACGTAGGGCGTGAGCGTGTTCTTGCTGATCGCCTTGTAGGCGAGCTGCCGGTCCTGGAACTCCAGAGCGAATTCGCGGAAGCTCTCGTTCCGATCCGGCGGGATGATGTTCGCCTGCCAGCTCGTCGGCCCGCCATCATCCGGCGGCTGCATGTTGGCGCCGAGCGGACGATTGAGGTTCGTGCCCAGAAAGACACCGCTGACCGGTTCCTGCCATTGGGAGGACGCGGGCTCGACGAGGAGACCCGCATAAAGGCCAACCTGCTGGTGCGTTGACGGTCCGAAATGATCGTGCGTGAAGATCGTGCGGAGTGTGCGGTCCGTCTTGCTGTTGGAAAGCACCGGGTCCGCATACCACCGCTGGATTGTCGCCTGTGCGCCCAGCCACTCGTTGCCGGTGCCCGCCCCGAAGTAGGGGATCGTCTTGGCGGTCAGCATTTTTGCGGTCGCGGCGTTGAAGTCCAGGCCGCTGAAGAGTCCGCCGCCGTTGTTGATGTTGTCGATCAGCTCCCGCACTTCCTGCGGGCTCAGCGTGCCGTCCTCGTAATTGAACCCGTTGCCGGCGCCGTCAGACGAGGTGACGTCGAATTTCACCAGATGAATGTGCTGCCCGAGGATGTCGGTCGGCGTTCTCACTTGGAAGTCGTCGAGCTCGTAGTAGTTGGGCACGAGATTCGCCAACCAGTACTCGATGACCTGCGTGCTGTTCGAGCGGAAGAAGAACGGCTCCGCTGCTCGCCGGTTCTCGAGCGTGTCCTTGACGTCGCCCCAGAGCGTCGTGATTCGTGACTGCGGGAAGTGCTGGCCTTTCTTGTTGAATACCAGGTTCAACTGGATATCCGCGGCTTTGTAGCGCATGAGGCACGGCGGTGCGTTCGCTGGACAGACCGGCGTGCCGTCGAGCTCAACGGCTGGATCCGCGTACGGCGCGCCTTGAATCGGCGGCCGCCCGTTCAACACGAATCCCGCGTTGCCATTGGCCGCGCTGCCGTCGGGACGGAACGTGTTGTGAAAGCGCTGCGCGTGATAGTTCATCGCGATCTTCTCGATTGGCGTGCCCGCCTCGTCGAGCTCGATCGCTTTCAGTCGATCGTTGAGCTTGGTGAAGTCCCACCGATTGTGCTTCTCGTAGATCGTGCCTACTTCCTTGACGGCCAGGAATCTCGGCAAGCCACCATTCAGGAACGGGTTTGCCTTGTCGGCGGGATCGGGCGCGAAGTCGAGCGGCGGATGCGTGACGCGCTGTCCGGCAATGCCCGGAATGAAGAACGGAAAGCCTGGGCCATTGGCGATGTTGGGATCGGCCATGTTCACTTCAGCCCGGAAGCCGGCTTGGCCTGACGCGGGGACGTTGACCGGAACGATCTGCACCTGCGCACCGATCGGCGCCATCGGGAGCGTCGGCATTGGCACGATTGCTGGAATCGGCGTGCCTGCCGCGATTTCGCCATCGGGCAGCGCGCGATTGAAGCCGGCCGCCGGCCGGCCCTGTGCGTCCAGCGAGGTGCCGCCTTCGAACACGTCGTGCACACGCCACAGCGACCACATGCCCTGGGCGAAGTGCGGGTAGAAGTGGCAGTGGAAGATGGCGTCGCCCACCGTCTTGTTCTTGTTGCCGCTGCCGTTGTAGGTGTGATTGAGCGTGTAGGACCCGCCGGGGCTGATCATCTGGCTGTCCCGGTAGCTGCTCTCATCATCCTTCGGCGTATGCAGCCACTGGTGCGCGTGGAGATGGTGGACGTGACTGATGTTCGTGCCGGCATGAACGATCTGGAACTTCACGTGATCATTCATGTAGCTGTGATAGACGTTGCTTGGGTCGTCGGGGTAGAGCGCACGCGTCGCTTTTGGACCGATTTTGATGTTTCCCGTGTTCGGGTCGATGGAGTTCGCCGGGAAATCCACGACCATCGCTGGATCTCCCACTGCCCACGAGCTCAGGAAGAACTCTTCGAACCGGCAGGTCGCGCAGTCGTGCATGGGACCGACCTTGATTCGATTCGCCCATACTTCCGGACCGATGCCCGCCATCCCGTAGTTGATCGCGAAGAAGTCGCGGCTCCCCTGGAGCGTGTAGCTCATGGGATCGTTCTTCGTCGTGTCGACGTGCTTCCTGAACGGCTCGAATGCCTGCGTGCTGACGAAGTCGTCGTGATAGTGAATCGCGAACTCGCGGAACGGCTGCAGATCGTCGGGGTAGGACGGGTTGACGGGGCACCCCGGGCACACGAACGGTCCGTGTTTCGGCCCGGTGATCATGGCGGTCACGTCGGTATAGACGATCTCGTTGTTGGCATCGAGCATCTTGAGGATCGGCTGTCCGGCCCGCGGGTGGGCAGGAGGGTAGACCTGGTCGTAGTTGATGATCGGATGCCCGTCGGCGGTCTTCCCTGTCGTCGCGAGATCGAGATCGACCTTCGTCACCTGACTGCGATACCATTCGGCGTCTCGCGGCTGTACCGTGACCGATCCAAACAGCCCCTGCATCAATTGGCTCCCGAATCCCAGTTGCTCGCCCACGTTCGCCGCGGTGCTGTAAAGGAGATAGGCGCCCTCGGCAGTGGCTGCGAACGTGTAAGTGATCCGCTCACCGGGACCGACCAGGCCGCTTGCTCGGGTCTGCGGGGCAGCGGGCGCGACATCGTTCGCGCCAACCCAGGAGCCGTCGGCAGAGATCCCCGAAATCGACGTGCCAGGCGGCGCTTCAGCGCTCACCAGGTTGAGCCCCATGATGTGCACTCCCGCCATACGGGTGGCCGGTTGCGCGGCCAGCGCATCGAACGCCGTCTGCGACGACTGCTTGATCTTCGCGTTCTGATTCCCGGTGTAGGCATTCGCGGCAAGTACTCTCACCGGATACCGCTGATTTCCGGTGTTGGCGTTGAAGACACTGGCCGACGCCCCCAACAGGTTCTGGAAACGAACCTCGAGACAATCGCCCACGTTCATTCTCAGCACCATCGGCCGAGGGCGCTTGTCCGGCCGCAGCATCACGTACCCTGGCCTGAGGGGGCCGGTTCCGCCGATCGAGACCACATCACGCCGCAACGCGAAGATCATTCCGCCGGCCTGAATGGCGCCGAGGCGGTTGTTGTAGAACGCCTGATCCAAGGCGACGACGTCGGCCTTGATGGTTCGATCGCACACCTGCGCGAACGCGTCGGTGGCTACCAGGACGGTTAGCGTCATCGCGGCCCCTGCCAGCCGGGCCAGGCTTTCGATAGTCTTCATGGGTTCCTCAGCGGGACAAGGTCCTGACGCCCGTCGCTGAATCGACGCGTGCAGCTCTCGACGACAAGCTGCTCCCACCGCGCCATAGCGTTGTCGACGGAAAAACGCCCGACGACTTCGATGGCGCGAGCCGCGAGGCGCTGTCGGTACTCATCACTCGACATCACACGATCGAACGCGGCCGCGAGCGCCGAGACATCCAACGCCGGCACGATCACGCCGTCTACGTCGTTGCGGATGATTTCCGGGATGCTGCTCGAGCAGTTGAAGCTCACCGCCGGAAGGCCACACGCCATCGCCTCGCAGAGGGCGTTCGGAAACCCCTCGTACAGAGACGACAGTGCGAAGGCATCGGCACTTGCCAGCTCGTCGAAGGGATGCCAGGTGAATCCCGGCAGCCGTACGCGGCCGTTCAGCCTGAGCTTCTGCGCCAGGCGTTCCAGGGCTGGACGCTGAGGTCCTTCTCCCCAGATGTGCAGCGACCACGACGGGTGCTTGCCTGCGACAATGGCGAATGCGCGAAGTAGAAGCGTGAAGCCTTTCTCGTCAGAGAGCCTCCCCATGGCCACGAGGGTTCGGCTGGCGGTGGCATCGGCCGGTGTCGCACAGGCTGGACGTCGAACGCATGGCTGGAGCACCGGGTTGTGAATGACTCTCACGCGATGACCGAGTTCTGGCGCAAAGAACGCCGCAATGTCGGCCGTCGGGCCGACCAGGTACGCGGCCTCCCGATACATCCGCGTTCTGAGCTGCTGCAGACCCTCGGTCAGCCGATCGTGATACGGGTCAGTCCGCTCCGACACGATCACGGGAACGTCGAGGGCCCGCATCGCCAGCAGCGTGCGGACGTTCGTCGCGTTGATGAACGAGATGACGACGTCGGGTCTGGTGGCGATGACGGCACGCCTCAGCGCGACAACCAGCTGCAGTTCCACGAGCAGTCGCCGGCGTTCGGCAGGTGTGCCGTCGTCGAACACGTCTTTCAGCGCCGTGAGTGTGTGCGCATCCGGAATCGGCTGGCGTGCTGCCCTCGAGAATCTGATGTCGCGGTGAGTGACCCGCGGGTCGAGCCGATAGAACGGGGGGTGCGAGCCGTGTGCGACCGTCAGGATGGTGACCGGCCGGCCCGTCCGCGCCCAGTAGTTGGCCATGTGCGAGACCACACGCTCGGCCCCACCGCCGCGCATCGACGAGATGACCAGCGTCGTCCGCATTACGCGACGCCCTCCCCGCAAGCGGGGCCTCGATCCGCGCACAGTCGCAGACCCAAAGCCGGTGAGTCGAAGATCGACAGCATTCCACTCGCCTTGCGCGACTGCGCGTCATCGTCATCGTCCCAGCTGCCGATTCGCTCGAACGCCTGTTTCGTGAAGATGCAGGACTCCGCCGTCACACTCCGGCGCGACCGGGCCACGAACGATGCTCCATCGATCGTCTCGAGGTTCAGGAGACGTCGGCTGTCCTCGACGGACAGATCGACGACGCGACGAAACGAACTGGTGACGTCGTGCTCCAGGCATTTCAGCAGATGGGCCTTGACATCCCAGCTCGGCACGATGTCGCGGTCCACACACACGTAGAAGTCCAGAGCGGCGCCGAAGTGCCGGATAGCCGTCGTGAAGCACGCGCCCCGGCTGAATCGTGCTCCTGTCATCGAGATGTACTGGGAGTCTTTCGATGCGGCAATGGCGCTCGCCGTCTGGTTCACGGGCTGGTGCTCGACGACGGCGACCGTGGCGCCGCGTAACAATCGGCGATAGGCGTCGAGCGTATAGACCAGATTAGCTTGCGCGGATGCGGTGCACTCCGCAGGCTCGTGGAGCACGACGACCAATGTGCGTTGCTGAATGCGATGGAGCGTGCGACCGCCGAGGACGAGCGACTCCTTCAACCACCATGGCTCCACTGGCCGGCCCTGTGTATCCGAGAGCCCACCTTCGACCCACGCCAGGTGTGGAAAGGCGCAGTAGCAGTTAAATCGTTCCTGAAGCAGCCGATTCTGGAGATCGATCGGCTCGCGGCTGTCGGCGTGTGCCTCGAGAAACGCGTCGAACAGCAGATGGCGGACGGCGTACGCATAGGTCGACGTCGTCGCCGTCAGCTTCATCACGTTCTCGCCGACGCGCACCGGTTCATCGCGATGCATGCCACCGAGAAACACCATGTCCCAATCCGATGGCACCTGCGCCAGGAAGCGGGGGAGTTTCGCCGCGAACTGGTCGTCGAAGACCACGTCATCCTCGAACAACAGCACGCTTGGCCATCCGTGATCGCGTGCGTGCCTGACGACAGCCAGGTTGCTTTGCAAACAGCCGTAGGCGCCGGCTGATCCCCGCCATGTCCGTGGGACTTCGATGGAGTGACCATCGACCGCGCTGAACCTGACCACGTCGGCGATGCCATGCTGCGCGAACCGTTCCTGCATGCGCGACCATCGCTCAGGCCGTCGATCGAGGTTCAGGCACACCTTGTGTGTGAACCAACTGTTCAGATCGTGCGGCCCGGAGGTGGGTTGCATGACCGTTACCTCCTGAGGAGTGTTCGCCCGCGCTCAGGAAGCAGGCCGCGCACTGCCACCGTGGCGGCGCTGGCAAACGCGAGGTGCCGCAGTTCGGACGCGACCAGGGAGCCGAGCCCGGGCCGCCGCCATCCGATCAGGTTGTCGGCGAACTCGATCGCCGCTTCGCGACGCCCTGCCTGCAGGTAAGACACCGAGTCGTCGGGCCATCCGCGCAGACGCAGCGCCTTCTCGAAAATTCGGTAGCGGCGGACTGCCATCGCCCGTTTGACCGCCGGCGGATACTCGGTGCCGGGGACTGGCCGTCCAATCCGCGACCCATCATCGAATCGCCTGACCCTGGCGAGCACCCTCGGCAGAACTACGATTGAGCAGCTGTGCTGCATGCGAATGGCGAAGTCGAGATCCTCGTGAGTCGCCAGCGAGGTATCGAACAATGGCAGGCTGAGGCGCTCAAGGACTGTCGGTCTGATCGTCAAAGAGCAGGTGGCGAAGATCTTTCCCTTCTGCAGGTGCACCGGCAGTAGACGCATTGGCTGATCGCTCGTCGCGACGAGACCGCGATCGGCCAGCCACGACGAGCACACCAGCGTGGTGCCGAGCCAGCGCTCACTGTCACTGATCACCGCATCGACCGACGGGTCGTGCTCGAGGATCTCCAGTTCCTCAGTCGCCTTTCCCGGCAGCCATACGTCATCGGAATCGAGGAAGGCGATGAAGCGGCCGGTCGCGAGCGCGAGTCCGGCATTGCGGGCTGCGGCTGTGCCGCGGTTCGGCTGACGGACATATCGGACCGAGTGGCCATACCTCGCGACGACTGACTCGGTCGCATCGGTCGAACCGTCGTCCACCACGATCGGGTCCACACGGTCGACACCCTGCGCGAAAATGCTGTCCAACGCATCAGGTAAATAGCGCGCCCGGTTGAACGTCGGGATAATGATCGACAGAGTCGGTCGCGTGGTCTCGCTCATAGCTCCGCCTGCCTTCGTGGCGACGCGCTCGCGGTCTGGGCCCGAATCACGCAGCAGTGGTGGCGCTCTGGCCTGACCGGCGGCAGGATGACGGCCTCGGCGAACAGCGCTTGCATATGGTCCGGCGAGCAGAACGTGATGTACGCGCGTCGATCGTCAACGTCGTGGTCATGCTCGCGCTCGTCGTCACAATACAGTTCGTCGTCGTTGACAAGTGCCAGCCAATCGGCGCCTTGCGCCCGCTCGAGGAGCGCTGCCACATCGACGTTGGGATTCAGTTCACGCCGTTTTTCCAGTCGCCACGACAGATTCGACCCTGGGTAGGGGTCGCCGTCGAACGCCTCCCACTGTGGATCCAGGAACGTGAACGCGAGCACGCCGTCGTCGCTGAGCCGCCCGCGAAGCTGACGAACGAGGTCCAGCATCTCGGGCTGGCTCGTATGCGTGAACACCGAGTAAGCAAGGATGACGTCGAAGCGTTGGCCAGGATCGGGAATCTCGAGGCCCTTCACTCCGCGCGGATTGAATTCGAAGTTGTAGCGGTCGTAGCGGATCCAGTGCGCCTGGGGAAAGGTGTCCTGGCCTCTGGCAATGCCTGCCGGCGAGACATCGATACACCAATAGAGAGCTGGATCGATCGACGCCAGCGGATCCCTGAGAAGGTTCCCGCTGTTGCCTCCGAAGTCGAGCACCGTCTTCGAGGCCCAATCGGGATGGCCCAGTTGCTGATCGAAATATCGGAACTGACCCATCTTTCCCGAAACGAACGACATCGCGGAACGCCTCCTGCGAGAGGTGCACACCGATCAGGCCGGCACCGGCACGAGCTGCGCGTGCTCCTGCTCGCGAACCATTGGCAGGACGTGACGACCGAAGAACTGCATTTCGTCGAGGTTTGGCCACCCGGACAGGATGAATTGCGACACGCCGACCCGCCCGAACTCGAGCAGTGTGGACGAGATCTCCTGAACCGATCCGACGAGCGCGATGGCCGCGGCTCCGTGTGACCGGACGGCACCCGTCCACACGCAGGGTGTCAGCCATTCAGTTTCCGCCAGCTGGTGGACGGTCTTGAACGACACCGAATCGGTGTGTGCGACGAACTCTCGTTCCTTCCTTCGGTCGTCGAACACCGTGCCGGCCGCCGCCGCGATGGCCTGGGCAGCGTTCACGGCTTCCTCATGAGACGGTCTGGCAACGATCGCGCAACGCAGACCGACTTCCGTGCCGGTGTCAGCAACGGCGCCGATTTCAGCTGCCACTCGTGCTGGCGTGTCCGCGAGACGCATCCAGCAGGTCCCCTGGCTCACGCTCAGCCGCTGTGCTGCCGCCGACTGGCCTGCGATGAGCAGCTCTGGAAACGTTCTCGTCGGCGACTGAAACGGCGTGTTCACTCTGCCGTGCTCAATGCAGTAATAGCGGCCGGCGAAATTCACCTCGCCGTCGTTCTTCCAGAACGCACGGCACAAGGCCAGAAACTCCTCGGTTCGCTCGTACCGTTCGTCATGGGGCAGCATGTCGCCGTAGCTGCGCTGCTCGGCCGGTGAATGCCCGGCTACGATGTTGAGGGCGAACCGGCCGTTGATGAGTGTGGACAGCGTGTTGATCTGCTGCACGAACGCGGTCGGCGACGTGAGGCCCGATCGATGGGCGATGATGAACCCCACTTTCGACGTCGCCATGCCAATCGCCGTTGCCAGCAGGATCGGGTCCGGCTTCGACCATCCGAAGTCGATCAACAGTGAGTCGATCCCGTGGTCTTCTGCGGCCCGCGCGAATGCGATCTGCGCGTCGAGATCTGGCCGGCCCGTGTCGGACAGGCTGTTCTGATGGGCGCGCGACATTCCCGGTTGCGCCCCGCTCTGAGGCAAACGCCAGTGGAATCTCACCATGATGACACCGCCATGCGTAAGGCTGCGCCTGCCTCCTTGGCCCGCACGAGAGGCTCGACGGCCTGGCTGAAGAACGTCATCTCCTCGATGTCCGGCCAACCCATGAACAGGAACTGCGTGATCCCGATGTCGCGATATTCGATGATCGCGCTGGCGACATCGTCGGCAGATCCGACGAGCGCGATGGCGGGCGCACCCAGATAGGGCACCGCGCCGCTCCACAAATAGGGGCTGAGCCACCCCGAGGCGGTCTCGTCGGCGAGCTTGTAGGTGGACGTGAACGCGACCGAATCAGAGCTACTCGCGAAGTCGCGGTGAGTCACGATCGGCTTCGCCCCGAGGCTTTCGATCATCCGGTAAGCCGCGTCAACCGCCTCCTCGCGAGTAGGCCGCGCGATTACCGAGACGAGCAACCCAACCTCAACACCGCGGTCGACAAGCGTGGCGACACGCGGACGAAGCCGTTCAGGTGTGTCCGGCAATCGCCACAGACAGTCGGCGTGTTTCATCGCCAACTGCTCGGCTGCGAGCGAATTGCCCCCCAGGAAGATCTCCGGTTGCGTTCGCTCTCTGGAGACGAACGGGGTGTTCAGCCTCGCGCTGTCGATCGTGTAGTACTTGCCGTTGAACGTCGTCGGACCGTCGCCGCTCCAGAGTGAGCGGCAGATCGTCAAGAACTCGTCGGTGCGCTCGTAGCGTTCATCGTGCGAGAGGAAGTCGCCATAGGCACGTTGCTCAGCCGGCGTGTGACCGGCCACGATGTTCAGGCAGATGCGGCCGCCGGTGAGCGCGGCAACGGTGTTGACCTGCTGGACCAGTGCGGTCGGCGAGGACACACCTGATCGCACCGCCACCATGAACGTGATCCGCTCCGTCAGCATTGCGAGAGCGCTCGCCAGAACGATCGGGTCTGGCCGATGGAATCCGAACGCGGTCAGCAGCGAGTCCATCCCGCACTCGTCGGCGCGCCGGCAGAACGCGACGTGCGCAGCGATGTCGGGCACGCCTGACTGGCTGGCACGCGCCGTGGCGCCGCGGTGCTGAGCCCCGGCGGAGGACATGCTCCAGTGAAATCTGAGGCTCATACGACCTCACTTTTCCGCGGTGGCCGCGTAATGCGCTGGTGGTCGCCCCGCGTGCGAGCGGATGAACACCACCAGTCCCGACGACGTCGAATCGACGAGTGGCACTCTGGCGACTCGCAGATGATGCAGCGGCGACAAGACGGCGAGTGCGCTCAGGATGAGCGCGGCACCGATCAGTTCGCCGGCGTTTGGCGTGGCGAGTCCAAACAGAAATGCGGAGGCATAAGAGGCCCCCACGACGGCCAGCACGCTCGAACAGCGGTTCAACGAAATACAGAACGTGTTCTCGCGGCGATCGAGGTAGATCGACGTGCCGAACCAGTACAGACACGCGTACAGGAACCCGATTGCCAGCGACGGCAGGAGCGCATCGGTAGAAACGAACGATGTGACGCTTCGACCGAGCATGTCTGACAAGCCGCTCGCGCCGATCAACATCACCACGCCGGGGATACCAATGAGGGTGGCTATTGCCACCATTTGCTCCTGGACGAAATAGCGGCAGGTGGCCTCGCGATCGTCGGACTTGGCCACCGCGTTGATGCCGTGGAGTCGCACCGCGTAGGCCAGGACATACACGCCAACGGTTGCGACGAGCGCCCACGTGAGCCGGTGACGCTCCAGCTCCGCAATAACCACCACGATCGCCAGGAGACTCAGCCCGAATGCCGTCCACGAAAACCAGCGCACGCGCCGCTTGAAAACGTGGTCTACAACCGGAGCGAGCATCAGGACTCCGGCGCGCATGAGGAGTATCGCCAGAAGAATCGAGACGCCACTGAACGTGTACATCAGGGTCGTCGTGTAGATGATCGCGACCGTCGCGAGACCCGAACCAAGCGTGCGTCGGTGCGGCCAGGGCAGAGGCCTGCCGGCAATGACGCGCGTCGGTGCATATCGCCACCAGCTAAGGCCGGTGACGACGAGCCCCATGACGATCGCGGTGACGAGTCCGGCAGTGAGCAGTATGCCGAGACGAAACGTCACGCCGTCGAACGCCAAAGGTGCGCGCATGGTCGTGATGCGCACGAGAGCGGCGTACGGCGCATAGAACACGAAGTACCCCAGCGCCAGCGCCCAGATTCCGAGTGTGAACGTCCGGCGAGACATGTGCGCTGGAACCGACCTCTCCGATCCGATCGGCGGATACCCGCCGTCACGGCTTATAGAACGACTGGTCATAACGCTGCCCCAGTACGGCTTTCCCGATCGTGGCCAGGATGTGGTCGTCGTTGTCGTGACGGACGTAAAACGAGAGGTCGCGGTAGATCCGTTCGAGTGGCGCCGGACGATTGAGCGAGCGTGCGCCGCAGGCGCGAATGCACTGCCTGACCGTGTCTTCCGCCAGGTGTTCGATCACATGGCGGGCCCGGCTTCCGGCCAGCTGTGCGTCTTCACGCTGCCCCGTGTCCCAGAGCCGCGCGACATGTCGCAGCCACAGATGTGCCGTGTCGATGTTGATCGACATCGCCGCGGCGTGATGCTGGATGTACGGGTCCTCGGTCTTCTTCTGACAAGCGATGTAATCAAGGCCGAATTCGTACGCAGCAGCCGCCGCGCCGAGGAACGTTGCCGCATAATGAGGGATGAAGTACGTCTGCCAGGATTCGTTTTGATACTGGCCGGGATACCCGAGTCCGTTCGTTTCGGGGATGAACGTCTGGGCGAACCGCACCAGATGGCTGACGGTCGCTCTCATCCCGATCGGATCCCACCAGGATCCATCGATCGTCACGCTAGGGTCGGACATGTCGCAGCAGAGGAGCAGCTGCGACTCGGCGGGCCCACGCGAATGGCGCACGCCACCGGGACCGTCCAGGCTCACTAGCAGGATGGCCCACTGCGCCGCCGTCGCACTCGTCGCAAACACCTTGGTTCCGTCAACGACGTAGCCGCCAGGAATTCTCGTGACCGTGGTGCCGCAGGATCTGGATTCGCCCGGCGCCCGCGCCTGCGGCTCGCCGCTCCAGGCCACCCATTTGTCGCCGCGATTGACGACGCCTGCGAACCATCGGGCCTTCTGGGACTCGTTGGCCATGCCGTCGAGGAGCAGCAGCGAGTTGGCGTGTCCTTCCCAGCACCTGGCGAGTGACAGATCGGCCTTGGCCATCTCTTTGGTAATCATCCACAACGTGAACGAATCGCCTCGTAGCGGCCCAAGGCCAAGGCCGCCGTATTCCTTCGGGACTGTCGGAGCGTTCAGCCCGGCGCGGAAGAGGTCGTCGAAATCATCGAAGGGGAATGTGGCGGTCTGGTCGTAGTGCGCGGCGCGAGGCGCGAACTGTTCCCGCGCGAGAGCGGCGTACCGATCGATCAACGCCTGCTGTAGGGGCGGTAGATCGAGCGTGGACCGATCCCGGGGCGCCGGTTCCCGCTCGGGCGCGCTGCGCGGCAACGGCGCGCACAGCGCCGATTCAGGACTCATGCGAAACCTCGCGATAGAAGAATTCCCGGGAGAAATAGCTGGCTCGTCGACTGCCATCCTTGAATCGGTTGAAGTTCGCGACGACCAAGACACCTTTCTTGACCTTCGCCTGGAGGATCGTCTCTTTGAATCCGAGGTCGACAACGGCCCGGAACGCGTGGCCCATCCTCGATATGGCGCTGTCGGCGAACACCTGTGCCTCCACTTCGCCCCATTCGCACAACGACGACACGCCGACACCGAAGGCGCACATGCGCAAGCCGTCGTGATCCAGTCGCACGACGAGTTTGGCGATCCCCTGTGTGTCTCGATTGGTCGACAACCACGTGCCGATAAATGGCGCCGCATCGACCGCGTGGACGGGTGTATCCGGGTCAATGGTCTCGACGATGGACGCGGGAGTCATGGGAGTCATGCGTATCTCCTCAATGCGCCCGAGACTTCGAGCGGTAGAAGAACTCGCGCCCGAAATAGTTCGAACCACCGCTCTGGTCGGTGAACGTGTTGAACGTGGCGACCACGAGCAGGCCGAGGCTCAGATTGCCTTCGAGGTGCACGTGGAGCGACTCGAACTGATACGTCGCGGTCAAGGCCATTGCGGCCGTCGACAGGACGCCATTCGAGTACAGGACCTCGACCCCCGCGCTGCCCCAATCACGGGGCGTTGGACCGCTGGCGGACTGCACGGTGATTGAGAGGTTGCCGTCGTGCTCGGTGATGCCCACACTGGAAATGCTTGGCGTCACACTGTTGGTGTTGATCCAGGTGCCCAGAAGCGGGGTGGGATCGATCGCGATCGGTCCCGTGTGTGCCAACTCCACTCGTTCGTCGACTCGCGCGTATCTCACAGTCTCCATGGCGCGTCCGTCCTTCCTGTGATATCGCCGACACTCGCGCGAACTCAGCGCGCGGCGGCGAGCTCACGGTCCGGCAATCCCAGTTCCTCCCGACACAGATCCGGTGGCAGTTCGGCGTTGGTCATCAGGTGGAATTGCCGCAGCACCTGAATACGCAGCACCTCGAGCCCGTCGATCGCGGTCAAGCCCAATGCGAGCGCCTGCCGAATCAAAGGTGTCAGTTCGCGGCCGTACGCCAGATCGATCACCGAACCGCCCATCCGCATCCGACGGACGTCGAACGGCAACGCCTCGCCCTGTCGACCGAGCGGTGTGGCATTCACCACCATCGAGTAGTCGTCGGGTGAAAACGCCGACAGCGGGACGAACGGAAGACCAAGCCGCATCTGGGCCTGTTGGCCGCGCGCCGCGCTTCTGTTGACGAGGGTCACGTTGGCGCCGAGTTCATCGAGCGCCGCGGCGACGGCACGGCCCGCCCCTCCGCACCCGATGACGGCTGTCTTCTGATGCGTGATGGGAATCCCGCGCGTTCGCAACGCGAGTACCGTGCCTTCCGGGTCGGTCGTGTCCGCGGTCCATCGGTGGCCGTTCTTCGTGAAGATGTTGGTCGAGAAGGCGCGCTGCACCATCGCGCTGCCCGACACGCCAGCTGTCAGCGCCGCTTCTTTATGCGGCGACACGACAGTCAGGCCGTTGAGCGACACGCCGAGCGATTCGATCGCGTTGTTCTGGACCATCTGTGTCCAGAAACCGTCGAACGACGCTTCCTGAAACGGCACGAACAAACAGGGCAGTCCGAGCGCGCGATAACCGGCGTTATGCAGGCGCGGCGACAGCGAGTGGCCCACCGGGTCGCCGACGATTCCGTACAGCGCGCGAAGCGGTGGCGGCTCCGGAAAGCCGTAGTCCTGGATGAGCTGTGAGATCGTCGGTTGGCCGAGCGACGCCTCCTGTGTATTCGCGATTCCAAACACGACAGGGGCACCGAAATGAGGCGCCACGACGCGCGACCAGAAGCCGGCCTCGCCTGTGGCATACGCGACGACATCGCGGCGATCGAGCGTGCGCAGAAGGTTGAGCGGCACGAGGCCATCCCTGCTACTCTTGGCTGGAACCGACAACGAATACAGCCAAGCTGGAACCGACGTGATCGCGTGCGCCCGTGCACGCAACCTGCCCACGTCGGCGCTCGACCCCGTCCACGAGATCAGGCGTTTCGCTGGCGGCACCCTCCGCAACAGCCGGGGCACGAGATCGCGATCGCCTTCGAGATCGATCGCGTCGTACTGCGATGCCGCACGCAGCAGCCACCGGTGCCGGTCGCCGACAGAACCGTCGAAGCATCCACCCTCGGCAGTGCTGCGCAGCGTGAACAGCAGGCGGCCGCTGAAATGACTGCGGATCCATCCGACATCGAGGTCGCCGACCAGATCGGCGCGGATCTCCAGCCATTCCACCTCGTGCGACAGCCTGTGCAGGTCGTCGCCTCGCGATGATGGAGCAGACATCAATGTGCCGACCAGGGACGGGTTGTCCATAACGGGCTCGAGCCGCGATGCAGCGGTAGTCGTCCGCTGAAGAGCGGCTACTTGTAGAGACGAACGTGCGCTGGCGAGTGTGAAATCCGGCTCTGGTCTTCACAACGATCCAACCGGCAGCGTCTATTCTTCGTCGGGCACTATGGCGCGCACGAGCGCATGCATGCCCTCATTCCAGCGGGGACTTGATGTGATGCGACGAAGCCTGTTTGCCGTTGGTCTCGTGTTCATTCTGATTGGTCAGTGCATCACCTTGGCGCGCGGCGTCGATGACGATGCCCCGGCGCGGCAGTACTTCACTGATGTCGTGCTCGTCAACCAAGACGGCGCCTCGATGCGCTTCTACAGCGATCTGATCAAGGGACGGACGGTGATCGCCATCCCGTTCTTCACCGAGTGCACCGGAGCCTGCCCGGTGATGAATCAGACTTTGGCGCAGATCCAGGACTGGCTCGGGGATCGGCTCGGCCGAGAGGCCGTGATCGTGTCGATGAGCGTCGATCCTGCAACCGATACCGTTCCCGTTCTGCGCGAGTATGCAAAGCACTACAACGCCAGACCCGGATGGCACTTTCTTGGCGGCAGGCGTGAGAACGTCGAGCTGGCGCTGCGCAAGCTGGGCCAGTCCGTGGAGGTTCGCGAGAATCACACGAACATCATGATCATCGGCAATGAGCGCACGGGGCTGTGGAAGAAGGCCTTCGCGCTTGCGGACGCGGCCTCGCTGATTCGCGTGGTGAGCAGCGTGTTAAACGATGCCGGCGAGCCGTCCAAATGAAGGGTCGCTCTCGCTGGCTCGGGCTTGTCACTGCCGCCGTGCTGCTGCGCGCGCTCGCGACGAGCGGTCAGACGCCGCAGCCGCTGGCGGCGCAGGAGCAGCGAGGCAGGGACATCTATTTCGGCGTCGCCGCGGGCATCAAGGCCGTCGTCGGACTCCCGCCCACCGATGCATCACCCACGCTGCTCGCGTGCGCCAGCTGCCACGGCCGGGATGGTAAAGGCAAGGCGGAGGGACAGGTGGTTCCCTCTGACATCACCTGGGATGCGTTGACCAAGCCATATGGCGTGACGCACACCGGCGGACGAACGCACCAGCCCTATACCGAACGGCTCCTGGTGCGTGCGATCTGTATGGGCGTCGATCCTGGCGGTCATCAGCTTCACACGGCGATGCCCCGGTTCCAGATGTCGCGTGATGATATCGCCGCGTTGACCCTCTATCTGAAGCGGCTTGGCCGCGCGGACGATACGGGACTCGACGACACAACGGTTCGCATTGTCACCATCCTGCCCGCGACCGGCTCATTCGCGGCCGCGGGCGCGGCGGCCGGCGCGGTCCTCACCGGCTACTTTGACGCGCTCAACAAGCAGGGCGGGATCTTCAACCGCCGTCTCGAGATCTCGGTGGCGACACTCGACGCGCATGCCGAGAATCCCCGCGCCATCATCGAACAGCTCATCGCCGACACGCGGCCCTTCGCGATGATAGGAGGCGCACCGACTGGCGCCGAGCGAGACATCGCCGAAGCCGCCGAGAGCAACCGGATCCCGTTCGTCAACGCGCTGCCGCTGCTTCCCACCTGGACAGGAGTCGAATACCAGCACACCTTCTCTCTTCTCTCGGGCGTGGAGCAGCAGGCGAGGGCGTTGATTCACTACGCCACCGAACACGGCGACGGCCGCAGCGGATCGATGGCGATCGTGTATTCCGAGCGCATCGCCTCGCCGCCGATCGTGGACGCCATCAAGGAGCATGGCATTCGTGCCGGGTGGCACGGCATGAAAGTGTTCAACGCTGACCGTGCAGGGACGACGCAGGCGCTTGTCGATGAATTGAACCAGGCGCACGTGACCCACCTCTTACCGATGACGGAGAGCCCAGCGCTCGCCGAGCTTGGGGCGGCGATTGCAGCCACCGGTTCGACGCCGGTGTTGCTCATTCCTGGTTCAGTGGTTGACGACGACGTGCTGCAGTTGTCCGCCGCGTTTGCCGGTCGCCTGTTCCTGGCGTTGCCGAGCCTGCCCTCCGACCAGACCCCAGCCGGCAGCGCAGAGTATCGGACTATCGCCGAAGCCTATCGCCTGCCGGCCGATCAGATCGCGTCGCAGATCGCGGCGTTCAGCTCGGCGAAGACGCTGACCCACGCGTTCAAGCTCGCCGGACGAGCACTCAGCCGCGAGAAGGTTGTCGCGGCGCTCGAGAGTTTGTACGACTTCGACACCGGGCTGATGCCGAGAGTGACGTTCAGCCCCAACCGCCGCATCGGCGCATCCGGCGCCTACATCGTGGCGGTGGATGCAGACGGCAGGCGTTTCACACAGGTCACCCGCTGGATAGGTGTCGAATGAACGCTGGAGCACTCGCACTCGCCCTGTTGATGATCGGCGCTGGTGCGGAGTCGGCCGACGCGCCGCCGACACCGAGCGCCGTCTTCAATCTGACGGTTCCGGACGTGCCGGTCGTCGATCAGAACGGTCGGACTCTGCGCTTCTACTCGGATCTCGTGAAGGGTCGTACCGTCGCCATCAATTTCATTTTTACCAGCTGCACCACGATCTGCCCGCAGCTGACGCTCGCGATGCGCCGCACGCAGGAGGTGCTCGGTCAGCGGGTCGGGCGCGATGTATTCCTGCTGTCCATCAGCGTCGATCCGGCGCGGGATGTGCCAGAACGCCTGCGCGCCTTCGCCGCGACGTTCGGCGCCGGACCGGGATGGACGTTCGTCACCGGGCGGAACGCCGATATCGCTCGTCTGCTGAAAGCCCTTGGAAACACCGGAGGCGGCGCCGACCACACGACGACAGTGCTCATTGGCAACGAGCCGGCCGGACACTGGATGCGCAGCTCCGGTCTGGCGTCCGTTGCCACCAACATGAAGTTGATTCTTGCCGCCGCCGCCGCAAAGAGCCCGCGCAGATTCTAGGGAGGAGCGATCATGGCCGAAGAGCGCGACGATGACCTCGGGAAGGATTTCGAGCGACTCGACAGAGACGTTCACCGGGTAATCCTCGATCGACTCAACGCCGCCCGCCGGCCCGAAGACCTCGAGGATCTGGAGCTCGATGAGCCGGAGAGCAAGGAGCCAAGTCATGGGCGGTCACTGCTCGAGGAGCGCAATCGACTCGGGCCCTTCGGATTCACTCACATCAAGCAGCTGCTGGCCGTCAACGGGATCGACCGCAGGCTCATCGAGATCTTGATCCGGCTGTGTGGTCCGGCCGCCCGCGGCAAGTGGGACACGCCGTACGAGACCGAGCTTCCAGACGGGACGCCATACCACGTGGCCCACGCCATCGTCCTGAGGACCGGCAAGGTGATGTTTCTTCCCGAGGCCAACCTCAAGACCACGATGCTCTGGGATCCCTCGGATCTCGTGAACCCGCAATTCGAGTTCATGGTGAATCAACCGGACGAATTTCTCTTCTGCACCGGCCACGCGCAGATGACTGACGGCAGGATACTGGTCGCCGGCGGAGGTGGAGGAGGTCCTTCCGGCGTCAATCGAGCCTACAAGTTCGACCCCGTTGCCAAGACGTGGACCAGAACAGGGTCGGACATGAGTCAGGCGCGCTGGTATCCAACACTCGTCACGCTGGCCGACGACAGCCACATTCTCGTGGTCGGCGGAGCGCCCTCCAACAACACCACCGAGATCTACGACGAGGCGTCTGACAGCTTTGCCATGATGACGGGACCGGCCTCAACGCGTGCGTTCCCGCAGCTGTACCCGGGGCTGCACCTGGTGCCGACAGGGGAAGTGTTCTACTCGCGGACCGGGTTTGGCTCGGCTGGGCCGGGACCGGGCGGCGCCGGTGATCCGCTCAACACCAACGCGTTCCTGCGATTCAGCGCACCAACCACAGGCGAATGGACCGAGATCGTCGACGTCGCGGAGTTCCCGGATCGCGTCCGGGGCATGTCGGTGCTGCTTGGCGGGTGCGATCCGCACATGGCGCACGTGCTCGTCGTTGGCGGCACCAGCGCCCCCGGAAGTGAATCGGCGCAGATGATCCATCTGTCCACGTTGACGCCAAAGTGGGAGATGCCGATGAACGTCCCCGGCGGCGTCGCCCGTAACAATGTCAGCGCGATTCTGCTGCCGGATGGCAACGTCTTCGTCTGTGGCGGCACGGCGGACCCGAGCGTACCCTGTGCGATGTTCGATCCGGAGGCGGACGCGTGGTCGGAGATGGCGCGGCTCAACTATCGGAAGCAGTATCACTCAGTGGCCGTACTCCTGCCGAGCGGGAAGGTGGGGGCGACGGGCGGATCGAACTTCGGCGGCGGATCGAACGTGATCGAGATCTTCAGCCCGCCCTATCTCTTCAAGGGACCGCGGCCGCAGATCACCAACGCGCCTGGTCAAGTGAACTTCGGCGCGACGTTCGACATCGAGTCGTCGCATGCAAATGATGTGGGAAAGGTGGTCATCATCCGCCCGATGGCGGTGACGCATCAAACCGATACCGAGCAGCGCGTGATCGAACTGTCGTTCAAGCGGCATGGACATACGCTCAAGGTCAAGGCGCCGAACCCGCACGTGCCGCACCACTCACCACGCGGGTACTACATGCTGTTCGTCCTGAACGAGAAGGGAGTCCCCTCCGAGGCGAGATTCATCCGTCTCCACTAGTGTGATCGCGATGGCCATCTCCGTCGATCGCGTGATCAGTCTCGGCACCAATTGCGAGATCGCGTTCAATCTCCGCAGGTTCTTCGGCGTCGAGCGCGCCTACCCATTCGACTGGTGGTTCACACCGCTCGACGCGGTGGCGCCAGTGCTGGCCAGCCGATTCGCGCTGGGCATCAACGGCGACAATCTGCGAGCGGTCGGCGGTCGCCGCTCAATCCTGAACCGGAAGTACCGGATTCTGCATCACCACGATTTCCCGCGGGTGTCGCCGAACCGACTAATTGCTCCCGATTGGACAGACACGATTGCGGCGTGCCGTGCGAAATATGCGGCGCTGGGCCGTCGCTTCTTCGATGACCTGGCGCAGTCGCGGCGGGCGCTGTTCTTCCTCCACGGCAACGGCGCTCACGAATTTCTCGGCGAGGATGGACAGCGCGCCCTCAGCGAAGGCGCTCACTATCTGAACATCCAGCGGACGCTCGAGCAGCTGTTCCCACGCCTGGAATTCTTCATCGTGGTTTCGAGGCCCGAAGACGAGGTCCTCGAGGCGTCTACCGGAGCGGCCAGAGTTGTCTGTCTGCCCCCGGTGACGGACTATGGCGATCGACTCGACGGCAATGCGAGTCACTTTGCTGGCTCGCTCCGCGGATGGTCCGAGGCGCTGTCGCGGCTGCGTGTGCGATACGGGATTCACGCGTCGTAGAACGATCGCTACCGGCCTGCGCGGCTATTTCATTCGTTGAGCCGACTTCTCATTCTCGAGACAGATCTCGTCTACCAGTTCGGTATCGACGACGATCCGCTGCTTCAGCGTGACGGTCCACGGCTTGGTGTACGCCTTCGGATCGTCCACTGTGACTTCGACCTCGAGGTGACCGTAGTCGGGGCGTCTGATGCGCTCGCGCACTTTGGCGGCCTCGCCAATCTCGCTGCCGTTCCAGTCGATCCACAGGCCATCGCGAAATCCGATCGAGTCGATGACCAGCGTGTCGCCATCCCATTTCGCCGTCGAATAGCCCTGCCATGAGGGTGTCGGGTCCATCGGCAGCGGCCGTCCGTCGGTGAAGACCTGACGGTAGCTGGCGTTCACCTCGCTCAGCATGATGAGCAGTCCCGGGGTCTGGATGATCTTCAGCAGGTGCGGCAGCGAGTAGGCGCGAAGGAACGTGTCGGGCAAGCAGCGCACGTGTGGATCGTCTTTGGCGTCGTTCGCCGTCCGCTCCTTCACCAGGTTCGCCAGCCACGGCTGATAGGGCAGGCCTCCTTGCAGCGTCCGTCCGATGTTGATCCCGTCGAGCCCCATCGGCAGCTCGAGTCCGCACAAGCCCGCAGGGTCGAGTCCGGTCGGGCACCACGGATTGGCCGTGGACCAGAGGCCCGAGAGATCAGGCTTGCCATCAGGCGTGCGCGGCGTCCGCGCCGACAGGTCCACTTTGCCTGCCTCGGTGCGCGGCACACCGGCGGTCGGATACTTCAGCCACTGTGCGCTGCCGGGAATCCCGATCCCGGTGATAGCGCAGGCGGCGACGACGAATGCCGCAGATTTTTTCGGAGATCGAAACATGGATCGATCATACGACGCGCGTTTCGATCCGCCCGCGATCATGCCCGCGCTCGACACGCGAATAAGATAGGGAAATGGACTACGTCAGGCTGGGACGCACGGGGATGCAGGTGTCGCGCATCTGCCTGGGGTGCATGAGCTATGGCCAGGCCAAGTCGCCCGGACTGATGGAATGGCCGTGGGCGTTGGGCGAGGCCGATGGACGTCCCTACATCAAGCGCGCGCTGGAAGCCGGCATTAACTTCTTCGACACCGCAAACGTGTATTCGAACGGCGAGAGCGAAGAAGTGCTCGGCCGCGCCATTCGCGACTTCACGACGCGCGACGAGGTGGTGATCGCAACCAAGGTGTGGGGTCCCGTGCGACGAGGACCCAACGGCCGCGGGCTCTCACGCAAACACATACTGTCGGAAGTAGACAAGAGCCTCCGTCGTCTCGGGACGGACTACATCGACCTCTACATCATCCATCGCTACGACTACGACACGCCTCTCGAAGAAACCCTCGAGGCGCTCAACGACGTCGTGCGCGCCGGCAAGGTCCGCTATCTTGGCGCCTCGTCCATGCATGCCTGGCAGCTCATGAAGGCGATTGGTATCCAGCGTGCCAACGGCTGGGCGACGTTCGTCTCGATGCAGAACTACTACAACCTGATGTACCGCGAGGACGAGCGGGAGATGCTGCCCCTCTGCGTGTCGGAGCGTGTCGGCGTCACGCCGTGGTCGCCGCTGGCGCGTGGCAAGCTGGCCCGGCCCTGGACGGAGGATGCGCCGACCGAACGCGCCAAGACGGATCAGTTCGCGCGAGTGGTGTTCAGCAAGGCGACCGCGGAGATCGACAAGGTAGTCGTGGACCGCACGCACGAAGTCGCTCGCGAGCGTGGCGTGCCTGCCGCGCAGGTTGCAATGGCGTGGCTGCTGAGCAAGCCGTCAGTGACGTCGCCGATCGTCGGCGCCACCAAGCCGCATCATCTGGACGATGCCCTCGCGGCGCTTTCGGTGAAGTTGTCGGATGAAGACCTGAAACGCCTCGAGGATGTCTATCAGCCGCGCCCGGCAACTGCCGCCTATTCTTGAAGCGGAGGGGGTCAGATCTTGATTCTTGCACGCCCGCAAGAATCAAGATCTGACCCCCTCCGTGCCGTCAGGCGTTACACTTCTCGCGAGTCCGAAAATGAGGACCAGAGCTCGATTGGTCGCCGGCGGATTGTTGCTGTCAGCCCTGGCGCTCCCGATGCTGGCTGCCAGTCAGCGCTCGTTCTTCTTCTCCCCCACGCGCGAGGCCCTGCCGGCGGTGAAATACGACAGCCACTTTGCCTTCACGCGCATCAGATACGGTGCGCGAGTCGGACGCGGCGTCAGCGGATGGGAGCACGACTATCCGGCAGCCGATCGAAACTTCTCGGCCATCCTCGACTACATCACCAATATGCGCGTGCATCTGGACGGTAGCAACATTCTCGACCTCGATGATCCGCGCATCTTCGAAAACCCGGTGATCTACATGTCCGAGCCCGGCTTCTGGACCACAGACCAGGCCGAGGCCGCGAACCTGCGGGCCTACCTGTTGAAGGGAGGCTTCATCATCTTCGACGACTTCGATGGCGATGCCGACTCGCGGAACCTGGTCGCGCAGATGAAGCAGGTGTTGCCCGACCACGACTTCATCCGCCTCGACGTGTCGCATTCGATCTTTCAGTCGTTCTTCGGCCTCAAGACGCTCAACATTCCGCATCCGATGCTGCCCGGGATCGAGCCCGTGTTCCTCGGTCTGTTCGAAGACAACCACCCATCGGGCCGCATGCTGGCGATCGCCAACTGGAACAACGACATCGGCGACTACTGGGAATGGTCCGCGGAAGGGCTCTACGGCGACGCTCCCACCAACGACGCCTACCGCCTCGGCGTGAACTATCTCGTCTACGAGATGACGCACTGAACGTCGGTGCGGGACCAACCGGTAGAATGGTTCGGCCGGTCCGGCTAAAGCCGGACACTACGAGTGGGGGAGCTTCATGAAAACGATCCTGCGGATGATGCTGTTCGTGATCGCGACGGCGGCAGTCGTTTCGGCCCAGGGCAACCCTGACTGGCACGCGGCGTTTCCAGGTTTCAAGATCGCTGGCAATCTCTATTACGTCGGCACCGCGGATCTCGCGGTGTATCTCGTCAACACCCCGCAGGGCAACATCCTGATCAACTCGGACTTCGCCGAGGACGTGCCGACAGTCCGCAAGAGTATCGAAGGCCTCGGCTTCAAATACGCCGACACCAAGATCGTCCTCATCAGCCACGCCCACGGCGACCACGACGAAGGCGTCGGCATCATCCAGAAGGACACCGGTGCGCAGGTCATGGTCATGGAGGGCGACGTCGAGAGCGTGCAGAGCACGGCGCAGGGCCGTCCGGGTGCAAAAGTGAATCGCACGCTGAAGGACGGCGACAAAGTCGAACTCGGCGGCTCGACCCTCGTCGCACATCTGACGCCCGGCCACACCAAAGGCTGCACGACGTGGACGATGCAGGTAGACGAGGGCGGGAAGAAGCTGAATGCGGTGATCGTCGGCAGCGCTAACGTGAATCGCGGCTACATCCTGGTCGACAACAAGGGCTATCCGTCGATCGCGCAGGACTACGAGAAGACGTTCAAGGTGCTCAACAGCCTGCCCGCCGATCTGTTTCTCGGCGCGCATGGCGCGTACTTCGGGATGAAGGCGAAGTACGAAACGATGAAAAAGGGCGAGGCGAATCCCTTTATCGATCCCGCTGGCTACAAGGCGTACGTCTCCGAGCGAGAGGCGGCATTCAGAAAAGAATGGGAACGACAGAAGCAGAATCCACCATCGGCAAGCGCGCCGGCAGACCGGCGGTGAAAGACAACCGGCTCCTTGACGGCAGGGCCGTCCGGGATCGCATTCTCGGGGACGTCGCTGAACGCGTTCGCGCCGCGGCAGCGAACCACACGATCGGACGGCTGGTCTCGATCAGCGTCGGTGAACACAAGGAAGCCGCGGTCTATGAGCGCGGTCAAGCGAGTGCGGCGAAGAAGGTGGGACTGCGCTTCTCGTCGGAGACCTGGCCGGAGACGCTGACGCAGGCGGAGTGCAAGGCGCGGCTCGTCGCCATGAACGACGACCCCGACGTGCTCGGCGTGATCCTGCAGCGGCCGGTCCCGAAGCACATTCACGGCCGCTCGCTGGCTTCCGCCATCCACCCGTTCAAGGACATCGAAGGCATGAACCCCGCCTCGATCGGCAACATCGTCTACAACGAGCTGGCATTGGCGCCGTGCACGGCGGCGGCGTCGGTCGAGTTGATCAAGGCGACCGGCCTCAACCTGCACGGGCTGGAAGTGGTGATGGTGGGCCACTCGGAAATCGTCGGCAAGCCGGCGGCGTTCATGCTCATGGCCGAGGGCGCGACGGTGACGGTGTGTCACCACATGACGCGCTCGGTCGCCGCGCACTCGCGGCGCGCTGATGCGGTGCTCGTGGCTGTGGGTAAGCCGAAATTCCTTCACGCCGACATGGTGAAGCCGGGCGCAGCGGTCATCGACATCGGGATCAATCAAATCACCGGGCCTAATGGCGAAACGATGATCGTCGGCGACGTGGATACCGACGGCGTCAAAGAAGTGGCGAGCTGGGTGACGCCAGTGCCGGGCGGCGTCGGCCCTGTCACAGTGGCGATGTTCATGCGCAACGCGATCGCCGCGCACGAGAAGCAGTTGGCAGCTGGCTGGTTGGATTGAGGGGTCCGGCTGAAGCCGGACACTACGACGCGCTGGTCCGGCTAAAGCCGGACACTACGTCAGGACGCGGTCCCGCAGTCGCCGAGATAACGCGACGACTCGAGCCAGTCCTGATCTGGATAGTAGGAGAAGACGATCCCGTTGCCGCGGACGCGGTCGATCACTTCACGAGCAACCCCTTCGCGTAGCGCCGGGCA
>Ga0075430_100000528_pt1 | contig 28708 bp, 23 predicted proteins | sample RhiMetdeltSRZDD4_FD_75294 | JGI IMG/M metagenome (GOLD analysis project Ga0075430, IMG submission 75294) | Populus rhizosphere microbial communities from Tennessee, USA - Rhizosphere MetaG P. deltoides SRZDD4 | ecosystem: Host-associated > Plants > Roots > Rhizosphere > Soil | place: USA... | reverse complement strand
GGCGGTGAGCGCAACCGCGTGCACCTCGCCAAGCTGCTCAAAGGCGGCGCGAACCTGCTCCTGCTCGACGAGCCCACGAACGATCTCGACGTCGACACGCTTCGAGCCCTGGAAGAAGCGCTCCTCTCGTTCGCCGGCTGCGCCGTCGTCATCAGCCACGATCGGTGGTTCCTCGATCGCATCGCCACGCACATGCTGGCGTTTGAAGGCGACAGTAAAGTGGTGTGGTTCGAAGGAAATTATCAGGACTACGAGGCGGATCGTCATCGGCGCCTGGGCACGGCGGCCGATCAGCCACACCGCATTAAGTATCGAAAACTTACAAGGTAGAAGGCAGAAAGCAGAAAGCAGAAAGCAGAAGGCAGAAGGCAGAAGGCAGAGGCGATTTCTTGCGGCGACTGTTATTGTCGGTCCTCGTCGTGATTGCTGGCTGCGGAGGCGGCGGTCACCATCCGCAGTTTCTCTCCATCGCGACGGGCGGCACGGGCGGGGTCTACTACCCGTACGGCGGCGGCATTGCGAAGGTGCTCAACGAGAACCTGCCCGATGTGCGCGCGACGGCGGAGGTCACGGCGGCGTCGGTCGACAACTTGAAACTGATTCGCGATGGCCGCGCCGATCTGGCTTTTGCGTTAGCCGACACGCTCGCGGACGCGGTTGCCGGCCGCGGCGCGTTCGAGGGCCGCGCCGTTCCCGCCGCAAGCCTCGCCGTCCTGTACTCGAACTACACGCACCTTGTCACAACCTCGAGCAGCGGCATTGCCACGCTGGCCGATCTTCGCGGCAAAACGATCTCGACAGGCTCGCCCGGGAGCGGTACCGAAGTCATCGCCCTTCGCATTCTGCGTGCCGCGGGGCTCGATCCTGATCGCGATGTCACGCGCCAGGGACTCGGTGCGTCCGAATCGGCCGGCGCGTTGAAGGATGGGAAGATCAGTGCGTTCTTCTGGAGCGGTGGCCTTCCAACCGCCGCCGTGCAGGACCTCGCGCACAGTCCGGGCGTGTCGATCGAGCTGATTCCTACCGCGCAGCTGGTCCCGATGCTTCAGCGCGATTACGGCGATCTCTACTTTCCTCTCGAAATTCCTGCCGGCGCCTATCGCGGCGTCGCACATCCGACACCCGTCGTCGGCGTTGCCAACGTGCTCGTCGTCAACGCGTCGATGCCGGAGGCGCTCGCCTACGACATCACGCGGGTCATCTTCGAGAAGAAAGCGGATCTCGCGGCCATTCATCCCGAAGCCGCGCAACTGTCCCCCGAGCGGGCCAGCGCCGGTTCGCCAGCGCCGTATCATCCGGGCGCCATGCGTTTCTACGGCGAGAAGACGGCCGGCAAGTAACTGACATAGGTTACGCTGTCCCGGCGTGGTGACAGGCCCACCGGAGACTTCCGAAACTTCTCACGAGCGCACACTCGTTGGCTGGCAGCGGCGCATCGCGTCGGTGCTGGCGGTCGGCCTCTCCGCCTACTCGCTCTACTGGGTCCTCTTCGTCGTCCAGCCGCAGATCTATCGAGTCAGCTTTCTGCTCGTTTCGCTCGTGTTGATCTTCACCCTGTTCCCGGCGCGACGCGCGGGAACGGATCGCGTGGCAGCGATCGACTGGGTGCTGATCGTTGCGACCGTCGTCGCGCTGGCTTGGCCAATTCTGGATTTCCGCCAGTTCGTGTACCGCGCCGCGGATCCGCTCCCGATTGACCTTGCGCTTGGGGCCGTTGCGATCCTGTTGTTGCTGGAAGCCACGCGTCGATCCGTCGGGTGGATCCTGCCGGCCACGGCAATCGGATTCATTGTGTACGGGTGGGCGGGCCCGTTGTTCGATCGCATCGGCCTGCCGCTCATTGCCCACCGCGGCTACGCCCTCGACAGGCTGGTGGGGACGCTCTACATGTCCCTCGAGGGGATCTTCGGCGTTCCGCTGGATGTCGCTTCCACCTACATCATCCTGTTCACAATTTACGGGGCACTGCTCGAACGATCCGGCGCAGGAAAGTTCTTTATCGACTGGTCGATGGCGGCGATGGGGCGTTCGCGATCCGGGACGGCACCCGGCAGGACGGTGGCGCTGGCCGGCTTTCTCCTCGGCACCGTCTCGGGCAGCGGCGTCGCGACGACGGTGATGCTGGGATCGGTGTCATGGCCGCTTCTCCGTCGCGCCGGCTATCGTCCCGAAGTTGCTGGAGCGATCCTGTCCGCCGCCGGCATCGGCGCACTGATTTCGCCACCAACCCTTGGAGCCGCAGCGTTTCTCATCGCCGAGTTCCTGAAGATCTCGTACTTGCAGGTGCTTGTGATGGCGACGATTCCGACGTTGCTGTACTACTTCTCGATCGCGCTGATGATCGAAGGCGACTCGAGACGTCTGGGCACGTCGGCGTCAATGGCAACAACCGATTCTGCTCGTGCACTCGCTCGTCGGTACGGCTATCACTTCACATCGCTCGTCGCGATCGCGATCTTCATGATCGCGGGGATGTCCGCCTTCCGCGCCGTGTTCTGGGCGTCGATCGTTGCGATTGGACTGAGTTACGTACGACGTGACACCGCGTTGACCCCAGCGCGATTATGGTCGGCACTCGAGTCCGGCGCTCATGGCGTGTTGGGTGTCGCCGCCACAACGGCCACCGCCGGGATCATCGTCGGGATCGTGACGCTGACCGGACTGGGCTTGAAGGTGTCGGGGCTCATCGTCGCGATGGCTGGCGGTCAGTTGTTCCTGACGGTCGTGTATTCGGCACTCGCGGTGTGGATGCTCGGGCTCGCCGTACCGGTCACGGCGTCGTACATCATCGCGGCCGTGATGGTCGCGCCCGCGCTGGTGCGGGCTGGTGTTTCAGACGTTGCCGCGCACATGTTCATCTTCTATTACGCGGTGCTGTCGGAGGTGAGCCCGCCAACCGCCCTCTCGCCGTTTGCCGCGGCTGCTCTGACAGGCGGGAATCCGTTCCACACGATGATGCTGACGTGGAAGTACACCTTGCCCGCCTTCGTGGTTCCATTCGTGTTTACGTTGTCGGCCGACGGCCCGGCAATCCTCTTGCGCGGGACGCCGTCACAAGTGCTTTGGGGCGCTTTTGCGACGGCCGCTGGGCTCGCCGCGTTTGCGGTCGCGTTCGGCGGTTGGTTACGCGGGCCAGCGTCGCCTCTCGAACGAAGCCTGGCAGGGCTGTCGGGAATCCTCATTTGCACTCTCCATCCTTGGATAGCCGCCCTAGGCCTCGTAACGGCAGGGCTGGTGTTCTTCTTGCACATCACCCGGCAGAACAGAACCCGCTGATACAGCAACTAAGCTGATATCAGCAAGTTATAGGAACGATGGCAGTCGGAACCGCCAAATTCCGGCAGCCGCAAAATGGCAAGGTGCCAATAATTGTCAGGTGACAGGTGAGCATCATGTCTTCGACACGAGTCATCAGTGATAAGAGCGAATCAGGTTTCAGCCTGATCGATTTGCTCTTCGTGATTTCGCTGATTGGATTGTTGGCCACGTTCGCGATACCAGGCTTGATGCGCGCCCGCGGCGCGGCGATGTCGGCGTCCGCGCTCGGCACCCTCAAAGTCGCCAACGGCGCCCAATTGAGTTTCGCGATCACGTGCGGCCTCGGCTTCTATTCACCTGATTTTCCGACCTTGGGTGTTGCGCCGCCGGCGTCGGTTGACGCGTTCCTCCCGCCGGAGCTGTCGGCGGGGCCGACGGTGGTGAAGAGCGGCTATTTGTTCAGCATGGCGGGAGTTCCCGTGCAGGGAGCTCCTCCGTCGTGCAACGGTCTCGGCTCCGGGTCTACGTCAACGGGATACGCGATCGTTGCTGATCCGCTCGACACCACACCGAAGGCCAAGTTTCTCGCTTCAAATGCCGACGGCGTGATCTACGAAGACACGGCGACGTTCAGCGGCACCATGCCCGAAAGCGGAGCCCCGCCATCCGGCACGCCGATTAAGTAACGCCTTCTTCCTTCTGCCTTCCTGCCTTCTGCCTTCTGCCTTTTCGTGTATCGTTCCCCTTGCAGCCCTGCTCGGGCTACTCCTGGGGGAGGGTACACAATGCACATCGTGAGGACGCGCCGCCTGGCGGCGCGCGGGGGGAAGGCTCACCGTACGGCCGGATTCGCGGCGATTCTGCTGAGCATCGCGGTTGCGGCGTCCGCGCAGAGCGCGCCAGCAGTTACGCCGCCGAAACAGCACTTCGGCTTTGCGATAGGCGACGATTATCAGCTCGCCACGTACACCCAGTTCGTCGCGTACTGGCAGAAGCTCGATAAAGAGTCGGACCGCATGAAGGTGGTCGAGATCGGCAAGACGGCCGAAGGCCGGCCGCAGCTGATGGCGATCATCACCTCGCCCGAGAACCACAAGAAGCTCGACCGCTATAAAGAAATTTCGGCGAAGCTTGCGTCGGCCGAAGGGCTGACCCCCGATCAGGCCCGCGCGCTCGCCCGCGAAGGCAAGGGCGTTGTGTGGTTCGACGGCGGACTGCATGCGACCGAGGTGCTCGGCGCACATCAGCTCATCGAAACCGTGTATCAGCTCGTGTCCCGCACGGACGTCGAGACGATGCGGTTCCTCAACGACCTGGTGATCCTTGCCGTCCACGCGAACCCCGACGGCATGGAGCTGGTCTCGAGCTGGTACATGCGCGAGGCCGATCCGGCGCGTCGATCGAGTGGCGGTTTGCCGCGCCTGTACCAGAAGTACATCGGGCACGACAACAACCGCGACTTCTACATGTCCTCGCAGCCGGAAAGCACGAACATGAACCGGGTCATGTACCTGGAGTGGTTCCCGCAGATCATGTACAACCACCACCAGACAGGGCCGGCCGGCACGGTCATGTTCGCCCCGCCGTTCCGGGATCCGTTCAACTACAACTTCGATCCGCTCATTCCCGCCCAGCTCGATCTCGTCGCCGCCGCGATGCACAGCCGCTTTGCCGCAGAGGGGAAGCCGGGCGTGACGAGCCGCAAGGGCGCGAACTATTCGACCTGGTGGAACGGTGGGCTGCGGACGATGGCCTATTTTCACAACATGATTGGGTTGTTGACAGAAACCATCGGTAACCCGACGCCGATGACGATTCCGTTCCTCCCGCAGCGGCACCTGCCCGATTCGAACCTGCATTTCCCAATCGAGCCGCAGCCGTGGCACTTCCGTCAGTCAGTCGACTACTCGGTGACTGCCAACTATGCGGTGTTCGACATCGCCTCGCGGAACAAGGAGAACTTCCTTTTCAACATCTACCAGATGGGGAAGAACTCGATCGATCGCGGCAATCGCGATAGCTGGACGGCGACACCGCGGCGAGTGATTGCGGCGACGAACGCACTCGGCGGCGGCCGGAGTGGCCGCGGCAACGTCGAGGCCGGCGGCGACGAGCCCGATGCGGGGGGCGGTCGCGGCGGCCGCGGCGGCGGAGGGTCGGCTGAGGACTTCAAGAAGCTGTTGCGCGACCCCGCCACGCGCGATCCACGCGGGTTCGTACTGCCATCGGACCAGCCGGATTTCCCGACGGCCACCAAATTCATCAACACGCTGCTGAAGACCGGCGTTACCGTGCACCGGGCAACCGCGCAATTCACCGTCGCGGGGAAGACGTATCCGGTCGGTTCGTACGTCGTGAAAGCGGCGCAGGCATTCCGGCCGCACGTGCTGGACATGTTCGAGCCGCAGGATCACCCTGACGACATCCCGTATCCGGGCGGGCCGCCAAGCCGTCCGTACGACAACGCTGGCTGGACCCTGGCCTACCAGATGGGCGTCAAGTTCGATCGAATTCTCGAGGGCTTTGAGGGGCCGTTTGAAAAGGTGGTCGGCTTGCAGAAGGCGCCGGCCGGGAAGGTGACGTCAGCCGGTCCGGCGGGCTACACGTTCAGTCACGCCGTGAACGACTCGTTCATTGCCATCAACCGCCTGATCGCCGCGGGCGAGGACGTGTTCTGGCTGACCTCGGGACCGCAGCAGAGCGCGTTCTTCGTCGCGTCGAAGCCGTCCACGGCAGCGGCCGTCGCCAAGATCGCGGCTGATGTGGGCGTGAACTTCGAGGGCGTTGCCGCGCGGCCAGCGGGAGACGCGATCAAGCTTCGCAGGCTGCGGATCGCGTTAGCCGACCAATATGGCGGCTCAATGCCGTCGGGCTGGACCCGCTTCATCCTCGAGCAGTTCGAGTTCCCATTCGAAGTCGTGTTTCCGCAGGCGCTCGATGCGGGCAACCTCTCGAGCCGCTACGACGTGATCATCTTTCCGTCGGGCGTTGGTCCGACCGCAGGCGGCGGCCGCGGTGGTCGCGGCGGAGGTGGCGGCGGTGGGTTCGCCGGCGGCGGACGTGGCGGCGGCGCCAATATTCCTGCGGAGTATCAGAAGCAGGTGGGCGCGTACACGGCGGCGCAGACCGGACCTCAGCTGAAGAAATTCGTCGAAGACGGAGGGACTCTCCTCGCTGTAGGCCGCTCGTCTCTCTCGCTCGCAGAACTGTTCGAACTGCCCGTGGACAATCACCTGGTCGAACGGTCACCCGACGGTACGGCTCGCGCGCTCCCGTCGGAGAAGTACTACGTGCCAGGCTCTGTGCTGAGCGTCGCGGTGGACAATACGGCGCCGATCGCGCATGGGATCACGAACCCGGTCGACGTCTTCTTCGATAACAGCCCTGTGTTCGAGCTCGAGCCGGACTCCACGCTCAAGGGTGTGCGGTCAGTTGCCTGGTTCGCGAACGGTGCGCCGCTTCGCAGCGGGTGGGCCTACGGTCAGGGCTATCTCCGCAACGGGGTCGTCGCGCTGGATGCGTCGATTGGGAAGGGCAAGCTGTACGCGTTCGGCCCCGAGATCACGTTCCGGGCCCAACCGCATGGCACGTTCAAGTTCCTGTTCAACGGGATTTATCTGGCCGCGCGCACACCTGGCACCGCGCCAGCCACGGCCAGTCGCTGACGCGACTGGCAGGGCAGAAGGCAGAAGGCAGAAGGCAGAGGGCAGAAGGCAAATCGATTTCCTTCTGCCTTTTGCCCTCTGCCTTCTGCCTTCTGCCTTTTACCTTTACGTTTTACCTGGCTTTCTTCTTAGCGACCTTCTTACCGCGCGCCTTGACACGTGCGGCGGAGGCCCGTCGCTTGACCTTGCGGGCGGTTTTCGCGGTGGCGCGTCTGGTAGCCTTGACGGTTCGCTTGGCTTTCTTGACGGCACGACGCGCGGTTTTCTTGGCGCGTGTGGCGCCGGACTTCGCCTTCTTCACGGCCGTCTTCGCTACTGTGGTCGCGCCGGTCGCGGCGGACTGGGCCGTTTCACTGACGAAATTCGTTGCGTTCCCAAGGGTCGTGCCCACGGCTTCCGCGGTACGCGTCAGCATGTCGTCGGCTCCACTCACTCCCGTTTGCTCGTCTGCCATCAGAAACTCCCTTCGCAGCCATGTGCGCGCGCATACTAACAGAGACGCTCGCAAAAAAAGCAACGAAGTTGACTTGGGTTGACGTCTCTTGACGTATCGCTATCGCGCACACATCCTCGATGCGCTATCGGAGCACGGCCTCGTCCCGGAACCGCACACCGCACCCCAGTTCCTGCGCGACGCGCTCAACGATCTCTATCGCTACGAGATCCGCCGGTTGCGCAACGGCCTGATCGCCGGCCGCATTCCCAAGGTCCACTACGTCTCGCACGTCATCGCGTTGCGCAAGCGCTATTTGCTGCTGTCGGTGCCTCTGGACCTTTGGCTCGAGCCGGACATGTAACATAGAAGCGCTATGCAGGACTTTGAGAAGCTCGGGCTCTTTTATCTCGGACGGCGCTACGACATGGACGCGCACACGCCGGTGGACGAGCCCGTCCTTTACGATTCCCGCGACCTCGTCACGCACGCCGTCTGCGTCGGGATGACAGGCAGTGGAAAGACCGGTCTCTGTCTGGCGCTGATTGAAGAAGCGGCAATCGACGGTGTGCCGGTGATTGCCATCGATCCGAAAGGCGATCTTGGGAACCTGCTGCTGACGTTCCCGGGGTTGAGCGCGACCGAGTTTCGTCCCTGGGTGGATGAAGATGAAGCGCGCCGCGCCGGCGTCACGCCGGACGCGTTTGCCGCGGCCGAGGCCGAAAAATGGACGAAGGGGCTGGCGAACTGGGGCCAGGACGGCGCGCGCATCGAGCGGCTCCGAAACGCCGCCGAGTTCGCGATTTATACGCCAGGCAGCAGCGCGGGATTGCCGGTGTCGATCCTGAGCTCATTTGCGGCGCCACCTGCCGCAGTCCGCAGCGATCGCGAAAGCATGGCCGAACGCGCGGGCGCTACCGCGAGCAGTCTGCTCGTGCTCGCCGGCGTTGATGCCGAGCCTCGCAGCCGCGAACACACCCTGCTGGCAAGCCTGTTTGCTGGCGCCTGGTCGGCCGGCAACGATCTCGATCTCGCCACGCTCATTCAGCAGGTGCAATCTCCGCCCTTCGACAAGGTCGGCGTCGTCGATCTCGAGTCGTTCTTCCCGAAGAAGGATCGCTTCGATCTGGCGATACAGCTGAATGGCCTGCTCGCGGCACCCGGTTTCGGACAGTGGCTCGAAGGCGAGGCGCTCGACCCGGCCAGCCTTCTCTACACGTCGAAAGGGAAGCCGCGGGTCGCCGTCTTCTCTATCGCGCACCTCGGCGACACGGAGCGCATGTTTTTCGTGTCGTTGCTGCTCAATCAGATCGTCGCGTGGATGCGCGCGCAGTCGGGGACAACCAGCCTGCGGGCGGTGGTCTACATGGACGAGATTCTGGGCTATTTCCCGCCCGTCTCGAATCCTCCATCAAAAGCGCCGCTCTTGACGCTGCTCAAACAAGGAAGAGCGTTCGGCATCGGGGTCGTGCTCGCCACGCAGAACCCTGTGGACCTCGACTACAAGGGATTGGCGAACACCGGGACGTGGTTCCTGGGACGCTTGCAGACCGAGCGCGACAAGGCACGTATGCTCGACGGCCTCGAGGGCGCCGCGGGCGGCTCCATGAATCGCGCGGAAACCGATCGACTGCTGTCGGCGCTCGAGAAGCGGGTATTTCTTCTCCACAACGTCCACGAGAGCGGCCCGATCGTGTTTCAAACGCGATGGACGCTGTCGTACCTGCGCGGACCGCTCTCGCGCGATCAGATTCGCCAGCTTCGAGGCGCGCAAGCGGCGCCGGCTGCCGAGGCGCCGCCAAAGGCGGCGGCCGCGTCCGCGCCCAAGACCACCGTCCGGTCAAGTGAGGGTCGACCACAAGGCGCGCCGGTGCTGCCGCCCGGCGTGCAGCAGTACTTCGTTCCGCGTCAGGCCGCCTCGGTGGTGCCGCCACACTACGTCCCGGTCGTGCTCGGCGCCGCTCGGATCGGATTCGGCGACGCCAAGCTCGGAATCGACGAGTCGCGCGACGTCGTCTACGCCGCGCCGCTTGGTGAGGGACCGATCGCGGTGGACTGGGCGGCCGCCGAGCGGCTGGAGGTCGCGGCAGCGGATCTTCGACAATCCGCCGAACCAGACGCCACCTTCGATTCGGTGCCAGCTGCTGGCCTTGCGCCAAAGAACTACGCGAGCTGGGGGAAGGACTTTGCCCGCTGGATCGCGCAATCGGAGTCGCTGGACCTGATGCGGCAGCGTGACTCGAAGCTGACCTCCACGCCCGGCGAGAGCGAGCGCGACTTCATGATTCGCGTGCAGGACACGCAGCGCGCCGCACGCGACGCCGCGGTGGACGCTCTTCGCAAGAAGTTTGCGTCCAAGCAGGCCCAGTTGGCCGAGCAGCTGAGACGTGCCGAGGCGTCCGTCGAACGCGAGACTGCCCAGGCGTCTCAGCAGAAGCTTCAGACTGGGCTGTCCATGGGCGCCACGTTGCTTGGGGCGATCTTTGGCCGCAAGGTCATCGGCGCGGGCACGTTGGGTCGCGCGACCACCGCCGCACGCGGCGTGGGGCGAAGCATGAAGGAATCCGAGGACATCAAGCGCGCCTCCGAAAACGTGGACGCCCTCCACGCGCGCATCAAGGCCCTGGACGATGAGATTCTAAAGGAAACGCAGAAAATCACCGAGGGTGCGCAGGCGACCATTGAGAAGGTGTCGCTGGCGCCGAAGCGCGGACAGGTGTCGGTGCAACTGATTGGTCTCGGCTGGATGCCCGAGTAGCCGTGGCACGGTTTGGAACGAAGACCGTCGCCGCAATCATCGCGGCGGTCGGTCTCTTCGGCTGTCGATCCGAGCTCAACAGGAACGCCGAACGCGCCACGCGGACGACTGTTCGCGTGCTGTCGCCTGCCCCAGGCGAGCTTGCGCTTCCCCTCAAACAGGGATCCGTCCGCTTCGCGGTGATCGGCGATGCTGGCCGCGGCGATCAGGCGCAGTACGACACCGCTCGACAGATGAGCGCGTGGCGAGAGCGGTATCCGTTCGAGTTCGTCATCATGCTCGGCGACAACATCTATCCGCCGCATACTCCCGATGATTACCGCCGCAAGTTCGAAGAGCCGTACGCACCACTCCTGAATGCGGGCGTCACGTTTCATGCCGCCATCGGCAATCATGACGATGACGGGCAGGTGAACTATGGGCGATTCAACATGGGGGGAAAGCGGTACTACACGTTCAGAAAGTCAGAGACGAGGTTGGCAGGCCTGGCTGGTGCCGGCGTGCGCTTTTTCGTTCTGGACAGCCGCTCGTTCGACCCGGCGCAGCGCGCGTGGTTAGACTCGGAGCTTGCGGCGTCCGGGACCGCCTGGAAGGTCTGCTACATGCATCACCCGTTGTACACATCGGGACGCTATCGCTCCGGTGCGCGTGCCCTTCGCGTCGCGATCGAGCCACTGCTCGTCGCCCGTGACGTCGACGTCGTCTTTTCGGGACATGAGCATTTCTACGAACGGCTTCAGCCGCAGCACGGCATCTCGTACTTCATCTCAGGAAGCGGCGGCGCGCTCCGCCTGCGGGATATCCGGCCGTCGACTTTGACCGCGGCCGGCTACGACCTCGACACCCACTTCATGCTGATCGAGGTGTCGGGCGACGAGCTGTATTTTCAGGCGATCGCCCGGGATGGAAAGACTGTGGACGCCGGCGTCATTGGGAGGCAGCCTGCGAACGCTGAAGCGCCGATTCGGTAGGGCAAGGACCGGCCTCTCGCACCTGCCGCACCTTGTCGAAAAACGCTTCGGACCACGCGCCAGGATCACGCGACTCTCCTGCCACCGCATCGTAGGACGTCGCGCCCGATCCTGCGAACAGCTCGCGCATCTGGATTGGCGACAGCTGCTCGAGCAGCGTCAATAAGAATCGCCGCCCCTCTTCCGAGATCTGAACCTCCGGGAACGTCGCGCCCTGGTAGGGCAGGTGTTTCATGCTCACGCGGCAGGCGCGCGGATCCTGCCAGACGTTCATTCGGCGCCAATTCGTCAGATCGAGCTTGGTCGGGCCGAACGTCGCCCCGAGATCCTGCATCAGCGCGACCGGCGCCGTGAGCGACGATTGGCACGCGGCGGCGGATGCCGCGCAGATCAGCCTCTGGTTTTCTGATTTATTGTCCCAGTGCGCGAGGATCGACGCCATCAGCCGAAGCGCATCCACGTGGTGCCGCGGGGATCCGCCACGCGCCGGATCGATACGGTCCAGCTCGTACCATGCCCAGCCCTGGTTCTTGAACGACTCGATGCGGGCTCCTTCGAGCCGCCGTTCGATGACCGCGGGCTCAAAGAACACGCTGCGGTCGTAGTTTCCGCTGCCCGCCAAGCAAATGGTTGATCCCGTTCGTGTGTAGCATCGCAGGGCCTGGAACGGGTAGGGCGGACATCCGTAACAGTGCACGGCCGTCACGCGGACCATGGTGTCCGCGCCAAAGCCAAGCGCTGCGAGCAGCCGCGTCGCGGCAACTTCAGCGGCCAGTTCCGGGTTGTTCCGCCCGTATTTCACCTTCACGACCTCGCCGTCGGGCAGCTCGCAGTAGAACTTCGGCGTCGTGCCACTGGCTTCGTTCGGTACGAACCGGCACGAGATCGCGTGGCCTGCGCCAAGAGCGCCAGCTTCCGGCGGGTTGTTGCCGAGCACAGCTTCGCGGAGCGGAACGTCAGGCGCGCTCCACACGATGGCGCTCGCCAGCGCGCGGTCTCGTTCGGCAGGGCTCACGAAGGTATCCGCCGTGGGGCTCGCGGTAGGCATCCGTTCGGAGTTGTTGCTGGAACAGCCGGCAATCATCAACAGAATCACGCCCGACGCGACGAGCGCGCCTGAGCGTTCGCGGACCGCCGGCAGGCCGGATCGATCCGAAGATGGCGTCTCCGATCCAACGAGGAGAAGTCCGACGAGATACAACCCGAGCGCGAGAAATGCGACATACCCGGTGATCGTTCCGACGGGTGAGTAGTCGAGGGCCCCAAGCGTGATGCCTTCCATGATTGCGGTCATCACGCGCTTCATGAGCCCCCGACCCGGGGAATACAGCGCCTCGAGCGCCACGAACCGGAGGACGAAGGCGCAGCCAAACAGCACCGCAAGGCTGCGCAGCATCGACGGCCGATCGCGGACAGCGGTCAGCGTGGTCAAGAGCTGCACGAAGAAAAACACGCTGACCAGCAGATGCAGCAGGCCGTCGCTTGGCGTCACCAGATTGAAGATCTGTGCGGATGCGCCAAAGAGCGCCAGCAGCAGCACCAGGCCGGAGAGATTCTCGAGCGGCGTTCGCTGCTGGTTCATGAGCCGATCCGGACGGATCGTCCCCGACCGGACGAGCGCGCTGATAAGGAGCATCGCGAGAACCAGCGTGACGAGCGGGGGAGGCTCGAGGCGTACTTCAGGGCCGATGCGCAGGCCGCCAAGCAGGCCAACCGTCAGAAACAGGCAAGGCAGCAGAAAGGACTCGCGCAGCGGGCTCATTTTCGCGGCTCGAGGACGCGCATGGGGTTGAAGTCGGATGCGTCGTGGGTCAGCCCGCGCTGCAACTCGGTCCGCAATTCGTCGGCTGTTTTCATACCGAGCTGGGGATCATCGACGAGGAGCCGTTGTCCGGGAGCGAGGGATATCGCCAGGTCAGCGCGCTGCAGCCCCTGCTTGAACAGGATGTCGTCGCTGTAGAACCGGTGCCAGCCTTGCCGGTAGTACGTATAGGCGATGTAAAACTGCGTGCGGGCGTCGCGCTGCGCCGGATCGGCCCTGTTGAACGCCGCCCGCGCTTCTTCGAACTGGTCCTTCCCGAAGAATCCCAGTCCGTCCTCAAATGACTGCTGGTCGATCGTGTACGCACCAACGGAAGCTGTCAGTCCGCCGGTCACCTGGGCCACCGTTTGCGGTTGAGCCGCGTACAACCACACGATGAACGCGAAATAGCCGCCGGTGGCTACCAAACCCGCCGTTCTCGCGACTGTTGGACTCATCCCGTCCCCTGGCCGAGCTGGCCTGCATGAACGTTGCCGACTCTGGAATGCTATCCCGCGCCAACCTTTTCGTTGCGCAGTCCGTCTCATGCGAGTAGAACTCTACATAGATAGTTTCAAAGGAGCACACGATTGTCGCCGAGGCTGAATCTAACCTACTCCACGGCACTGGTTCTTCAGGCCCTCTCCCGCGGCTTTCACTTCGGCTTCGACATCATGGATGCCACCGGTCTTCCGAGCGGCACCGTGTATCCGATTCTGCGGCGGCTGGATCGTGAAGGGCTGCTGAAGTCCACGTGGGAGAAGCAGGCGATCGCACAGCGCGAGCAGCGGCCGCCGCGTCGTTATTACGAGATCACCGCCGCGGGCGAAGCCATGCTGGCCGACGCCATTGAGCGCTACCGGGTTCTCGATCAAGCGGTCGCACGAACCCCGCGACCCCGCGGGCTCAAACCATCGCGAGCCTAGTCATGCGACAAGGTTCTGGCCGATCGCCACTCGCGCTCACGCTCACGCTCGCTCTCGTCCGTCTCTTCTCGGCCGTCGTGCCACGCGTCTCGCGTGCCGACTGGCGAGCCGAATGGGAAGCGGAAGTCCGCTATCGCTGGACCAGCCTCAACGCCGGCCAACACCCCGACTGGAGGACTCGCATGGATCTCGTCCGTCGCGCACTCGGTGCTCTGCCCGATGCAGCCTGGATTCGCCGGCAATTCACGGCGGACGCCGATCTCGTGCACGACCTGAAGCATGGCATCCGGATGCTTGCCAAGGCGCCCTCGTTCACGCTGTCAGCGGTGTTCATCCTTTCAATCGGCATAGGCGGCACCGTGGCGATTGTGGCGCTGCTGGATACATTGTTCTTCCGGCCGCTGCCGTATTACCAATCCGATCGCATCGTCACAATCTGGCAGCGCCAGGCCGCGCAACCGACCGAACGCGAAGATGTCGCTCCCGCGGACTTCCTGGATTGGCGCGACCGCGCCCGGTCGTTTTCCTCGATCGCCGCCATGATCCCGTACTCGAGGGATTACACCGGTGGGTCGGAACCTGAAGTGCTCTTTGGCGCCCAGGTTACTGAAGGCTTCTTCGACGCCATCGGCATGCCCCCGCTTATTGGGCGCGCGTTTCTGCCCGAAGAGCACGTGACCGGCGGCCGGCGCGTTGTCGTCATCTCGCACGCCTTCTGGCAATCCCGTTTCGCTGGCGACCCGGGCGCTGTCAATCGGACGATAAGCATGGACGACGAGATCTGGACGATTGTCGGCGTGCTTCCGAAGGCGTTCGAGCCGCAGCTGCTGCTGCGACCAGGCGGACTCAGCGTGTGGACGCCCAAAGTCATTCAAGACCACGAGAAACGAATCCGTGCCAGCGCGTGGTGGAACGTCGTGGCGCGCCTGGCTCCTGGCGTCACGATGGAGCAAGCACAGGCGGAAATGAACACGATTTCGGCGGCGCTCGCGCGCGAGTACCCCAGGACTCACGAGAGCCGCAGCGCCGTGCTCGTGCCGATGCGCGAACACCTGATGGGAGGCGTCAGCCTGCCGTTGCTCCTGATGCTGGCGGCCGTGGTCCTGATCCTGGGAATCGGGTGCGCAAACGTTGCCAGCCTGCTGCTCGCGCGAGGCATGGAGCGCTCGCGCGAGTTCGCGGTTCGTGCGGCGCTGGGCGCAGGCCGGTTCCGGCTAGTCCGTCAGCTGGTTGCCGAGAGTTTGCTGCTCTCGCTCATAGCGGCTGTCGGCGGCGTCGGCCTCGCGTACTGGACACTCGGAGTCATCGTCTCGCTCGCGCCTGCCGGCTTGCTGCGGCTTCAGGAATCTACGATCGACGGAAGGATCATCTTGTTCGCCGCCAGCTTGACGGCAGCGATCGCGGTTGCGTTCGGGCTGATCCCCGCGCTGCAATTCTCGAAGCGCACCAACGATCTGCTGCGCGAACGGCAGGCGGACGGCATTGGCGGAACATTGCGGCGAGGGCTCGTCGTCAGCGAAGTGGCCATTGCCCTGGTATTGCTCGTCGGCGCAGGCTTGCTGGTACGCAGCTTTGGGCGCTTGCTCGCAGTCGATCCGGGTTTCAACCCCACGAACGTCGTCATGGCCCAGGTATTCGCCTCCGATCGGCAGGTCACGCCGGATCGTCTGCGAAACTTCTTCAATGCGACGATCGATCGGATGCGGGCGCTGCCTGGCGCTGAAGCGGCGGGCGCGGTTTCGGCGATGCCGTTTGCGCTTTCCAACATCAATATTCGCAGCAACCTCGAGATCGTGGGCCGGCCCGCCGTCAAGCCGGGAGAGCAGCGAGTTGCGTACGTGACCATCGCGACACCTGGGTACTTCACCGCGATGGCCATTCCTCTTCGCGAAGGCCGGTTCATCGAGGGTCGCGACAGCGAAACCGCGCCCCGCGTTGTCGTCATCAGCGACGCGCTTCGCCGCCTGGAATGGCCAAACGAGACCCCAGTTGGACGACGCATTCGCGTGCAGTGGCAGGGCAAGCCAGTCGAGGCCGAGGTGATTGGGGTTGTCGCGCAGATTCGACACGAGAGCCTCGACACCGCAGCACGGGCTGAAGTTTTCTTTCCATTCGCCCAAATGCCGTTCGGATCGATGACCTACGTCGTGCGCGGCTCGGGCGACACGACGTCTCTCATCGACAGCGTGAAGCGCCAGGTCTGGTCGGTCGACTCGATGCAGTCTGTCTACGACACCGGCAGCGTCGAGAGGCTCGTGCGGGCGTCGCTGGTGCGGCAGCGGTTCAGCATGACGATGCTGTCAGCGTTTGCGCTGGTGGCGCTGATACTGTGCGCGAGCGGCATCTACGGGATCATCAGCTTCACGACCGCGCAGCGGACGCGCGAGATAGGACTGCGGATGGCGCTTGGCGCCGACGGTCCGACGATTCGCCGCATGGTGCTGCGTGAAGGTTCCATCGTCATCGCACTGGGTCTCCTATTCGGCCTCGTTGCCGCGCTTGCCGGGTCGCGCTTTCTTCAGAAGCTCCTCTTCGAGGTGCGCCCTGGCGATCCGTTAACGATTGCCGTTGTCTGCGTTCTGCTTGGCGCCGTCGGCGTTGCGGCGTGCTACGTGCCGGCGCGACGCGCCACGCGCGTGGACCCGCTCGTCGCGCTTCGAGTTGATTGAAGTCCGGCTAAGGCCGGACGCTACGTCTGATTTGGTTGTAGTGTCCGGCTTTAGCCGGACCTAGTGTTTGACGCCGAGATCCAACGCGACGATGTCGCGTTCGTTGCGCACGTACAGCGTCGTGCCGCTGAGCGTCGGGGCGGTCCACGCGCGTCCGGCGAGGACGGTCGCCTTTGCGTGCACCGTCAAACCTGATTCTGATGGCGTTGCGAGCGCCAGCTCGCCGTCCTCGTCCAGGAGCAACAGCTTGTCTCCGGCGCCGATGACTGTCGATCGGGTCACGCTTCTGTCGCGCCAGAGCGTTTCGCCTGTGTTGACATCCACAGCTGCAAACGGCGCCGCGCCGAAATCTCCGTTCGACGTGTAGATGCGAGTTCCCAGTCGAACCGCATTACCGAAATGAATACGAACGCGCTTATTGGCCCAGAGTTCCTCTACGACGACCTTGCCGTCGCGCCGCGCCAACTTGAGCACGCGGCTGCCGCCGTTATATGCGGACGAGACGAACAGCAGGTTGTCACGGCCCCAGACCGGCGTCGCGACGTTCACGCCATCATCCGACGCATGCAGATGCGTCCATTCCAATTCGCCTGTTCGAGGATTGAGACCGGAGACTTCACCGAACGTGAACACGATCAGCTCCGGTTGCCCGTCGAGATCGATCAAGATCGGTGACGAGTATCCGTTGGCGAAATCCTGGGCTTGCCACACGATTTCACCTGACGACGCTCGCACAGCGACGACGCCGCGTCCTTTACCGCCGGCGGTCGAGATGATCAAGTCCCCGAACGCGACCGGACTAGACGAGTATCCACACGCACGAATCGCCTCCGTTGTCTCGGTGACGAGATTGACGTGCCACTGGCGCTCGCCCGTTTTGCGGTCAAAGCTGTTGAGCATCCCGCCGGCGCTGACCGTGATGATGCGGTCGCCGCCGGATGTCAGGAGCAGTGGAGCGGCCCTCGGCACGGGTCCAAGCCGAACGGAGCAGGTTTCGTCGAACGGCGCGTCGTACCGCGTCTCCCAAACGGTCTTCCCGGTCGCCGCGTCGAGCGCGATGACGACGTCGTTGGTGCCGTCGCGGTACATCGTGTAGAGCGTGCTGCCGTCAGTGACGATAGCGGAGAAGCCTGGACCAAGTTGCCGCTGCCATTTGCGCGGCGGGCCATCCGGCGGCCAGCTCATCGCCAGGTCGCGAGCGTCCACGACAAAATTGCGTCCTGGTCCACCCCACTGCGGCCAATCGAGCGACGTTGGGCCTGTCGGGAGCAGCGTCAGCACGACGAACGACGCGACTGCCCACGACGTCATGGCTTCGGGCCCTTTGCGGGCGCGAAGAGTGCCGCGTCGATCGCCGGATTCAGATCAACCGACTGCACCGTCCACGACTGAGACGGATCTGGTTCTCCGCGAAAGAGCGCGCGCGCATTGAAGGGCAGCTTCAATCCGTTCACGTCGCGCACGTCGGAATAGAGCACGGTGTACTGGCCGTACTGTCCCTCTGCGTGGCGGGCCTGGAACGACACGCTGCGGATTCGGTCATGATCGTCGAGGCCGATCGTGGCATCGAGGCCGCCGCGAACGATACGGACCTGCCGCACGCGGACGCCTTCGATGGTTGCGGTGCCCGTTGCGGCGACACGGGTGCCGGGCGCCCGCCGCAATCGAAGTAAGGCCACAGGATGGCGGCCAAAATCAAGATCCATGGCCGGCCGAGACGCTGACATCATCGGAAACACCTGGCCACCGCCGCTCACGAACCACATGCCGTCAGGGGCCATCACCGTTGACGAGAGCATTGTTTTGCCCATGAGCGCCATGGTTCGCTCACGCCTTGCGCGATTGGGGAAGCTCCACAGCGTCTTGGCTGTGATGGTGACTTCACCTTGTGGGCGCTGCTGCACCTGGGTGACCGTCTCCGAGTAGCTCGCCAGCGAATCAAGCTTCTTGACGTTGCCCATGGCGCGGGCTGCTGCGGCAAGGAGTTCGGCGCCGCGCGCCGTCGCATCGCCAGCGGAGGGCATGGGTGCGCTGGCGGGCGGCAAATACTTGGCTGGCGACGCCTTGAAGCGCTGATGACAGTCGTCGCTGCCGAAGATATAGATCTTGCCGTCGTGCACGAGGAAGTCCGACGGGTTACCGCCGGTCGTGCCTCCCATTCGCGCGCAGAGACCACCGAGTTGAATCTCGTACTTCGCTGGGTCGCGGTCGAAGGTGACCTTGTTCTCCGCGGTGGCGAACAGGTAGTTGAAGTCACTACGAACGGAGCTGAAGCTCGCCTTGCCTTGCACTTCCTTCCCCTGTATCAGCAGCACGGGATCGAGGCCGTCAAGTGCTTCCGGCGGGCCGGCTCGCTGCGCTTGTCCACCGAACCCGCACGCGACGAGGAGCATGGGCACAATGAGTGTCTTCATTAGGCAATTCCTCTGACTGCGAACCTCGGATCCCGCACCCCGGATCCCGAACGCCGGATCCCGAACCCCGAGCCTCGAGCTCGAGTCTTGTCGACTGTCGACAAGAGCATATGGTTCGCTCTTGTAGATTGTCAACAAGAAGGAAACCGGCGCCAGGGAGGCGCCCACGCGGCACAGCTCGCTTTGAGCACGGTTCTTGCGTGAGTGGACGTCGAGGCGAATGATGAAGGGTCGAATCGTTTGGGCGCTTGGGTTATCAGTCCTCGCGATATCGATTGTTCCTCTGGCCGGCGAGATCCGGGATGACCCGCTCCCGGCTCTGCAGGAAACGCCCCTGACGCAATACCGCGCATTCCGAAAAATGCACGCCCGTAACGAAAAATTTGGCCAGGAGGCGTGGATCGAGGCGTGGACTGAGCTGAACGGTACGAACTTCACCTACGAGATCACGACCGAGCGCGGGTCGGAATACATTCGCAACAAAGTATTGAAAACAATGCTCATTCGTGAGCAGGAGCTGGTCAACCGAGGCGACGCTGCCCGGGCGGAGATTTCGCCAGAGAATTACGCCTTCGAGGAATCCGCAGGGGCGCAGGATGGGTTTCGCTACGTCCTCCTGAAACCCAGGCGGAAGGACATGCTGCTCCTCAACGGCCGGATGGTCTTGAATCCGGAGGGGACCGAGCTCTTGCGCGTCGAAGGGACGCTGGCCAAGAACCCCTCGTTCTGGACCAGCTCAGTTAATGTCGTGCGGGAATTTGCGGTAGTTGATGGCGTCAGGGTGCCGGTGACGACCGCAACGGTTGCCAGGCTGAAGCTCGCCGGCCAAGCCCATCTCGATGTCCGGTATGAGTACGAAACCGTCAACCAGCGTCGTGTTGATGTCAGTTCTGCACACCGTGTCTCTAATACAGTCGGTCACGAATCAAGCTGCCTAGCTTCCAACACCAAACAGCTCGGCGGTTTTTGAGAACCCCTACCGCCTTACGCTGAGCGACGCCGCAATCGCACCAACGCGGCGCTCACGACCACCGCACCGAATTCAAAGAGCATCACCCAGGCTGGAGGGATCCAGCGTCCGCCGTTTCGCGAGCGACGCCAGACCTCATAGACCGACAGGATGCTCATCGTCCACACCATCAGTGGAAGCGTTTCGACCGTGAAGAGAAACGGTGTGAGGTACAGCACGTACCATGGGTAGATGACCGGCGCACAGGCAATTGCGGTGGCCATTGGCCAGGCCCACGCTGCTGGATCATCCACCGTCAACCGCCGCCGTGCCCAGACGGCAACAGCAAGTGAGAACACGAGCGCGACCGCGGCCGCCATCCGCGGAAAGGTCAACACCGATAAAGTCGCGAAGACTGGACCGTTGAAACGTACGCGTTCGACGACATTGGGAACGGCGCCAAGGGGAATTTGATCGCCAGAAAGAAACGGGAGATACAGTGCGCCGAGAAAAAGGACACCCAGCACGGCGTCTCGCTTGCGGATTCGACTGACGAACAACGGTGCGAGGACGACGGGGACGAGCTTGGTTGCGATCGCGAGAGCGAACGCGAGCACGGCCAGTTGCGTGCGCCGTCTCGTCAACCAGAATGCCGCTGCGACAGTCCACATGGCACCAAGCGCGTCGATATGGCCGCTGTGCGCAACCTCGAGGATGACGAGCGGGTTCCACGCGTAGGTCAGCGTCAACCATTCCGATCGCCCGGACGCAATCAGCCATCGCCACAACACAACCATCGTCATCACGTCGCAGAAGACGAGCGCGAGCTTCATCGCGAGCGTCGAATCGTGGATTGAGACGACGATCCTGAAAAAGAGCTGCGCGGTTGGCGGATAAGGAGTGCGATCGTGGCGGCTCGGCATCAGCGCCGAATGATCGCGATGAGTGTGGGCGAGGGCGGGATCGGAAGGGCGTAGTGCGTAGGGGTTGTAACCAAGCCGCTGGACGCGGCCGTCCCAGAGGTACCGCACCATGTCGTTGTCGACACCGACCGGCGCGACGGCCGGCGGGATCCGAAACGCCAGCGCCAGGGCGAAGGCGAGGTAAAGCAGGCGGCGCGGCGCCAGCGGTTCGTGCCACACCCTGGCTATCGTGATTGCGTACGCCGCGGCGGCGACGATCGCGGTGCCGACGAAAATTGCGGAACCAAGCGGCGCCTGCGAAAGAATCAGCAGGAGGATAGCGGCAAGGTAGGCGCCGCCGCAGGCGGTCAGGACGCGCGGGATCGGAATCGTCCCGAGCGTCATGCGGCCTCTTCGATCATAAGTTCATGGCACCTGTCCCCAGCGCTCGCGTGGCGCCGACGGCTGCCAGGCCTTCGAGGAGATCGGCCACCAGGTCTTTGTGATGCTCGCAACCGGGCGACAGACGGATCAGCGTGTCGGACAATCCCAGCTTCGCGCGTTCGGCCGCAGGAATCGACGCGTGCGTCATGCGCGCCGGGTGGCACACGAGCGACTTTACACCGCCCAGGCTCTCGCCCAGCGCGAAGAAACGGCGCGACGACACAAACGCCGTGACGTCGTCAATGCCGCCATCGAGCTCAAACGATACCATCCCGCCGAATCCAGTCATCTGTCGCCGGGCAACCGCGTGTCCCGGATGATTTTCCAGCCCGGGATAGTAGACGCGCCGGACAAGCGGATGTTCCTGGAGCACGTCCGCGATCGCGGCAGCGTTGTCGGCATGACGTTGCACCCGCAGTTCGAGCGTCTTGAGGCCGCGAAGCGTCAGCCAGCAATCGAAGGGCGACGGCACGGCGCCGGTGGCGTTCTGCAGGAACTTGATTGGCTCGAAGACGGCGCTGTCGCGCGCGAGCACGGCGCCCTGGATCAGGTCCGAATGTCCAGCCAGATACTTGGTCACGCTGTGCACGACAATGTCGGCGCCAAGCTGGAAGGGTTGCTGAAAGACCGGCGTGGCGAACGTGTTGTCGACGACCACTAGCGCACCCCGTGCATGCGCGGCGCGGCTGAGTGCTGCGATGTCGTAGACGAGCAGTCGGGGATTCGTCGGTGACTCGATCCACACTAGTCTGGTGCGATCCGTGAGGGCGGCCGCAACAGCGCTGGCGTTCGCCACGTCCACCTGACGAATCCCACAGCCGAGCGGCTCGAAGATCTTCGTGAGCAGTCGGTACGTTCCGCCGTACACGTCGAGCGGAATCACGATGTCGTCACCCGGCTTGAGCCACGCCTGCAGCACGGCGGTTTCTGCCGCGAGCCCGGAGGCGAACACCGCCGCATGCCGGACGCCTTCGAGATCCGCGAGCACCGCCTCGAGCCGCGCGCGGGTCGGGTTGTTGGTTCGCGAATAGTCAAAGCCCTGGTGCACGCCGGGCGTGTCTTGCTGATACGTCGATGTCTGAAAGATGGGGGCAACAATCGACCCGGTGCCGGGCTCGGAGGGTTGGCCCGCGTGAATCGTGCGAGTGGCGAACTCCATGTCCTTCTCCTTCGTGTGATGTCCTATCGAGCGCCCTCGTGACCGACCCGCGTGGCGCGGCGTCCGCTCATCGCGCGAATCGTCAGCGGTAACCGGTAGGTGCGGGCGGCTTCGAGGGCGCTCTTTTGGACGACTTCGCATCCAGCTTCAGCCATCGCCAGCGACTGTGTGAAATCGATTCTGGGTAGATGGCGTGCGTGCGGATCGATCCGAGGATCCGCGGAGTAATAGCCGTCCACGTCCTTGACCAGTTCGCACTCGCACGCGCCAAGACCAGCAGCGATGAGTACGGCGGTCAGGTCCGAGCCGCCACGGCCGAGCGACACGACCACATCTCCAGCGCCGCGCGCCAGGAATCCGGGGACGACGACAACGTCGTAGTTGGCGAGACGTTCGAGAAGCCGCAGCGGCACGAAGGTCGCCGTTCCAGGCGACGCTGGTGAATCCGCTTCGCCAAGTCCCGTCTGGTGGACGTTGGCCGGCGCAGCACGCACGCCGAGCGAATGGAGCGCGAGGACGAGAAGTGCGACCGAGCGAAGTTCCCCGGTCGACCACAGAAGATCGAGCGCCTCACGGCTTGGTTCGGGGCAGAGATCTCGCGCGCCGTGAAGGAGCGCGTCCGTTTCGCCTTGCCGAGCGGACACGACAACAACGAACCGCGTACTAGCATTGTCGGCAAGCTTATGCGCGACAAACGCCGCGGCTCGGCGATACGCCGCGACATCGGTCAGGACCGAGCCGCCGATCTTCAAGACTGAAATCATCATTCGTTGACCGCTCTGATCAAATAGGTCTCGCACCCGGCGGCCGCCGCGAGCGCGGCCGCTGCGGCGTCGATGCGTTCTCGAGAACACGAGTAAGTCAGTAGCCAGGTTGCGTTGCCAGCCGTTGACGTGCGTTCGGCCCACACGCCGTAGGCACTCAGCAGATCGGCGATTGCGGCACCCTCCGGCAGACGAGTCCGACTCGTCGCACGCAGAACCCAGCGCGTCGCAGGAGCGCGAACGTGCGCCCTCCTCCCCACGATTGCAGGCATAAATCCGCCCCGCGCCGCCTCCACCACGTCGTCCAGCACCGTTACTGCGGTTACGGCTGGTCCTGCACCGGGGCCTGTGAAGAAGAGCACGCTGCCAGCGCGATCGATGAGGCGAATGCCGTTCGTGGTGCCCTCGAGGCGGGCCAGGGGATCGGTCAAGGGGACGAAGGCGGGTCCGGCACATGCCTCGGACGTGTCGCCTGACCAACAGGCCGACACGATTGGCTTAATGGCGCCGCCAAGCTCGCGCGCGTGGACGAGATCGTCGCGCGTCAGCCCGGCGATCCCACGCACTTCGATCGAGTCGGGCGACACGTCTGTGGCTGTGAACTGACGGAGCAGAATGACGAGCTTCTCGAGCGCATCGATGCCGCCGACATCCTTCGACGGATCCGGTTCCGCGAAGCCGTTCCGCTGCGCATCGCCGAGCGCGGAGGCGTAGTCCGCGCCAAGCGCCATCCGCGACAGAATGTAGTTCGACGTGCCGTTCACGATGCCGGTCAGGGCCGTGAGCGACCCGGCCAGCGGCCGTCGAGCGAGTGTTTCCAAGAACGGCACACCCGCAATGACGCTCGCTTCGTAACGGAGTGCAACGCCTGCCGCGTCCGCGGCGCGCGACAGCTCGACGCCATGGTGCGCGAGCAGCGACTTGTTCGCGGTTACCACGGGAATGCCGCGGCGGAGTGCCTCGAGGACCAACGTGCGTGCCGGTTCCAGCCCACCGAGTACTTCGACAATTACATCAGGACGTGTGTCGAAGATCGTGGTCGGATCAGTCGTGAGCGGCACCGTCGGAGGGCGATTGCGCGCGCCAGGATCAGTGACCAGGGCCGAAGTAATGCGGACGGTGCGGCCGAGCGCCGCGGGTCTGCTCAACGCGAGCTCCGCGATCGCGGATCCAACCTGTCCAAGCCCGAGTAGCCCGACACGGAGGTCGGCGCACGGCAGCCGGGTTCCGGCCCCGACTGGGGACGTACACGTTTCAAGCACAGCGGTCACCCTTCGGACGCGTTCTGGGAGTCAGGAACTTCTCGAGACCGAGCGGTCTTTCGAGGCCTTTATCTCTCCCGGTTATCGGGCAGGAAGTAGCACCTTGGCGCTTTGCGCGACGCAAAGCCTGCTGCCAGGTTGCTGTGGCATCGTCGGGCCTGTTCCCTCAGCCACTCTGGATAAACGTCCGCGGCGTGCGCGGACTCGAGGAGCGTAAGTCACTTGCAAGGGTGATGTCAAGATGTGTGTATGTGGATGTGTGGATACATGTCGGAAGTCCGGAGGTTCGGAGGGCCGGAGGCTCGTAAGTGCGGACTTCCGACCGAGTTACGTCAGCATCCGGACCGCTAGGTAAATCAGGGCGACACCGGAGCCGAACTCGAGGATCGTGCGCGGACGTCCTGACGAGAGCACGGGTGCGAGCGTGCCGCCGGCGATCGCCCAGACCGAATGCCACGTGATCGCGACGGCGACGTGCACGGCGCACAGCGTGAGCGTCCCGCGCACGACCGATCCTGTTTGCGGGAGAAATCCTGGCAGCACGATGAAGTAGAAGGTCGAGAGCGCGGGGTTCGAGGTATTCGTGACGAATCCCTCGCGGAACGCTCGACCCGGCGTGAGGGAGGTCTCAGGTGAGCGCGAGGTGTGGCTACTTGCGATCGACGGGGTTTTGATGCGCAGAAAACATTTGATCCCCAGCCACCCAAGATACGTGAACCCGGCGATGCGGAGGACGACCCACACGCTCGGCCACTGCCGCAAGACGACTGCAAAGCCAAACGCGGAGAGGAGACCGAAACAGACAGAGCCGGTGTTCGTGCCTGCGGCGGTCGCCAGGCCGGCGCGCACGCCTCCGCTCAGGCTGTTGCGCAACACGACGGCCGTGGAGGCACCAGGGGTCAGTACCAGCGGAATGGTAACGGCCAAAAACGCCCAGATTGGCAGCACTACTTCCGCGATTGTTTCCAGCGGTCGTATCGCTGGCGCAGCGTCTTGACCGGATTCGCGTCTTCTTCAGGAGTGATGTTGGCGTCGGTGACGCTGAGATAGAGCGCGTACTCGCCGTCGTTGAACGACTCACCGTTCCTGTCGGTCTTGTCCGCGCGCAGGATGTAGGCGACGTACGCGGTGCGCGTCGTGCACGACGCGGTCGGCTTCACACCTTTCTCGCAGCTGCAGCGGTTGTCGCCGCCGCGCGCGTCGGCAGCCTCCATGGCGGCCATCACGCGATCGGTGAGTTCGCCGCTGCTCGATGTCAGGGCCGCAACCGCGTCGGTCACCACAGCCTCGTTCGCCAGGATGTTGCCCTGGATTGCGTAGTAAATCTCGGTCCCGTCCACGCGGCCATGACGATCGACCGCGACGGGTAAGTTCCCGCCGCCTGAGACGGTCGCCGTGTGGCCCTGCAGATCGACAATGCCAAACTGCCGGCGGATAAACTGCGGGTCCTGCTTCAGGAGCGCGATGATTTGCTCCGGGGCGGTGCCTTTCTGCAGTTCGGTGAAAATGAGGCGCTGGTTGGCTCGCGTGGCGTCGACGCCTGCTTGCGCCGCAGCGCCGCCGACGCCGGGCACGACGATCGCCTGCACGTCGCGAAGGTCCTTGGCCGGAAAGCGCTCGAGACCGGCCTGCGGTACGCAGGTGGCGGAGGCGATGACGATCGTCCCGGTCTTGCGGTCCACGGCGACGACGGACCACGTGGCAAAGGCTGTGGCGTGGGCGCCGAGCAGGCAGGCAGCAGCGAGCGCGGCGATTCGCGCGGTTCGGATCATAAGCGCGGCATTATAGCGTCGAAAACTGAGACAATAAGCGCGTTCACGCGTTCACAACCTGACCCCATTCAGCAATTCACAACCTGACCCCCATGGCCCGACTCGCTCTTCTCGCGCTTCTTGGCGGCGCACTCGTCCTCTCGTCCGTCGCACGATCGGCACCGATCCCGCAGACCCCGCCAGGCCTTCGATGGTTCAAGGGCAACACCCATACGCACACAACCGAGAGCGACGGTGACAGCTCGCCAGACGCTGTGGCGCGCTGGTATCGGGAGCATGGCTATCAGTTCCTGGTCCTGAGCGATCACAACGTCCTGACATCGGTCGATGCTCTGAACGCGGTCAACGGCAAAGACGGCACGTTCCTGCTGATCAAAGGCGAGGAGCTCAGCGACGGCTTCGACGGAAAGCCCATTCACATCAACGCCCTCGACATCGCGGAGAAGGTCGAGCCGCAGAAGGGCACGTCGCTGGTCGATGTCCTACAGCGAAACGTCGACGCCATCCGTCGCGTGCGAGGCGTTCCGCACATTAATCATCCCAACTTCAGATGGGCGTTCTCCGTCGCCGAGCTCCAGAGCATCCGAAACACTCGGCTGCTCGAGATCTTCAATGGCCACCCGCAGGTGAACAATCTTGGTGGCGGCGGTGTGCCCGGACTCGAGCAGGTCTGGGACGCGATTCTCTCGTCGGGCACACTCATCTACGGAATTGCGGTAGACGACGCCCATAACTTCAAGGATCCGGGGAATCCCGCAGTCGCTGGCCCCGGCCGCGGGTGGGTGGTCGTGCGCGCGGACCGCCTGGAGGCGCGCAGCATTCTCGAGGCGCTCGAGGCCGGACAGTTCTACGCGTCGACCGGCGTCGAGCTGACAGACTACGCCGCGACCGCACGGGCGATGCGAGTCGAGGTACGCAAGGATACGTGGGCCAAGTACCGCATCCAGTTCATTGGCAAGGGCGGCCGCGTCCTGCACGAGGCGCTCGACAGCCCCGCTGAATACGTCTTCCGTGGCGACGAGGGCTACGTCCGGACGAAAGTGCTCGAAAGCAACGGACGGATCGCCTGGGGACAGCCCGTAGTCGTTAGTCGTTAGTCGTTAGTCGTCAGTCAGAGTCGTCAGTCGTAGTCGTTAGTCGTTAGTCGCGCGTCGTCAGTCAGAGTCGTCAGTCGTAGTCGTTAGTCGCCAGTCGTTAGTCGCGAGTCAGACTCGTTAGTCATAGTCGTCCGCGTTTGTCGACGGTTAGGTGTCATTCCTCTGTTCCCAGCGGGCCGCCGCCCACGCAAGTAGCGCCAGCACGCCGGCGACCACACCGAGATCGCCGCCTGGACAGGCACGGAGCGTCCAGAGGACCATCTTTCACAGACTGCACTGAATTCGCGATCGACACGAGCGATCGCGCGGGGGGACGCCGCACGTGGAACACGTGGAAGAAGAATCCCGACGCTCGCGACGCAGTGTACCGCAGTCGTCGACGCATTCGTGGCCCGCGCGGCCAACGGCTGCTGCGGCTGCGCGGTGCGCGATTGGAGCGTCCCTCATCCCCATGCGACCGGTGGTATCTAACGACTAGAACTAACGACTAGAACTAACGACTGGGAACTAACGACTGGCGACCAACGACTAACGACGAGCGACTAACGACTATTTTGCCAGTCTCGGATGCTGTCGAGCGGATACAGCAGCATGATGATGTTCAGCGTGAGATTGTCGCGAATGAAATACAGCACGAACAGTTCGAGCGCGACGATGAGCAGCAAGACGACCCACACCGGAAGACGCGCCGCGGCGAGGAAGCCGGCGACCATTGCCAGGATGTCGGCAACCGAATTCAGCACGCTGTCGCCGTAGTAATCGAGCGAGATCGTGACCTCGCGATACCGATTGATGATGAGATCGGTGTTCTCGAAGATTTCCCACGACGCCTCGATGATCACCGCGAGGACGAGGCGCAGCCCGAGCGGCCAGCGCCGGCCGATCAGCCAGAGCAACCCGTAGAACGCGAAGCCGTGAATGATGTGGGAGAACGTGTACCAGTCCGAGATGTGCTGCGAGTTCTCGGAGCTGAAGACGATCCCGTGCCAGAGTTTGACGTACCCGCACTTGCAGATCGGGACCTGTCCCATCTGCAACAAAATGAGGCCGGTCGCTCCGATGAGCGCCGCGGCCGCGAGGGCCCAGCGCCAACCGATCCTGCTGGCCTGGTGGTGTCCAGCCGACTGACTACGAATGAGTCTTTGCCTCGGGGAAAGTGGTACTGGGGGAGTCGTACGCGACCGTCGATGGTTGCGCGAGGCGAGGCAGCCGCGAGCGCTGCAGGACGCGATGCAGCTCCGCGATTAAATGATCCGGCTGGCAGGGCTTCATGAGGATCGCCGTCATGCCGGCGCGGTCGGCGCGTTCGTGCACGTCCGACGCCCAATACGCCGTCATCGCGACAACAGGAATACCGCGGGTGCGAACCTGCACACGCAAGTCCGCGGCGAGCGAGAATCCATCCCGGTCCGGCAGCGCAATATCGGTGACCACGATGTCGGGAACCAACGCGAGGGTCTGCGA
>Ga0075430_100000524_pt1 | contig 28918 bp, 18 predicted proteins | sample RhiMetdeltSRZDD4_FD_75294 | JGI IMG/M metagenome (GOLD analysis project Ga0075430, IMG submission 75294) | Populus rhizosphere microbial communities from Tennessee, USA - Rhizosphere MetaG P. deltoides SRZDD4 | ecosystem: Host-associated > Plants > Roots > Rhizosphere > Soil | place: USA... | reverse complement strand
AGTCCCGATACCGGTCGCGGTCCTGATGCCGGTCGCGGTCCTGATGCCGGTCGCGGTCCTGATGCCGGTCGCGGTCCTGATGCCGGCCGCGGTCCTGATGCCGGCCGCGGTGGCGGCACCGCGATGGCCAGCCCGCTGCACCCCACCCCCACCCCGACCCCTGCCCGGCCGACCGCGTTCGGCGGAGAGGAGCACCGGTGACCGGTGACGAGCGCAGCCGCTCCCTGGCGGACCAGGCGGCCGCCTGGGTGCCGCCCTGGCAGCGCGCCGATGCGCCGGCACAGGCCGAAGCGCCCGCGCCGGACCCAGCCGCGCCCGCGCCCACTGTCGATAATGGCGACGAGCCAGCCGCCTCCGCCCTCGCCTCCAGTCCCGATCTTCATGATCAAATCAATTTCAGTGAAAATGGGCCTACGGAACCGGTTGATAGCCCCAGTTTCCCTGAAACTGATTTGATCAAGATAGCTGAGACGGGCACTTCGACAGATACAGAACGCCCTGGTCTTGAAGGCCGGGACGAGGCGGTGACCACCTCTCCGGGTGAGCCCCGGGCTAAGCCACCAGGCGAGCTCGCGCCCGAGCCGACGGCAGAGCCCTCGGATGAGCCGCTGGCTGAGTCCGCGCCCGCACCCCTGGTGGAGCCCGGATCCGCGCCGCCGGCTGGGTCACTGGCCGAGCCCGTGCCCGCGTCGCTGGCTGGGCCCTCTGCTGAGTCTGCGGCCGAGTCCCCTGCGCCGCTGGTCGAGCCCTCGGGCGAGCCGGACTCGGCGATGGACCCGGTGGAGCTACGCGGTGCCTTGGAGGCGATCCTGCTCGTGGTGGACGAGCCGGTGAGCGAGGCGGTGCTGGCCCAGGCCCTCGGGCAGCCGGCGGAGCTGCTGGCGCGGATGCTGGGCGAGCTGGCGGCGGAGTATGCGACCGCGCGGCGTGGGTTCGAGCTGCGCCGGGCGGCTGGTGGCTGGCGGCTCTACACCCGCGGTGAGTACTCGTCCTATGTGGAGCGGTTCGTGCTCGACGGGCAGCAGGTCCGGCTGACCCAGGCTGCGCTGGAGACCCTCGCCGTGGTCGCCTACAAGCAGCCGGTGACCCGGTCACGGATCTCGGCGATCCGCGGGGTCAACTGCGACGCGGTCGTGCGTACGCTGGTCTCCCGCGGGCTCATCGAGGAGTGCGGGGCAGAGCCTGACAGTGGGGCATACCTCTACCGCACCACCACCCTCTTCCTGGAGAAGCTGGCTCTGGACAGCGTGGCCGACCTGCCGTCACTGGCGCCGTTCCTGCCCGACGACGTAGATGAGCTGACCGATGTCCCACCCCGGTGATGGTCGCGCGGAGCGGCTGCAGAAGGTGCTCGCAACGGCGGGCCTCGGCTCCCGGCGGGCGTGCGAGGAGCTGATCGCCGCCGGACGGGTCACAGTGGATGGCCGGGTGGCTACGTTGGGGGACAAGGTCGACCCGGTGGAGGCGGTCATCCACGTCGACGGTGCCCGCGTGGTCATCGACGCCGCGGCGGTGTACGTTGCCCTGAACAAGCCTGCTGGCGTTGTGTCCACGATGGACGACGAGTGGGGCCGGACCGCACTCGCCGACTACGTGGCCGAGCTGCCCCATCGGGTGTTCCACGTCGGCCGCCTGGACGCGGACAGCGAAGGGCTGCTGCTGCTCACCAACGACGGGGCACTCGCGCACCGGCTGATGCATCCGTCGTACGGCGTGGCAAAGACCTACCTGGCGGAGGTGCCCGGTCCGGTGCCGGCCGCGGTCCGACGGCGGCTGCTCGCCGGGGTGGAGCTGGCGGACGGGCCGGCCGCGGCGGACGCGTTCCGCGTGGTCGAGACGAGCGGTCGGCGGGCGCTCGTTGAGGTGGTGCTGCACGAAGGGCGTAAGCACATTGTCCGGCGGCTGCTGGCCGAGGTGGGACACCCGGTGTCCCGGCTGGTGCGGACCGCGATCGGCCCGGTCAAGCTGGGTGGGCTCAAGCCGGGCCGGACCCGCCGGCTGACCAGGCCGGAAGTTGCCGCGCTGTTCGCCGTGGTGGGTGAGGGTGCGGTCAGCACAGCCCGGGACCATGCGGCCGGCGCGCAGGCCCGCCCAGCCCGGGACCATGCGGCTGGGGCGCAGGCCCGCCCCGCGCGGCAGCCGGCGTCTCGCGGAGACGCCACCAGTGGCAGCGGGCGGGCGGCCGCCGCCCGCTCCGGTGTCCGCCGCCAACGGTGACCTTTCCACCCCGGCTGCGGCCGCATTCCCGTTCCCGGCTGCGGTCGCCCTTCCGCGACGCGAACCGTCGAAGCCCGAGCTTCGGCGTACCCCCTGCCGGCCTCGGGGCCGGCGTGCCCCACCTCGGCCGGGTGGCTCTCGGGGCGACCGGGCAGAATAAGGGGGTGGCCGGGTCGCAGGGAGGTTCGCGCGTGGGTGCTTCGCGCGCAGGGGCGCAGCGCTGGGTGGTGGCGGTCGATGGGCCGTCCGGCTCCGGGAAGTCCACTGTCTCCCGGCGCCTAGCGACCCGGTTAGGTGCGCGCTACCTGGACACCGGTGCCATGTACCGGGCGGTGACCTGGGCCGTCCTCGAGGCTGGGGTCGACCCCCACGACGCCGATGCGGTGGCGAAGGTTGCCGCCGAGATCGCGCTGGCAGTCGGCACCGACCCCACGGCGCCTACCATCTCGGTCGATGACCGGCCGGTCGAGGCCGAGATCCGTGGCCCGGAGGTGACCCAGGCGGTCTCCGCTGTGGCGGCCGTGCCCGAGGTACGCCGGCTGCTCGTGACCCGCCAGCAGGAGATCATCGCCGGCGCGGGCCGGGTCGTGGTCGAGGGGCGGGACATCGGCGCGGTGGTGGCGCCCGACGCGGACCTGAAGGTCTACCTGACCGCGTCCCCCGTGGAGCGGGCCCGCCGGCGCAGCGCGGAGCAGGACGCTGACCTCGCCGCCACCGCTGAGGACCTGGCGCGTCGCGACCGTCTCGACTCGACCCGGGCCATGGACCCGCTGCGGCGCGCGCCCGGCGCGGTGGAGCTGGACACCACCGCGCTCGGCATCGACCAGGTCGTCGCCCGGCTGGCCGCCATGATGGCGGACCGGGCGTGAGCGCGCCAGGGGCAGCGGCGTGACCGCCAGGAGCGCGCCTGGCCGCGGGCGCCGTGACGAGATGTGGGTCGAGCTGCCAGAGCTGTCGTCGGCACTGGACGACGAGGACACCACTGGCCCTGATGAAGGCCCGGTGCCTGTCGTCGCGGTCGTCGGCCGGCCGAACGTAGGCAAGTCCACGCTGGTCAACCGCATCATCGGCCGCCGCCAGGCGGTTGTCGAGGACGTGCCCGGAGTGACCCGGGACCGGGTGGCGTACGACGCCCTGTGGTCGGGCCGGCGCTTCACCATCGTCGACACCGGCGGCTGGCAGCCCGACGCGAAGGACCGGGCAGCGGCGATCGCGGCGCAGGCCGAGGCGGCGGTGGCCATGGCGGACGTGGTGCTGTTCGTGGTCGATGCCACGGTCGGCTCCACCGACGCGGACGAGGCCGCCGTACGCATGCTGCGCCGCAGCGCAAAGCCGGTGCTCCTGGTGGCCAACAAGGTCGACAACGCGGCCGTTGAGGCGGAGTCGGCGGGGCTGTGGTCGCTCGGGCTCGGGCAGCCGTACCCGGTCTCGGCCCTGCACGGGCGTGGCTCGGGGGACCTGCTGGACGCGGTGCTCGACGCGCTGCCGGAGCTGCCCCTGGAGGCGGAGACCCGCCCGCGCGGCCCGCGCCGGGTCGCGCTGGTGGGGCGGCCGAACGTCGGCAAGTCCAGCCTGCTCAACCGGCTCGCCCGCGAGGAGCGGGCGGTGGTCGACCCGGTCGCGGGGACCACCGTCGACCCGGTCGACAGCCTGGTGGAGGTCGGTGGCCAGACCTGGCTCTTCGTGGACACCGCGGGCCTGCGCAAGCGGGTGGGGCAGGCGAGTGGGACGGAGTACTACGCGAGCCTGCGTACCGCCGCGGCGATCGAGGCCGCCGAGGTGGCGGTCGTGCTTCTGGACGCCAGCGAGCCGATCAGCGAGCAGGACCAGCGGATCCTCACCATGGTGGCCGACGCCGGCCGGGCCATGGTGCTGGCCTTCAACAAGTGGGACCTGGTCGACGCGGATCGCCGCTACTACCTGGAGCGGGAGGTTGAGCGGGAGCTGCGCCGGGTGCCGTGGGCGATCCGGGTGAACGTCTCGGCGAAGACCGGCCGCGCCGTGGACCGGTTAGCTCCGGCGCTGCGTACCGCCCTGGAGAGCTGGGAGAAGCGCATCCCCACCGGCCAGCTCAACCAGTGGCTCACCGCCCTGGTGCAGGCCACACCCCACCCGGTGCGCGGCGGGCGGGCCCCGCGGGTGCTCTTCGCCACCCAGGCCGGCACCCGCCCGCCGCGGTTCGTGCTGTTTACAACCGGCCCGCTCGACGCCGGCTACGTGCGCTTCGTCGAGCGCAAGCTGCGGGAGGAGTACGGCTTCCCGGGCAGCCCGGTGGCCGTGTCCGTCCGGACCCGCAAGCGCCAGCAAGCTGCGCGATAGCTCTCTTGCGGTCCTGGGTTCCGGTGGGGGTCGGCGCGGTGGTGGCGATGGCTGCGCTACGCTGTACCGGCCGCCGATGGTTGGTGGCGCCGGGACGTGGCGCAGCTTGGTAGCGCACTTGACTGGGGGTCAAGGGGTCGTGGGTTCAAATCCCGCCGTCCCGACAGCAGGTCAAAGGCCATCACCCAGAGCCGGTGATGGCCTTTCTTGACCTTGTACAGCAGCAAGGTACAGCAGCGGCTTATCGGTCCAGACTCTCGCCCAGCCGCCGCAGCGCGTCCGGTGGCGTGCGGCCATCCGCGGTCCCAGGCACGTGGGCAGCTGATAGTGACCGGGTCAGGTCGTGCCCGGCAGATGCCGGGTACATAGTGGCACATGGGCAGCGATGACGAGACCCGCTAGCAGGCGTCGCGGGATCTTCAGGACGAGCAGTTCCAGCGCTTGGCGGAGATCGCAGACGCCATGGCCCGGACGGCGGAGGCGAGTGCCCACGTCCACGACCAGATGGCCGAGCGCCTGCCCGCCGCTGCGGAACACGCCGCCAGGGACCGACTCTTGGGGGCCGCGGAGAGGAAAGCAGCCGAGGCGTTCCGCGCTGGTGAGCTGCCGTCGCAAGCTGTGCGTCAGGCCATTCGCGCGAGTGGGTCAAGCGCTGACGTCCAGGCGTACGCCGAGCAGCGGACGATCGACCTGGAGCAGCGTGACATCGAGCTCGGTCTGCGAGCCATGGCGTTGGACGACCGAGAACGGCGGTTAGCCGAGCGGGAACGGGGGTTGGACGACCGCGAGGCCCACCGTAGTGACCGCCCTGATGAGCGCGACCGGCGAGCCGGCACCCGCGACCAGGCCGCGGATCAGCATGAGAAGCAGGCCGATGAACGGGGTCGTCGTGCTGACCATCGAGACGCCACATCGACGGAGACGCCCCCAGCAGTCGATGAACGGGAGGATGCCGCCGACCAAGGGGAGATCGACCTTGAAACGGAGCGAGCAGAACCTCCTCGGTGAAAGACCTCAAACAGACCGGCCGGTTCCGTACCCGATCTCGTCCACGTCGATGGACAGCCACCGCCGGTTGGTGTGGTGAGTCGCCGTGGTCCGAGTGCTCGTCGCACGCGCGTACCGGAGCTCTAGGTTTCTGGCTCGGCGGTCCCGCGTGGTTCACGCGGACGCTGGCGACCTTTCTCGGCTGACCGCGTCGATCAGCAGCTTCGCGGCCACCGTCGCCCCGTCGGTGCGGATCGTGCCGGCCACGGCGGTCGCCCGGACGCGAGTCTTCGGGGTCAGGGCCGTGCTGAGCGCGGCTGACAGGGACTCGGTGGTCGGGGTCGGACCGTCGTGTGCCGCACCGATGCCCAGGTCGGCCACCCGACCGGCCCAGTACGGCTGGTCCGCCATCTGCGGCACCACCACCTGAGGCACGCCGGCCCGGGCGGCCGCTGTCGTGGTGCCCGCGCCGCCGTGGTGCACGACGGCGGCCACCCGGCCGAACAGTGCCTGCTGGTTGACCTCGCCCACGGCGAAGCAGTCGTCCCGGGTGTCGGTTGGGGCCAAGTCGGCCCAACCACGCCCGACGAGTGCCCGGTGGCCCAGGGCGCGGATGGCGTCGATGGCCACCCGGGCGACGTCCTTCGGCGCGCGCATGCTGCCGAAGCCCACGTACACCGGTGGCGCGCCGGCGTTCAGGAACGCCTCCACCCCGGCCGGCAGCGGGCGTTCGTCGGGCAGGATCCACGCGCCGGTCTGCATCACGTCCAGCTCCGCCGGATCCTGCCAGGGGCCCAGGGTGGGGTCCGCCGCCAGCCACGGGTGGTCAGTGATGACGTGGTCGCGGACGTTGTCCACCGGCGGTAGGCCGATCGACACCCGGTGGATGTTGAGCGCCTCGCCGAACAGCGCGTTATAGCTTTGGACATCCAGGTCGTTGAGTACCTGGCTGTCGGTCACGTCCGGTGGGAGCGGCCGGCCCGGCAGCGGGTGCGGCCGGTGGTGCGGTGACGGCAGGAAGATCGGGCAGTAGGCCGCGTACACGTACTGGATGCCCAGCTTCTCGGCCACCGACCGCGCGCCGGCCGCGGCGGGGAACAGGCCGGTCGCCACCAGCGCATCACATCCCTCGGCCGCCGGGGCGAGCGTGTCGAGCTGCGCGGCGATCACCGCGGCAGCGCGCCGGGGCACGTCCGCCACCGACGGCGCCGTCACCCCGTGCAGCAGCGGGCGCACCGGCGGGCCGACCGGCACCAGCGGTACGCCGACCTCGGCCAGCCGATCCGCGCAGTCCGGCGGCGCGCACACCCGTACCTCGGTGCCGAGCGTCCGCAACCGCACCGCCAGCCCCACCAGCGGTTCGACGTCACCACGCCCCCCATACGTCGACAGCACCACACGCACGTCGCAACCCCCATTTCCGCAGTTCCTGGCCTCGGCCAGCGATTCTGCGGCACGACCCGGGCCTTGCCGCAAGCCCCCCGGTGCGCTATATGTTGGTAGTGGCAAGGAGCGGTGGTCCTTGCCCTTTATCGTCTGCCCCGGGTGACAATCCCTTCGCGAAGCCGCGCCGCGTACGGCCCGGCGAGGCTCAACAGCGCCGGTCGTGCGGCGTTCGAGCAGCACCTCTCCGCCTGGCGTCGCCATGTCGGCAATGGACCAGGGGGGTCATCCTCGACCAACAGAAGTGGCCAGATCAGGTCCGTTTCCCGCGCGCCAACATGCCTATGGTCGAGCGATGGTGAGGCGCTACCGGTTGTCACGCCTGGGCGGCCAGCCATGGGCGACCAGCCATTCTCATTTGCCATGAATAGCGGAGCGCGGTGGCCGAAAGTACTACCCGCCGGGCGGTAGTACGACCGTTCAGATGGACGTACGAATGGGCCGGTTCAACGGGCGATCAAATGATTGATGGTTCCACTGACCGGTCGCTCGACGCTACGGGAACAGGCGTTGAGCAGCGTGAGCTGGGCCAGCGGGAATAACGGCAACCATTCGTCCACGAGAGGGCGGTTGTGGGTTCAAGTGCTATTCCTTTACAGTGCGCTCGGTCGAGGAGGTGGCATTTACGTGACGGTCGAGCTGGCGTGGGGTGCCGCCACCGACGTAGGTCTTGTTCGAGCGGAGAACGAGGACTCGCATACCGTTGGGGTACCAATTTTCGCCGTCGCGGACGGGATGGGCGGCCATGCTGGCGGTGCTCTGGCGAGCCAGCTTGCGGTGGCGGCTCTCCAGCGGTCGTTTGATGGGGTTCTGCCGACGGCGGACGATGTCATCGTTGCTATCGACCGTGGTAACCGCGCGATCCTTGACTCGGCCGCGGCTGGTGAGCTGGCCGGGATGGGCACAACGCTGGTAGGTCTCGCTCTCGTCGCGGACGGGCCGGATACGTACTGGTTCGGCTTCAACGTAGGCGACTCCCGGCTGTACCGGTTCGCCGGCGGCCGATGCGAGCAGGTCAGCGTCGACCATGCCGAGTCTGGCCATCTTCTCACCCGTGCCCTGGGCCTGGCCCCTAGCGCCGATGTCGACTGCTGGCTGCTGCTCCCCGTACCCGGAGAACGGTTCCTGCTGTGCAGCGACGGGCTGCACGGTGAGCTGTCCCACGAGCGGATCGTGTCGCTCCTTGGCCGTACACGCGAGCCGGCGGAGGCGGCAGAGGCGCTGGTACGGGCGGCGATCGACGCGGGTGGGCGGGACAACGTCACCGCGGTGGTCGTCGACGTACTCGGCGCGGCAGCGGCTGACGTGGACGCCACGACGGTCGAACGGCGGACACGGTGACCTACGGATCTGGGTACCGCCCGGGTGACCTGACCGCGGTCGTCGGCCTTCGTACCGCGATCCTGATGAGCGCGCCGGCAGATGGCGACCTCGCGGTACGCCTCTGGCCGGCCGTGGAGACCGGCGACAGCCTCGACGCGTTCCTGGACGTGCTCACGTCGGTTGGCATCAGGGCCTTGCCGGATCTGGCACTGGTCTGCGGCGACTGGTGCAACGGCGAGCTGGCCGAGGGGCGCATTCTCGTGCGCGGCGCGCTGACCGCCACGGTCCACCGGCCAGAAGGTACGGAGGAACTGACCGCTGACGGCGCGGCCACGTGGCGCGAGTGGCTGGTTCGTGGTGTCCGCCGTGTGGTGCTCGGGCGGCCCGGCCCGGCGGAGGGCGGTGCCCTGGTCCCCCTGCGGTCGGGTATCGCTAGGGCCGCGTGCCTCGAGTGGTCCACGACCGTCATGACCGGGGCTGCCGAACCGTCGTCCGATGCCACGCCGCCGCCTGCCGCGCCGTTGCGTGCGGCACCGCTGCCTGCGGCACCGAGGCCGGCGGATGCTGTGGCGCCTGCGCCGCACCTGTCAACAGATGAGCCGCAACCAACAGACGGCCAGACGAATGTGGCCGCAGCACCGTCCTTAGCGGACGGTCGGTGGCCAGGGCGAATGAAACCCTTGCTGAGGGAGGTGGACCAGACCGGCGAGCTCGACGCTGCGCGGTGGAACGTGTCAGTACAGCCAGGAGCCATCGCGGCACCTGGGCCTACGGGCCGGCCGAGACTGGGCGATCATGACAACCGTACCCAGCCGGCGCGGCACCGGCCGGTCGAGGTGGCGGCGGCGTGGCGGGCGACCTCCCTGGTCCGCGCTGTCCTATGCCCCGGGCGACACGCGAACCGGCCGGGAGCTGAGCGGTGCCGGGTCTGCGCCGCGCCGCTCGCAGCGGACCAGGAGCCGGAGGACATCGCACAGCCAGCTCTGGCCGTCCTCCACGTGCCTGGTGGGGGCATGCATCGGCTGCACCGGCCGGTGACGGTGGTCGGTCGTGAGCCGCGGGCCACCCGACCCGATGCCGCACTCATCCTGCTCCCCGGTGTCGGGAACCGCGTGTCGCGCTGTCATCTGGAGCTTTGGGTCCGCGAGTGGACGCTGGAGGTCGTCGACGTGTCGACGCTCGGCACCCAGGTTGTCGTCCCCGAGATCGGTGCGACCCGGCTGGAGCGGAACCGTCCGGTGCGGATCGCGCCCGGCAGCGAGCTGGACCTCGCCGGTGAGGTCGCGCTGCGGGTCGAGGCCGTCGACGAGGTGGTCTCATGAGTCCCACGCCCCCGGTCATCAAAGACTACCGGCCGGAGCGGCTGCTCGGCGAAGGCGGCTTCGCCGACGTGTACCTGTACCGGCAGGAGGGTGCCGAGCTGCGGGTCGCCATCAAGGTGCTCCGGGCCGATACAGCGCATCTGCGCCGCCTGTTCCAGGGCGAGGCCCGGGCGCTTGGCCGGCTCGCGGATGCCGGGCAGCACCCGCACATCGTCCCGGTACACCGGTACAGCGGCGCCGGTGAGCGGCCGTACATCGTGATGGAGTACTGCCCGCAGGGCAGCCTGGCTGACCGGGTCCGCAACGGCGCGCGGCTGTCCCCGTCCGAGGTGATCCGGATCGGCATCCAGCTGGCCGGGGCGCTTCAGACCGCTCATCTGGCACACGTGGTCCACCGTGATATCAAGCCCGGCAACGTCCTGCTGGCGGCCGACCACGAGCCGAAGCTGGGCGACTTCGGCATCGCCGCCGTCACCGCGCACGCGATCGCGGCCCCGCCGGACTGGCTGTCCCCGCACTACGCCGCGCCGGAGGTCGGCGCTGGCACCGCCGACGAGCGGGCTGACCTCTACGCGCTCGCGGCCACGCTGTACGAGCTGCTGGCCGGGCGGCCACCGTTCCGGCTGGCGGGCGGGGACAACAGCTCCGAGGCGGTACAGGACAGGGCCCGCCGGCTGCCGGTACCGCCGATCGGCCGGCCAGACCTTCCGCCCGACCTGGAGCGCCATCTCACGGTCGCGATGACCAAGGACCCCCGCGTGCGGGCCCGCGCGTTCAGCTCGATGAAGGACTTCGCGGACGCGCTGGCCGGCATCGAGCTCGCCGCCCGGTACTCCCCGACCCGGATCAAGATCCTGAGCCCGGCACCGGAGGATCCACCCCGGGACGTCCCACCCACCATACGCGAGCCGGGATCGAGCACGGGCGAGGTCCCGGTGGATCCCGCCGACGATGCGGGACGGACCGGCTGGGTGCCCGGCCCGTCCCTGGTGGCCGACACCGAGAAGCGCGGTCAGGTGCATCCGGTGTCGGCACCCGGGTCCGCACCGGTGCGCGGCCACCGGCGTTGGCTCCCACTCGGCGTGGCAGGTCTCGTCGCGGCTGCGGTAACCGGCGTAGCGATCGCATCGGTTGCCAGCGGTGGAACCGGTGTGCAGGCACCGGGCTCCGCTGGGACCGGCGGAGCACCGGGCCAGGACCAGGCGGCGGTGCCGGGGATGGACGGGCCGGTGCCACAACCGTCGGTGACGGCCGAGCGGCTCGCCGACGGCCGCATCCGGTTCCGGTGGGCCTACCAGCCCACGGCAGCGGGTGACTTCTTCCAGGTCCGTCGGACTGACACCGCATCAGCCGCGCCACCGCGGAACGTGCGTGTGCCGGAGCAGGTACTGACCACGGTGGACGGACCGCGGCCGTGTATCGAGGTGGTCGTCGTGCGGGCCAACGGGCGAGCGTCGCTGCCGGGAAGGGCTTGTGCGCCGTGAGGGGCCGAACGGTTGGGCACGCCGGTCCGGTCGAGCGCGCGGGAGCCCCATCCGCTAGTGATAAGTACACGTTCGCCAGGATTATTCGCATATGCGCTGATAGCGAGCTTCGTCGTTGTCCGGTGAGGTGAACCCATGGCAGCGGCCGGACTGAGCACCGACGTGACGATCCCCTTTGATGTTGTTTCCGTCGGTGCTACGGGCGTGGGGGAGGTGGCCCAGCGAGTGGTCGCCGCGCTCGCCACCACGGGGCTGGCGGTGGCCCCGGCCGGGTCCAGGACCTACCGGTGCACCCGGCGGTACCGGCCGACCTGGGCCGTGCTGCTCGGGCTGCTGTTCGTCCGCCGTGCTGAGGAGTGCACGCTTGAGTTCGCCGAGCACCAGGTACGGGTGACCGGCCGGCTCCCCGGCTCGACCCTCGACATAGTGCGCTCGGCACTGCGTCCACCAGCGACTCCGCGCTACGGGTTCCGCGCCGTCGCCGCGGGCGAGGGATCGCCACCAGGGCGCCTGCTCGACGCGCCAGCGCGTACCCTGCCTGCTACCGTCCACAAAGGAGCCCTGGCGGCACTGGCTACGCCTGCGCCGGCCACGACCGTCGGCCAGCTCGTCGCGGTGTTCGACACCGGCGAGCAGCTGCCGGTCGGTCCGCTGGCGATCATCGGCCGCGACCCTGCTCGCGACCCAGCCGCAGGCCCCGCCGAGGCAGCTGCTGCGCTGGTCAAGCTCACTCAGGCGGGCTTCTCGGTCTCAAAGACCCACCTGGCCGTCGGCACGGATGAGCGCGGCGTCTGGGTGCTCGACCGGCACTCCACGAACGGCACGGTGCTGTGCCGCTCCACCGGCGAGGTCGTGCACTGCGAGCCCGGTCATCCGGTGTACATCGGACCGGGCGACACGGTCCGGTTCGGCGACCACTCATTCACCGTCTGCCCCGCCGAGCGTACGGAGCGGGTTCGATGAGCCGCTCACGTGGCCTGCATGCGGTCACCCGACCATGGATGTCAGCCCGGTCCTACGCCGTCGTCAGCCGGCTGGGTGAAGCGGCACGCCAGTTAGCCGGCCTCCGGGCAGCGGCGCGCCGGCTGGCCGGCCGCTGGCCTCTCCCGACCCCGCGCCGGTCGATATCGGCGGGCATTGTGCTGGTGCTGGTTGCCTCGGTCGCGGTGCTCGCCTACCTGGCGGACGAGGCGCCGGTTGCCAAGATCAGCCTGCATGACGGCGGCGTCTGGGTCACCAACCGCGCGGAGAGCGCGCTGGGCCGGTTCAACCGCCCGATCGAGCAGCTCGACTCCCGCGTGGTCGCGAGCGCCGAGGCGCGGCCGGACATTGACGTCGTGCAGTCGGCAGAGGCCGTCTTCGCCCATGACCGCGGGGCCGGCCTCCTGCGCCGGGTGGACGTCGCGCGGACCGAGCTGGGGCCGGACGAGCTCGAGCTGCCGCCCGGTGCCCGGGTGGCGCTCGGTGGCCACGTCACCGCCGTACTCGATGCGACCAGCGGCAAGCTGTGGTACCGCGACGCGGACGAGGTGCTCGCCCTGGACCTGGACAAGGACGCACCCGACGCGGTGGTCGGCGGCGAGGCGGCGCTCGCGGTGGGCGTGGACGGCTCGGTACACGCGGTCTCGGCCGCCGACGACCGTGGCGTCACGGTGACCGCCACGGACCGGTCACGCGGTCACGCGCCGACCGTGCGCGAGTGGCGGCTCGGCACCGACCTGACCAACGTCCAGATCGCCGCCGTTGGCGACCAGCCGGTCGTTCTCGGCGACGGTGGACGGCTCGTCCTACCCGGCGGGCGCCTCACCACCCTGACGGACCAGACCGGAGGGCTCGCCCTCCAGCAGTCCGGGCCGGCCGCGGACACCGTACTCGTCGGTACCGACAGCGCGCTCCTCAGCATCGGTATCCAGAGCGGCACCGTTGCCACGGTGGTCGACGGCGGTACCGGCCTCGCCGCGATGCCCGTACGGCTCGGGCGCTGTGTCCACGCCGCCTGGTCGGGCCGGCCCACGTACAGCCGCCGCTGCGGTGAGGCCCCGGCCGAGTCCAGCCCGTTGCCGGACACACCCAGCGGCGCGACGCTGATGTTCCGGGTGAACCGCGACGCGGTCATCCTCAACGAGGTCGCCGTCGGCGCTGTGTACGTGTTCGAGCGGCGTGGGACCAACCTCGGCGACTGGGACGCGGTCAAGCCGACCGTGCGCCCCGACGACCCCGACGACGCCCACCCGCGGCGGCGCAACCGCGACGAGCACAACCGGCCCCCGGTCGCCCGACCCGACACCCTGGGTGCCCGCGCGGGGCAGTCCGCCACGCTCTACGTACTCGACAACGACGGCGACGCGGACAGCGACATCCTGGTGCTCCGTTCGGTGACTGCGGTGGCTGGTGAGGCTGGCCGGCTCGCAGTCGTCCACAACGGACAAGCGATCCAGTTCACGGCGGCTACCGGCTGGGCCAGCCCGGTGCAGTTCAAGTACACAGTGGATGATGGCCGCGGCGGTACGGCGACAGCCGCGGTGACCGTGACGCCCCGCCCGCCGGGGCAGAACACGCTGCCCGTGCCGGTGTCCCGGCTCGCCGTCGGCATGTCGGTCGAGCTCGGCGGCACCGCGTCGTACGGCGTCCTGCGGGAGTGGCGCGACGCCGACGGCGACCCGCTGTCGCTCGTCGGTGCCTCGGTGCCGGCCCCGGATACGGTGCGCTTCCTTCCGGACGGGCAGCTCTCGTACGTCGACGCAGGCGTCCGGGCGGGCCGGAAGACCATCAGCGTCCAGGTGAGCGACGGCATCGGCGCGCCGGTCGCCGGTACGGTCGCGCTCGACGTGCTCGGCCGGGAGGTCGACGGGCCGCCGGTGGCCAACGATGACCGGGTCACCGCGGTTGCGGGCGTACCGGTAACGATCAAGCCGCTGGACAACGACACCGACCCCAACGTGCGCGTACCCGGACGCGACGCGCGGCTCCGGCTGACCAACGTGCTGGCTGTCCCGGCGGGCACCACTGCCACACCTGACTATCTGGCGAGCACGGTGACGTTCATGGCGGCCCGACCACAGGCCTACTACCTGCGGTACGAGATCACCGACGGCGCCCGTACCGCCAGCGGTCGGATCCGCATCGACGTGCGGGCGCCGTCGTCGGCGAACCCGCCGATCGCGGTCAGCGACCGGGTCGCCCTGCGCGGCGGTGGGCCGGCTGAGATCGACGTGCTTGCCAACGACATCGACTCGGACGGCGATGTCCTGGCGGTGCGGTCCGTCGAGGTACCGCCCGGGACGGGGCTGACCGTCTCGGTGAAGGGGCACCGGTGGCTACGCATCGTGGCGGAGCAGGCCGGGTCCGGCAACGTGCCGGTGCGGTACACGGTGTCCGACGGCACCGGCACGGACACCGGGGTCGTCGAGGTCACCCGGTTCGCGGCGGCCGACGACAACCAGCCGCCCACGCCAGCGGACGACCAGGTGAGCGTACGCGCGGGCGACGTCGTGACCGTCGACGTGCTGGCTAACGACTCCGACCCGGACGGCAGCCGGCTGACGCTGGACCCGTCGGTCGTGCCGGACAGCCCGCGCGGCGCGTGGCTGGTGGCGGACCGGAGCGTAAGGTTCCAGGCCCCGCAGGCACCGGGTACCGCCACGGCGACGTACACCGTCCGTGACCCGGACGGCCGGTCAGCCGTCGCGCGGGTGGTGGCGACTGTCGTCGCCGTGGGCGGCACCGCGAACCAGCCGCCACAGCCGCCGACCATCACCGCCCGCGTCTTCGCCGGATCGGTGGTGCGCATCCCGCTTCCTCTGTCCAATGTAGATCCCGATGGGGACTCGGTGGCGCTGCTGGGCCCCGCCCGCGCACCGAAGCTGGGGCGTATCGCGCAGCAGGGGGCCGACTACCTCGACTACGAGGCCTACCCGGGCGCGGCCGGTACTGACGAGCTCACCTACCGGCTGGCCGACCCGTTCGGGGCCAGAGGTACCGGCACGATCCGCGTCGGGGTGGTCCACCGGCCGGAGCGGAACTCGGCACCGTCCGCGGTCGATGACGCGTATGTCGTCGCACCGGGCGCCACAGTACGCGTACCCGTGCTGGCCAACGACAGCGACATCGACGGCGATCCGCTGACGGTCGAGCCGCTCGGTCCGCTGAACCCCGGCGGGACGGCGGGCGCCCGGCTGGAGGGCGACCGCCTGGTCCTGACCGCGGGCCGCGACAACGAGACGGTCACGCTGCTGTACGGCGTCGGCGACGGTCGAGGCCAGCGCGCGACCGCCGCGGTCACGGTGACCGCCCGCCGCGGCGCGAACCTGGCACCGGTAGCGCGGGACGACCTCGTGCCGACCGTGCCGGGTAACGCCACGTCGATAGATGTCGATGTGCTCGCCAACGACGAGGATCTGGACGGCACCCGGGCCGACCTCAAGGTCGAGGCGGTGGACGGCCCAGGGCCGGCGGTCGAGGTCACCGCCGCCCGTACGCTACGCGTGCCGCTCGCCTCAGCCGCCCGCGAGGTCCTGTACCGGGTCACCGACAAGCAGGGCGGGTCCGCGCTCGCGTTCGTGCGGGTACCCGCGGGCGGCGACCAGCCGCCGGTACGGGGACCGGACGCGCCCGTCATCGAGGTGCGCAGCGGCGGCGACGTCGTTGTCCAGGTGGCGGCGCAGGTCGTCGACCCCGAGGGCGCGCCGGTGCGGATCACCAACGTCGCCGCGATGTCGGCGTCACCCGTACCCGGACTGTCCATCGTGGAGGGCTCGGTCAGTCCGGCGGCGTTTACGCTGCGGGCGGGGCAGGGCGTGTCCGGGCCGGCCACCGTCGTCCTGGAGGTGTCCGACGGAGCCACCGACGGCGCCGGCCGCACCGCCGCCGTCACGCTGCCGGTGACGATCCGACCACCGGACTCGGCCATACCCGAGGTGTCCTGCCCCACGGCCGAGCCGGCCGCGGGCGGGCCTCCGGTGACCGTCGACCTTGGTACCTGCGTCACCGGGGTCACGCCCGGGGCCAGGCAGGGCATGCGCTACACCACGCCGACCGGCGCACCCACCGGGCTCACCCTCGCCCGGAACGGTGCGGTGCTCACCGTGCGCGCGGACGCGAAGGCGCTGACCGGCCAGCCGGCCCGGCTGCCGTTCACCGTCACCGACACCAACGGCCACGACATCGCCGCCGTCCTGCCGGTACACGTCCAGCCGGCCGGCCTCGCGGTGGCCACCACCGACGTGGTGAACGACGCCAGGGCCGGCGCCCGGGTGCGGGTCGACGTGACGGCCAACGACATCAACCCGTTCCCGGGTCAGCCACTGACCGTCGTCGCGGTCCGCACGGTGACCGGAGCGGCCAACGGGACGGTCGACGGCGACGCCCGCCATGTCGTCGTGCAGATAGACGCCGGCTTCCACGGCCGGGCTGTCCTCGGGTACCGGGTGCAGGACGCGACCGGGGAGGCCGCCCGGGCGGCCGACGGCCAGGTCGTCGTCAACGTGGTGGGCCGGCCGGCAGCCCCCAGCGCCCCGGTGCAGCGCAGCGTCGGCGATGCCACCGCGGTCCTGTCCTGGGCCGAGCCTGCGGGCAACGGCGCGCGGATCACGCGGTACGAGGTCTCCGGTGGCGGGTTCAGCCAGCTCTGCGCCTCGACCGTATGCGCGCTGCGGGGGCTGCGAAACGGCCAGCGGTACGAGTTTCGGGTGCGCGCCGAGAACGCCGCCGGCTGGAGCGAGTGGAGCCCGCCGTCCGCGCCCGTAGCGCCGGATGTCCAGCCCGACCAGCCGGCACCGCCCACGACCCGGTTCGGCGACAGGTCCATCACGGTCAGCTGGACGGCGCCGGCCAGCCGGGGCTCGCCGGTCGAGCGGTACCAGGTCGAGATATCCCCGGCGGTGTCGGGTCCCCGCACCGTCAGCGGCACGACCCTGGCGTGGGACGGGCTGGCCAACGGCGCCAGCTACACGTTCCGGGTCCGGGCGTACAACGCGGCGGCGAACCCGAGCGACTGGAGCGGGTTCTCGGCACCGGAGACTCCGGCCGGGGTCCCGCTGGCACCGGACGCACCGAGCGCCACCGGGGTCAACGACGGCATCGGTGAGCAGATGGTGGTGCGATGGGCGCCACCAGCGACGAACGGCGCACCGGTCATCGCCTACACGGTGAGCATGCTGCAGGGCGGCGGCCTCGTACGTACGGTGCGGGTCGACGGCGACGCCACGCAGGCGACGGTCGCCGTGACCAACGGCGTGGACTACACGTTCCGGGTGACCGCGACGAACAAGGCCGGTGAGTCCCTGCCGAGCGCTCCGTCCGCACCGACCCGGGCCCACGGCGCCCCGCTACCCGTAACCAGCTTCTCGGTCAGCGACGCGAACGGAGCCACCGGGTACGACCGGCGGGTCTACTTCGTCGTCTCGCCGCCCGACGACAACGGGATGCCGATCAGCCGGTACGAGTGGAACTACTCCGGCGGGACGGCGACCGAGTACGCGAGCGGGGCGTCGACCGGGTTCATCGATGGTCTCACCAACGGGCAGACGTACACGGTCGCCGTCCGCGCGTGCAACGACCAATGTGGACAGTGGTCCGCCCGCTCCGCCCCGGTCGTGCCGTACGGGCCGGTCGGCACCCCCGGCGCCGGCGCGGCGAAGAGCGGGTCCCGGCAGGTGGTCCTGTCCTGGAGCCCACCCGCGCCGAACGGCCGTCCCATCAGCCGGCTCGAGATCTCCATCAACGGCGGCGGGTGGGAGAACGTCGGCCCGAGCGCGGGGCAACGGGTGGTCGGCGACGGGCCGAACCAGTCGTACACCGTGCAGGTGCGCGCGTTCGACAGCGCGGGCCAGGTGAGCGGCGTCGCCGGTGCCAGCGCCTCCACGGACCCACCGGCCGTGCTGCTGAGCAAGGGCGCCAGTGCCATGGGGCGTCCCGGCTGCTCGTCGTCGGCGTGTAGGTACATCGTCGTCGAGCTCAGGAACTTCCCCTCGGGCGCGTCTGTCACGTGCACCTTCAACTCCCGGGAGGGGTCGGTGGGCTTCGTCACCTGGACCCGGTCCACCGATGGCGCCGGCAACCGCGCCCCGGAGAGCAGCGGCAACTACTACGGCTATCCCGGCGGGTGGGTCGAAGCCACCTGCAACGGCGTCACCTCCCGGATGACCTGGTGATGCGGGCCCAACCGCTACCGGTGAAAGGACACTGACCGTGACCATCGCCCCTTCGCGCAGCGACACGTCCGTCTCGATGGTGGAGCTGTTCGCCCGGGACTTCGGCCAGCTGGTGGCCAACGTGGAGCGCGCCGTCGTCGGCAAGACCTCCTGCGTCCGGCTGGCGTTGGCGTGCCTGTTCACCGGCGGCCACCTGCTGCTCGAGGACGTACCGGGTACGGGCAAGACCTCGCTCGCCAAGGCGGTCGCCCAGACGGTCCAGGGGATGCACCGGCGGATCCAGTTCACGCCGGACCTGCTGCCCTCCGATATCACGGGCGGGTACACGTACGAGCCGCGCACCGGGGCGCTGACGCTGCGCCACGGCCCGATCTTCGCCAACGTCCTGTTGGCTGATGAGATCAACCGAGCCTCGCCGAAGACCCAGGCTGCGCTGCTGCAGGGGATGGAGGAGGGGTTCGTCACGATCGACGGGAACGACCACCAGCTGCCGCAGCCGTTCATGGTGGTCGCCACCCAGAACCCGATCGAGCAGGCCGGCACCTACCCGCTGCCTGAGGCGCAGCTCGACCGCTTCCTGGTGCGGACCGAGCTAGGCCATCCCGACACCGCCGCCACCGTCTGCCTGCTCCGCGAGGCGGCCGTCCGCGACCGGTCGGCCGGGCTTCATCCCATCATCGACGCCGATGGCGTGGTGGACCGCCAGCAGGTGGTGGCCGGTCTGCACGTACAGGAGGAGATCCTCAGGTACGTCAGCGACATCGCCGCCGCCACCCGGTACGCCCCCGGCGTGAAGGTCGGCTGCAGCGTCCGGGGCTGCCTCGCGCTCGTACGGCTCGCCAAGACGTGGGCCGCCGCGCAGGGCCGGCCGTACGTCCTGCCGGACGACATCCAGCACCTGGCCGTACCGGTCATCGCGCACCGGCTCGTGCTCGACATCGAGGCTGAGTTCGCCGGCACGACCAGAGCCAGCGTCGTCCAGCGGGTCATCGACGAGCTGCCGGTCCCGCAGACACGTGGGCGGTGAGCGATGCCGGTAACCCGTCTCGGCTGGACGGTCGTCGCACTCACCGCCGCGTCCGGCGGTCTGGGCTGGTGGTTCGGTTGGCGGGAGCTGGTCGTGGCGAGCGGGGTGGGGGCCCTGGTGCTCGGGCTCTCGGCCCTGTACCTGGTCGGCGCCCGGGCCGGCGAGATCCAGCTCCAGCCGGAGCCCTCTCGGCTGCGGGCCGGCGACCCGGCGGGCCACTGCCTGCTCACGGTGGTGGCGCCCCGAGGCCACCACGTGCCGCCGAACCGCATCGAGGTGCCGATCCGCGTCGGAGGTGCGGCGGCGCCACCGTACCCGGTAGATGTCGCCCGCGTGCCGGCCGGTGGCCGCAGTGCGCCTCTGGCGCTGCCGGTCCCGGCCGACCGTCGCGGTGTGGTCGTGGTCGGGCCGGCGTCGGTCGTGCGCGCGGACCCGTTCGGCCTGCTGCGGCGGGTGCTCGCCCGGAGCGCAGGCATCGAGGTGTACGTGCATCCGCAGACCGTGCGCGTGGAGCCCACCGGCGCGGGCCTGCTGCGCGACCTCGAAGGCAGGGCCAGCCGGACGCTGTCCGCCAGCGACGTGGCGTTCTACGCGCTGCGGGACTACGTGCCCGGTGATGACCTCCGGCACGTCCACCCGCTGACCTCCGCTCGCGTACGGCGCCTGGTGGTGCGCCAGTTCGTCGACACCCGGACGGCACACCTGACGATCATCGTGAGCGGGGCACCGGCCGAGTACGGCGACGTCGACGAGTTCGAGGTGGCGCTGTCGGCCGGGGGCTCGCTGGCGCTACGGGCGGTCGACGACGGTCAGCGTGTATCGGTCGTCGCGGCCGGGCCAACGGTCGCGACGCACTCGCGGCGGTCCCGGCCGCTCGTCCTCGACGGGTTCAGCCGGGCCGAGCTCGGCGCGCCGGACAGCAGCCTGGTCCGGCTGGCGTCGCACGCGCGGCAGGCCGTACCGGCGACCAGCCTGGTCCTGCTCGTCGCCGGCACCCCGTTGACCATCGCCCAGCTGGGCCGGGCCGCCGTCCGGTTCGGCCCGGACGTACGGGTGGTCGGGCTGCGGGTGGCTCCCGCGGACCCACCGGCTGCCCGCCGCGCGGGCCAGCTTGCCCTGGTGACCATATCCAGCCTCGCCGACCTGCGGTCGGCGCTGCGCGCGGCGGTCCAGGAATGAGGCGGCGCATCGTCGACACGGCGGCACTGGCCATCCTGGCCGCCCTCGCGCTGGCCGGGTTCCGTACTGTCTATATAGGACAGACTTATCTCCTGGCCGGGCTCGCCGGCCTGGCCCTCGGCGTCGTGGCCGCCCTTCTCGGCCGGCGGTACGCCCTGCCGGTCGCCGCCAGCACGGCCGGTGCGGTCATTGCCGGGCTTCTGCTCGCCGGACCGGTCGTGCTCCGCGAGACGGTCCGGTGGGGCGTCCTACCAACCGCCGCGACGGGCCGCGGCATCGTCGCCGGGGTCGGTTCGGGCTGGCGGGACCTGTTGACGACGCTGCCGCCGGTACCCGACCACGGCCCCCTCCTGCTCGTCCCGTACGTCTGCGGGCTGGCCGTCGGGCTCGCCGGCACGCTGCTCGCCGGGCTCCGGGCCCCGGCGGCGCCGCTCCTCGCGCCAGCGGCGCTGCTCGCCACCACAATCCTGTTCGGCACCGCGGAACCGGCCCAGGTCCTGCTCCAGGGTGCGGGGTTCGCCGCGGTGGCCGTGGCGTGGGTCGCCGCCCGGCAGGGTGGGGTGGTGGCGAGCCAACGTACCCGGATGGCTCGCTGGACCCGGCCCCTGGGTGCGCTGGCGGTCCTGGCCGTTGCGGCGACCGCCGCGTACGCCGCGCCGGTCGACCCCGTGCGGCCGCGCTTCGTGCTCCGTGAGCACGTGACACCGCCGTTCGACCCCAGCCAGTACCCGAGCCCGCTGGCCGCCTTCCGCCGGTACGAGATCGCGCTGAAGGACCGGACCCTTTTCACGGTCCATGGCCTGCCTCCTGGTACCCGGCTCCGGCTGGCGGTCATGGACCTGTACGACGGCGTCGTCTGGAGCGTCGCCGGCGGCGCGACCGCCACGACCGGGTCCGGCGTGTTCGAGCGGATCGGCGCCCGGGTGCCCGGTACCAGAGCCGGCCCGAGCGCCGATCTCGACATCACGGTCAGAGACCTCGACGGCGTCTGGCTACCGGGTGCGGATGCCCTCCACGAGGTCGCCTTCACGGGACAGCGCTCGACCGACCTTGCGGCCACACTGCGGTACAACCGGTCGACCGGGGTCGCGGTCGTACCTGCGGGGCTGCGCTCCGGCGACGCGTACCACCTCCGGGCCCGGCTGGTCCCGCCGACGTCCGCGCCGGCGGTGGCGGGCCGGCCGGCGGCCGCGATGATCCTGCCGGACCCGGTCAACGTGCCCGACGAGGTCGCGGTCGCGGCCGTGGAGTGGGCCGCGGGTGCGACCGGCCCGGTCGCGCAGATGCAGGCCCTGGTCAACAAGCTGCGCGCCGGTGCATTCAGCGACGGGACGAACACCGCCGGCGTGTCGGTACGGCCGGGCCACGGTGCCGGTCGGCTGCGCGAGTTCCTGACCGCAGACCAGCTCGTGGGCGACGCCGAGCAGTACGCGGCGACGCTGGGCCTGCTCGCGCGGGCACTCGGGCTTCCGGTGCGAGTCGTGCTCGGCGTCCAGCCGCCGGGCGGGTTCACGGGCGACGTGACCGGCGCGATGGTGACGGCGTGGGTCGAGCTCGCGGTCGACGGGGCCGGTTGGGTGCCGTTCGACCCGACGCCGCCCCGCACGAACAAGCCGGATCCGCCGCAGCCGCGCCAGGAGCCCGATGGGACGAGCGAGGTCATCCAACCGCCCGTTGTCGTGGCCGCGCCGCCGGAGCAGCTGCCGGCTCCGGACACGGGCAACAACCCGCCGCCCCCGCCGCCCGAGCCACCGCCCCCGATCTGGTTGGTTGTCCTGCTGGCCGTCCTCCGGTACGCCGGGCCGCCCGCGCTGGCGATCGGGGCGTACGCGGGGCTGGTAGCCGGCCTCAAATGGCTGCGTCGCCGGCGACGGCAGCGACGCGGGTCGCCAAGCGACCGGATGGCGGGCGGCTGGGCGGACGCCATGGACCGGCTGCGCGACCTCGGCATCGCCGCGCCGGTGCGGGGCGGCACCCGTCTGGCGCGGGCGGCCGGCCTGGCGGCGGTCGACCGGGCGGTCCCCTACGCCGGCGTGACCGCGGTGACACTCGCCGAAGCGGCCGACGAGGCGGTGTTCGGCCCCGGCGGCCCCGAGCGGCCCGACATCGTCCGGTACTGGGCGCAGGTCGACCGGTACGTCCACGCCGTCGCCGCCAGCCGCCCGCGCCTGCGCCGCCTTACCGCGGCGATGAACCCCAGCTCGCTCCGGCCGGCCAGGTCCGCGGTCACCCACATCCAGCAGCGGCAAGGAGTACGCCGGTGACGCTGTTCAAGCTGACCTACCACCGACCCGGTGGCGACGAGGTGGACCTGCTGGTCCGCGCCGACCCGGGATCGACGGTAGGTGCCCTGGCCGACGCGGTCGCTCTGCGCGATCCGCAGGCGTCCGGCAGCGGCATGCCGATGACGCTGGCTCAGCAGGTCGCCGGCCGCGCCGCCGTGCTGCCGGCGGAGGCGCCGCTGGACGCGTGCGGGCTGCGGTCCGGATCGGTGGTGACCCTGCTGCCGGCCGGCGCGTACCCCCCGGATCCGGCGCTGGACCGGGACGTTGCCGTGCTGCGCGTCGTCGAGGGCCGCGATGCCGGGCTCAGCGTGCCCCTGCGCCCGGGCGGAACGACCATCGGCCGGGACCCGGCGTGTGACATCCAGCTCACCGACCCCCAGGTGTCCAAGCGGCACGCGCGCATCGACGTCGGATCGACCGTCGAGATCGTCGACCTCAACTCGACCAACGGGGTACTCGTCGGGGGTGGCCCGGTGAGCCGCGCCCGGCTGGGCCCGGACGACACCGCGGTCCTCGGGGACACCCGGGTCGCGGTGACGACACAGGGTACGCTCACCGGCTCCCGGCTCGGCGCGGTGGTCGAGTTCAACCGCTCGCCCCGGCTCGACCCGCGGCACGCCGGCGTGGAGCACGAGGCGCCCGTGCCGCCGCGCCGGCCGGCGGTCCGGCGGTTCCCCGTCGTCGCGATGCTCATACCCCTGCTGGCCGGGATCGGCCTGTACTGGTTGACGGGCTCGCTGTTCGCTCTGGTCTTCGTGGCACTCAGCCCGCTCATGGTAGGAGGGTCGTACGCCGAGGAGGCGTACTCGAACCGGCGCGCGTACCGGACCGACGTCGCCGCGTTCCGGCAGGCGTTGGCGAGCTTCAACGCCTTGCTCCACGCGGCCGCCGACGTCGAGGCGACCCGGCGGCGGGCGGAGCATCCCTCCACCGTGGAGCTGGTGGAGGCCGCGCAACGGCGTACCCCGCTGTTGTGGACGCGACGGCCGGAGCACGAGAGCTTCCTGGAGCTGCGGCTCGGTCTTGGCCGGCTGCCGTCGCGTGACACGGTCGTCCTGCCCCCGCGCGGTGAGACACCGGCCGACCTGTGGCGTGAGCTGCGCGACGTGGTGGCCCCATATGCGATGGTCCCGGATGTCCCGGCGGTCGCGCGCCTGCGCGAATGCGGTGCGCTCGGCATCGCCGAGGCGAGCCGTAGCCGCGGCGTCGCGTACGGCATCGTGGCCCAGCTCGTCGTCCTGCACTCGCCGGCAGAGCTCGTCCTCGCCGCCGTCACGTCGGCGACCTCGGCGCCGTTCTGGGACTGGCTCAAGTGGCTGCCGCACACATCGTCGTCGACGAGCATGCCGCGTTCGCCGTTCGGCTGCGCGCAGCTGACCGCTGGCGGCGCCGCGTCCGTCGCGCTGATCGGGGAGCTGGACGAGCTGGTCGCGCAGCGGTCCACCGCGGCGGGCGTTGACGAGGCGCCGCTGCCGGCCATCGTGGTCCTCGTCGAGGACGACACCGACGCCGACCGCCGCCGCCTGGTCGACCTGGCTGAGCGGGGACCCGCGTGCGGGATCCACATGATCTGGGTTGCGCCGAGCGTCGAGAGGCTGCCGGCGGTCTGCCGTACCTATCTCGACGTGGATGCCGAGCGTGCGGTGGCCGGCTTCGTGCGGGAGGGCGCCGCCGTCGGACCGGTCACCGTCGAGCGCCTGGGCCGCGAGGCGGTCCCAGCGTTGGGGCGTTCGCTCGCGCCGGTCGCGGATGCCGGCGCGCGTATCGACTCCACGGCCGACCTGCCGCGCTCGGTGTCGTTCCTGGCGCTCGCGAACGCGCCGGTCGGCGGTTCCCCCGAGGCGGTGCTCGAGCGGTGGGCCGAGTCGGGTTCGCTGCCCGGCTGCCGCTGGGACGGCACCCGAGCGCCGGGCCTGCAGGCACTGGTCGGAGCGACCGGCAGTGGTGACCCGTTCGCGCTCGACCTTCGGACCCACGGCCCGCACGCTCTGGTCGGCGGGACCACCGGCGCCGGCAAGAGCGAGCTGCTGCAGTCCTGGATCCTGGGCATGGCGACGGCCTACAGCCCGCGGCGGGTGACGTTCCTGCTCGTGGACTACAAGGGTGGCGCCGCGTTCGGTGCGTGCGAGAAGCTCCCGCACACGGTCGGGCTGGTGACCGACCTGACCCCGCACGACGTCGACCGGGCTCTGGCGTCACTCCACGCCGAGCTGAGGAGACGCGAGAAGTTCCTCAAGGACCTGGGCGCGAACGACCTGGGCGGCGTGGTCGAGGTACCAGGCGAGCCGCCACGGCTCGTGGTCGACGTGCCGGGCGCACCGCCGCGGCTCGTCATTGTCGTCGATGAGTTCGCCGCGCTCCGGATGGATGTTCCAGAGTTCGTCGACGGGGTGATCGACGTGGCGCAGCGCGGGCGCTCGCTCGGGCTGCACCTGATCCTGGCGACCCAGCGCCCGGCCGGCGTGATCACCGACAGCCTGCGTGCCAACACCAACCTACGCATCGCCCTGCGCATGGCGGACGAGGGCGACAGCGTCGACGTCCTGGGCGTACCGCTGGCGGCTGGCTTCGAGCCGGACATCCCGGGCCGGGCTGCCGTCAAGACCGGGCCGGGGCGGCTGGTCACGTTCCAGACCGCGTTCGCGGGCGGCCGCACGACCGGCGAGCCGGCGCCACCACAGCTGGCGATCGCTACCCTGGGGTTCGGGCCGGGCGAGGCGTGGGCGGAGCCGGAACGTTCCGGACCGTCCATCCACAATGGACCTAGTTCGACCGATATTGTTCGCATCGTGGAGACGGTCGGCTCCGCGATGCGCCGGACGGGCATGGACGAGCCGGAGCGACCGTGGCTGGCGCCGCTCCCTGCGTACCTTGAGCTGAGGACCCTGCTGGGCAAGCCGGCGGCCGGCGACGCGCCGATCGTGTTCGGGCTTCGCGACCTGCCCCACGCGCAGGACCAGCCGCTGGCCGTCTTCGAGGCCGACCGGGATGGGAACCTCGTCGTCTTCGGCACCGGTGGCACTGGGAAGAGCACGCTCCTGCGTACCGTCGCGCTCTCCGCCCTGCAGACCGACCCGGGCGGGGTCCGCGTCTACGGGATCGAGTACGGCGGCCGGGGTCTGGCGATGCTGACCGCACTGCCGCAGGCGGTGGTCGTCCGGGGGGAGCGGGACGACGAGGTGACGAGCCTGCTCACGATGACGCTCGCCGAGATCGAGCGGCGCGTGGCCGACCACGCCCGGGTAATGGTCAGCAGCCTCTCGGAGTACCGTCGCGCCACCGGCGCCACCGGCGAGTGCCGCATCATCCTGCTGGTAGACGGGATCGGAGCGTTCCAGCAGGCGAACCCGGCCGGCGTGGGCATCGGCAACGCCGAACGGCTGCTGCAGATCGCCACCGAGGGCCGGTCGGTGGGGGTGCACCTCGTACTGTCCGCGGACCGGCCGGGCGCGGTGCCCACGGCGCTGCTGTCGGCACTGCCGCGGCGGGTCATCCTGCGTCAGGCCGGCGACCAGGACTACGCCGTGCTGGGCATCCGGCCGCAGTCGCTTCCGCCCGACGCGCCGCCCGGTCGTGGCCTGTTCGGAGGTGAGGAGGTCCAGGTGGCGGTCCTCGGCGGCGCCGAGGTCGCCGAGCAGGACGCGGCGGTCTCCGCGCTCGGCAGGCGCTGGCGGGACGTGGCCCCGGCGCCGGCGGTCCGGGTCCTGGAGCCGCGTATACCACTGCCCACTCTGGACCGTAGTGCGAGCGGGACGCCGGTGTTCGCGGTGGCCAAGGACACGCTCGAGCCGGTCGGGCTGCCGCCGTGGGGTCCGTTCATCCTGACCGGGCCGGATGGCAGTGGCCGGACGACGGCCCTACTCACCCTCGTGGAGGCGGCGCGCATGTGGCAGCCCGGCCTGCCGCTGTACGGGTTCGTCTCCCACCCGGGCACGCCCCTGTCCGGCCTGGACGGCTGGACCGACTTCGCTATCGGCACGGACCAGGTGAAGGAGCTCGCCGGCAAGCTCGCCGGGGACCGGTCACCGCTGCTCGTGGGCCCGGCGCTGCTCGTCGTCGAGAGCCTGCCGGACCTCACCTTCAGCGACGCGGAGGACGCGCTGGCGGTGCTGCTCAAGGGGTGCACCCGTGGCGGGCCACTCGCGGTCCTGGAGGGCGAGGTCGGGGCGATGTCGGTCGGCTCCAGGCTCAACCAGCTCGCCCGCGTGCGCCGCACCGGGCTCGTCCTCCAACCACAGCAGATCAACGGACAGCAGCTCTTCCAGGTCGACTTCCCGCGGCTACGCCAGTCGGACCTGATACCCGGCCGCGGCCTGTACGTCCGGCAGGGCCGACCGAGGGTCGTCCAGGTCGCGGTGCCCAGCAAGGAGTGACATCGCCCATCCGTCCCAGCCCGCAGTTCACCGTCTACAAAGGAGAGAAGCGTGACCCAGTTCCTCGGCATGAACCCCCAGGAAGTCAAGACGCTGTCGACCCAGTTCAGCAGTTCCGCCGACCAGATCCGGCAGCTCGTCAGCTCACTCACCAGCCAGCTGCAGTGCGTCTCCTGGATCGGCGCCGACCGTGAGCGGTTCCTCAACGACTGGACCAGCCAGCACGTACCCCAGCTGAACACCGTGGCGATGGCGCTCGATACGGCGTCCCAGCGCGCGATGCAGAACGCCATCGACCAGGAGAACGTGTCGATGTGACGACCAGGCTTGGCGGGGTGGCCGGACCACCCCGCCCGGTCGGCTATGGCGAGGAGGGGCGATGACACCGGTGGCTGCGGGCACCGTCGGGATGAACCCGACGGAGGTCACGGCGCTGGCCACGCGGCTGGAGGAGGCGGCCGGCGAGCTGGAGGCGATAGGTACGGTGCTCGGAGCGCAGCTGCGGCGGACGTCGTGGGTCGGGTCCGATGCCGAGCATGCCCGCGCCGAGTGGAACGGCCGGCATACGAAGATCCTTCATCAGAACGCGATGGCTCTCCGGGAGGCGGCTACGCGGCTCCGGGCGGAGGCCACGGGACAGGTTCTCATTAGCGACGCCGTTGGCGGCGCCATCGACGCCGGGTCGGGTGCGCATGCCGGCTCGGGGGACGCAGCGACCCAGGTACTCAGCGGGATCGGGTTCGGAGTCGATATTCTCGAGTTCGGGTCTGGGCACCTACTGAGAAAGCTGGTCGCAGAAGGCCGCGCCTCGGTCGGCTTCCTCGACGACTTATGGCGGGCGGGCAACAGGCTCGATTGGGCCGGTAAGCTCCTCGGGCGGGTCGAGATCGTGTTCGACCTAGGCCAGGTACCCGGCATGGTCAAAGAGGGCGACTGGACGGGCATCGGCTTCACGGCGGCCGGCATCGCCCTGACGGCCGGCGGCATCGTTACCACTGGGGGCGTATCGCTGGTTCTGGCGGGGGCTGCCTTTGCACTCTCGCAACCCTGTGTCCAGTCGTTCGTCACTGACGCGGTCGCCGGGGCGGCCACCTTCATCTCAGACGCGGTCGACAACACCTTCACCGGCCCGCTCGCACCGGCCCACGTCGTGGACACCGTGGTCGACGTCTCCGAGGCGGCGGCCGACTTTGCCGGTGACGCGATCGAGCAGGGCACCCGGCTCTTCCACTCGCTCTTCGACTGAACGGAGTTGGCGATGTCCGACCTCATCGGCCTTACCGCCGCCGAGCTGGCTTTCGTCGTGTGGACCCGCGGCTCGTCCATACCGCCATCGGTTGCCAAGGCATTGGGCATCGGCGACGCCGACCAGACGGAGGCGTTCCGGATGGCTGGTCTCGGCTCGCTGCTGACCCGAAAGCTGGCGACACCGTTGCCAGAGAGCCGGGTCGACCTGGCTCCGGCGCTCGTAGCGGTTGCGGAGGGTCTCGTCCGCCCGGCCGCGACCGTGCAGATCGGGCTGATCGCCCAGACCGCGGCCGACGGGGCGCTGCTCGTCGAGTCGCCTCTCGCCCGGTTCCTCGTGGCGCCGCGCAGGTACCGCTGTTTCGACGTCACCGGGCTCGACCGGTCGGTGGAGGCCCCGGAGCCACTCCTGTGGATCGGCGCGGAGTTCCTGCGACACTACCGGCCGGCCGTCGTCACGTTCACCGTCACCACGTACCCAGACGAAAGCACAAGGGCTGCCAGCATGGCGGTCGGTGCGGACGGCACCTGGTCCTACCTCAGTGGTGCCGACCCGGCCGCCG
>Ga0075430_100000523_pt1 | contig 28919 bp, 18 predicted proteins | sample RhiMetdeltSRZDD4_FD_75294 | JGI IMG/M metagenome (GOLD analysis project Ga0075430, IMG submission 75294) | Populus rhizosphere microbial communities from Tennessee, USA - Rhizosphere MetaG P. deltoides SRZDD4 | ecosystem: Host-associated > Plants > Roots > Rhizosphere > Soil | place: USA... | reverse complement strand
CTGGCGTGAGGCCTGGTCCAGGGTGATATCTGGTGGAATGGCTCCGCGCATCACGGGAATGTCCAGCGCCCGGAAAAAATCCATGGTGACCCCACCCCGTCATTCGATCGGTGGCCGCGGTTGACTGAGCGTGTAGACTCCTCCCGGCGCGTGCCGTGAGGCTCATTCTCCGAATCCTCTCGCCGACCCAGCCGCCCGAAGCGGCGAGCAGCCACGTGTTCGCCGAAGGCGGCGGCAGCATCGGGCGCGCTGCGGATAACACATGGGAGCTGCCGGATTTCAAGATCTCGCGGTGGCACGCCGTCATCAGTTTCCAGGATGGCACGTTCTTCATCGAGGACCTGAGCCGGAACGGCGTGTGTCTCAATGACTGGAACAATCGAATTGGCGGCGGCAGCCCGCACCCGCTGAAGGCCGGCGATACGCTGTTCATCGATCCCTACCAGATCGAGGTCTCGCTCGACTCCGGCGTGGAGCCGGCACAGTAGGACAGCCCCATCCTTCCGGCTTTAGCCGGAAGGATGCGGGCGGCGCCGGCAGTCGGACAGCGATCGCAGACTGTCAACGCGAACTGCGGATGACCACGGTCTCCCCGAAGTCGAGCGTGGTGAAATCACCGTCAGGAATGTCTCTTTCATCCAGAGCGCGATCGAGGGCGAGCAGAGGCTCGTCAATCGCTTCGTCGGTGAGCTGGAACGTACCGAAGTGCATGCCGAGGCTGACGCGCGCGCCGATGTCGACGTGCGCCTGGACGGCCTCGGCTGGATTCATGTGCACCGGGCGCATGAACCAGCGCGGTTCGTAGGCGCCGATTGGCAGCAGCGCGAGGTCGATCGAGGGACAACGGCGTCCGATCTCCTTGAAGTGCGGACCGTAGCCGGAGTCGCCGGCGAAGTAGACCGTCCCGGTCTCGGTCTCCAGCACGAACCCGCACCACAATGTCCGGTTGCGATCGAACGGCGTGCGCGCCGAGAAGTGCTGCGCCGGCACGCAGGTGACGGTACGTCCGTCGCCGAGGTCCGCCGCCTCCCACCAATCCAGCTCGATCACGTTCTGCAGCGTCAGCCGCCGCAGAAACGACCCGAGGCCGAGCGGCGTGATGAAGTGCGGTTCGGCCCCCTGCGCGCAACGGCGCAATGACGAAGGCTGCAGATGGTCGTAGTGGTTGTGGCTGACCAGCACGATGTCGGGGATCGGCAGCGAGTCGAGCGACAGCGCCGGCGGGCGCACGCGGCGCGGGCCGAGGCGCCCGAACGGCCCGGCATGGGTTGCGAACATCGGGTCGGTGAGGATCACCGTGTTCGCGGTGCGAAGAAGAAAAGTCGAGTGGCCGACGAACGTGGCCGCGATCGCTCCCGGGCTGACCTGCGCCGGTGGTGGCGGATACGACGTCAGCGGCACGGCCTCCGGCCACACCGATCGCTCGCGCGTGCGCTGCCAGGTAATGACGTCGCCGATGGGGCGGGCCTGGTCGCCGGCCGGGTTGAAGAAGCGCTCGCCGTCGCAATGGTCCGAAACAGGCAGTGCGCGCCTTCTCGGCTCGAGGGCGGAGGTTACGAAGGAGAGAAGGGACAATGGCTATTTACGGTACCACTCGGACCGCGGGCGTGCATTGACTCGCTGCCACCTGCCGCGTACGATTCCGCTCGGTCCCAGCAAAGATGCGAACGAGAGCCCTGCTCCGCGCGACGGGAGTCTTTGCGCTCCTCTGGCCGGCGACGGCCGGTTCGCAGCCCATCATCGAGTGCAGTCGCAATCCCGATCAAACGCAGTGGTTCGTTCGGGCCGGCGCCGGTGAAGGCATCGGGGCGCAGCCTCGCCCGTTCGGTTCCCTCGCGGACGTCGAACGATGTGCCCCGGCGGGCGCGACCATAACTGTCCTCCCTTCTTCGATGCCGCTCGATGGCGGCATCAGGCTGAAAGACCGGCAGCGGCTGCTCGGAGCAGAGCCGACGCGCGGGACGGCGATTCCGTCGCCGCGCGTGACCAACACGACCGGCACCGGGGATGCCATTACGCTGGCGCACGGAAACGAGATCGCGCACCTCCACATCGACAGTCCCGGCGGCGCCGCGATTCTTGGAGACAACGTCAACGGAGCGATCCTGCGCGACCTCCTGATCACCAGACGTTCGCCGACGCCGCCTTCCCGGTTGGATGAGGCCCTGTGCCGCGTCGTCAAAACCGGTGACGGCGTCGACAACGCACGGTCGATCCTGCGTGGCTGCACGGCTCGCCAGGCGACGGGTGTGAAGCATGCGGTCATGTTCCTCGCCGACGATCGCGCGGGGACCACGTCCATCAAGTACTCGATCCAGCGGGTGATGATCCAGGACAACCCGTCGCACGAGAACCCGCAGGGGCTGTGGCCCGCGGGCGTGTCGGTCAGCGCGGCGGGCCACGTCGCGGTCACGCTCGACCTGCTGGACAGCTCGATCGAGTTCACAGCGCGCGGCCTGGGCCTCCGCGGAATGGATCGCGCAGTCGTGACGGCAAACGTGACGAACACCGCCTTCGACAGCCTGCGCAGCGACGGAATCGGGATGAGTACGGGGTTCGCCTGCTCGGGGTTGGACAAGGCGATCAAGGCCCCGGTGGATTGCAGCGGGCTGGCACCAGCCCCGCTGAGCGACGCGCGCGTAGTGCTCAACGCCGACCGCTTCCGCTTCACCGACAAGCGGCGGTACGGGCAGTTGAACGATCAGGCCGCGATAGAGCCGGTGGCCTACGACCAGGGCCGCTCGACGATCGAAGTCCACGTCGAACGTAGCGACCTGACCGGCGCCGCGGCGCCTGCCATGTTCACCTACTACGTCGTCGGCAGACCGGCGCGCGACGTCATCGATCTGGGGTGTGTCAATCCCGCACCTGAAGCAACCGTCCCTGATCTGGACGCCTGCCGCAGACTCGGATACACGAGCGGCGGTGGCAACCGCATCTTCGGCAACGCGCGCAACCGTCCATACGTCGAGATCGCCCTGCAGGGGCCTGGTACGATGATGGCGCAGGGAAACTACTGGGGCGACCTCAAGCCCGCGGACGGCAAAGGGGATGTCCTCGGCGACTGCAGCCTCTTCGTCTGGTCCGGCGATCAGAAAGAAGACCCGCCGCCGTTCAAGGCGGTGCCGGAGGCCAGATGCGAGCTCTACAACATTCCCACCCAGGGGAATCCGTCGGGCATCGACGGCCGGTTCCACCTCGTGTCTGATCCCCGCCCGCCGAAATGATCGGCCGCACCTTCGCGCACTATCGCATTCTCGAGCGCCTCGGCGCCGGCGGGATGGGCGAGGTGTACCGGGCACACGACACGCACCTCGATCGCGATGTGGCCATCAAGGTGCTGAACCCCGGCACGCTGGACGATGGCGCCCGGCGGCGCTTCCGGCGGGAAGCGGAGGCGTTGTCCCGGCTCAATCACGCCCACATCGCTACGGTGTTCGACTTCGACAGCGCCGATGGCGCCGACTTCCTGGTGATGGAGTACGTGCCCGGCTCGACGCTCTCCGGACGAATTGCGGCGGGACCTCTGTCCGAGCGGGAGATCGCGGCCCTCGCCGGCGATGTCGCGTCCGCCCTCGAAGAAGCCCACGAACGCGGCATCGTCCATCGTGACCTGAAACCGGCCAACATCGTCGTGACCCCGAAAGGCCGGGCGAAGGTGCTGGATTTCGGCATCGCGCGGTTGTCGGGAACGATGGCCGACGTCGAGCAAACTACCACGCAGACCACGAGCGAGTTCGTGGGGACGCTGCCGTACATGGCCCCGGAGCAGGTGCGCGGTGAATCCATTGACGCAAGGACCGACATCTACGCGCTCGGCGTGGTGCTCTTCGAGATGGCGACCGGGAAGCGGCCGTTCGACGACACGCACTCGGGCCGGCTTACCGACGCGATCCTGCACGCGCCGGTCACACCACCGGCGCAGTTGCAGCCACGGTTGAACCCGGAGCTCGAACGCATCACGCTCAAGTGCCTCGAGCGGGATCCGGAGAACAGGTACCAACTGGCGAAGGAGGTCGCGATCGATCTCCGCCGCCTGGGCGTGTCCACGACCGCGCGCCAGCAGCCGCCGCCCCTCGCACGAGGTCGAAGGCCGTTGTGGCAGCTGGCGGTCGGAGTGGGGATTGCGATCGCGGCGACTGCTGCAGTGGTGTGGCTCGCGGGGGGGATGAGGGGAAGATCGGATCAGGCAGCCCCGGCGGCGGCCGACAGCATCGCGTCAATCGTTGCCCTGCCAAGCAAAGTCATCGCGCAGGGATCCGACCAGTTTCTGACCGATGCCATCCCGAACACGATTTCGGCGCACCTGACCCAGGTCAATGGGCTCGAAACCAAGGTCCCGCCGAGCAGCATTGAAGTCGAGCGCGTACGCGGGGATCTCGGGAAGCTGGCAGATGCCTACGGCGTCAGTGCCTTCGTGCTGTCGTCGCTCACCGTCCAGGCCGACCGATTGGTCCTGAACGTTCAATTGGTGGACGCGCGATCGCGCCGGCTGTTGTGGAGCCGCGATTTCGAAGGACGCCGGGATGACTACCTGGCGCTGGCCCGTGGAGCGGCGGAAGAGCTCCGCGGAGCCGTGAGGCCCCGGGCGGCGCCGGTCGTCGGGCAGGCGAGGACCTCCAATTCGGAAGCAGAACTCGCGTATCAACAGGGCCTGCATCACTTCAACCGCTACAACAACCAGCACGAGAAGGCGGACTTCGATCAAAGCCTGGCCGCCCTCGAGCGGGCATTGACCCTGGATCCGAAGCTGGCGGACGCCGCCGCCTGCATTGCCTGGCTCTACGAGTTCGCGATCGAGGCCGGTTCGCCGTCCCACGAGTTGCTGCCGGAAGTCAGGCGATGGGGGTTGCGGGCGATCGACATCGACGATCGCAACAGCCGCGCCTGGGCGGTCATGGCGGTGACGGAACTGATTGGCACGCCGAGTCGGCCCCGTGACGCGCTCGTGTTCGCGCTGCGCGGAGCCGCGCGCGGGCCCCGCGATGCGTTTGCCGTCAACGGCCTGGCGATCGCGTTCTGGAGTCTGTCGGCCTCGCTCACGCTCGCGAGCGCGGAGGAGGCGTCCCGGCTGGACCCGCTCTATCTTTACCCGCTGCTCAATGCGTCCGAATCGCTCATCCACCTCAATCGTCCAGAGGAATCGCTGGCGAACGTGGAAAGGGTCCTGCGGCTCGAGCCGCAGATGCCGGGCGCGTTGATGAGGAAAGCGCTCGCGCTCTTCGAGCTGGGGCGGGCTTCCGAACTGGCCGAGGTGATCCCAATCATCGAGCGACAGGCCTCGGAGGGTCGAGCGGATCCAGAGTACGTCTCTCTGGTTCGCGACAGCGCGGCCCTGTTGACGGGCCAGCCGGCAGCGAAGCGTGCCGCCCTCGATCGGCTCGAGCGGCAGGCCCTGAATCCAGGTCCCTGGGCGGAGTATCCGCCGGTCCACGCGTGGCTGGTCCGCTACGGCCGCCCGGACGCAGCCCTCACGGTCATCGAAGAACGAACCCGGCGCGGACGCGTGCCGTACGACTTTCTGCGCCTGTCGCCGGACTTCAAGGCGTTCGCGACAAACGATCGCTATCTCGAGGCGCTCGCGACGGCGCGCAGGCAGTTCGACGACACGGTCGCACTCCTCAGGGAGGCCGAAGGCCGATCCGAGCTGCCCCCGTTCATCCGCCAGCCGCTGAACGATCTGCTGCGCACGCTCGACGTCAGCAGCGCGCAGCGACAGAGCCGCTGATCCGGGGTCCGGGGTCCGGGATCCGGGTGTCCGGACTACCGGACCCCGGACCCCGCACCACCGGACCCCGGCGATGTGTTTCAGCTCGAAGACATCCACCTCTTCAGTCTGGACCACGGTGATGAATCGCACGATGTCAACTCCGCGTTGCCACTGTGAGCGCCGGCCCGCTCAGGAACTCCACGACCGCCGGGGTGAGCACGTCAGGCTTCACGTTGTGCGTCTGCCCGCCGAGCTCGGCATGTTGTGCGCCCGGCACGACGCCGGCGATCGCTCGCGCGGCGGCCTTCAATCTCGAATCCGTCTTCGCGCCGTTCATGACGAGGACCGGTACGCCAATCGACGCGAACCGGGCGCGCGGGATCCTGAACTCGGTCATCACCGCGGCATCGTAGGGAAGCGTATGAGCGACCGCCTGGAGCTTTCGCCAGATCCACGGCATGAGCCGCATCATCACGACGATCGCGGCGGGCGCACCCACCATGTCTTTCATGAAGTACTTCACCGCTCCTCCGCGGTCGCCCGCCGCCACGAGCCGCTCGAGCTCGTCCTGGTGCGCCCCGCCTCCACGCTGCCCGTTGTCGTCGACGTACGGTGGCTCGTAGGCAACCACCTTGACGACTCCGAGTCTCGAGGCTGCAGCCTCGAGCGCGAGAGCGCCGCCGGACGACAGACCGAGCAGGTACGCCGAGCCGCCGGCCGCGTCGATCAGCGCCGCAATGTCCTCGACTTCCCGCGCCGGCGAGTACGGTTGCGTATCGCCGCTCTCGCCACGGCCGCGACGGTCGTACGCGTAGACCGTGAAGTGTCGTGCGAGCAGCGGCGCGAGCTTCGGCGAAGGGCCGAATCCCCGGCTGCAGAGCGCGCCGTCGACCAGAATCAGGGCCGGCCCGCTGCCCGATCGCTCGTAAACAATCCGTGTCCCGTCCGACGAACTCGTCTGCATATGAAGCGCCTCCACATCCAAGTCGAACGGCGCCGACCGGGATCGACAAATTCCCGGGCGGCGTGGAGAACGCCAGGAGCTCGACCGTACTCCAGAGGAGCGGTCAGGTGCGGTGTGCGCCCTGAGCCGCCGTGTAGAGCGTGTAGACGGATTGGCTGCTCGTCATGAACAAGCGGTTCCGATTCCTGCCGACGAAGCACAGGTTTGCCGTGCCTTCCGGCATCAGCACTTGACCGATCTTCGTGCCATCCGGCGCATAGACGTGGACGCCGTCCACCCCGTCACCACCGAATCCGGTGCCGCACCAGATGTTGCCGTCCACGTCGGCGCGGATGCCGTCATGGAACCCGGTGTCCAGGGTGGCGAACTCGCGCCGGTTCGTGAGCCGGCTGCCAGTGTCCTGGACGGTCCACGCGATGATCTTTGCCTTTTCGCCCGGGAAATGAGTAGGAGCCGTATCGGCGACGTAGAGCGTGCGGTAGTCAGGCGAGAAGCACAGCCCGTTGGGCTTCTTGATCTCGTCGGTCAGCTTCGTGAGCCGGCCGCCCTGCGCGTCGATGTGATAGACGCTGGTCGGCAGCTCGAGCTGCCGAACGGTACCTTCGTAGTACCAGTGGCTCCCGTATCCCGGATCGGTAAAGAGGATGCCGCCGCTCGTCGGGTGCACGATGACGTCGTTCGGTGCATTGAGACGCTTTCCCTCGAACGTCGACGCGAGAACCGTGGGCTCCCCCTGGTAGTCGTAGCGGACGACACGGGCGGTCTGATGCTCGCAGGAAATCTGGCGTCCCTGCCAGTCGAAGGTGTTGCCGTTCGAGAAGTTCGACGGCGTGCGGAACGGCGTGACCTGCCCGGTGGCCTCGTCCCAGCGCAGCTGGACGTTGTTCGGGATGTCGCTGAAGACGACGTATCGTCCCACCCCGTTCCACGCCGGCCCTTCCGCCCAGAGCGCGCCGGTCCACTCACGCACGAGCGGGGTGTTACCGATCATGTACTTCCTGAAGCGCTCGTCGTGGACCTTCCAGACCGCGGAGGGATACCGGATTGGCTCGGGACCGATCGGAAACCGCTGCGACTGTGCCGAGACGCGCGGCGCCAGCATCGGCACAGCTGCCGCCATTCCGGCCGCGAGGAATCCGCGCCGGTTCACTCCTGAAAGACGATGAGTGTTCGACACGGTGCGGGAATCTATCACGACATCGCGTGCACCGTGATCAGCGGTTGTCGTCCTGAGGGGCGCAAGTCCGCGTATACTGGCGCGAGCGCGAGGGGCGCATCCAGTCCGCGGAAAGGGCAGTGCCCACCCACAAGCAGATCGGGAACAGACGAACTTCTTTCACTCGCGGTCGCAGCGGCCCTGCGGACGCGCACAGCCTGCCAGGGCGGACTCCGGGCTGCAACGAAAGGAGCTTCGCATGTACCCGAATCCCCAGGATGCTCTGCCGCTTCCGTCCCGCCCGAACCTCGAGCAGTATCGAAAGCTTGCAAAAGACCTCGTGAAGGCGTGCACGTCGGGTGATGCCACCGCGATCCGGACGTGGACGATCAGGTGGCTCAACGCGCTGGCCGCGTCTCAGGAAGATTCGGATCGTCTCCGGAAGCCACAGGAGATCGAGCAACACGCTGATCAGGTCGAGCAGTTCGCAGGGAAGCAACTCTCGGGGAGAGACGGCCGTTCCCGCTGCGCGCTGACCGACGCTCAGTTCGTGATCGCGCGGGCACATGGTTTCGCGAGCTGGCCGGTGTTTGCCGCGCACCTCGAATCGCTGACGCAATCGTCGTCTGCGGTCTCCACCTTCGAAGCCGCCGTTCGCGCCATCATCAACGGCGACAGCCAGACGCTCAGGCGGCTGCTTCGTGACGATCCAGGGCTGGTAAGTGCCCGCTCGACGCGCGAGCACCGCGCCACGCTGCTCCATTACGTGTCCGCGAACGGGGTCGAGGGCTATCGACAGGTGTCTCCAAAGAACATCGCCGAGATCACGCAGATCCTGCTCGACGCCGGCGCGGAAGTCGACGCCGGCGCAGAGATGTATGGCAGCAGCCGGTGCACGGCGCTTGGTCTCGTGGCAACCAGCGCCCCTCCAGACGAGGCCGGTGTTCAGCTCGGGGTCATCGACGTTCTGCTCGACCATGGTGCGCGTGTGGATCTGAAGGGTGGCGCCGGCAATAGCGACACCGTGATCCGAGCCTGCCTCGCCAACGGCCAGCCGGGCGCTGCGGCGCATCTGGCGAGCCGCGGCGCGCCTCTCGATCTCGTGGGGGCAGCGGGCCTTGGCCGCGTCGACGAGTTGAAGGATCTGTTCGACGGGAAGGCACGCTCGGCCGCACCATCGAAGGTGGCCGAAGCGTTCGCGATGGCGTCGGCGTATGGTCAGAAGGCGGCCGTACAGTTTCTACTGGAGCAGGGCCTCGAGGTCGATATGGAGCTCCGGGGACACGGCGAGGGCCACACGGCGCTCCATGTGGCCTCGTACCACGCACACGTCGACGTCGTGTCACTGTTGCTGCAGCACGGCGCCCGTGTCGATGCAGTCGACAAGACGTGGAAGACACCGCCGCTGATCTGGGCCTTGACTGGCTGGGACCGGGCGCCAGCGCCGAAGCTGGAGCGCTACTACAGAGTGGTGGCGGCGCTCGTCCGCGCCGGAGCTCACGTTGCGGCAGACCTGCTCGAATCGGACAAGGTCCGCGCCGATTCGAAGATGTTCGCCGCGCTCGGCGGGCATGCCTGATCGCCTCGCTGGGGCGATTCAAAAGGCTTTTATTCTCCTGATCGCCTGGCCCTCCTGTAAGCGAGTTGCGTCTATCGCGGTAGGGCGTACACGAGCAGTTCGGCCCCCGACGCGCTGCTGACGGCGATTGCGATGTATTGCGTGCCGTTGACCATGTAGCTCATGGGAGATCCGGTCTGGTGGGCGGGCATGGGAACGGCACCCACGTCGGCGCCGGTGGCCTTGTCGTACGCGCGCAGCAGCGCCACGCGCTCGCCTGCTTCGTTGGTGTGGACGCCACCCTCGCCCGCGATCAGCAGCGTCTTCGTGGCGAGCACGCCGATGAAGGTTCGCCCGGGTTGCCCGAGCCGGGGCAGGTCCAGTCCCTTCAGCGCCGGGTGATTCCTGATCTCGTCCGGTGTGGATGTATGCGGCTTCTGCCAGATCAAATCGCCGGTGTTCATGTCGAAGGCGGTGATTCGATCGTACGGAGGCTTGATCAGGGGCAGGCCCTGCACGGTCGTGACGGCGCGGCCCCGTCCTCCGCGGGCCGGGCCGGGGGCACCGCCGCGTCCGACGCCGGGCGCCAGGCCGTAGACGTGGCCCATGTCGGACGAATCGGGGCTGGCGGGCACGATGCCCGCGGCGAAGACTGCCGTGTGAGAGTGCACGTAGAGCCGGTTGGTCTCGGGATCGAGTGCACCACCCGGCCAGTTGGCGCCGCCATGGTCTGACGGCACCATCAGCGTCGCGATCGGGCCGCCGGCGTCACTCAACACGGGCGGCGTGTACATCGGGCCGATCCGAAACGGCTTGATCACGCCCATCGCCTCGGCGCGCAATTGCGGCGTGAAGTCGATCAGGTCGTCTTCGCCGATGCCCTGCCGATCGAATGGCGCCGGCCGGGTGGGAAAGGGCTGCGTGGGGCTGGTCTTTTCGCCAGGCACCGTCGACTGCGGCACGGGGCGCTCTTCGATCGGCCAGATCGGCTCGCCGGTCTCACGATTCAGCACGAAGAGGAACGACTGCTTGGTCGGCTGGGCCAGCGCCTTGACCCGTCGGCCGTTGATCGTCGTGTCGAACAGGAGTGGTGCGCAGGGCGGGTCGTAGTCCCAGATGCCGTGATGGGTAATCTGGTAATGCCACCGCCGCTTGCCGGTTTTGAGATCCAGCGCGACGAGGCTCTCGCCGAACAGCGTGTTCCCGGGCCGGTTGCCGCCGTAGAAATCACCGGTCGGCATCTCGACCGGCACATAGACGAGCCCCAGCTCCAGGTCCGCGCTCAGTTGGGCCCACGCGCCGGTGTTGCCGTTCCTGAGCGCCGAGTTGTTCTCCCAGGTGTCGAAGCCGAACTCACCGGGCTTAGGAACAGTGTGAAAGATCCACGACCGCTTTCCGGTGCGAGCGTCGAACCCTCGGATGTAGCCCCTGGCATTGTTCATCGTCTTCGGCGCGCCGCTGAAGCGATGGGCAGCGCCCACGACGACCACGTCGCCCGCCACCAGGGGCGGAGCATTCAAACCGATGTCCGCAGTGACTGGATCGAGGTCCTGCTCGTTGTCGCGTTTGAGGTCGACGACGCCGCCGGTACCGAAGGTGGGGATCGGCGCGCCGGTCCGGGCGTTCAGGGCGATGAGCCGGTAGCCGGGAGTGACGTAAATGATCCGCCGATCGGACCCGTCGCTACTCGCCCAGTAGGCGACGCCCCGGCCCGCGCCGCTCCGCGCCGGGTTCTCTCCGCGCGGGCCCTCGTCTTCGGCGTGCATCCAGAGCAGCTCACCGCTCGCGGCGTTCAACGCGACGACCCCGCGCCGCGTGCCGGCCGTCGTGTAGAGCACGCCGTCGATCGCGAGTGGCGTGGCGGAGTAGAGCGTGTCGGGCCGCGGCCCGAACATGTTCGTGTTCAGCCGCCAGGCGAGTCGAAGCTTGGAAAAATTGTCTCTGTTGATCTGATCGAAGGGAGCGTAGCGGCTGCTGGCAAGGTCGCCGCCGTAGGTGTTCCACTCGAACGGGGCCGACGGCTTGACGGTTTGCGTGAGAGGGTCCGCGCCGGTGAGGGCGAGAGCCGCAGCCAACACCAGCAACGATGTCGCTTGCCACATGACCCAAGTGTCCCGGATCCGAAGCTCGGCACCAAATGTCCGGCCGTGGCTCGCGCAGATCCACCGCTCAGCGGATTTCGGCTCACGGGCGGCAGGTCTGTCGATTTGTTACTTCCCGCCACGCGATCGCGTGGCGGGAAGTGACTAATCAAGTCCGCCGACAGGACCTATCGCCGGAGTGGAGGCGATCGCTGTGGGCGCAAGTGACAAATCAACGAGCGCCACGCCCGGTCACGACCGTGCGGCGGTGACAACCTCTTTGACGGCGTCGATGACGACCTGCGGCTGATCGAGTGGAATCCAGTGGCCGCTCTGAGACGCCATGATGTGTCGGCCGCGTGTGGACAAGGTAGCCATTGCGTCCTGCTGCCGCAGCCGGTACGCACCGGGATCGGTGGACGAGATGGTGACGAGGGGCAGGTCTCCGTACCCGCCCGCCGTCGCTTCCAGCACCTTCCCCGCACTGACGCACACCGACTCGATCTGACTGCCGAGGGCCTCGAAGAAATGCGGCTTCGACCAGAACTGCGCCAGCGTTGGCCGCAGCTCCGGCGGGAGCTTTCGAACCGGGGCGAGGATCGCTTCGTCCTGTCGCGAAAGGCCGCGCCGGCTGGCGACTTTCACCAGGAGCCGCGCGGTGCGGATCTGTCCAAAACCGACGAGGGTCGAGACGACACGCGCCAGGCCGATCCGGGCGGTGACCGCACCGTAGCGGCACAGCCGTACGCCGCGGTCGATCTGCACCTGTTCTTTCGGCGCCGGCGTCACCCAGTCCTCGGCATGCGCGGGATCCACGAGGACCAGTCCCGAGATCACGCTGCGGAATCGCCTGGCAAAGATCAGCGCGACCAGCCCGCCGAAGGAGTGCCCGACGAGCACGTAGGGTGGTGGCACGCGGGCGCGCTCGAGGAGGGTGTGGAGCTCCTCGGCAATGCGGTCCGCGGTGCGCGGCATCGGACCGGGATCGCTCCACCCGAAACCGCCGCGATCGTAGCTGCACACGCGCGACAGCCTGGCGAGCTCGGGCTGGACGAGCGACCAGCTCAGCGACGAAGCCCCGAGCGCGGCATCGAGCACGATCGTCGGCGATCCGTTCCCCGTGCAGTGGAGGTGGAGCCGGAACCCGCCGATGTCGACGAGTGTTCCGGGAGGCGGGATGGCGCGCACGGATCCAGCATACGCCGGCCCGCGTCGAGCTCTATTCGTCGCGCAGCGCGGAGGCCGGGTCGAGCTTCAGTTCACCGAGCGTGGCCGCAGCAGCCGAAGCGAGCCCGACGATCGCGACAAGGCCGAGCACACCCGTCAGCACCAGCGGATCGCGTGGCCGGACTTCGAAGAGCAGGCTGGCGACGATGCCACCCATGGCCAGCGCGCCACTCAGGCCCGCAGCCAGTCCAATCGCGACGGGCGTCGCGCTCTGCCGGAGCACGAGTGAGAAGACCTGGGACGCGCGCGCCCCGAGCGCGACCCTGATGTTCAGTTCGCGACGCCGTCTCGACACACCGTAGGCCGTTGTCGCGTAGACGCCGACGATTGCGATGAGGAGCGCCGAAGCCCCGAACACGGTGAAGAGCGACGCCTGGTAACGGCGGCCTTCGACCGCGGCATCGATCACGTGCCGCAGCGGCGCCACCCTGGCGATCGCCAGGTCCGGATCGACGTCGCGCACCACGGCGCGAACGGCCGCGACCAGTGGCGCAGGGTCGCCCTGCGCGCGCACCACCAGCACGGATTTGCCTTCGTTGTTGTACCAGTAGGGAACGTAGACCATCAGCGGCGGGTCGGATTCGAGCGCCGTCACACGGCCATCGGCGACCACGCCGACGACCTCGAAGCGTTGCGCCGGATCGGTCCGTGTGAACTCGCGCCCGATCGCAGGGCCCTCGGGCCAGAGCACTTGCGCGGTGCGTACCGAGATCACGGCCGGCGTCGGCTTGCGAGTCCGATCCCGCTCCTCGATGCTGCGGCCCTGGAGGATCGGCATCCCGATCGCGCGGAAGTAGGCAGGTCCCACGAACCGGTAGTTGGCGCTGGATTTCGCGCTCTCCGGAATCTGACGGTCGGGGCGAAGGATCCTGTCCACCCAGGTTTCGCCGGTGAGCGGCAGCGCGGACGTCCAGGACACATCCGTGACGCCCGGCATTGTCCGTACGCGATCGAGGATCCGGTCGTAGAGCCTGGTTCGTGCGTCGCCATCCGGGTACCGCGCCGAGAACGGCGCCACTTCGACGGTGACCGCGCCCTCGGACGCGAAACCGGTCTCCACGCGCAGCACCCGCGTCAGGCTCGACACGAACAGTCCGCCGACCGCGAGCAGCACGACCGACAACGCGACCTGCGCGGCCAGCAGCAATCCACGTATCCGGTTGGCGTCGCGATCGCTGGTGCGCCCGCCGCTGCGCAGCACGGATTCGAGGTCCCCGCGGCCGACTCGCCAGGCCGGCAGGAAGGCGACGGCCAGCGCGGCCACCAGCGAGATGACAGCACCGGCGACCAGGACCCGCCTGTCGATGACGACGTCCTGGACGCGTGGCAGGCTGATGGGGGCGGTGATGACGAACATGCGCAGCGCGGCGCCCGCGATCGCAATTCCGAGGATTCCGCCAGCGGCAGCCAGCACGATCTGGTCGACGATCACGCCGCGAACCAGGCGCCAGCGGCTGGCCCCGAGGGCGCCGCGGACCGCGGCATCGCGGAGGCGGCCCATCGTCCTGGTGAGGGTCAGGTTCGCGAGATTGGTGCAGGCGATCAGCAGCAGGGTCCCGATTGCGCCAAGGAGAAGCAGAAGGCCGCGACGAACCGGCCCCACGATCGTCTCCTCGAGCGGCACGACCCAGCCGCGGAGCTCTGCGGGTTCGTGCGTTTCGCGGCGCGCGATCTCGGCGACGGCGCCCTGGATCACGTTCATCTCCGCGCGCGCCTGTTCCAGCGTGACGCCCGGCGTCATCCGCGCGACTACGCTGTAGTTGAACGTACCCATCCAGTCGGAGTTCGCGAGCGGCATTCGAAACGGCACGATCGCGGCGAGATCGGAGGTGAGGGTTCCCGATTCGGCCAGCGTGTGAAGGCGGGGAAGCGCGTAGCCCGCCATGAGGACGCCAACGATGGTGTGATCGATCCCGCCGAGCGTGATTGCCCGTCCCACGACCGCCGGATCGCTGCCCAGCCGTTCGCGCCAGACCTGGTTGCTGATCACGGCCACCCGCGGCCGATCCAGGTTCTCGTCCTCGCGGCTCAGGCCGCGCCCGAGCGCCACCGGGATCTGCAGCACGTCGAACAGCGTTCCCGACGAGCGCAGGACGGTGATCTGTGCCGCCTCCCCGGCACCGGTCAGCGTCGAGCTCCGCCAGTCCATCGCCGCCATCGCCGACACTGTCGTCGCGCGATTGCGCCAGACGTCGAAATGCCGGAGCGTCACGGGAAGGGTCGGATACCGCTGAGTGCGGCCCGGCACGATCTCACGAATCGACACGAGGGCCCCGGGATCGGGATAGGCGAGCGGCCGCAGCAGCACGCCGTTGACGATCGAGAAGACCGCCACCGACGCACCGAGCGTCAACGCCAGCGTGCCGACGACGGCGGCGGCATAAAGCCGGTCGCGGCGAAGGCCACGCCAGGTGTCGCGGAGATCGAGCATAGCGGCTTGGACGGTACCGACGGGTGCAGGGTTGGAACGCGGCGATCTCGAAGTTACCTGCCCGAGATGACGACGAGTCCCACGCGAAGCGTGTTGCGATCCCCCGTCATGCCGGGGAAGACCACCGATCGGATCTTGAACCTGTCCGCGAGACCGGCGATCGAGCCGACTTCGCGCTGGCCGTAGTCCTCGAAACGCACCCGTTCGCCGCGGATGGTGCCGGTCAGGAGAAGCTCGAGTCCGAGCGGATCGTGCGCCAGCTCCACGAGATTGCCCGCCCGACCGGCGTATTCCCCCGTGCGGCCGCAGATCGGGCACGCCTCCACGTCCGCGTGGTTCGGGTTGCTGTGCTCGACTTCGTAGTGAACGCTCGCCGCGAATCGATGGAACGTGCCCGCGTTCTCCCCGGTCTTCAGGGTCAGCCTTTCGAGCCGGCCGGCCGCCAGCGCCGAGTAGTAGTAGCGCATGTGGAACGCGTGCGCGTGCTGCAGCGCGCGAACGGCGCGATCCTCCCACGGCTGCAGATGCTCGATGCGTGCTTCGAAGTCGCAGCCCTCCGGGTTGTCGAAGGGCGGGAAATACTCACGCAGCCGCATCGAGTCACGAAGGCCATCGGTCACGAGTTTCACGGCGTCGCGATAGGACGGAGCCAGCGTCGTGTCGATGTAGAACCAGACGTTCGGGTACCGCGGCATCGCACGGTCGAACGCGGTCTTTGGTGGCAGCTGAAAGTCTTCGATTGATTCCGGGGCGTGCGACAGCGCGGGCCGTGCCCCGGAGCCGATCGTCACCAGACAGACCGCGATTAGGAACAGTCTCATGGCCTGCATACGAGGTCGAGGCATGACTGTGGCCGGGTGGCTTCCGGCTGAAGCCGGAAGCCACACCTCCCATCGTTCAGAAGTAGAACTTCACGCCGAACTGGATGATCCGTGCCGGCGCCGCCGAGAGAATCTGCCCGAAGCCGCTCGAGTCGCGGGCAATGTTGGGCGGACCGAAGTTCGGATGATTGAAGGCGTTGAAGATCTCCGTGCGGAACTGGAAGTACCTCCGGTCCGTCACCTGGAAGTTCTTCGCGAAGGTGAAGTCGAAGTTCGCCACTCCCGGTCCGCGCATGATGCCGACACCGGCATTGCCGAACGCCTGCGGGACCGCGAACGCGGCAAACGCGTCGGTGTTGAACCACCGGGCCAGCGTGCGCTGGGACTCGGACAGTTCCGGCTCGCCGACCAGGTTCGGCCGGGCCCGCCGCTCGCCGCCCAGGTTCACCACGTTCGCGCCGCTCAGCGTCGCCGTCAGCGCCAGCCCGCTCTGCAGGACGTGAATCCCGGTCACCTGCCAGCCGCCGAACGCGAGATCCATCGCGCGGTTCCAGCTGTTGCCCCAGTGCCGTCCCCGGCCGAACGGCAGCTCCCAGATGTAGCTGGCGACGAACCGATGGCGGATGTCGAATTCGGTCGGTCCGTACTCGGCGCGCAGGTTGTTGCCGTCCTGCGGCTCGCGGAACACGCCGGTGTCGATTCCCGCGCCGCCGCCGCTCGTCGAGATGTGATCGGGGGCGCCGCTGAGGGCTTCGCCGAGCGTATAGCTCACGTTTCCGGTCAGCCCGTTGGTGAACCGCTTCTCGAGTCGCAGCTGCAGCGACTTGTAGGTCGAGCTGACGCGATTCTCCATCCACTGGATATCGCCGAACGCCGGGTAGGGCCTGTTGCCCGCGGCCTGCGAGCCGTCCGGGTTGGTGATGACCGCACGCTGATTGAGATTGCGGAAGCCGTTCAGCTTCGTGCCCTTGTTGCCGACATAGGCGACGTCGAGCACGATGTCGGACCTGAGCTCGTATTGGACGCCGATGTTGTATTGCTGGATGTAGGGTGTCCGCTGGTTCGCGTCCTGCGCCCGGCGGCTGATGGTCGGGGCCAGCGTCGTCGGATCGAGGAGTCCTGATGGATAGCCGTTGACCAGGCGGAACGGCGCGGCCGACGCGATCGCCGCCGCACCGGTCACGCCCGTCTGCAGCAGGTTGTCCACGAGGTATGGCGGGTTGAATCCCAGCAGGCCCTCACGCCCCTGACGCACGGTGTGGGTGTAGAACACGCCATAGCCGCCGCGGACCACCCAACGTGACATCGGGGTGTAGGCGAATCCAACCCGCGGTGCGAAGTTGTTCCGGTCTGGATGAATGAGCGCGCGATCGAAGACGTCGCCATCAGTCGCGAAGATCATCGTACCGGTCGCCGGATCGAAATTGGCGAACTGGTTGTCCCGCTCCCGCGGCGGCGTGGCGTACTCGTATCGCACGCCGACGTTCGCCGTCAGCTTCGGTGAGACGCGATAGTCGTCCTGGACGAAGTAGAACTGCATGTCCTGCCCCTGATCCATGACCGTGTAGCTGGTGAGAGCCAGCTGCGACGGCAGGCCCAGCAGCAGATCGCCGACGGCGCGATTGGTGAAGCGGTTCTCGAAGTTCATCCGGCCAATCGTGGCGTTCAGGTCGTTGATCCGGGTCTGCACGTGGAGGAACTCGCCACCGAACTTGATGAAATGTTCGCCGCGGTTGAGGCTGAACGTGGCGCGCGGATTCCACGACCGGGGCGTCTGGAACTGCGGTGTCGAAGTGTGGCGGCCTACCGCGTCGAATCCCTGGATGTTGACCTTTGGCACCCCTCCCGTGATGGCCGGATCGCTCGGCACGTTCTTCAGGCCGATCTGCGCGGGACCGTCGACGCCGTAGTTGGGCGGGGTCGTGTAGTAGTCACCCGCCGAGTACCCGAAGCGGATGTCCCCCACGAGGGTCGGCGAGACCGTCCAGGTCAGGCCGATCGCCAGCCCCTGCGATCGCATGTCGTTCGAGCCGAACGCGTCGTTGAACGAGCCCTCCGCCAGACCCTCCAGCGGCGCCGGCCGGAAGGTCAGGGTGTCGACGAAGCTGTAGCGCCCGAACAGAGTCATGTTGGGGGAGATCTGGTGATCGACGCGGACATCGAACTGATCCGTCCGTGTGTCGGTGACCGGCGTCGACGCAAAGATCGTCGAGTTCGCGACGTTCGGATCCGGAATCAACCCGACGATCGCCGCGCCGACCGGATCCCAGCGCTCGCGTGGAATCACCCACTGCCCCTGGGCGTTGCGGCTGAATTCAGGCCGTCCGGCGGTGAATGGATCGAAGACCGCTGCGCTGAAGAGGCCGGCTTTCTCCGCAGCGGTCGGCACCTGGCGAACACGCGGCACGCCTTCGAGATCCCGGAGGCCCTCGTAGTCGCCGAACCAGAATGTCCGGTTCTTCACGAGCGGGCCGCCGGCCGCGCCGCCGAACTGATTCCGCTCCCGCTTCGGTTTCGGCGCGCCCAGCGCGTTCGAGAAGAAATTGTTCGCATCGAGACTGTCGTTGCGGACGAACTCATAGACGCTGCCGCGCACCGTGTTCGTGCCCGACTTGATCGTCGCGTTGACGACGGCGCCGGAGCTGCGGCCGAATTCAGCGGAGTAGGCGTTCGTCTGAATCTTGAACTCCTGCAGCGCCTCGATCGAGGGCTGGACCAACTGCACGTTCTCGCCGCGGAAGGAGTTCGAGTAGGAGATGTTGTCCACGCCGTCGAGCAGGAACACGTTGTTGAACGTGCGGTTCCCGTTTACGTTGAGCACGCCCTTGAAGTTCACGCTGGCGAGGCGGGGAGTCCCGGGCAGGACCCCGGGCGAGAGCAGCGCCAGCTGGTTGTAGTCGCGGCCGTTGAGCGGCAGCTCGACGATCTTCTTCTGGTCGATCACCGATCCGCGTGACGAGGTCAGCGTGTCGAGAAGCGGCGTTGCCGCGACGACCTCCACGGACTCGGTGAGCGCGCCGGTCTGGAGCGTGACGTCGATCCGGGCGACCTGGGCGACCTGGAGGGTCACGCCGGTTCGAACCGTCTTCTGAAAGCCCTTGCTCTCCACCGCGATCGAGTAGTCGCCGGGCCGGAGGCTGGGAACGACGTAGGTGCCGGCTTCGGTCGCTTCGGTTCTCACGCTGATGCCGGTCTGAACGTTGGTCACGATCACCACCGCGTTCGGGACGGACGCGCCGGTCGCGTCCGTGATGGTGCCCGAGATGGTCGCCGTTTCCTGCTGCGCGAGTGCCGCAGCCGGTAGAGCGCACAGCAATAGAACCAGGAGCGTACGAAGCGAGTGTCTCACCATGTGTCTGCCTCCGCGATGTCTTCGACAAGCCGGTGGCCGAGAGTCTGAGGGCTGCGTATGACGTTAGGGCGACGTCTCACGTCTGTCGGGTGACCCCGTGAGCCGGAACCCTGTTCACGTTGCGAGATTGCTGGATCCTAACGCCAGCGCGGTCGAGCCGGGCAAAAACTTTCTGGTCAGGTTCCGCGGCGGTGCTCACCGAAGGGACTCAGGAGGTTGCCGGAGGGATCCCAGGGGGTGTCGATGTCGGCCTGGAGCTCGACGTCCGCCTGGCTGCCCGCAGCCGTCCGAAGGTTGGGACTCATCGCGACGCGACCGAGCTCGAGCGTGTTGCGAATCCATGCGTAGGTCACCTCGCCGACGTCGATCTTTCCGGCCGTTTGCGCCACCCACTCCAGGCATTCGCGGTCGCTCGGAAAGTGCACCGGCACGCGAATTCGCGACGGGTTGCCGGCGCTGAGCGCGTTGATCCGTGTCGGCTCCCAGGCAATCTGGCGCACGAGTCGATCGGTGGTGACGTCGGCCATGCCGATCCCGATCGCGTTGCCATGACTCTCCGGATGGAGCTCGCGGACGAAGATGCGGCGGATCGAGGGCGACGACGACCACGGGTTGTATTCTCCGACGGGGCCGCGATTCACGACCTTCGCATCCATTCCGGTGCCGCTGATGTTCTTCCCCATCTCGTCGACGATCAGGACGTCGACGTCGCACGGCAACCGGGGCATCCAGGACTTCACCAGTGCCAGGTGCGCTTCGTCACGAGTCTCCATGCAGTCGGCCGGCACCGCGTCGAGCCTGGCGGTGTTGTGGTGGGCGTCTTCTATTATCGCCAGTCCACCGACCATCTTTCCTGTTTCCAGGATTCGCCGTCCTACCGTACGGATTACGTGCTCGAGGCCGAGCCGCTGCCCGTGCGTGTGGTAGTGCTGCGCGCCGGCAAACTTCGCCAGCCCGATCGCCGTCATTTTCATGAGGCCGCTCTCGAGCCGGCCGTCGAACGTCGTGTGCCACTTGACGCGCGGCACGATCATCACGCCGTCCGCGCCGTGTGCCGCGGCGTCCATGAAGACTTCAATCCCATCGGCCGTCGTCCCCAGCGAGATGACGTTCGCGCCGCTGACGATGGGGCAGCCCATTGACTGCTCGGTAACCCCGAAGCGCGCGAGAACGTCAGCCTGGCCCTCCGGTGTCGCGGCACCATGACTTCCCATCGCGGGAAAGATGAAGGGCGTCATCGCATGGTTCTGCCAGTACTCGACCGCGCTCCGGACAATGGCGGCGATGTTGGCGATGCCGCGGCTGCCCACGCCGATCGCAACGCGGGCGCCGGGTCGCAGCCGCGCCGCGAACCCGCTTCGTTCCAGCTGTTGCCGGGCTTCGGCGCGGACGTCAGCCAGCCGGCGATCCGGGAAATGTTGTCGAACGAGGAGCAGGCGGTCCGGCAACATCAGCGTTCTAAGGGCGCTGCGGACGGTGTCGTTCATCAGGAGCAGTACGCGAGCCTAACACGACTGTTCCCGGCCGGTTGCCGAACGCCGGGCAGTCTGCAGCGGCGGCCACTTCTGATCGCCTGGGGCTACAATCAGCCATGGTTCGCGCCCGGCGGGTCGCTCCGCTCCTGGCGCTGTTCGTCGCAGCCGCGGCGGGCGTGCGAGTCGCGGCGGTGTCGGCGCAGCGGCCGACGGTCATCGTCGGTGAGCTGGACGGAATCATTCATCCGATAGCCGCCGAGTATCTGACCGGCGTCATCGACCAGGCCGACACGTCGAACGCCGCGCTGGTCGTATTCGTCCTGCGCACGCCGGGCGGACTGCTCGAGTCGACGCGCACGATCGTGTCGCGCATCATCACTTCGCGGGCACCGGTCGTCGTGTTCGTCGCGCCGCCCGGCGCCCGCGCGGCATCGGCAGGGTTCGTGCTGACGATCGCGGCCGATGTCGCGGCGATGGCTCCCGGCACGCACATCGGCGCCGCGCATCCCGTTGCCGCGGACGGCCAGCGCATGGACGACACCATGGCTAAAAAGGCGGCGTCGGATACCGCGGCCTACGTGCGGTCGCTGGCCGAGGCTCGCAAGCGGAACGTCGCGCTCGCCGAACAGGCCGTGCTGGAGAGCCGGGCTTTTACCGACACTGAGGCCGTCCACGCCAGTCCGCCGCTCGTCGACATCGTGGCGACCGATCTGGCCGACCTGGTCCGCCGTCTCGACGGTCGAACGATCACCAGGTTCGACGGCCGATCCGTCACGCTGCAGACCGGCGACGCTGATATCCGGCAGGTGCCGATGTCGCCCCGTCAGAGATTCCTCGGGGCAATTGCCCATCCGCTGATCGCGTATCTGCTGCTGACACTCGGTATCCTCGGCCTGACCGTCGAAATCTGGAACCCCGGCTCGGTGGCTCCCGGCGTTGTCGGCGGCCTGAGCCTGTTGCTCGCCTTCTTTGCCTTTCAGATTCTTCCCATCCACGCCGCCGGTCTGCTCCTGATTCTGTTCGGCGTCGGCCTCCTCGTCCTCGAGTTGAAGGTGCCGAGCTTCGGTGTGCTCGGGATCGGCGGCACGATCGCCATCTTCGTCGGCTCGCTGATGGCGACTCGCGGCGTCCCCGGCGTGGAAGTCGGGCTCGGCGTGATCGTGCCGGCCGTGCTCGTGCTCGCCGCGGGCGTCCTCCTGCTCGGTCGCCTGGCGCTGGCCGCACAGCGGCAGCCGCCGGTCACGGGCGTGGACGGGCTCATCGGCCAGCACGCGCGGACGCTGGCGCCGGTCGTCCCGGGCGCCCCCGCGCACGTGGCCGTGCATGGCGAGTTATGGCAGGCCAGAAGCGACGAGCCGATTCAGTCGGGCGCTTCTGTTCGCATCACCGCGGTGAACGGGCTGACCCTCACGGTGGTCCCCGATCGCACGTCCACTCTCAGAGGAGACACCCATGGAAGCGCTGAACGTCTCGCCGACGCTGATCGTGGCGGCGATCGTCGTGTTGTACCTGATCAGCTCGATTCAAATCCTCGCTGAGTACGAGCGCGGCGTCATCTTCCGGCTCGGCAAACTGTTGCCGAGCCCGAAAGGGCCGGGCGTCGTGCTCGTGTTCCGGCCGATCGACCGGATCGTGCGGATCAGCCTGCGCACCGTCGTGCACGACGTGCCGCCGCAGGACATCATCACGCGCGACAACGTGTCGGTGAAAGTGAATGCCGTGGTGTTCTTCCGCGTGATCGATCCACGCCGGGCGGTGGTCGAGGTCGAGAACTATGTGTACGCGACATCGCAGCTCGCCCAGACCACGCTGAGGAGCGTGCTCGGCCAGGCCGAGCTCGACGACCTGCTCGCCCAACGCGATCGCCTGAACCAGCAGCTCCAGCAGATCCTCGACCACCTCACCGATCCGTGGGGCATCAAGGTATCGGCGGTCGAAGTGAAGCATGTCGACCTGCCCGAGAACATGCGGCGCGCGATGGGCCGCCAGGCCGAGGCCGAGCGCGAGAAGCGCGCGAAGATCATTCACGCCGAGGGGGAGCTGATCGCCTCCGACAAGCTGGCGCAGGCCGCTGCGGTCATCGACCGCGAGCCGTCCGCGATCACGTTGCGCTACCTGCAGACCCTCACCGAGATCGGCGTCGAGAAGAACACCACGGTCGTGTTTCCGCTGCCGCTCGACCTGCTCCGCCTCGTTTCGACGCGGACGCCGGCGACAGGATCTTCCGGCTGAAATTCACGCTGTTGTGGAACAGGAGGGCCAGGAGTTCAGGAGGAAACTCAGGTTTGTCCTGATCTCTTGGCCCTCCTGTTCAGAATCCCAGCGGCCATGGTTGAACTTGAAAATCTTCCGGTCGAGAAGCGACTGGCGCTGGTATCGACCTTGATTTATTGAAACTTCTTCCACTAGATATTCTTCTGGTATGCTGGTGCGCATGCCGAGGAAATCCCGCGCCGACGCTCGCGGCGACATGCTGCAGGGCACGCTCGACATGTTGATTCTCAGGACGCTGCTCACCGGGCCGGCCCACGGGCATACCGTGGCGCACGTGATCGAGAAGGGCTCCGACGACATCCTGCAGGTCGAGCACGGATCGCTCTATCCGGCGCTCCATCGACTCGAGGACCTTGGTCTGATCGCGTCGTTCTGGGGCACCTCCGAAAACAACCGGAAGGCCAGGTACTACCGGATCACGCCGAACGGACGACGGCACCTGCTGGCGGAGCGCAGCCGGTGGAGCCTGCTCGTGAGCGCCGTGACGCGGGTGCTGGGTCCCGCCACCGAGTAGCGAGATGCGCTGGCGCCGCTATTTCGAGCGGAGAAGGCGCGACGACGAGCTCGCGCAGGAGATTGCGCATTACATCGCGCAGGAGACCGAGGACAACATTGCGCGCGGCATGAGTGCCGCCGATGCCCGCCTGGCCGCGGTGCGACGATTCGGCAACCGGCAGGTGGTACGAGAGGCGGTCTACCGGATGAACAGCGTCAACTGGTTCGAGATCGTGATCCAGGATCTGAGATACGGCCTCCGCCAGCTCCGGCGGCGGCCAGGCTTCGCGGCCGCCGCGATCCTCTCGCTGGCCCTCGGCATCGGCGCGAATACGGCGATCTTCACGCTCGTCGATCAACTCGTGCTCAGGCTGCTGCCGGTCGAGAATCCCCGCGGGCTGGTGTGGCTGCGGCTCGAAGGCGTCAGGCCCGGCGGCAACTGGGGTGATGGCACCCATACGTTTCCCTATCCGACCTACCTCGCCCTGCGCGATCGCAATACGGTGTTCTCCGGCCTGACCGGGCAGCGGATCGAGCTGGCGAGCCTGGTGGACGATGACCGGAGCGCCGCGGTCACGGTCGCGATGGTCGCCGGCAACTACTTCGAGGTCCTCGGCGTTCGATCGGAGCTTGGGCGATTGCTCACGCCCGCCGACGACCGCGATCGGAACGGCCATCCGGTCGCGGTGCTTCAGTACGATTTCTGGCAATCGCAGTACCAGGGGCGACCCGGTGTGATCGGCGAGTCGATCCGGGTCAACGGCCGGCCCTTCACCGTCGTGGGTGTTGCCGCGGCCGGGTTCGAGGGCACGGACGTCGGCAGACCAACGAAGCTGTTCGTCCCCCTGGCGATGCAGCCGACCATCGCACCCACGAACCCGTCCCAGGAGGACGAGCGCGCCGCATGGTTCTATCCGTTCGCGCGACTGAAGCCGGGGATCACGTTCGCGCAGGCGGAAGCGGCGATGAAGGTGCTCTACGCGCAGCGCCAGCGGGAGGAGCTCGCGCAGTCGTACTTCTCACGTTTTCCCGAAGCCCGCGATGGTTTCCTGAAGCAGCAGTTCTCGCTCGAGCCCGGTGGAGCCGGCAGCTCCGGCCTGCGGTCGCGGTACGAAGAGCCGCTCACGCTTCTCAGCTGGCTTGCCGCGGTCGTGCTGCTGATTGCGTGCGCGAACATTGCCGGGCTCCTGCTCGCACGTGGTGCCGCCGCCGGGCGGGATCTGGCGATCCGCCGCGCTATCGGCGCCAGCCGCGGGCGCATCATCGGCCAGCTGTTCGCGGAAAGCGTCTTGCTCGCGGTCATCAGCGCAGTGGCCGCGCTCTTTCTCGCGTCATGGCTGACGCGGCTCGTGATCGCCTGGATTCCCGCGGACGCCACGGGGCTTTCGCTGTCGGCCACTCCAGACCTGCGCGTGATCGTCTTCACGATCGCGGTGGCGGCCGCGACGGCCGTCCTGTTCGGCCTGCTGCCCGCCTGGCAGAACTCGCAGACCGGGCCGGCGGCCACGCTGCGTGAACAATCCGGGGCGATTGCCGGCGGCCGCACCCATCTGCGCATCCGCAAACTGTTCATCGGTCTGCAGGTCGGCCTGTCTGCCGTGCTCCTGCTCGGCGCGGGGCTGTTCATCCGCTCGCTCGACAACCTGCGGCGCGTGGAGCTCGGACTGCAGACCGAACACGTGATCGCGTTCCTGGCCCGCCCGGCCGTTCCCTACGAGACCGCCCGCAAGGCGCAGGCGTATCGAGCCCTCCTGGAGGGGCTGACGGCCGTGCCTGGTGTCCGGGCGGTGGGGGCGAGCAGGACGCCGCTCTTTACCGGCGGAAGAACGGATGGCGCGCTCACGGTCTCGGGCCAGACCGGCGGCGCGCCCGAAACCCCCTTCACGTTCTTCAACGCGGTGACGCCGGGCTACTTCGAGGTCCTGGGCATTCCGCTGCGGGCCGGCACACCGTTCACATGGCGCGACTGGGGAACCGGAAAACGCGTGGCATTCGTGAACGAAACCCTGGTGTCCACCGCCTTTCCCGGCACTTCGCCGATCGGCCGCATGGTCGGGCAGGGCACGAGAGCGGCGACCGACGTGGAGATCGTCGGCATCATGGGCGATGCCCGGTATCACGACGTGCGTGGCCCCATACCGCCTCAGACCTTTTTCAATCTCGATTCGCTGCTGGGCGGGGTCATGCGCATCGGCGTCTACGTCCGCGTCGCCGGTGACGAGCGGCAGGTCATGCGGATCATTCCCGGCGAAGTCCGGCGCATCGACCCCAACATCGTGGTGACCGATCTCCGCACGCTCGACGATCAAATCAACACGCGGATGTCGAACGAGCGGATGCTGTCATTCCTGTCGATGGGCTTTGCCGCGCTCGCCACCATCCTGGCGATCGTCGGCGTTCACGGCGTGCTGGTGTTCCAGGTGGCAAGACGCACGCGCGAGATCGGCGTCCGGATGGCGCTCGGCGCCGGGCGGGCCGGGATCGTGCGCCTCGTCGCCAGCGAAATGTCTTTCGTGATCCTTGGCGGCCTTGCCGCCGGCGTCGGGGTCGCGTACGCAACCGGCCGATACGTTCAGAGCCAGTTGTTCGGGCTGGATGCCGACGATCCCCTCGTGTTCGGTGCCGTCGTCGTCATTCTTCTGGTGTCTGCCGCGGCGGCGACGTTGATGCCGGCCTTGCGAGCCTCGCGAATCGAGGTCGTCCGGGCGCTGCGGTGCGAGTAGAGGTCAGCCTCTCTGGCGGAGGAAGGTAGCAGACCAGGTCGCGCTCAGTGGCTCCAGCGCCTCGCGGCGCGTCCCTCGCGCGCCGATGAAGGCACAACCGGGCCCGTGGTCGGCGCCTCGGACGAATCGGGGGAGCGATGGACGCTCGGGGTCCGCGCGGTCCTGGTCAGGCGCATCGCCCACTCGGAGCACCCAAGCGAGCACTGCGAATGGCCGCCTCGGGCGAGGGCGCGTCGTACGGCGTCGTAGGCATGTTCGAGGGTCACGGCCACGTCCGATTGCCGCAGCCCGGCAGTATTCTCGGTCACCGCGGCGAATGTTCCGTCCGATCTCTGGGCGACAGTCGTCGTCCAGCCGTTCTCGTGGATGGCTTCCCAGATAACCAACCGTCCTGATGCCATCCGTGTCCCCCTTCCGGGTCGTCTCGCCGGAATCAGCCCAACCGTTATATGTGTTCGGTATATCGTCCCATTGCAAGAAAGGCGACAGGTGGGGGGCGCTGGAAGGCGCCAACATTTTGTAGTTTTGGCGCAGGGATCGGCCAACAATTTGACCACCGGCCAACGGATGACCCGAATTGCGGCCGACTTTTGTCGTCAGCCGACGCCACTCCGGCGCGTCCGGAACGGAGATGCAGCTTGTCGGTGGTGCGACGTTACTCTGCGCGAGTCGCCGCTATAAAGACATCCAATTGTGTGATTGCGATCACGCACAGGTAGGCTGGGACTGAAAGGTGGCAGCTATGTGGTGGCGACGGCGGACGCCGGCGATGGCGGATTTCACCCAGGACGTCCGCGTGGCGATCCGCAGCATCGCGAAGTCTCCGCTGACCTGCCTGGTGGCGGTTGTCTCGCTGGCCGGCGGGATTGGTGCGACGACGGCCACGCTGACCCTGCGCAACGCCATCTTCTACAATCCTCCACCGTTGTACGCGCAGCCGTCAGAGCTGTCGCGTGTCGAGATCAGCACGCCCGAACGGCGCCGCGCCGGCGTTCCCGGTTCCCTTTACGAAACGTGGATCGCCGATGACGTGTGGCGGGGCAGGATGGCCGCCGCGACCGCGCCGCGCAGCGGCGAGATTCGCGTTGGCGATCGGGTGGAAACGCGGCCGATCCGGGCCGCGACGCCGGACCTGTTTGCGGTGCTGGGCGTGCCGCTCGCCATCGGCCGGTCGTTCCCGGTCACCCTTGAAAGCAACGGGGCGGCGCCGCTGATCGTGAGCTTCGCGGTGTGGCAGACTCTCTTCGACGGCCGCGCCGACATCATCGGAACGACCGTGTGGCTGGATCAGCGGCCGCACACCATCATCGGCGTGACGCCGGAACGATTCTGGTTCGGCTCCTTGCAGGCGCCGGTGTGGACGCACCTGCCGCGCGAAGCGATCGCCGCGCAGCCTGCGCTGGACGTCATCGTGCGGCGTCCGCCGCAGCTGTCCACCGCCGCCCTCGCGGAGCAACTGCAACACAACAGCGAACCGTATCGGCAGCGACAGGCCGCGTCGGCGCGCGACGTTCGTGTGGCGGCGTCCGGAGTCGGTGGCACCGGGCTCGGCGACCAGATGGCGGTCGTGATCCCCTATCTGGTGGGTGTTGCCGTGTTCCTGACGCTGCTGATTGCCTGTGCGAACGTCGCGATCCTGATGTTCGCCCGCTGGACCGGCCGCGAGCGCGAGATGGCGATTCGCTCCTCGCTCGGAGCGGGACGCGGACGGATCGTGCGGCTCCTGTTGACGGAGTCGGTGATTCTGGCCCTGTGCGGTGGTGCGCTGGGTGTGTGCGCGACGCTTGCCCTTCGCGGCCTGCTGATCCGCAACATGCGGGGGGCTGCCAATTTCGACCTCTCGATCGACGCCGTGATCCTGTTGCAGTCTGCGGCGGTGACGATCGCGACCGGTGTCCTGGCCGGGATTGCGCCGGCGCTCTACGAGACACGCCGGCTTCAGACGAATCCGCTGCGACTCATCGCGACCTCGGATCGCGCGCGCCAGCGCTGGCGTCATGCGCTCGTCGTTCTCGAGATCTCGGTGACCGTCGCGCTGATGGTGGTCGCGGCCGGTCAGGTCGACGCGGCGCGGCGGATGCTCACGTCGGACCTCGGATTCCCCACCGCGTCCCTCATGACCGCGCGCGTGGAGCATCCCGGGGGCGTCGACGTCGCACGGGTGCTCGACCTGATCGGGACGATTCCCGGCGTTCACCGTGCAGCCGCCGGTACCGCACTGCCGCTCGCAGCGGGAGCCGCGTCCGAGCGTGTTTCCGCTGCGCCCGGTTCGCCCGCGGTGACGGCGGAGCGCGTGTCGATCACTCCCACTTACTTCACGACGCTCGACGTGCCGCTGCGTGCCGGTCGCGCTTTCACGGATGCCGACGCGCAGGGACCGCCGCGGGTCGCAATCATCAACGAAACACTCGCCCGGCAACTCTGGGGCGAGCGCGGCGCGCCGGGCGATCGGGTGAACGCCGGCGGGACTGCCTATGAAGTCGTCGGGATCGTCGCCAATTATGCCACCAGCCCTCTGCGCGGGCCGGTACCGCGCTGCTACTTGCCGTTCCCGTCCGAACCCGCTCCGACCCGATTGCAGGTCGTCGTTCGTGCGACCCGGGATCCGCGCCCGCTGATCGCCACGATCCGGCAGGAAGTACGACATCTCGG
>Ga0075430_100000520_pt1 | contig 28959 bp, 30 predicted proteins | sample RhiMetdeltSRZDD4_FD_75294 | JGI IMG/M metagenome (GOLD analysis project Ga0075430, IMG submission 75294) | Populus rhizosphere microbial communities from Tennessee, USA - Rhizosphere MetaG P. deltoides SRZDD4 | ecosystem: Host-associated > Plants > Roots > Rhizosphere > Soil | place: USA... | reverse complement strand
CCGCCGCGCGCGTCGCGGACCTGCCGTTCGGCACGCAGAAGCGCGTCGAGCTCGCGCGCGCGCTCGCGTCCGAGCCGAAGCTCCTCCTCCTCGACGAGCCGGCGAGCGGCCTCAACCACGAGGAGGTCGGAAAGCTCGCCGCGCTGATCCGCGAGCTGCGCGACAAGCTCAGGCTCACCGTGCTGCTGGTCGAGCACCACATGAACCTGGTCATGAGCATCTCCGACTGGGTGGTGGCGCTCAACTTCGGCCGCCGCATCGCGCAGGGCGCGCCCGCCGAGGTGCGCGAGCACCCCGAGCTCGTAAGGGCCTACCTTGGCACTGCTTGAGGTAAGTCGGCTGCACGCGGGCTATGGACACACCCGCGTGCTGCACGGGCTCGACTTCGAGATGGAGCCGGGCTCGATCACGGCGTTGTTGGGCGCGAACGGTGCGGGGAAGACGACGACCTTGCGTGCTTTGTGCGGCATGGTGAAGACCGACGGTGAGGTGCGGTTCTCGGGCGAGAGCATCGCGCGGCGCGCGACCGAGGACATCGCGCGCCTCGGGATCGCGCACGTACCCGATGGCCGCGGCACCTTCCTCAACCTCACGACCGAAGAGAACCTGCGCCTCGGCGCCTACACGCGCCGCGACCGCAGCAAGGTGGAATCCGACCTCGAGCGCGTCTACGGCTATTTCCCGCGCCTCAGGGAGCGCCGCCGCCAGCAGGCCGGCACCCTTTCCGGCGGCGAGCAGCAGATGCTCGCGGTGTCGCGCGCACTGATGCTCGCGCCGAAGCTCATGCTGCTCGACGAGCCCTCGTTCGGCCTCGCGCCGTTGATCGTGCGCGAGCTGTTCAACATCCTGCGCCGCATCAACGAGGCCGAGCGCGTGAGCATGCTGCTGGTGGAGCAGAACGCCGCCATGGCGCTCGACCTCGCCGACCATGCGTACCTGATGGAAACCGGCCGCGTAGTCCTGGCCGGGAAGGCCGCCGAGCTGAAGCAGGACGATTCGGTCCGCAAGTCGTACCTCGGCTACTGATGGACGCCTTCCTCTTCCAGGTGCTCGCCGGGCTCGCGACCGGGGGCATCTACGCGAGCCTCGCGCTCGCGCTGGTGATGATCTACCAGGCGACCCACCTGGTGAATTTCGCGCAGGGCGAGACGGCGATGTTCACGACCTACCTCGCCTGGAGCCTGATCAACGCGGGCGTTCCGTACTGGGCCGCGTTCTTCCTCACCATCCTGCTCGGGTTCGTGCTCGGCGTGCTGATCGAGAGAATCGTGATCCGCCCGGTGGAGAACGCGCCGGTGCTCGCGGTGGTCGTGGTGTTCATCGCGCTGCTCGTGATCCTGAACAGCACCGCCGGCTGGATCTACACGTACACCATCAAGGCCTTCCCCAGCCCCTTCCCGAAGGAGCCGCTGTTCGGCATCCGCTACATGTCGGCGCACGAGCTCGGCGCGATCGGCATCACGCTCGTCGTGCTCACCGCGCTCTACCTCTTCTTCCGCTTCACGCCGCTCGGCCTCGCGATGCGCGCGGCGGCGCAGAACCCGCAGTCGAGCCGCCTGGTCGGCATCCGCGTCGGCTGGATGCTCGCGCTCGGCTGGGGGCTCGCCGCCGCGGTCGGCGCGGTGGCCGGGATGATGGTGGCGCCGATCGTGTACCTCGACCCGAACATGATGGGCGGGATCCTGCTCTACGCGTTCGCCGCGGCGCTCCTCGGCGGCATCGACAGCCCGATGGGCGCGGTGATCGGCGGGTTCGCGGTCGGCGTGCTCGAGAACCTGCTCGGCGCGTTCGTCATCGGCAACGAGCTCAAGCTCACGGTGGCGCTGGTGCTCATCATCGGCGTGCTGCTCGTGCGCCCCTCGGGCTTCTTCGGCAGCGTGCACGTGACGCGCGTATGAAGAGAAATCTCCTGCCGATCGTCGTGCTGCTCGCCGTCGCGCTGGTGCTGCCTTTCGTCCTCAGCAACTACCGGACTTTCCAGTTCACCCTGGTGATGGTGTACGCGACCGCGCTCCTCGGCCTCAACATCCTCACCGGCTACAGCGGCCAGATCTCCCTCGGCCACGGCGCGTTCTACGCATTGGGCGCGTACTGCGCGGCGATCCTCATGGACCGGGCGGGCGTGCCGTACTGGCTCACCGTGCCCGCGGCCGGCGGCGTGTGCCTGGTGGCGGGGTTCCTCTTCGGCCTGCCGGCGCTGCGCCTGGAGGGCCTGTACCTCGCGCTCGCCACCTTTGCGCTCGGCGTGGCCATGCCGCAGCTTCTCAAGTACGATCACCTCGCCAAGTGGACCGGCGGCGTGCAGGGCATCGTCATCGCGAAGCCCGAAGCCCCGCCCGGGGTGCCCCTGAACGCAGACCAGTGGCTGTACTTCTTCACGCTGGCGGTGACGATCGCGATGTTCGTGCTCGCGCGCAACCTGCTGCGCGGGCGCATCGGGCGCGCGCTGGTGGCGATCCGCGACCAGCACGTCGCCGCCGAGGCGATGGGCGTCAACAACGCGATTTACAAGTCGGCGGCGTTCGGCGTCTCGGCGATGTACACCGGGGTGGCGGGCGCGCTGAGCGCGATCGCCATCCAGTACGTCGCGCCCGACAGCTTCAACATCTTCGTCTCGATCGTATTCCTGGTCGGCATCGTGGTCGGCGGCCTCGCCTCGATCTCGGGGGCGCTGTACGGGGCGCTCTTCATCCAGTTCGTGCCGAACATCGCGGACGAGATCTCGAAGGCCGCCCCGTGGGCGATCTTCGGCATTTTCATGATCGGCTTCGTTTACCTGATGCCGACCGGCGTCGCAGGCGCGATCCGCCTGCTCTTGGCTAAGAGGAGGAGTTCACCATGAAACGCATCGCTTTTCTGGCAATCGCCCTGGCGGCCGCTTTTCCGGTCGCTGCGCAGAAGAAATACGATCCCGGTGCGTCCGACGCCGAGATCAAGATCGGCAACACCAATCCCTACAGCGGCCCGGCGTCGGCCTACGGCACCATTGGCAAGACCATCGCCGCCTACTTCAAGATGGTGAACGAGCAGGGCGGCATCAACGGCCGCAAGGTCAACTTCATCTCCTACGACGACGGCTACAGCCCGCCCAAGACCGTGGAGATGGCGCGCAAGCTGGTCGAGCAGGACCAGGTGCTGTTTCTGTTCCAGACGCTCGGCACGCCACCTAACACCGCGATCCACAAGTACATGAACATGCGCAAGGTGCCGCAGCTCCACGTCGCGACCGGCGCCACCAAGTGGAACGACCCGAAGGACTTCCCCTGGACCATGGGCTGGCAGCCCAACTACCAGGACGAGGCCAAGGTCTACGCGCAATATCTGCTCAAGACCAAGCCCAACGCGAAGATCGGCATCCTCTACCAGAACGACGACTACGGTAAGGATTACCTGAAAGGAATCAAGGACGGCCTGGGCGCGAAGGCGAAAGGCATGATCGTCGCCGAGGTGTCGTACGAGGTCGCCGATCCCACCGTCGACTCTCAGATCGTGCAGCTCCAGCAGTCGGGCGCGGACGTGTTCTTCAATATCACCACGCCCAAGTTCGCGGCGCAGGCGATCCGCAAGGCCTACGACATCGGCTGGAAGCCGCTGCACTTCCTGAACAACGTCTCGACCCAGGTCGGCTCGGTGCTGAAACCCGCGGGGCTGGAGAAATCGGTCGGGCTGATCTCGACCGCCTACCTCAAGGACCCGACCGACAAGCAGTGGGCCAATGACGCCGCGATCAAGAAGTGGGAAGCGTTCATGAAGAAGTACTACCCCGACGGCAGCCTGATCGACAACTCCAACGTCTACGGCTACACCGTCGCCGTCACGCTGCACCAGGTGCTCAGGCAGTGCGGCGACAACCTCACGCGCGAGAACGTGATGCGCCAGGCCGCGAGCATGAAAGGCTTCGCGATCGAGACGCTGCTGCCCGGCGTCACGATCAGCACCAGCAGCCAGGACTTCGCGCCGATCCAGTCGGTGCAGCTCATGCGTTTCGACGGCAGCCAGTGGGAGCGCTTCGGCGAGGTGCTGACCAGCAGGTAGACTACCGGCTCCAGCACGAGGAGGAGCCATGCAGGGCCTCATGATGGATCAGCCGCTGCTCATCAGCGGCCTGATCCGCCATGCCGACCGCCATCACGCGCAGACCGAGATCGTCTCCAAGACGATCGAGGGCGCGGTGCACCGCTACACGTACCGCCAGGCCCACCAGCGCATCCGCAAGCTCGCCAACGCGCTGAAGAAGCTCGGTGTGCAAATGCACGACCGCGTCGCGACGCTGGCGTGGAATGGCTTCCGCCACTTCGAGGTGTACTACGCCGTCGCCGGCTCGGGCGCGGTGATCCACACCGTCAACCCGCGCCTGTTCCCCGACCAGATCGCGTACATCGCGAACCACGCGGAAGACCGGGTGGTTTTCTACGACACCACGTTCGCGCAGCTCGTGGAAAAGCTCAAGCCGCAGCTCAAGACGGTGCGTCAGTGGATTGCGCTGAACGAGCAGTACGAGGATCTGATCCGCGACCAGAGCGACGACTTCGACTGGCCGAGCTTCGACGAGAAGACCGCCGCTTGCCTCTGCTACACCTCCGGCACGACGGGCAACCCGAAGGGTGCGCTGTATTCGCACCGCTCGACCATGATCCACGCGTATGCCGCGGCGCTGCCCGACACCCTGAATCTGTCAGCACGCGAGGTGGTGCTGCCGGTGGTGCCGATGTTCCACGTCAATGCGTGGAGCCTGCCGTATTCCTGCACCATGACGGGCGCCAAGATGGTGTTTCCGGGCCCGCATCTCGACGGCAAGAGCCTGCACGAGCTGTTCGAAGCCGAAGGCGTGACGATGAGCGCGGGCGTGCCGACGGTCTGGCTCGGGCTGCTTGCGTACATGAAGGAGAAGAGGCTGCGCTTCTCGACGCTCAAGACCGTGGTCATCGGCGGCTCGGCCTGCCCGCCGGCGATGATCCGCACGTTCCAGGACGACTACGGGGTGCAGGTGCTGCACGCGTGGGGGATGACCGAGATGAGCCCGCTCGGCACCGCGGGAACGCTCAAGGCCGCGCAGCAGAAGCTCGGCAAGGAAGCGCGCTACGCGCTCCAGAACAAGCAGGGACGGGCAATCTTCGGCGTCGACCTGCGCATCGTGGACGAGAACGGCCGCGAGCTGCCCTGGGACGGCAAGGCGTTCGGCGACCTGCAGGTGCGCGGACCCTGGGTCATCAAGAGCTACTTCAAGGGCGAAGGGGGGGATCCCCTGCGCGAGGGATGGTTCCCCACCGGCGACGTGTGCACCATCGACCCCGAGGGCTACATCCAGGTCACCGACCGCTCGAAGGACGTGATCAAGTCGGGGGGCGAGTGGATCAGCTCGATCGACCTCGAAAACATCGCCATCGCCCACCCGGCGATCGCCGAGGCCGCGGTGATCGGCGTGCGCCACCCGAAATGGGACGAGCGCCCGATCGTGGTCGCGGTGAAGAAGGCCGGGCAGGAGATCTCGAAGGACGACCTGCTCAAGTTCTACGAGGGCAAGATCGCCAAGTGGTGGATGCCCGACGACGTCGTGTTCGTGAAGGAGCTGCCGCATACCGCGACCGGCAAGCTCTCGAAGCTCACCCTGCGGCAGCAATTCAAGGATTACCGCCTTGATTCGAAGTGAAACCCAGGACCGGGTCGCGCGCATCCGCTTCGATCGGATCGAGAAGAAGAACGCGATCACGGTCGAGATGTACCCGATGCTCGGCAACGCGCTCTCCGCCGCCGATGCCGACCCGCAGGTACGCGCGGTGTTCCTGCACGGTACCGCCGAGTGCTTTACCGCCGGCAACGACGTGCAGGACTTTCTGAACGTGCCGCGCAAGCCGGGTACTTCGCCCGCGCAGGCCCTGTTCCGTGTGCTGCCGCACATGAAGAAGCCGGTGGTGGCCGCGGTGGGCGGACCGGCGATCGGCATCGGCACCACCATGCTCCTGCACTGCGATTTCGTGTACGCGGCGCCGAACGCGCGCTTCCAACTGCCTTTCGTGCCGCTCGGCATCGTGCCCGAGTTCGGCTCGACGCTTCTCCTGCCGCTGCTTGCCGGCTACCAGCGCGCCGCCGAGCTCCTGCTGCTCGGCAAGCCGTTCACCGCGCAGAAGGCCTACGAAGCGGGCATCGTCACCGAGGTGGTCCCCCAGGAGAAGCTCCTGGACCATGCTCTGCAAGCCGCAATGGCGCTCGCGGCGCTGCCGCCGGAGTCGATCCGCCTCACCAAGCGCCTGCTCAGAATGCGCTACACCGAGCCGCTCGCGGCGGCGATCGACGAGGAGACGCGCATCTTCACCGAGCGGCTGTCCTCGCCCGAGGCGAAAGAGGCGCTGAACGCCTTTCTCGAGAAGCGCAAGCCAGACTTCTCGCGCTTCTAGCGATGAAGCCAAAGAGCTTGCGCGAGCTGGAGAGCCGCGTCGGCGAGGAAGTCGGCGTCTCGCCGTGGGTGGACGTGACGCAGGAGCGCATCGACACCTTCGCCAAGGCGATCGACGACTTCCAGTGGATCCACGTCGATCCGGCGCGCGCGAAGAGCTCGCCGTTCGGCGGCACCATCGCGCACGGCTTCCTGACGCTCTCGCTCCTCTCGCACCTGTCGGAGCGCACCTTCGGCTTCACCGACCGCAAGATGGGCGTCAACTACGGGTTGAACCGCGTGCGCTTCACCGCGCCGCTGCCGAGCGGCTCGCGCGTGCGCGCGCGCTTCACGCTGCAGAAATTCGAAAAGCTCGCGGACGGCGGCGTGCAGGTGACCTGGGATACCGTGGTCGAGCGCGAGGGCGCGGAGAAGCCCGTCCTCGTCGCCGAATGGCTGGGGAGGCACTACTACTGATGGCGCAACGCTGGAAAAACAGGCCGCCGGGGTCGAACTGGGGCGAATTCGGTCCCGACGACCAGCGCGGCCGCATGAACCTGGTGACGCGCGAGAAGGTGCTGCAGGGAATCGCCGAGGTGAAGGAGGGCGTCACCTTCTGCCTTTCGCTGCCGCTCGACTTTCCCGGCGGCAGCGTGCTCAACCCGCGGCGCTCACCACCGCGGCTTGCCTCCACGATTCGAAATGAAAAGCAGAACTTCTGCTATCCGTTTGGCGACGAGAACCCCGGCCAGACCGATGTCGTGTGCGACGACGTCGTGCTGCTCACGCTGCAGTACTCGTCGCAGTGGGACTCGTTCGCGCACGTCGGCAGCCGCTTCGACGCCGACGGCGACGGCAAGGCCGAGATCGTGTTCTACAACGGCTTCCGCGGCGGCGAACACGTCACTCCGGCGCCGGACAAGAAAGCTGGAACTTGGGATCGCTACGAGGGAACCGAGGCGAAGGCCCTCGGCATTCAGAACCTCGCCGAGCACGGCGCGCAGGGGTGCGGGGTCATGATCGACCTGCACGCCCACTTCAAGCGCGAGCGCCGCGCAGTCGGCTACGACGACCTGATGAAGGTCCTCGACAAGGACAAGGTCAAGATCGAGCGCGGCGACATGGTCTGCCTCTATACCGGATTTGCCGACGTGATCCTGGAGCTGAAGAAAACCCCCGATGCCAAGCTCCTGCACGGCACGTGCAGCGGACTCGACGGCCGCGACGACAAGCTGCTGCAGTGGATCACCGACTCGGGCCTCGCTTGCCTCATCTCGGACAACTACGCGGTCGAGCTCATTCCCACGAGCCTCACCAAGCCCACGCCGCACGCGGCGATGCCGTTGCACGAGCACTGCCTGTTCAAGAACGGCATCCACCTCGGCGAGATGTGGTACCTCACGGAGCTTGCGAACTGGCTGCGCAGCCACAAGCGCAGCCGCTTCCTGCTGACCGCGCCGCCGCTGCGGCTTCCGGGCGCCGTGGGCTCGCCGCCGGCGCCGGTCGCGACGGTATGAAAGGAGCGACGAAGGTTGCGATTGTGACTGGCGGCTCGTCCGGGATGGGCGAGGCGACCGCGCAGGAGCTGGGGAAGCGCGGTTGGCACGTAGCTGCCATGGCCCGGAACAAGGTCCAGAAAGCGTTCAGAGGCGACGTCGCAGACGATGCCGACTGTCGCCGTGTCGCAAAGGCGGTGCTCGACAAATGGGGCCGGATCGACGCGCTGGTGAATAGCGCCGGCACCACCAAGTTCGTCGCGCACGCCGACCTCGAGGGCCTGTCGGCCGACGACATCCTCGGCATCTTCCGCGTCAACCTGATCGGGCCGTTTCAGATGATCCGCGCCTGCGCTGCGGCGCTGAAGGCGAGCCGTGGCTGCGTGGTGAACGTGTCCTCCGTGGCTTCGATCCTCGGCACCGGCTCGTCGATTGCCTACGCGGCGTCCAAGGCGGCGCTCGACACCATGAGCTTCTCGCTCGCCCGCGCGCTGGGGCCCGACGTGCGCGTCAACATCGTGGCTCCCGGCTACGTGAAGACCCCCTGGCAGGTCGCCGCGCACGGCGCCGACGGCGCCGCCGAGCACGAGCGCCGCTTCGCCGAGCGCGCGCCGCTCAAGGCGGCGGCCGAGGCGCAGGACGTGGCCGAGGCGATCGTCTGGCTGATCGAGGGCGCGCGCCGCGTCACCGGCGAGATCATCTACGTCGACGGCGGCATGCACATCGCTTCGCCGCGTTGAAATACGACTATGTCATCGTGGGCGCGGGGTCGGCGGGTTGCGTCCTCGCGAATCGCCTATCGCAAGACGCGTCCAAGAAGATATTGCTTGTCGAAGCCGGCCCGCGCGACACCGATCCCTGGATCCACGTGCCGCTCGGCTACGGCAAGCTCTTCGCGCGCACCGACGTCAACTGGGCCTACCAATCCGAGCCTGAGCCGACGCTGAACGGGCGGCGCATCTTTACGCCGCGCGGCAAGGTGCTCGGCGGCTCCTCCTCGATCAACGGCCTGGTCTACATCCGCGGCCAGCCTGAGGACTACGACGGCTGGCGCATCCCCGGCTGGGACTTCAAGTCGCTCGAGCCGTACTTCGAGAAGGCCGAGACCGAGCTCAAGGTCTCCGACCTCGAGCGCCACGAGCTCTGCGACGCGTTCATCGCCTCCGCCGCGGCGCTCGGCGTACCGCGCACCGACGATTTCAACGGTCCGACGCAGGAGGGCACGGGCTACTACCGCGCCACCGCCTACCGCGGTCGCCGGCGCAGCACCGCGACCGCCTACCTGCGGCCGGCGCAGAAGCGACCCAACCTGCGCGTGGAAACGAACGCGCTCGCGACCAGGATCCTTTTCGAAGGCAAGCGAGCGGTCGGCATCGAATATCTGCAGGGCGGACGGAAGCAGGCCCACGGCAACGAGATCATCCTGTCGGGTGGCGCGTTCAATTCGCCCCAGTTGCTTGAGCTCTCCGGCATTGGAGCAAAGGAGAGACTTCAACAGCACGGAATCCCGGTGGTGCACGACGCGCCGCAGGTCGGCGAGCTCCTGCAGGACCACTTCTACGTGCGCACTTTCTGGCGCTGCTGCAAGGCGATCACGCTGAACGACGACATGGCGAGCGTCTGGCGAAAGGCCGGGATGGGGCTGAAATATTTTCTGTTCAAGCAAGGTCCCCTGACCGTCAGCGCGGGGCACGCGGCGGCGTTCGTGCGCACGCGTCCCGAGCTCGAGCGTCCCGACGCGCAGCTCTACTTCATCAATTTCTCGACCGCGAAGCGCGGCGGCATCCTGCATCCGCACTCGGGGTTCACCTGCGCGATGTCGCAGCTCCAAGTCGAGTCGCGCGGCTCATCGCACATCCGCTCGGCCGATCCGGCCGCGCCGCCCGCGATCCGCTACAACTATCTCGCCACCGAAACGGACCGGCGCGTGATGGTGGAAGGGCTGAAGTTCATTCGCCGGATCTGCGCCACGCCGCCGATGCGCGACTACGTCGTCGACGAGTACTTGCCCGGCGAGAAAGTGAAGAGCGACGAAGACTGGCTCGCCTACTGCCGCGAGATGGGCGAGACCGTGTTTCATCCGACCTCTACCTGCAGTATGGGTGCGGTCGTGGACCAGCAACTAAGAGTGAAAGGCGTTTATGGCCTGAGGGTGGTCGATGCCTCGGTAATGCCAGCGGTGCCTTCCGGGAATATCAATGCCGCTGTGATCGCGCTGGCGGAGAAAGCAGCCGATTTGATCAGGGCACAATAGCGGGATGTGGGAAGCGGCCGCGATTGTCGCTATTGCAGCAGGGATTTTCCTCTGGCTCGACAGCCTGCGCGCGCGCGAGCGCGCGGTACGAGCGGGGCGAGCGGCGTGCGAGCGCTATGCCCTGCAGTTCCTGGACGACACCGTGTCTTTCACCCGCGCGCGCCTGCGCCGCGGCGAGGACGGGCAGCTGAAGATCGCGCGCACCTATACCTTCGAATTTTCCGATACCGGCAATAACCGCCGCCATGGCGCGATCGTGATGCTGGGCGGCGAGCTGCTCGACCTGCAGCTCGAACCGTACCGGATTCAATGACGGCGAAGTGGCTCGAGGGCCGGGTGGTCGAGAACCGGCACTGGACCGATGCGCTGTTCTCGCTGCGCGTCGAAGGCCCGCGGCTCAGGTTCGAAGCCGGGCAGTTCGTGCGCATCGCCGTGGAAGAGCGCATCGCACGGCCGTTCTCGTTCGTGAACCCGCCCGAGGACCCGGTGCTCGAGTTCTACGGCATCGTGGTTCCGGAAGGGCCGCTGTCGCCGAAGCTGGCCGAGCTGCGCGCCGGAGAGCGCCTTCTCGTGGCGTCGAATCCGGCCGGGTTTCTGGTGCTTTCGGAGGTGCCGGACGCCGAGACATTGTGGCTCGTGTCGACCGGTACCGGTCTCGCACCTTTTCTTTCGATCCTGCGAACCGAAACGCCGTGGCGGCGTTTCGGCAATATCGTGCTGGTTCATGCGGTGCGCCACGCGCGGGAGCTCGCCTACCGCGAGCTGATAGGAGAAATCCTGCGCACTCATCACAAGGGTTTTCGTTACGTAAGCTTCGTCAGCCGCGAAACTGTGAGGGGGTCGCTGACGGGGCGCATTCCGGCGGCGATGCGCGACGGCCGGCTGGAGGCCGCGGCGGGGTTGGCGTTGAACGAGCGCTCGCACGTGATGCTGTGCGGCAACCCCGAGATGCTGAAAGACGCGCAGGCTGCGCTGCTGGAGCGCGGCCTGCGCAAACATCGGCGGCGCAACCCGGGTCACATCACGGTGGAGAGCTTTTGGTGAGGGTTACGAGGCTATTGCTGGTCGCGGCGCTGTCTGCACTCGTTTGCGGGTGCAGCACGGTGCGCTTCGCCTACGAGAATGCCGATGCGTACCTGCGCTGGAAGGCGAGCAGCTATCTCGAGCTCAGCGGCGACGACGCCGACGAGCTGGACGACCGGATCGACGAATTCCACGCGTGGCATCGCCGCAACGCGTTGCCAAAATATGTCACGCTCGCCCACGAAACTTCGCGCCGCTTCGGGGACGGGCTATCCCGCCAGGACCTCGATTGGGGGTACGATTCCGTGAGAGCGCAGGCCCGGGAGAGCCTGCGCAAGGGAGCCGAATTGATCGCGCCGCTGCTGGACCGGCTGACCCCGGAGCAGGTTGCGCACATCGAGCGGCGTTTGGCGGAGGAAAACCGGCAGTTTTATCGCGACTACCTGCGCGGACCAGAGCGTGAGCGGCGCAGGAAGCGGGCCCGGTTTGTCGTCGACCGGCTGGAGGAATGGGTGGGGAAGCTGACGCAGGCGCAGGTCCAGCGGGTGCGCGAGTACGCCGAGCGCGCGCCGATGACGCCCGAGCTGCGCGACCGCGACCGCAAGCGCCTGCAGAACGACGTGCTCGCCATAATCCGCGCGCGCGAAGCGCGCACGCGCCTCGCCGACCGTCTGGTGAGCTGGGAGCGCGGGCGCGAGCCCGCCTATGTGGCGGCGCTGGACGCCTGGCGCGAGCAGTACTTCGCCATGCTGATGGACATCGACCGCTCGCTCAGTCCCGAGCAGCGCGCGCGGGTGCAGGCCCAGCTGCGGCGCTACACCGAGGATTTCGAGGCGCTCGCCGCGCGATGAACGATCCCAAGCCCCTGCAAGCCTTCGAGGCCGACGCCGGCGTCTCGTACGCGGGGCGCACGCGCTACACCCAGCTCGAATACGAGGCGCTGCTCGCGAACGTTTCGATCGGGATCGCCTTCACGCGCGAGCGCCGCTTTTTCCTCTGCAATCCGAAGTTCGCCGAGATGTTCGGCTACGGCCCCGACGAGCTGATCGGCATGTCGGGCGAGGTCGTTTATCCCAGCCGCGAGAGCTACCTCGCGCTTGGCCAGATCGCCACGCCGATCCTCGCCGCCGGGCGCCAGCTCGACCTCGAGTGGGAGGTGCGGCGCAAGGACGGCTCGACCTTCCTCTGCCGGCTGATCGCGAAGGCGATCGACCCCGCCAACACGCAGCAGGGCACGGTCTGGATCGTCGAGGACATCACCGACCGGCGCCGGCACGCGGACGAGATCGCGCGCCTGCTGCGCGAGCAGGAGGCGATCCTCGGCACCGCCTCGATCGGCATCTGCTTCGTCAAGGACCGGCGCTTCGTGCGCTGCAACCGGCGCTACGAGGAGATGTACGGCTACGGCGCGGGCGAGATGGACGGCCAGCCGACCTCGATCATCTATCCGGGCAGCGGCGACTACGAGGAGGCAAGATCGGTCTACGACGCGCTCGGGCGCGGGCAGACGCCGCGGCGCATCGGCCTTCGCCGGCGCAAGGACGGCAGCACGTTCTGGAACCGCGCCGACGGCCGCGCGGTCGATCCGCAGAACCCTCACAAGGGCTCGGTCTGGACCGTCGAGGACGTCACCGAGCAGCGCCGCGCCGAGGACGAGCTGCAGCGCGTGCTCGCCGAGCAGCAGGCGCTGCTCGACAACGTGGTGGTCGGCATCGCGATCAGCCGCGAGCGCAAGATCATGCGCTGCAACCGGCGCTTCGAGGAGATGTTCGGATTTGGCGCGGGCGCGGCGATCGGCGTCTCGTGGCGCCAGATGTACTTCACCGAGGACGAGTTCGAGCGGCGCAGCCAGGTCTACGCCGAGATGGACCAGGGCCGCACGCACACGCGCGAGCAGTGGCTGCGCCGCCAGGACGGCTCGGGCTTCTGGTGCCGCGTATCCGGGCGCGCAGTCGCGGCGGGCGAGCCGGCGCGCGGCTACGTCTGGCTGACCGAGGACGTCAGCGAGCGGCGCCGCGCCGACGAGTCGCTCGAGCGGCTGGTGCGCGAGCAGGACGCGGTGCTGCAGAACGCGGTCACCGGCATCATCTTCGTCAAGGACCGGCGCATCGTGCGCTGCAACCGCCGCTTCGAGGAGATCTTCGGCTACGGCGCGGGCGAGCTCCTCAACCAGTCGACGCGCTTCATGTTCGCCAGCGGCGAGGAGTACGAGGCGGGGGGCGAAACGCTGTACGAGCCGGTCTGGGGCGGCGAGACCGTCTACGTCGAGCGCCGCCACGTGCGCAAGGACGGCGCGCCCATCTGGTGCTCGATTTCGGGCCGCGCGGTGCAGGCCGGCGACCCGGCGCAGGGCTCGGTCTGGCTGTTCGACGACATCACCCAGGAGCACGAATCCGAGGAGCGGGTGCAGCGCGCGCTCGCGGAGCAGGAGCTGATCCTGGACAACGCCTCGGTCGGCATCGCCTTCGTGCGCAACCGCGCGATCCAGCGCTGCAACCGCTTCCTCGAGGACATGGTGGGCGCGGGTCCCGGCGAGCTCATCGGCCAGAGCACCGCGGTGCTGTTCGCCTCGCGCGAGGAATGGGAGCAGGCGGGGCGGCGCTCCAACGACGCCACCGCGCCGGGCGACACTTTCGAGGGCGAGGCGCGCTTCCGCCGCCGCGACGGCTCGAGCTTCGTCTGCCGGGCGCGCGGCCGGCGCATCGACGCGGGCGACGCCGAGCAGGAATGGATCTGGAGCTACGAGGACGTGACCGCGGAGCGCGAGGCGGAGATGCGCGTGCAGCGCGCGCTCGCCGAGCAGGACCTGATCCTCGACAACGCCATGGTCGGCATCGCCTTCGTGCGCAACCGCGTAATCCAGCGCTGCAACCGCTTCCTCGAGGAAATGATCGGCGTCAACCGCGGCGAGCTCGTCGGCCAGCGCTCGGCGCTGTTGTTCGTGAACGAGGAGGACTGGCAGGTCGCCGCGCGGCGCGCGTTCGAGGAAACGCCGCCCGGCGGCATCCATACCGCCGATGCACGCTTCAAACGCGCGGACGGCTCGAGCTTCCATTGCTTCATGCGCGGCCGGCGCATCGACGCGGGCGATGCCGAGCAGGAATGGATCTGGAGCTACGAGGACGTCACCGCGGAGCGCGAGGCCGACCTGCGGGTGCAGCGGGCCCTGGGCGAGCTCGAGCGCAAGGTGGCGGAGCGTACCGCCGAGCTCGAGGAAGCGAAGGCGCGCGCCCAGCACCTCGCCGACCACGACGCGCTCACCGGGCTGCCCAACCGGCGCCTGCTCGAAGACCGCCTGACGCAGGCGCTCGCGCTCAGCTCGCGCAACCAGAAAAACAGCGCGGTGATGTTCGTCGACATCGACCGCTTCAAGACCATCAACGACTCGCTCGGCCACGCGGTCGGCGACGCGCTGCTGAAGGAAGTGGCGAGCCGCCTGGTGAACCAGCTGCGCGAGGGCGACACCATCTGCCGCATCGGCGGCGACGAGTTCGTGGTCGTGCTGCCGGAGATCAAGCGCTCCTCCGACGTGGCGCTCGTCGCGCACAAAGTGCTCGAGCAGCTCTCCGCGCCGGTCACGGTGGAGGAGCGCGAGCTGGTGGTGAGCTGCTCGATCGGCATCGCGGTCTACCCCGACGACGGGCGCGACGCCGAGAGCCTGATCCGCAACGCGGACGCCGCGATGTACCACGCCAAGGAGCTCGGCCGCGCGAACTACCAGTTCTTCACCGAGCAGATGAACCAGGCCGCCTCGCGCCGGCTGCAGCTCGAGAGCCACCTGCGCCGCGCGGTCGGCAACGGCGAGCTGCGCGTGCACTACCAGCCGATCATCGACGCGGCGGGCGGGCGCATCGCCGCGCACGAGGCGCTCGTGCGCTGGCAGCACCCGAAGCGCGGACTGGTGCACCCGGGGGAGTTCATCCAGCTCGCCGAGGAGACCGGGATCATCCTCAAGATCGGCGAGTGGGTGCTGGCCGAGGCCTGCCGCTGGAACACCTTCATCGGCGCCCGCAATCATGACGGCGGCGACCTGCAGGTCGCGGTCAATCTCTCGGCGCGCCAGTTCAACGACCCGCAGCTACCGCGCGTGGTGGCGCGCGCGCTCAAGCAGACGGGCCTGCCGCCGCGCCTCCTCGAGCTCGAGATCACCGAGTCGACCGCGATGCAGCAGACCGACGCGACGCTGAGCACGCTGAAGAAGCTCAAGCAGCTCGGCGTGTCGATCGCGATCGACGACTTCGGTACCGGCTACTCGAGCCTGTCCTACCTGCGCCGCTTCCCGGTGGACAAGGTGAAGATCGACCGGAGCTTCGTCGCCGAGGTGCCGGGCAACCGCGACCAGGGCGCGATCGTCTCGGCGATCATCGCGCTCGCGCACGCGCTGCAGATCCGCGTGGTCGCCGAGGGCGTGGAGACCGAGGCGCAGCGCGCGTTCCTCAAGTCCTGCGGCTGCGATTTCATCCAGGGCTACCTCGTCGGCCGGCCGGCCGACGCCGACACCGCGGCAAAAGAGTACGTCTAAGGCGGCGCTTCACTTCGCGCACGCGAACGGCTTTCCGGCGTCGTCCTACGCGACGCTGTTGGAGCGCCTCGCTTCGCGCTACGAAATCTCGTGGATCGACGCGATCGGCACCGATCCGCGCCATCCGCCGACCGAGGGCTGGCCGCACCTCGTAGACCAGCTGATCGAATCCATCCGGCAGCCCATCTTCGGCGTCGGTCATTCGCTCGGCGGCTACCTGCACTACCTGGCCGCGGTGCGGCGGCCCGAGCTCTACCGTGCGATCGTCCTGCTCGATGCGCCGATCATCGGCGCGTTCCGCGGCGGGGTGCTCGGCGCGACCAAGCGCCTCGGCATCGTCGACCGCGTCACGCCCGCGGGCGCGACGCGCGACCGGCGCAGCACCTGGCAGACGCGCGAGGAGGCCAAGGCTCACTTCCGCAGCCGGCGGCTGTTTCATTCATTCACGGAGGAATGCCTTGAAGACTACGTGCGCCACGGGTTGGTCGAGGAGGAGGGGAGGCTGCGCCTGAAGATCGACCCGGCGATCGAATACCAGATCTACCGCACCATCCCGCACGACATGATGCGCCACCTCCCGCGCCTGCGCGTGCCGGCGGCGTTCGTCGGCGGCGCCGACTCCGACGTGGTGCGGCGCCTCCGCCTCGCGGGGATGCGCCCGAAGTTCACGTTTCGCAAGGTGCCAGGCGGGCACCTGTTTCCGTTCGAGTACCCGCGCGAAGCGGCTACGTCGATCGCCCAGGCGCTGGACGATCTTTCAGGCGCTCCTCGAGCAGCCTGATGTTCATCTCCACGCCAAGCATGTTGGGGTTCACTTCGAGCGCGCGCCGGTACCACTGCAGCGCGTTTCCCCAGTCCTCGAGCTGGAAGTAGATCTGGCCCATGCCCGAGAGCGCGCCGAAATGGCCGGGGTTGCGCTTGAGCACCTCGTGGCAGTCGGTGATCGACTTGTCGTACTCGCCGGCGAGGTAGTAGACCGTGGCACGGCGGTTCCAGCCTTCGGCAAACTCGGGTTTGCGCTGGATGACGTCACTCAGAACGGAAATCGCGCGCGAGTATCGTCCCGCCTGCATCTCCTCGCTAGCGCTCGCCATCAGCTGGTCGATCTGCGCGTCCCCGGAGCGGGTCCAGAGCAGCCACAGGCCCTGCTCGGCGAAGCCGCGGACGAACGAGCTCTCGTCGCGCAGCCGCTCGTGCAGGAGCGGGGCGTCGGTCATGGCGCCGCGGTTCGCGATCCAGACCACGGCCTCGGCGCGCGTCGCGGCGTCGGAATTTTTTAACGCCGTGAGCGCCTCGGCGCGCGATCTCGGCGGCTCCGGGAATGCCGGCGGCGCCAGCACTGTTAGCGCGGCGAGAAGGAGTACCATCGCGACAGCCGAATCCGGAAGCCTCATCGGACCGTATATCCGGACGGACTCGCTAACGAAGGGACACTCATGAAAGCACTCATCTTAGCCGGTCTGCTCGCGAGCGGAACCGCGCTCGCCGCAGGCGACCCGGTGGTCAGCACCCCCAAGGACCCGGTGCTCGAGAAAGCCAACGCCGCAATCGCGCGCAAGGACTGGGCGAGCGCGCAGGGCGTGCTCAAGGACGCGGTCGCGACCAGCCCGGGCAACGCCAACTACCACAACCTGTACGCGTACTCGACCCGCAAGGGCGACAACCCGGACATGAGCCTGGTGTTCAAGCACTACAACGAGGCGCTGCGCATCGACCCGCAGCACCGCGGCGCGCACGAGTACATCGGCGAGGCCTACCTCATGGTCGGCAACGTGGCGAAGGCGAAGGAGCACCTGGGCCAGCTCGACAAGCTCTGCTTCTTCCCCTGCGTCGAGTACACCGACCTGAAGAAGGCCATCGCCGAGCACGAGAAGAAGCGCTAGCGGATGAGGCGGGGGCTCCTCCTCGCCGCGCTCGCGCTTTTCGCGCTGCAGGCGGGGGCGCAGGGCTATCCGTCGAAGCCGGTCCGGCTGGTCAATCCGTTCACGCCGGGCGGGCCGCTCGACCTGATGGGTCGCATCCTGTCGGAAAAGCTGTCGGGGTTTCTGGGCAAGCCGGTCCTAGTGGAGAACAAGCCCGGCGCGGCCGGCAACGTTGGCGCCGCCGAGGTGGCGCGCGCTCTGCCGGACGGCCACACCGCGCTCCTCACGCTCTTCAGCATCGTCACGAGCAACCCGCACCTCTACGAGCGGCTGCCGTTCGATCCGCTGAAAGACTTTGCGCCGGTCACGGCGATCGCCACGCAAGACTCCGTGCTGGTCGCGCATCCCGACTTGCCCGCGCGATCGGTGCAGGAGCTCATCGCCTACGCCAAGGCCAATCCTGGCCGGGTGAACTACGCGTCCGCAGGCAAGGCGACGCCCGGTCATCTCACCGCGGAGTACTTCCGCCTGAAGACCGGCTCGGAGTTCACGCATGTCCCTTACAAGGGCAACGCCGAAGCCATCCGGAGCGTGCTGTCCGGCGACACGCATATCATGTTCACTCCCGCGACCGGAGCGCTGCCGCATCTCAAGGCGGGGAAGCTGAAGCCGCTCGCCGTGTACCTGACCGAGAGCATCGACGAGCTGCCTGGCGTGCCGGCCCTCCACGGCTTTGATCAGAAGACAATGCCTTTCTGGTACGGCTTGCTCGTGCCTGCCAAGACGCCGTCCGAGATCGTTCAGCGGCTCAACGCCGAAACGGTGAAGGCGCTGAAGGATCCGCAGACCGTGAAGACGCTGCGCAGCGCGCGCATCTTCGTGATCGCCAACAGCCCGGAAGAGTTCGGCGCCATGATGCGCGAGGGGCACGCGGCATGGGGGCGCGTAATCCGCGAGACCGGTGTCAAAGGCGAGTAGGCCGAGCTTCGTTTTCATCCTCGCCGACGACCTCGGCTACGCCGACCTCGGTTGCTACGGCGGCCGCGCCGATTGCTCCCCCACGCTGGACAAGATCGCGGCCGCCGGTGTGCGCTTCACCGACGGGTATGCCAACTCGGCAGTGTGCTCGCCTACGCGCTTCGCGCTGGCAACCGGGCGTTGGCAGTACCGCTTTCGCGGCGGTGCCGACGAACCGATCGCGAGCCACACCGCGCGCGGCAATCCGCAGCTTGGCCTGCCTCCGGAGCATCCCACGCTCGCCTCGCTGCTGCGCGATGCGGGTTATGCCACCGCCCTGATCGGCAAGTGGCACCTCGGGTTTCCGCCGCACTTCGGCCCGCTGAAGAGCGGCTACCAGGAATTCTTCGGCCCGATGAGCGGCGGAGTCGACTACTTCACGCACTGCGACTCCGCGGGCGCGCACGATCTCTACCAGGGCGAAAAAGAAGTGCATCGCACCGGTTACCTTACTGATCTGCTCACGGAGGAAGCGATCTCGTTCGTGCGGCGGGTGAAGGCCAAGCCATTCCTGCTCTCGCTGCACTACACCGCGCCGCACTGGCCCTGGGAGACGCGCGGCGATGCCGAGCGCGCGAAAAACATCGGCCACATCAGCCACCTCGACGGCGGCTCGGTCGGGACCTACCTCGAGATGATCCGCGCCATGGATGAAGGCATCGGCCGGTTGATGAGAGAGCTGCCAGGAAACACCTGCGTGGTGTTCACCAGCGACAACGGCGGCGAGCGCTTCTCCGACTCGTGGCCGCTTGTCGGCGGCAAGATGGACCTGCTCGAGGGCGGAATCCGGGTGCCCTATGTAGTGCGCTGGCCTAAGGGCGACATCCGCGCGCAGCTTGCGATCACCATGGACTGGGTTGCGACCTTTCTCGATGCCGCTGACGTCGCGCCGCACCCGGACTACCCACTCGACGGCGCGAGCCTGCTGAAGGAGAACCGCGGGCGCGAGCTATTCTGGCGAATGAAGTTCCGGGACCAGAAGGCGATGCGCAGCGGGACCTGGAAATGGCTCTCGATCGAGGGGCACGATTTCCTGTTCGATCTTTCGCAGGATCAGCGCGAGCGCGCGAACCTGGCCCGGCGCCAGCCGGCAATGTTCGAGGAGCTCAAAAGGCGCTTTGCCGCCTGGGATGCGTCGCTGCCGCCGGTTCCGCGCGATGCAAAGGTCTCGCTGATCGGCAGCCCCGGCGAGCTCGCTCGCCCCCACTAGGATCCCAGGCGCGCAATCGCCTTGTCGTAGTAGCGCGCTTCGATGCGCGCCTTGAGCAGCGCAAGCTTCTTGACCGCCGTAGCGTTGCCCATTGCCAGGCGTTCGAGCTCCGCGATCTCGTTCAGCGCCTCGACCTCCGGCGGCACGAAGCCGGCGTTCTTGAGGATGCGATAGGCGAGCCGCAGCTCCTCGGGAACCAGCGCGTCGTCTGCGAGATCGAGCGGGCGGCCGGCACCTGGAAGGTCGTCGAACTCACCGCGTGAAACGGCCTCGGCGATCTTGCGTTCTGCGAGAAAATCGAGCATGTCCCGCCGAGCTTACCGCATCGCGCCGACGGATTCGACGACGTTCTATCCGCGGCTCATCGGCCGCCACGGCGCGGTGGCGGCGAATTCCTATCTCTCGGTCAACGCCGGCGTCGATATCCTGAAGGCGGGCGGCAATGCGATCGACGCCGCCTGCGCAGCGACGCTGGTCGAGGGACTGGTCAATCCGCAGATGCACACCCTCGGCGGCGAATGCCCGATCCTCATCCGGCCGGCGGGCGAGTCGCGCGTCATCTCGCTCAACGGCAACACCGCTGCGCCGATGGCCGCGACGCCGGAGGCGTTTCGTTCCAGGGGTTTGAAGGACGTTCCCGAGGAAGGCATTCTCGCAGCGGGCGTTCCGGCGGCGTTCTCCGCGCTGATGAGCGCGCTTTCGCGCTGGGGAACGATGAGCTTTGGCGACGTCTCGGCGCACGCGCGCGAGCTCGCCGCGAAGGGCTTCCCGCTGTCGGCGGGCCTGCGCCACCAGCACAAGTATGGCATCGCGCCGCTGCGCGACAAGTTCCTGACCGAATGGCCCGGCAGCGCGCAGCTCTATCTGAAGGGAAAGGCAGTCCCCGAAGTCGGCGAGCTGATGAAGAACGAAGCGCTCGCGCGCGTGCTCGACCATCTCGCCGGCTCCCGCGATCCGCACGACGAGTTCTATCGCGGCGAGGTCGCGGCGGAAATCGCCAAGTTCTCCCGGGAGCGCGACGGGCTGCTCGAGCGCGCGGACCTGGACCGCTTCGAAACCCGGATCGAGGCGCCGGTCAGCCTGCGCTTCGGCGACGTCGAGCTCTTCAAGTGCGGCTTCTGGTCGCAGGGCCCGGCGGAGCTGCAGACGGTCGCGCTGATGTGGCAGCGGCTTAAGGGGATGACGCCCGGGAGCGCGGACTACTGCCACCTGCTGATCGAGGCGATGAAGCTCGCTTTCGCCGACCGCGAGCAGCACTACGGCGATGGCATGGTGCCGGCCGACGTCTTGCTGTCACCCACATACACGGCGCAGCGCGCGAAACTGATCGACATGAGAGCGAGCAACCGCGAGCTGCGGCCGGGCGATGCGCGTCGCAACGCGCCGCTGCTGCCGGAGGACGAGCGCTTCACGCCCAAGGACTGGGGCGGCGGCACGGTGCACGTCGACGCGGTCGACGCCAAGGGGAACATGGCGTCGTTCACGCCGAGCGGCGGCTGGCTCATGTCCGCGGAGGTGATACCCGCGCTCGGCTTCCCGCTCTCGGTGCGCATGATGACCTTCTATCTCGAGCCGGCGCACCACCCGAACGTGGTCGCCCCGGGGAAGCGGCCGCGAACCACGCTGACGCCGTCGCTCGCCTTCAAGGGCGGCAGGCCGTGGATGACCTTCGGCACCATGGGCGGCGACAACCAGGGGCAGTGGCTGCTGCAGTTCTTCGTGTATCGCGCGGCGTTCGGCATGAACATGCAGGATGCGATCGAGGCGCCGCGCCTGTCGACCGAGCACTTCCCGGGATTCTTCGCGCCGCACCAGGGCGTGCCGAACCGCGTGCGCATCGAGGCGCGCTTCGGGTCGAAGGTGATCGACGAGCTGCGCCGCCGCGGCCACGACATCGACATCGCGCCCGACTGGACCGAGGGCTTCGTGTCGGGCGCGCAGCTCGACGAAGAAAGCGGCCTTATCGAGTCCGGCTGCGACCCGCGCGGCTCGAAGTCCGAGTGCTTCCCGGCTTTCGCGTACGTTTGGTGAGCTTCTGCTTCGCCAGCGCGGCGCCGGCGGCCAGGGCCTGAAGCTTTCGCCGGGCCACTTCGCGGTCCATCGGCGCCATGCCGCAGTTGGTGCAAGGGAAGAGGTGCTTCGCCGGCACGTATTTGAGCGCGCGCTCGATGACCTGCGAAACCTCCTGCGGGGTCTCGACGGTGTCGCTCGCCACGTCGATCACGCCGACCAGCACGTCTTTCCCCTTGAGGAGCTTCAGGAGCTCGATCGGCACCTTGGAGTGGATGCACTCGAGCGAGACCTGGTCGATCTTGCTTTTCGCGAGCGCCGGAAAGATCTCCTCGTATTGGCGCCAGGCTTCGCCGAGGGTCTTTTTCCAGTCGAGGTTGGCCTGGATGCCGTAGCCGTAGCAGATGTGGACGCAGGTGGTGCATTTCAGGCCTTGAATCGCGCGATGCAGGGCTCCGATGCCCCAGCGCTTCACGTCGTCCATGTAGACGTTGAACGCGGGCTCGTCGAACTGGATCACATCGACGCCGTCCTTCTCCAGCGCGCGAGCTTCCTGGTTGAGCAGCTCGGCGAAGGCCATCGCGAGCTTGGCGCGGTCGCCGTAGTGCCGGTCGGCCACCGTGTCGACGATGGTCATCGGGCCCGGCATGGTGATCTTGATCTTCTTCTTCGAATGGCCGCGCAATAGACGCGCTTCCACCTGGTGGACGCGTCCCTTGAGCCGCAGCGGCGCGACGACCTGCGGCACCATGGCGTCGTAGCGGTTGTTGCGGATACCCATCTTCACCTTGTGCTCGAAGTCGATGCCCTCGACGAACTCGAGGAAGCCGTGGACGAAGTGCTGGCGCGATTGCTCGCCGTCGGTGACGATGTCGAGGCCGGCATCCTCCTGCTCCTTTAGCCAGAGCAGGGTGGCGTCGCGCTTCGCGCGCTCGAGCTCGCTCCCCTGGGCCTTCCAAGCCGGCCACAGCTTGTTGGTTTCCGCCAGCCAGCCCGGCTTCGGCAGGCTCCCGGCGATCGTGGTTTCGAACATTTCTTGTCTCTCCTGTCGGGGTCCGGTGACAGCGACGAATTCGCTACGGCCGAATATAATCGACCGCTACAAGAGGGAGGGATTTCCGAGTGTTTGGCATTGTAGTCGGGACGTTCTGCTCATTCGTCATGGGCATCTTCAATCCGTACGTGGTGAACAAGGCGGGGCCGGACTGGCTGTGGGGCGGCGGCCGCAACGACATGCTGCGCAATCTCTATTTCCGCCCCAACGGCACCTTCCGCCGCTACGGCCGCATCGCGCTCCTCGGGACCCTGTCCGCAGGCTCCGCAGCGCTCTTTTGGATGCTGTAGACGTAGTACACGCCGGCGGTTGTCACTGCGGCCGGGTGCGGTTCCAGGTGACCGCGCCCGCGGCGATCACGGTTGCGGAATGCAACTGCTCGATCTGCGCCAAATCCGGCTATTTGCACCTCATCGTGCAAAAAGACCGCTTTCGCCTCATCCACGGCGAGGAATTCATCACGACCTACACGTTCAATACCGGCGTGGCCAAGCATTACTTTTGCAAAGTCTGCGGAATCAAGTCATTCTATGTTCCGCGGTCCGACCCGGACGGGGTCAGCGTGAATGCGCGCTGCCTCGACCCCGGTACGGTGACCCGCATGGAGACGCGGCCGTTCGACGGCCGTAACTGGGAAGCATCGATAAGGGGGAAGTCATGGTGAAGCGGACTACTGCGGCAGTGGTGGTGGGAGTTTCGGTTGCCCTGATGGTCTCCGGACCGGCGCTGGCTCAGCGCAAGGACTGCGGGGAGCTCAAGGGCGAGATCGAGGCCAAGATCAAGAAGAACGGGGTCGACAAGTTCTCGCTCGACGTGGTCGACGCCGACAAGCAGACCGACGGCAAGGTGGTCGGCACCTGCGAGGGCGGAACGAAAAAAATCGTCTATAAGCGCGGCTAACGCCGCGCGGTGAGCAGCCAGGCCGCAGTCCCGGCCTGAGCTGCCAGCAGTATCCCGAAGGCCACGCGGTAAGCCTCCGGATCGTAGCGGCCCTGCGCGCTCGGCCACTGGCCGAGGATGGCGCCGACTCCCCATTGGATTGCGAACGAGGTCCCGAACAGCAGCAGGTTCGAGGCGGTCGTGACGCGCCCGGTCTGCGCGACCGGCACGAGCTGCGTGAGCAGCGTGTAGGCGACGATCGCCGCGATGCTGGTCGCGGCGAAGAGCACCAGGAAAAGCAGTACCGCCTTGCCGGCGCCGAAGGCAAGCGGAGCGAACGAAGCCGTACAAATCACCATGCCGACCTGATAGAGGCGCAGCGGCGACACGCCGCGCTTTGCCAGAGCGTCGGATAGCGGCCCGAGCAGAAACGAAGCCAGCATGTACGCCGCTGCCGACCACAAGAGGTAGTCGGCCACCGTGCCGCGCGCGAGGCCGTGGACGTCGGCGAGCCATGGCGCGAACCACAGCCCCTGCAGCGCCTGGAAGGTCGCCTGGCAGAGGACAATAGGAAGCGCGAGGCGCCAGAAATCCACGCGCGAGAAGATCCGGCCGATCACCGCGAGCTGCTCGCGCCACGGGTCGCTTTGCCCCGGGAGCGCGCGCTCCGGCACTACGAAATAGATGAGCGCCGCGGCGGCGAGGCTCAGCAACGCGAGGCCGAGGAACAGCGCGCGCCAGCCGAACGGCCCGAGCAGCGCTTCCACCGGCGCGGTGGCCGAGAGCGTGCCCACGCTGCCGATGCCGATCATCCAGCCGCTGAGCGAGGTCAGCCGCTCGCGTGGAAACCAGAGCGTGAAGGCCTTGATCGATCCCATGAGGCCGGCCGACACGCCAAGCCCGATCAGCGCGCGTCCGACGGTAAGCATCGCGAGGTCGCGCGCGAGGCCGAAAGCGAGCGCGCCAACGGCCGCGACGCAGAAAAGCGTTGCCGTGCAGCGGCGCGGCCCGAACCGATCGAGCGCCAGCCCGAGCGGCAGCTGGGCGAGCGCGAACGAGAGAAAGTACGCGCTCGTCAGCAGGCCGAGGTCGGCCGGCACGATGCCGAAGTCGGCCACCAGGTCCTTCGCGATCACCGCATTGACGTAGCGGTAGAAGTACGAGAGGTAGTAACCCGCCGCGAAGGGACAGAACACGACAAGCATGGCGTTCACAGGTACGCTAGGCGCCATGGCGAAGCGGTTGATTGTCGGAATCACGGGAGCGACCGGCGCGGTTTACGGCGTCGAAATCCTCAAGACGCTGAAAACCGTTGACGGCTGGGAAAGCCATCTCGTGCTCTCCGACGCGGGCGCGCTCAACCTGTGGCACGAGCTCAAGATGAAGCGCAAGGATCTCGAGCAGCTCGCCGACGTGGCCTACCACCCGAAGGACATCGCCGCGACCATCTCGAGCGGCTCGTTCCTCACCGAGGGCATGGTGATCGCGCCGTGCTCGATGAAGACGCTCGCCGCGGTCGCGCACGCGCATGCCGACGACCTGCTCTCGCGCGCCGCCGACGTGGTGTTGAAGGAGCGCCGGCGCCTGGTGATCGTGCCGCGCGAGACGCCGCTCAACCTCGCGCACCTGCGCAACATGGTGGCGGTGACCGAGATGGGCGGGATCGTGTTTCCGCCGGTGCCCGCGTTCTACGCGCTGCCGAAGTCGCTGGACGACCTCGTTGCGCACACCGTGGCGCGCGTGCTCGACCTCTTCGGCGTGCACTCCGCTAGGCTCGCCCGCTGGCAGGGGATGAAAGGAACTCCCGAAGAGCGCGGTTGAACGCCTCGGCCTGCTCGATGTTCGCGATGTGCGCGGCCTGCGGGACCATCACGGTCTTCGCGCCCGGCACGTTCTCGCCGATGTAGCGCGTCCCCGGTGCGGCGGCGTCCTGCTCGCCCGCGATCGCGAGCACCGGATTCTTGATGTCCTTGAGCCGCGCGGTCGTGTTCAGGTTGGATATCGCCTGGCAGCAGCCGACGTAGCCGGGAACCGGCGTGGCCGCGATGAGATCCGCGATTTTCTTCACCACTTGCGGCTTGCTCTTGCGGAAGGGCTCGGTGAACCAGCGTCCGAGCGTCGGCTCGACCAGAGGCTGCATGCCCTTCGTGCTCGCGGTCTGGATGCGCTCATCCCATTGCTTGCGCGTCTCGGGCGTTTGCGCGTGACCGGTATCGGCGAGCACCACGCGGTCGAAGAGTCCGGGATCGGTCAGCGCCAGGACCTGGCCGATCATCCCGCCCATGGACAGGCCGACGTAGTTCGTTTTTTTGATTTTCAATTGATCCAGCAATTGCCGGAGGTCTTCGGCGAGCATGTCCAGCGTGTACGGCCCTTTCGGCGCCTCGCTGCCGCCGTGGCCGCGCGTGTCATAAACCAGGATCCGGAAGCGGTCCTTGAACTCGTCGATTTGGCCATCCCACATGCGCAGGCTGCAGGCGAGCGAATGGCTGAAGGTGAGCCACGGCGCGCCTTCCTTGCCGTGGATCTCGTAGTTGGTCTCGATGCCGTTCACTTTCGCTTTCATGGCGTCTCCAGGATCAGAGGGATCAGCATCTCGTCCTCGCTCGTGCCGCCGTGGTTGCCGATATGCAGATGGCGCGACTCGCCGGGCGTCCAGTCCTTGACCGTATAGCGGCCGCGCATGACGAGCGCGACGTCGCCGATCCGCTCCTGGAACCGCGGGTGCGGCACGCCCGGCCCGAACCAACCCTCGTCCACGAGCTGCCGGCTGGGAATGACGTCGGCGCGGTCTCTGAGCCAGTCCTTCGCTTTCTTGGCGAACTCGGTTCCCGAGTGAACATGGCAGTACACCACGCGGCGCTCGCCGCACAGCGGCAGGCGCAGCTGCGGCGCGAGGCTCGGGAGCAACTCGAGGGACTCGTCCGGCGCCACGTCGATGAAGCCGTGGTCGGCCGTCACGATGACCTGCGCGTCGGTTCCGGCGAGTCTGGAGAGCAGCACGCCGAACGCTGCGTCGATCTTCTGGAACTGCTCGAAGGCCTGCGGGCTCTCGGAGCCGAAGCGGTGCGACACCATGTCGTAGACCGGCCAGTACGCATACACGAACTTGCGATCGTCGCCGGACTTCACCGCTTGCTCGATTCCCGCCACGAGCTCGTCCGGTGTTTCATAGGCGATACGCCGCGCGCCGCGGCAATGGCAGCTGTTGTACTCCGAGTCGATGATGTCCTTGTAGGTCACGACAAAGGAATTTTCCGGGAGCGATTCGAATATAGACCCCCCGACATAGATCTGTTCCGGCGTCACGCCGCGGCGCGCGAGCGGCAGGTAGTCGCCGCGGCTGCGGAAAGGCAGCGCGGCGCTCACGCAGCCCGCCTCGCCGAAGTAGGTGAACCAACCGGTGAGCCCATGCTCGAGCGGCGTGCGGCCCGTATAAGAAGTCGTGATCGCAGAAGCGGTCGTCGATGGAAATACCGAGGTGAGCGATGCGTGCCGCCGACGCGCAAGCTCGCTGCCCGCGCCGCGGCGCGTGAGGTAGTTGTCCCCGAGCCCATCGATGATCAGGAGCACGACGTTGCGCGCTTCGCGCAGCGCTTCCGCCGGGAGATTTCTCAGCGGAGGATGGAGAGCTTTTCCGCCGCGAGCGGCGACGATCGAGCCGACGAGATTCACCAGGCTGCCGCCGGAATAGTCGGGTCGCATGACGTCGTAGAGCAGGATTTTAGGCGTACAATTACCGCATGCGGCACGAAGTTCACCTCCACGCCGACATTCCCATTCTCGAAGGCGTTTCGCGGCGCCAGCTCGAGCAGGCGTTCGCGCCGTTGCTCGAGTATCTCGACGCCGACGGCCTCGCCGATGTGAAGAGCCTCGAGCCCGACGAGCCGGGCATCAAGTACGACGAGAAGGAGCTGCTGCTTACTGTGTGCTGGACCGGCGAGATCGGCCGCAGCTTCCACGGCGTGCTCGAAGCCGCGCTCGACAGCCTCGGGCCCTACTGCTACGAGGCGGTGGAAGTCGACCTCACGCTTTATCACGATAACGGCGAGCAGGAGTCGAAGCTCCTCTTCGTCGGCCCGACGCCGCACGCGATCCACGAGGCGCAGCGCCGCTGCATGGTAGAGGATGTCGCCGCGATCCTCGCGCGCCAGTTCGGCAAGGAAGAGGTCGCGCAGGTGACCGCGCTCGTCAACGAGCTCTTCGACCGCGACTGGAAGGAAAGGGCTTCGCAGCAGAAGAAGCCCGAGCGCGCGTTCGAGAGCTACACCAGGCCCTCCCGCAAAAACCTCCACTGACGAAACCGAAGTACCCGTCGCTCGACACGCTGGCGCTGCACGCCGGCCACTCGCCCGACCCGGCGACCGGCAGCCGCGCGGTGCCGATCTACCAGACGAGCTCGTACGTCTTCCGCGACACCGACCACGCGGCCTCGCTCTTCAACATGGAGCGCGCGGGCCACGTGTACTCGCGCCTGTCCAATCCCACGGTTTCTGTCTTGGAAGAAAGAGTCTCTGCCTTGGAAGGGGGTGTGGGCGCGATCGCCACCGCCTCGGGACAGGCGGCGCTGCACCTCGCGATCGCCACCCTGATGGGCGCCGGCGGCCATATCGTCGCCTCCACCGCGCTCTACGGCGGCTCGCACAACCTGCTCGCCTATACGCTGAAGCGCTTCGGGATCGAGACCACGTTTGTCTCCCCACGCGACCCGGAGGGCTTCCGGCGCGCCATCCGGGAAAACACACGGCTGCTCTTCGGCGAAACGCTCGGCAACCCGGGCCTCGATGTGCTGGACATTCCCGCGATCTCGGAGATCGCGCACGCCGCGAAGCTGCCGTTGCTGGTCGACGCAACGTTCACCACGCCGGTGCTGCTGAAGCCCTTCGAGCTCGGCGCGGATCTCCTGTTCCACTCCGCGACCAAGTTCCTCGGCGGCCACGGCACCGTGATCGCGGGCGTGCTGGTGGACTCGGGACGCTTCGACTGGGAGGCCTCGGGCAAGTTCGAAACGCTGACCGCGCCTTACGCCGGCTTCCACGGCATGGACTTCGAGGAGGAGTCGGGGACGCGCGCGTTTCTGCTGCGCGCGCGGCGCGAAGGGCTGCGCGACTTCGGCGCGTGCATGGCGCCGATGACGGCATTCCAGGTGTTGCAGGGGATCGAGACCCTGCACCTGCGCATGCCGCGGCACGTCGAGAACACGCGCAAGGTCGTGGCGTTCCTCGTGAAGAATCCCGCCGTGGAGAAAGTCATCTATCC
>Ga0075430_100000517_pt1 | contig 29006 bp, 30 predicted proteins | sample RhiMetdeltSRZDD4_FD_75294 | JGI IMG/M metagenome (GOLD analysis project Ga0075430, IMG submission 75294) | Populus rhizosphere microbial communities from Tennessee, USA - Rhizosphere MetaG P. deltoides SRZDD4 | ecosystem: Host-associated > Plants > Roots > Rhizosphere > Soil | place: USA... | reverse complement strand
TGTTACGCACATCTGTACCGTCTCCCATGCACGGGACTTCGATTCTTTACGGTCTATGGCCCATGGGGCCGGCCGGACATGGCCCTGTTTCTCTTTACCAAGGCGATTCTCGAGGGCAAACCGATCGACGTGTTCAATCATGGCAAGATGCAGCGCGACTTCACCTACGTCGACGATATCGTCGAAGGGATTGTTCGCGTGCTCGATCGTCCTGCGCAGCCGAATCCGGCGTGGACCGGCGATCATCCCGATTCCGCCACTGGTTCCGGGCCCTATCGTCTGTACAACATCGGCAACCATCAGCCGGTCGAATTGCTACGCTTTATCGAGGTGCTGGAGCAGGAACTGGGTAAGAAAGCCGAGAGGAAGCTGCTTCCGCTACAGGCCGGCGACGTGCCGGCAACCTATGCCGATGTTGCGGACCTTACGCGCGATGTGGAGTTCAAACCTGCGACGCCGATTGAAGTCGGCATCAAGCGCTTCGTGGAATGGTACCGGACCTACTACAAAGTATGACGTATCATTCGTTGCCAATCTGTCACGGCTGGGGAGACAGCGAGAGTTCTGGTAGAACGATGTGGCACATCAGCCCACGGATCGTTTGATGGTTTCGGTCACGAACCCGGTCTGATAGCGCGAGAGAAATCGGCAGAGCTGCTCAAACGACTGCATGCCGTCGGCGACATCCATGCATAACGGGTGGGCCAGGACCGTCGCAATTCCCTCGTGATCTTCGATAGCCGCAACCTTTTCCTGAACGGTCATCAGCCAGTCCTCAAGACTCACTCGGCTTGCCAGCTGCTCGGGGTCCGTTCGCCCGGGCAGGTATTTGCCATGGAGCACATGTTCATGATCCGGTATGGTGTTGATCGGCAAGGACAACAGCAGTTGGCTGTACCGTTCGGGCGCCGTCGCCATGGCCGAGAGATGGTCCGATACGACCTCGATTCCGGCGTTCGATAACAAGCCATACGTATGCTGGTCGCGCCGATAAGCGTGATTCCGCCAGGTACGAATCCGTTTTCCCGTCAACTGCTCGATCGCACGCACCGTCTTGGCGATATCGCGGGCTTGAAAGAAGGCGGGTCCCGTGATACCGAAGCCGAGGCGTTTCCATATCCAATGCAGGGGAGAACGAAAGGCACAGTATGTGTGCCCGCCGATCTCGCAATTCGGCATCCGGCTCAATTCCGCAATGAGGGCCGGTTCCTGCCGGCATGTCTTGCCTGTGATGAACAGGGTGATCTTGACGCCGTGACGGGCGGCGATCTCGCTATAGCGCAGGGCCAGCCGTGCCTCGGAAAAGGCCGAGTACCACGTATCGACGTCGCGGTAGGAGTGATGATGCACATCACCGGTCAGACAAATCATGAAGCTCCTAATACACCCTCTTAGTCCGCTCGATGGTCCGGTCCAGCGTAAAATCCCGCACGGTCATGGTTCTCCCTCACTCGGTCATACGCCGCGCTTCGGGTAAATGATCCACGGGCTACTCGACCGCCGTGCACTGTCCTGTGCATTCTGCGGCTCAACAAGCAGACCGGTCTCACGGTTGCCAATCAGGTTTGGAATGCCGCCGCCACGCGTGACAATGACTGGTTTTACCACAGCCAGGGCCTGCAGAGAACTTGAGGGGGAACCTTCGATCGTGAAGGACGGGAAGTCGAGGCAGGTCATGGCCGCAGGGGCTTGAAAAAGGTTCTCTAAACCTGTTGAAATAGGGCATGTGAACTTGTTCCAAATGGAATGCACGTATAACAGGTGGTAATGGCGTGAGGCAACGGATCACAGTCCTGTTCATGCTGGCAGTTTCCTGCCTAACCGTGCGAAGCCTCGCGTTCAGTGAAGAGTTCACGATTGACTCACCGACATGGACCGCCCTACGCGGTCAATCAACCTCGGCGGCGCCGACGCACACTCCGCTGCTCGATGCCAATCAGAATATCATGCGACAAGCACCTGCGCTGACCGGGCGGTTTCAACTGAAAGACCAGACCTTCATTCCATTCATCGGCGCCGGATTCGGCGGAGGGTATACCACCGACCGAGATCGGGCGCTTGGCTCGAACTGGCCTCAACAAAACCAGACTCTTTCTGGCGACGCGTTCGGCAAGAACATGATGCCGAACGAGGTCAACATGGGATTTCGCATTCCGTTCTAGTTGTTCTCGCTCGGTTCCCTTCGCTCGCGATCCCACACTACCTTTTTTCCGATCGGGCATTGTCCGCCTGGACGGCCATGACGACCAGGTTATCTTCGCCTACTCGAGGCAATGGCCAGGCGATAGTCTCGCGCCTACTGGAAGCAGAGCACATGAGGAAGGTCATCGTCTGCGATGGCTCCGTTGAAATCGCAAATAATCGCGCGCAGGCTCGTTGCGATGGTAGGCAGATCAAGATCCTCGTGAGTCGAGGCCACACTGTAGCGGAGAGCGTTCCGCGGGGCAAGCAGAGCCTGCTTGTTCAGGGGTACAGGCTAGGGTATGCTGCGGGCCGTCTTCTCCGCACCTGTACGAAACTTATCCGATCGCATTATGACCGATTACGAAGTACTGAGCGATCTCCTCATTATCTTCTCCGTTTCCATCGCGGTAGTATTCGTTTTTCACCAATTCCGGTTTCCCTCCATTGCAGGTTTTCTTGTGGCCGGGGCCCTAATTGGGCCGCACGGGCTCAATCTGATCCCGGACACGACGAATGTGCAGGTGCTCGCCGAGATCGGTATTGTCTTGTTACTATTCACAATCGGCATTGAATTTTCGTCGGTCCACTTTGCGTCGGCACGGCGAATTCTGATGATCTCAGCGCCGATTCAGGTGGGAGGAACTCTATTATTGGCGTTGCTGGGAGCGTTAGCCGCCGGCCTGAGTTATCAACAGGGGATTTTTTGGGGATTCCTGCTCTCTCTCAGCAGCACCGCCATCGTCCTGAAGAGCTTAGCCGAGAGGGGAGACAGCGACTCATTGCATGGCCAAGCGACCGTCGCCATCCTGATTTTTCAAGACCTGGCGATGGTACCCATGATGCTGGTGACTCCGATCCTTGCCACGCAGAGCGGGAGTGCAGCAGGCGGGGTTGTCCTCACCCTTGTCAAGGCGATGCTTGTCGTTGGATTGATCGTCACGGCCGCATGGTACCTCGTGCCGCTGCTCTTGCAGCATATTGTCCGGAGCCGTAGCCGGGAGCTGTTTCTTCTTTCCATCATCGTATTGTGTTTAGGAATCGCCTGGTTGACATCCCTGGGGGGGCTGTCGCTCGCCCTCGGAGCGTTCATTGCCGGACTGGTCATTGCCGAGTCGGAATACAGTCATCAGGCATTAGCCGAGGTGCTGCCGTTTCGAGACAGCTTTAACAGCTTGTTCTTCGTCTCGATCGGTGTCCTGATGGATCCACGTGTGCTGCTCGACTATCCGCTGCTCGTGCTGGGACTATCGGGCACCATCATTCTTGGAAAATTTTTGGCCGGCACCGGAGCGGTCCTGGCGGCTGGATCGGCTCCCCGGGCCGCAGTCATGGCGGGAGTGGCCCTGGCACAGGTGGGGGAATTCAGCTTCATTCTTGCGCAACAGGGACTCGAGGCCGGATTGCTCACAGAAAAACCGTACCAGCTGTTCCTCGCGGTATCAGTTCTCACGATGATCATTACACCGTTCTTGATGCAATGGTCGCCGCATTTGGCTCGCCGGGCCGAAGCCGTTCAGCGTGTGCACCATTGGTTCCAAGGGAAAACCGCGGCTCATTTGTCGCAGGCGCAAGGCAAACAGATCCGACTCAAAGATCATGTCATCATCGTCGGGTATGGTCTCAATGGAAGAAACCTGGCTCGGGTATTGGGAGAGACGGAGATTCCCTATCTGGTTCTGGATCTGGACGGAGACATTGTCCGGCGCGAGTCCAAGCAGGGTATGCCCATTTATTATGGGGACGGAGCGAATGCCAACGTGCTGCGACACATGAGGATCGACGACGCCAAGGTGCTGGTCGTCGCGATTTCCGATCCTTTTTCGGCGCGACGCACGGTGCAAGTCGCCAAAGGACTCAATCCGAATCTTCATGTGGTCGTGCGGACGCGGTATCTGCGCGAGTTGGAAGAACTTCATCAGCTCGGTGCGGACGACGTGGTACCGGAGGAGTTTGAAACGTCGATCGAGATTTTTGCGCTCGTGCTCCGAACCTACAATCTTGCGCCGGAGTTTGTCATGCGTAAGGCGGAGCAGATTCGCCGGGAAGGCTATGCGCTCTTGCGCCGGAGCGAAATGCCGGAACTGGCCCATCACCTGCGTGGAGGGACGTTGACGGATGTCGAGGTGGAAACCTGCCGCGTCGACGACGATTCTCCGGCCATCGGCAAGTCGCTGGCGGACCTCTCGATCCGGCCAAGAAGCGGGGCGTCTGTCATTGCCTGGACGCGGAACCAGGTCACCCAGTCGAATCCCTCCGAAAAGATCCGCCTACAAGGCGGCGACGTACTCACCTTGCTGGGGTCCCGCGATCAGATCAGGCGCGCCATTGCCCTGCTGATTGAATCACCGCACGATACCCTTTAGCAGGATGTTGAAAAAGTCCGCCAGCTTTGTTCTCGCGACGCTCAAAGGCTCAACGTACACCAGAAAGAGTACGATTCGCCTTTTCGCTTGCTGCGGCCGCGCTGGACGGCCATTTTGAACATCCTGCGTGGGTTTCCCTCATGATCCAACACAATCGCCCCATTGCTCACAGGCCTCTCGTTTTCTAACAGCTTGATAAGCCGGAGAAACCGGCAGTTTCTTCGATCAACTTCTCCAACGCAGCGTGACGGGTTCCTTGAGCGGATGGTCCAAAGGCTGTCCCGTCTGGAGAGACTTCAGGTAGGCCGTCTTCAGTTTGTAGTACCACTTGATCGGCGTATCGGCGTCATCGATCAGCATGAGGGGCGGTTTATGGCGCAAACCCAGCGCTTGTCGCTCCATGGCCCGCTTGTCCTGCTTCAGGAAGATGTTCCCGAAATACCGGAATAGTGTCTTGGAAAACGGCAGCCAGCGCAGCGCATTCCACGCGGCGCAAAAATCGATCCGGCACTGCTGCTCGGCAACGGGCGTGACGATTCCGCGCATCGAGACGAACATCGACCCACACTGGACGAATTCAAACCGCTGGTTCGGCAGGACGAAGTCGATCGTGGTCGTGAGCGGCCCTCCGTAGAAAAGATTCAGTACTTTGTAGGGCCCGCTGTTTTTTGACGGGGCGTGTGCAATCATGCGAAAGCCGTTCGGGGTCGGCTCGAATGTTTTGACCTTCTCGTGCATGCTGGCCTGCGTGCGCCACCAGGAACTCTGATGGACAAAGGGGCCATGAGCCGGGTCTAGGAAACCCACAATGGCGTCGTCGATCGCGCAGTTCAATGTACTGGAGATCTGAATCATACGATAAGGTTCCGATGGGAGCGGTAGGCGCGGCACGTCCGGGAGTCCGCGATTCTGGTCCAATGTGTCCGCAATGAAGACCCAAATATATGAGTCGACCTCCCGGCATGGATAGGTCGCGAGTCCGATTTTCTCAGCATTCAAGGCGGAGCCGTTGACGAGGGAAGGAATGTTCCGGCATCGACCGGTCGTATCGAATTGCCAGCCGTGATACGCACATTCGACCCGCTCTCCATCGAAGCGGCCGAACGACAGCGGCATCCCCCTATGGGGACAAATGTCCCGCAGGGCGGAGACCGTTCCCTCCCTATGGCGACAGATCAAAATCGGCAGCCCTAACATGCTCACAGGATGCATGTTTCCGGCCGCTACAGCCGAACTTGTGCATGCCGGATACCAGAACCCCGGCAGAGCGTTCTTGGTCAGCTTGAAATCTGTACTACTCTCGGTGATCATAGTGTGAGAAAAATTGGTGAGCGTGCCACGTGGGTAGAGATCGGACTATAACTGCCACCTGAGTCAACGTCAAGCAACCCGAATGAGTCGGGCGCTGCAGACCCTCGATCTGCTAGGATCGGCGCTCTGCGTGATCCCGATCGTCCGTCGTTGCCTTGACAAGAAAAAGAAACGCATAATATAGTCATTTTCCGTGTGTTCTTCAGATTCTGTTGTGATCCAGCGAGGTCATTCATGACAACCACTCAAATCGAACCGGCTGCCACTCTCGCGGAATTGCGTGAATCCAAACCTGACCGGGTGACGATCGTCCTGCTGAGCGGCGAATTGGATAAGGCCATGGCTGCATTTATCATCGCCACCGGGGCCGCTGCCATGGGGATGCAGGTGACGATGTTCTTTACGTTTTGGGGCCTCAATACGATCCGCAAGAAGGGTGCGACCAGTTCCGCAACTGATTGGCTCCGCCGGATGTTCGGGTTTTTGAACAAAGGCGGTGCGGAGAATCTTCCCCTGTCCCGGTTTCATTTCGGGGGACTTGGCACCAAGATGATGCAGAAGGTCATGAAGCAGAATCGCATGCCGGGCGTGCCGGAATTGATGGAGACCGCCAAGGAACTCGGCGTGCGCTATATTGCCTGTACCACGACATTGGGCCTGATGGGCATATCAAAGGACACCCTGATCGAGGGCATCGATCAGTTTGCAGGAGTGACGACCTATTTGGCGGAAGCCAAGCAGGGCAGCGTGAATTTGTTCATCTGATGATCTGATGATTGATGATCTGCGCATTCAACAGATCAATAGATCAACAGACGACTTTCGATTTGCGAGAGGTCCTATGATACCGGCGGATGTCAAACTCGATACGCTCGGCTATTTTTGTCCGATGCCGATCATCATGACCTCGAAAAAAATCAAAGAACTCCACATGGGACAGGTACTGGAAGTGGTTTCCGACGACGAGGGAATCAAGAAAGACATGCCCGCCTGGTGTCAAACCACGGGTCATGAGATGGTGGGAATGGAAGAGGAAGAGAGCCAGTCGAAGCGAATCTATAAGGCATTCGTCAAGAAAACCAAATAGCGAGATGCTTCCTTCAGCGGGAGGCTATGGAATTGAAGCCGGGGCGTAGCATCGTACCTCCGGCTTTTTTGTTGGCAACGGCTGCGGTCATCAAGAATGAGACTGACGCTATGACCGGGGCATTACAAGGATCTCGATGAATCAGGTCGTCGAATGCGTGCCGAATTTCAGCGAGGGCCGCAATCCCGAAACGGTACGAGCCCTTGTTTCTGCGGTCCAGTCGGTAGCGGGCGTGGCGGTCCTGCATGAAGCCATGGATCCCGACCATCACCGATCCGTGCTGACATTCGCCGGCAGACCGTACGCCGTCGCCGAAGCAGCCTTCCAAGTCGTGCAACGAGCAGCGGAGCTGATCGACTTGCGCGACCACCGCGGCGAACATCCCCGCGTCGGCGCGACGGACGTCGTGCCGTTCGTACCTATTCGCGATGTGAGCATGGACGAGTGCGTGCAGGTGGCCAAACTCGTGGGACAGCGGATCGGGAATGAGCTGAACATTCCTGTTTTTCTGTATGAGGAAGCGGCAACAAACCCGGATCGCGTCAATCTCGAATCAATCCGGCGTGGTGGAGTGCAGGGTCTGGCGGCTCGCATGGAAACAGAGGCCCGCTGGAACCCTGACTTCGGCCCCAAGCAGTTACATATCACGGCCGGAGCAACGGTCGTCGGCGCCCGGGTTCCGCTGATTGCCTTTAACATCAATTTGAAAACCAACGATCTGACGATCGCACGCGAGATTGCCAAAGTCGTGCGACAGTCGAGTGGCGGTCTTCCCTATGTGAAAGCCATCGGAGTAGCCCTGGCCACCCGCGGCTTGGTGCAGGTGTCCATGAATTTGACGAACAGCGAAAAGACCTCCATGCATGCTGCGTTCGAAGCCGTTCAGCGCGAGGCGCAACGCCGAGGCGTGGAGATTGCGAACAGCGAAGTGGTGGGCCTCCTCCCCCAGCAAGCGCTGATTCGGGTAGCTGAACGTGTGTTTCGTCTGGAAGGACTGCATGCCAACCAGTTGCTGGAAAGTCGATTGGACCAGACGGAAGCCAGGGACACGATGGGCCGCACCGCGACGTCGACTCACAAGCCATTGGCCGAAACGCTGGCCGAGGTATCCAATGCGGTTTCGGCAAAAGCGCCGGCGCTCACGGGCGCCGGCGCGGCAGCGTTGGCAGGTGGCTTGGCGGCAACGCTCGGTGTCATGATCGCACGGCTCAATCGGGCACGGCTGCCGGAAAAACGGCTTAGGGAGATCCGTACCAGGCTTCATGAATTGGTCCAGGTCGATCGCGGGGCCTATGCGGCAGTCATGCAAGCTGAAAAGACCGCCGATGCCGGTGGGGATCGACTGGGGGCCGTGGCCGGAGCGCTGCTCGCCGCCACCGACGTTCCCTTGGAGATCATCAGGCTCTGCAGTGAAGTCGTGTCCCAGGTACGAGGTTTACTGGATGAGGCCAGACCGGATGTGCGGCCCGATCTTCGGATTGGGTTACAGCTTGCGCGTGCGATCATCGACGGCTGTCTGGATATTGTCGCTGACAACATGAAACATCAGCCAAATCAGCAGCTTATAGATTCATTTCGAGACCGGATCAAAGTAGCGGAACAAAAACTTGTGGATCTAAAAGGCCTATGTTACACTCCGCCGTCCAAGCCCTGGCCCAAAAAACTCCTGAATAAACTGAAATTAAGGTGAAGGGAATGCGAAGGTCGTAGATATATATGGAAATCAAAGTTTTTAATAACAACGTTGAAAAAGCTCTGAAGGTCGCCAAGAAAAAACTCGCGGGTGAAGGACTGTTCCGGGAATTGAAGCGCCGGCGGTATTACGAGAAGCCCAGTGTGCGCAGGAAAGCCAAGGAACGGGAAGCTCAGCGGCGGCGTCAAAAGTGGTTGGCGAAACGTCGGCCCGAATGAGAATCCTGCCCCGTATCGAATCCTCCCTGTAGCGATCTTTTCCTCCAACGGTCACCCAATTCAGTCGCCTCAACATGCGCGCCAGTGAGATTCATCCCGCCATCCGCATTCTAAAGCGAGAAGTGCGGCAATGGCAGGAGCCGGTGGTCGGTGTGGTGGCGCGGGAGTCGGGTCGCGACCCGTTCAAGGTGCTCATCTCCTGCTTGTTGAGTCTTCGGACAAAAGATAAAACCACGAGCGAGGCGAGCGCGCGGTTGTTCGCATTGGCCGGTGATCTGGCCTCGATGCTGAAGTTGTCTCAGGAACAGATTGAACGGGCGATTTATCCCGTCGGCTTTTACCGCACCAAGACCAAACAGATTCACAAGATCTGCCGTCGGCTGCTCGACGACTATGATGGGCAGGTGCCGAACTCGATCGAAGCATTGGTGACCTTACCGGGGGTCGGCAGGAAAACCGCGAACCTGGTCGTCACGGTCGGGTATAGAAGGCCCGGCATCTGCGTCGATATTCACGTCCACAGGATCAGTAACAGGTGGGGATACGTTAAGACCAGAAACCCGAAGGAAACCGAAGAGGCCCTTCGAAAAAAACTTCCTGCCCGCTACTGGATCATCTACAACGACCTGCTTGTGCCCTACGGTCAGAATATCTGCCAGCCTATCTCGCCGTTCTGCAGCCGCTGCAAGTTGGTGAAGTACTGCGATCGCGTGGACGTCACCCGGTCACGGTAAATTCAATAGAAGCGTCATGTCCAGTGATGGGCAACTACGGAAGCCAATTGCTAAGCGAGATACGAACGAAAAGATACGAACGGCGTGGTCAAATAAACAGCTTCGTTTCCGCTTCTGCGGTCAATGCCAGAATTGCAGGCAAGCCCAGGACTTCATCGACGTTTTTGTCGACCGCTTCGGATTCCACACCCATGTATTCCAGGCCGGCGCTGCAGGCGATCAGGCGAAAACGTCCCACCAGGCGAGCTTCCTGAAACATCTCGGAAATCTTCGGCACCTTCTTTTCTTGAAGAAGGCGACTTACTTGTGGTGCCGAGGCCGCATATTCCGGAGGAAAGTCTAGCATATCGATTTTCCCTTCGGCGAGTTTCTTAATGGTCCAAAACAATAGAATGACGATGACATCTTTGCCCATTGCCGCAGCGGTCAATCCCAACGTGGCGACCTGGTGCAGCTTATCGTACGTGGCATTGTGGGCGAAGATGACGAACTTTGGCGGGTCAGCCATGCCGGTTACGGTTTCTGTCGCTTCACTTTGACGTGATTGATAAAGTCGGTGATGGCGGCATCGACTTCTACGGCGGTCATCGACCGATCGTGGGTTTCGCTCTCATCAATAAGGTATCGCTCGCCTTGTTTCTCCTGTCGCACCACGACGGTGTTTTCCGGTGTCACCTCCACCCTCATGAACCACTCCATCGCCCCTTCGGTCATCACCACTTCTTTGCCCAGCCCGATCTTCGTAATTTCAATCTGTAGCCCCTCAGTCCCGCTCGATGACTGCGCGAAGGTGAAGGTCGGGATCAACGAGCAACTCCAGAACAGGAGACTCCAGGCGAGCCAGGCGGGTCCAACATGTCTTTCCAATCTGCGGGAGGAGAGCGAGCGCGTCGCCGTTGTCGAACCGTTCATCATATGTCGGCATTATAGCCCGATGACTTTCACGAGGTAAACCAGAGAAGACTGGAGACTCTTTCCGCAACCGTGGAGGCCATGCTAGGATGCATCGCCGATGACTGACTGGATTGCGGACATTGCCTCCCTGTTCCCACCGCAACTTCTCCTATGGCTGGCCGTTTCCTCGCTGTTCATGTTCATCGGCACATTGATCGCCATCCCGATCATTCTGGTCCGGTTGCCTGCCGATTACTTCGATATCCGCAAGCCCCGTCCCTGGATGGAGGCACATCATCCCATCTTGAGAGTCATCGGCCATCTGGTGAAAAACTTGGTGGGGCTGGTTTTTGTGCTCGCGGGGCTGGCCATGTTATTGCTTCCCGGGCAGGGGGTTCTGACTATCTTGATCGGTCTCTCGTTGCTGGAATTTCCAGGGAAGCGTCGGCTGGAAGCAAGACTCGTCGGCCAACCGACCGTCTTGAGCACGATTAACAAAATGCGGGCCAAGTTCGGAAAGCCGCCGCTCATCCTCGCGCCTGAATGACAAGGTCTAAGTAAAAAGTCAAAAGTTAAAAGTAAAAAATAAGAACTCAAAGTTAAAAGAATTAAGAGTCTGTCAGTGCCCTTTTACTTTTTCATTTTTACTTTTTAATTTCTTCACCATGCCGACTCTTTATCTCATCGATGGCAGCGCCTATATCTACCGCGCATTCTTCGCGCTCCCGCCCCTGTCCAATTCCAAAGGTCTCCAGACCAATGCCGTGTACGGCTTTACGACCATGCTGCTCAAGATCTTGCGCGATCATAAGCCGGACTATGTCGCGGTGGTATTCGATGAGCGCGGACCGACCATGCGTCATGAAGAATACAAGGAGTACAAAGCACAACGGCCGCTCATGCCCCAGGGGATGAGCGCCCAGATTCCTTACATCCACCGGGTGGTCGAAGCGATGGCGGTCCCCTGCATCCGGCAGGCCGGTTATGAAGCGGACGATCTCATCGGTACCTTGGCCAAAAGGGCGGAGGGGCAGGGGCATTCTGTGGCGATCGTCACCAGCGACAAGGACATGTTCCAACTCCTGACCCCGCTCACGCGTATCTACGATCCCGTGAAGGATAAGTGGTTCGCCGAAGCCGACGCGCGGGAACGATTTGGGGTAGAACCGGCACGGGTCATCGAGGTGATGGGCTTGATGGGTGACGCGACCGACAACATTCCCGGCGTGAAAGGGATCGGGGAGAAAACCGCACTCAAATTGATCGCGCAATTCGGGACTATCGAAGAATTGCTGAGACGGATCGACGAGGTGACACCGACAAGGATCAAGGCCTTGCTGGCGGAGCAAGGAGAGAATGCGCGACTGAGTAAACGTCTTGCCACGATTCAGCTCGACTGTCCGGTACAGTTTGAGCCTGAGCAATTCAAAGCGAGATCTCCCCACACGGACGAGCTTGTCCGTCTGTTGCGAGAACTCGAATTCATGACATTGGTCAAGGCTTTTCAACCGGCTACGGCACAGGACACGTCGCTCGTCGACGACGTAGCGAACCTGCGCGACGACGCCGAGGCCACAGAGTTTGTGCGGTCCTTGTCGGATGAGAACGTGATCGGTCTGCATTGCGTCCTTGCCGGGGAAGCCGGCGTTCGTGCCGAGATACAAGGCATCGCCATCGGCACGGCGGACGCCAAGGCCGCGTTTGTGCAAGGTGGCCGTGTGGACTGGCCGGGGCCGGTTCTGGAGTTGTTGCGCAAGCTGCAGCGAACGAAAGCCATGCACGACCTCAAACCGGCCCTGCTCGCCTTTCACCGCCAGGGCTTGGTAGTGGAAGGGCCCCTCTTCGACACCATGCTTGCCGATTATCTACTGAATCCGAACCGTCGCGGACATACGCTGGAAGCACTCGCGATGGATATGTTGGGCCACCAATTGGAAGCGGCTGAGAAGGCGAAGACGGACAGCCCGCCAAAGACATTGTTCGAGGTCGATGAAGGACTCGTCCGCCAGGCCGGCGAAGCGGCCGTTGTGATCGCGAAGTCTGTTCCGATTCTGACCGATCGCCTCAGGGACCAGGGAAGTCTCACGCTTTTTGAAGACGTCGAAATGCCGCTCGTGGCCGTGCTGGCCGAGGTAGAGCGCAACGGGTTTCTGCTGGATGTCGCAAGCCTCGAGGGATTGAGCAAAGAACTGGAGCGTGAATTGGAGCGTATAGTCGGCGGCATTACCACGCTGGCCGGAGGAGAATTCAACATCAACTCACCCAAGCAACTGGCCACGGTGCTCTTCGAGAAGCTCGGCCTCAAGCCGGGCCGCAAGACCAAGACCGGTTACTCGACGGATGAAGAGACGCTGACGCTCCTCGCGACACAGCACGAACTGCCCGCGCAGATTTTGACATGCCGGACGCTGACCAAGCTGAAATCGACCTATGTCGATGCCTTACCACAGCTCGTCAATCCTGAAACGGGCCGGCTGCACACCTCGCTGAATCAAACCGTGGCGGCGACCGGGCGGCTGTCCTCCGCCGATCCCAATCTGCAGAACATCCCGGTCAAGGGCGAGTACGGTCTCCGGATCCGTGAAGCGTTTATCGCGCCTCCGGGTCATACGCTGCTCTGCGCGGATTACAGCCAGATCGAACCGCGAATCCTGGCCCACCTCTCCCAAGATGAGCGCTTGCTCCGCGTCTTCTCTCAGGGCGAGGACATTCACATGGCGACAGCCAAGGAAATTTTTCGTCTGCCGGCCGACGAGATCACCAAGGACATGAGGCGGGCTGCGAAGACGGTGGTGTTCGGGATTGTCTACGGCATCAGTCCATTCGGTTTGGCATCGAACATCGGCGTCTCGCAAGCGGAAGCAAAAAAGTACATCGAGACGTTCTTTGAGCGGTTCGCCGCCGTGAAAGCATTGATGGACCGGAATATTGCAGGCGCCAAGGAGAAGGGCTATACGACGACGATTTTGGGCCGCCGCCGGCCGATTCTGGAGTTGCAGAGTTCGGATCCCACGCAGCGGGGGCTTGGAGAGCGGATGGCGGTGAACAGCCCGATCCAGGGTTCGGCTGCCGATTTGATCAAGGTCGCCATGATTCAGGTCAACCGGCGGCTGCAAAACGAACTGCCGGCTACGAAAATGATTCTTCAGGTCCATGATGAATTGATTTTTGAGGCGCCTGAAGTGGATCTGGAACAGGCCACCCAGCTCGTGAAGAGCGAAATGGAAGCCACCGGCACAGCACTCGGTTTATCGGTTCCGCTGAAAGTCGATGTGGGCGTCGGAAAGAATTGGCGGGTGGCGCATCCCTAGGCGAAATACGCTCGCCGGCATTCGCCAAGACTCGCGCGCCCGTCATAGCCAGCACCGCACGCCATAAAGTTCCGGCCCGTCCCGAATCCTTGACGAGGCAACTATGCAGGCATAGCATTGTTGAATATTTCACCAATGAAGGATGTCGATGGCCACGGTGAATTTCAGCGTTCCGAGCGAAGTCAAGGATGCGTTCGATAAGGCGTTCGCGGGAGAGAATAAAAGTGCCGTGTTGACCAATTTGATGCGCCAGGCAGTGGAAGAACGGAAACGTCGTCGTCGCCGGGCTCGAGCCATCGAGAAGCTGCTGGCTTTGAGGAAGAGAATCAAACCCGTAAGCGACGGAGCGATTCGAGCGGCTCGACTCAAAGGCAGACCATGAAGACAGTCGTGCTCGATGCGAGCGTGGTCTTAAAATGGGTCCTTCCGTCAAGATTTGAGGAATCCCATTCAAGAGAAGCATTGGATATTCTCGACTGTATTCAGATGGCTCGGCTGGACGCACTCCAGCCACCCCACTGGCTTGCCGAGGCGGCGGCGGTTTTGGCGCGGCTCGTTCCGAAGAAGCTATTGACCTGCTCTATTCGTTTGAATTGCCCGCAATGGTGGACCTGGCAGTCTATCGGCGCGCCGCACAGATAGCGGCATCTCTGCGTGAGCATGTCTTCGATACCTTGTACCATGTTGTGGCGCTTCAACAATCCAATACCGTATTGGTGACGGCGAATGAGCGCTACTATTGTAAGGCCGCGGGTCTAGGGAAGGTGGTGCGGTTGCAAGAGTTCGAATTGGAAAGGGCGTGAGTAACATTGGCGATAGAATCGTCGTCGGGGGTCAATGGCTCAGCGAGCACATACTCTGCTTCTCTCAGAGCCGGAATTTCAGGACTTGGTCCGCAAGGCGTTGGACGGCCTGCCTGAGCCCTATGCCGGATTGATGGAAAACGTCGCGGTCATCGTGGAGGAGAAGGCGCCGCGAGAGGTCTTGGAAGATCTGGACATCGACGACGAGAACGAACTCCTCGGCCTCTACCACGGAATCTCACGCGATAATGAATCCTTCTTCCAAACGGGCGGCAACATGCCGGCAAGGATTTCCATTTATCGAAAACCGATCCTCCGCCTCTGTCGCACGAAACAGGAAGTCGTGCAGGAAGTCCGGGACACCGTCGTTCACGAGATCGGGCATCATTTTGGGCTGGACGACGACGAGATGCCGTACTGAGGTAGAATGCCGAAGAACGTCATCTTCTCACCCGCCCAACCCTGGCGCGCCAAGACGCGCCTTTTCCCAGGCTTCGTTCTCGGGCGCACGCCTCCTTGCGACGTATCCAAAAACGTACGTCTCAGTGGTGAACTCGCTGCCACTAGGAAAGAATTTGCAAGGGCCTTAACCAACGCCCATCTTGTTGCAAATGCAGATCCCAAGATGATCGCTGCCCTCTGTTATGAGTACCGAAGGTACTCGGAGGGCCTTGGCTCTGAGGCAGCAGCCCCATCTAGTACGATGCTTGACAAGGTCACTCAAGGGGGTGATATTGCCCTCGCAATTGGGTTCGCATAAACCGCGACTTCCTTCAGGAAGTTGGCAAGCGAGGTGCGGATGACGGTGGATAATCTCGTCCATCATCATGATCTAGGTCATGATCGGGACCGGATGCGCCTTCTCCTGGAGGTCACCGAATCCATCGCGACACACCGGAATCTGGGCGAACTATTCCATGATCTCGCCCAACGACTCCCCCAAGCACTCCAGTTTTCCTATATCGCTCTGGTACTGCATGACCCCGAGCGGAACGTCATGTGTTTACACGTTCTGGAGGCTCCGCGACCGGTACATATTCCGCCCGGGGTCGAATTACCTGTGGAAGAGTCGGTCGGTGGGTGGGTCTGGCAGCACCAACAGCCACTGGTGCTCACAAATGTCGAACACGAGACGCGATTCCCCAAAGTAATGCAGATGATCCGCGACGAGGGCATCCGATCGTTCTGCGCGGTTCCCCTCAATACCGCGCGGCGACAGCTGGGTGCGCTCGCCGTCGGGAGCTTTGAGGAACATCACTACAGCGGGGAAGGGCTTGCATTCCTGCAGCGGGCTGCCAAACAGGTCGCCCTCGCGGTCGAGAACGCGTTGGCATTTCAGGAGATTGCCGCACTCAAGGACAAGCTGGCGAAGGAGAAGTTGTATCTCGAAGAGGAAATCCAGACGGAATACAACTTCAAGGAAATCATCGGTGATACCCAAGGGCTCAAAAAAGTCCTCAAACAGGTTCAGACCGTCGCGGCAACCGACTCCACGGTTCTCATTCTTGGAGAAACGGGGACAGGGAAGGAATTGGTCGCGCGGGCGCTACACGATCTCAGCAATCGCCGAGAACGAACGTTCGTCAAGCTCAATTGCGCCGCGATACCCACAGGCTTGTTGGAAAGCGAACTCTTCGGCCATGAAAAGGGCGCCTTCACCGGAGCCATCGCCACAAAGATTGGCCGGTTTGAACTCGCTGACCGGGGGACGTTCTTTCTCGACGAGGTGGGCGAAATTCCCTTGGAGCTTCAGGTCAAATTGCTCCGAGTGTGCTGCAGGAGCAGGAGTTTGAGCGGCTGGGGAGCAATAGAACAATCCGTGTCAATGTCCGCATCATCGCTGCGACCAACCGGGCTTTACGGCAAATGGTGGAGGACCAGAAATTTCGCAGCGACCTCTACTATCGGCTCAACGTATTTCCGATCACCATCCCACCTTTACGAGAGCGGACTCAAGATATTCCCATCCTGGTTCGGCACTTTGTTCAGAAGTTTGCTGTGCGGATGAAGAAGCGAATTGAAACGATTCCTGTCGAAACCATGAACGCGCTGCAAACCTATGCTTGGCCAGGGAATGTGCGAGAGCTTGAGAATTTCATGGAACGATCGGTCATCCTGACGCAGGTCACGATCTGTTGGTATCACTTTCCGAATTGAGCCGGACACCGAACGTCAGCGTGACCTCTGGGACCACCAATTTCGAACAAGCCGAACGCGAGCATAACCAGCGTGTGCTTAAGGAGACCAATTGGGTCCTCGGAGGTGTCTCCGGTGCCGCGGCCAAGCTCGGCATGAAGCGAACTACCCTCTGGTCCAAGATGAAGAAGCTCGGCATTTCTCGCGCTTCGTAGCGTCGATCCTTCGACACTCGACGAGATATCGACACCTCTCACTTCGTCATCCCGCAGTTTAGGCTTCCCTGAACCGCATCCTTCTCTCTTCGATCCCTTGCCGCTCAATCACTTATGTCGGCATTGCGAATCGTCATCGGTTGGAATGATCTGTGCCATAGACAGCGTTACAGAGCTCGCGTTCTTCCGATTTAAACCACAGAGAAAGGAGCCACCATGAATAAATATAAACAATTGACCGAATCGACAATGAATACCGCCAGACTCTGGCTGCTCGTTCCCTTCGCATTGGCAATCGCTGCCTGCGCCTCTAATGGGCCAGTTGCAAGAACTGCACAGGAGCAGCGTAACATCGAGCTCTTCGACATTGCGGATTTCGAGCTGTTCAGCAAGCAGGACTGGCCGGGCTTCTCGACATCCCACACGGAGGACGTACTCGTCGTAATGCCTGACGGTCGAGAAGTTCACGGAATGAAGGCACACATGTCAGACATGGTGGATCTCTTTAGATCGTTCCCCGATATGACTATTGAGGAGCACCCGATCAAGGTGACCGAGGGTGACTGGACAGCTGTCGTCGGTATTATCAGCGGGACCTTTACAGAGCCGATGGTTCTCCCCGACGGGACAAGCATCCCGCCAACCGGAAAGAAAGCGCGTATGAAGATGGCCACCTTCGCACGCTGGAAGAACGAGCAGATAGCTGAGGAAATTCTGTTCTGGGATCGAGCCGAATGGATGAGGCAGCTCGGGCTGGCAAAATAGAAAAGCGGCCGGAGTTGCCGGTCTCAAGCCACACTACAAATAGGAAGGGGGGACATTCTGATTACGGCAATGAAGCTCAAGAAGATCGGAATGTCCCCGTAATTTGCCAACTGACATCGAGCAGTTCTAAGGCGTGGGCTCAGGCTACCAACGCAACTCCTTGAAGTTCGAAGCGGGGGACGGATGCCAACGACGGTTAGGTCCCTTGGCAAAATTGCGCACACGAGCCGAAGAGTTACGCATTTCCAGGCACAAGAACGCCCATACCGATCGGACGCCCTATGGAACGCAGTGTCAGACCGTCCAATAGAGCATGCAACAGAAAGAACTCATTTGTCATCCCGCTCCGTGTCTAATTAAGTAATACGCCGTCCGATCTGCGACTGCCGCAGGAGGCTTCTCCCCAGTGATTATCCATTCCCATATCGCTGCTAGTTTCGGTGGGCCGTAGGCCGCACCGCATTGTTCAATCAGATAGTAGTTTGATCCAGCCAGCGCCTCTCTGGTTCGTTCCGATCCCAGGATTACAGAGAACTGTTGCAGCGTCTCCGAAGTCACGTCGTGGCGAAACTCCTGCACAACAAGATGCCCGCCTGACAACAGCCTGATCTGATTGACCAACGACGGCCGGACATCCACAGCCGCAATTGGCTGAGGCACAGGCTGTAACTCAAGCAGTCGATGAGTGATAGCCCTTGCCGGCGACGTGATGACTGCTGGCTTGATGAATTGTTCCAATGTCGCAAATGCAGCAATGACTGTGAGACTCAAGGCCACAAAGACCGCCAGCACGGGGCCGCGAAAGGCTGCGAGGTACAGCAGCCCGGTGACACCGGCAAACAGGACACTCCCTAATAAAATCTGTGGGTCTAATCGCCAACCTATCGCGGCTACGACGAGTCCGAGCCCCATTGCTGTCAACATCAGGCCGCGGATTGTTCTTGTCGTGGCGTGGAAAAATGAAGAAGACTGCAGATTCTGCATGAGCATGTCGGCAAGCAGTACGGCCAACAACGGGTACGTCGGTAAGAGATAGCGCGACCGCATGAGATTGCCCAGTGAGAACAGGATCACGTTGACCAGAAACCATCCGAGGACAAACCAGACCAACGGTTTCCTTCTCCGTATGTACTGAAACAGGAAGTCGCGCTGAGTCAATACGGCCATCACAAGAAGTACAATCCAGGGAGCGAAGAATCGGAAGGGCGTCAACAGGTACAGCAGAACATTCGTTAGTATGAATGCCTGGGCTCCTTCCAGCCGTTCGCCGATTTGATCATCGAACATCGTGGAGATCGCGCTGGTTCCTTGTGACAGGAATGACCCAATGAACCAGGACAGGGCGATGACAACACCAGCGCTGAGCCATCCCCAGTGCATGATGCGGCGTGTTCCACTAGTGGTCATGGGCACGAACCGGGTGCATCCCCATACGAACAGGAGGAGGATGACGGCCAGAAACCCCTTCGTGGCTATGGCGAGACCTGCACCCACATAGAGCAATGCATACCAACGCGATTCATAGCGTTGCTGAAATATGATCTCGACGGCGCCCCAGATGCTGAGGGTCAAAAACAGACATTGCAGCATATCCGGCGTTGATTTCGTCGCCGACTCCATGAACTCGATGTTTGACGCCAGAATCGCAACCGCCGCTACGCCCCTGTGGGAATCGCCGGTGGCCGAGCAACCGATGCGATAGGTCACCCAGAGCACGATGCAACCGGCCAACAAAAACGGCAGACGCGAGGCGACCAGTCCGATTCCCATGGTGGTGTAACTGGCAACCAGGACCCAATAGGTCACGATCGGTTTGCGGAATCGCGCGGATCCGTCGGCATAGCGCGGAGTGAGGTAGTCGCCGGTGCGAACCATTTCAATGGCTGCATTCGTGTACCAACCCTCGTCGAAGTGATAGCGCGAAAGAAGGGGAAGCGAGCCCAACAGGGCGATGAGAAATGCGGGAACAATGACGAGGACAGACCGTGAAGGGTTCAGTCGGCCAGGAGCGGGATGAGAACCAACGCGGGGATGATCGGCGAACGCGTCCTCTGACACGGCACGAGGGTCGCACAGCGAGGACAAGAGAGGCAAGCGCTGATCGTCGTGTCCGCCGAGCGCTACGAGTACAGACGTCCGACGATCTCGGTGTGATTGAACAACATCGCATCCATGCGGGTATAGACAGCGTGGCCGTAGTAATGATCGCGCGCATTCGTCGAACCGGTACAATCTTTATAGTCGACGAGCAGGCAGCTTCCCTCGCTGGGACATCTCACCGCCCTGCGGGCACATTCCACCCACCGCTCGAATCCATCGTACGGTTCAACCAGCTCCCACACGGCTTTGTTTGCTGCCCTGGCTAATTCTGAGGACGGCATCGCGTCCGTGCCGGCGACCGCGAGTTCCTGCACGTAATCGCCGCCCCAGGCAATGGGCATTTCCATCGTCACTTGCGGCAGCTCCATCTTGGACAGCCAGGTCTTGCCGTCGGTTCGCAGATTACGATGGTTGACCACATGCAGGAGCTTTCCGATTCCGGACGGGTCCCATCCATAGCGGACCGGCGTACCGAAGGTCACGATATCCAGTGCGGCCCCATTGAGCAGGGAGTGGGATGTCAGCGGCGGTTCAATCCGCTCAAGGGTCGTGTCAAGATCAGGCAGGGTGCTCTGCTGAGCGTATGACCGTAGGATCTCGAATAATTGTTTACGACCTGTAATTTGAGAAGGACAGAGCAAGTTGGACGCCAACGCGAGGACGAGACCGGCCTGGCCATGTCCCTCGACGAGAATGCGATCTGTGGCGCCGAGTGCATGTTCGGCAACGAGGCTATGCACATGCTCCAATAGCACACATGCCGCGATCGCGCGTCCAAGATGATGGTTCTCGCCGGACCACAGTTCACGGACGCAGGTCAGCGGCGAAGCAATCTTTTGGTTCATCGCCTTCCCAAACGATTCGACATAGGCCCTCGTGAAATTCGCCGCGTCGCCGACCTGTTCATCGAGCAGTTTCTTCGTCGCCTCATCATTGCGCAACGGCGGGATCAGGCCTTGGGGTAGCGGCCCGATACCATTGGATCCCTCGCGCATAAAAGCCAAGAGGGAGTCCAGTCCCGAGATGCCCCGTGAGTACCCGCGCTTGAGTCCTCCGACTTCATCGAGGCGCTTTAACCCAAACGCATCAGTGCCGAGCATCGACCCGTATAGAAACATTACAAGACGCACACCTGCTCGGGAGAGTTGCGAGCCGACAGCGCCCATCGCCTCTTGCCAGGACGGCGACTCAGGGGCGGTGACCCCGGAGAGTTCCCGGTAGGCCACCCGGTCGCCTGGATTCTTGCGTGACATCTCGTCGTGCTGGAAATTGTTCTCGATCGGCATACCGTGTTCATAACCCGACACATGGTAGAACTTCAACATGGTCGCGTCGATAACGATGAGTCGGCTTTATGGTGGGGACTTAGCCCGCATTATTCATGACGATTCTGCTGCAATCGCGAATTCGCTGCTACGACACGCCTGCATGCTGATTTCGAGGTACGCAGGCGAGTGGCTCGCCGCTCAGGCTCTCAACATACTGTTTCAAGTATGCTTCGGGCTCTCGTGGCTCCACGCACAAGACACTGCCACCTCACCGACTCGGTGGCGTCCACGAACGGTTCAAGACACTGTCGGCTCACCGCCTCGCCGGCGCGCACAAACCGAAGACACTGGGCGCTCACCGGCTCGCGCCCGTGCGCAAGCATGACGCTCCTTACTCGTCGCGTCGCGCACCTCATTATTCTTCGCGCCGTGGACCTCGCCACGCGACTGCGCGATTTCGCCACGAACCGTCATGAATAATGCGGGCTAGCGCGTAACAGTGGACGTTGGCTGCGCAGAGTCCGGGATGGCGTGCGGCAATATCTGACGCTTGGACATGACTGCGCTGGCAGAGCAGGTCTTCTGTTCCTCATCCACACGGCGATCGACGATCTTCACCCCCTGCAAATATTCCTGGACGATCTCCTCACGAATCACTTCGATGTCCTGCTCGGGTTCCCGGCCTGTGCGTTCCCGGACCCGATCGGTCGCGTGTTCCTTGACGAGCACGCGGATTTGCTTCGCAAGATCAGTCCTTGCTGCAAGCTCGGAGACCCGTTGGCAGACGAGTCGACCTTTTTGAAGGTCGCCTTGTCCGTGACCGATAAGAACCTCTTCGCCGGACGGGAGTTTCGCGCTTGGATTGGTCCCATCGCTTGACGGCGTTGCCTGGGACTGATGCGACGGAGACACAACGGGATCGCTCGCTTTCTGCACCTGGCGCTCCAAACGTTGGAGAGATTCTTCTGCGTGCCGGCGACCTGTTGCCTGGTCTGATTGCAAATCTTCAGCGAGGGCGAAGTGATTCGTGAGGAAGGTCGTCACCGCGATTACCCCGACGATCCACCGTTCTCGGAACCGATCCCTCATCATCACTTCATTCCTCCACTCGACGCGCCGGGTGTGTTTGAGTTTTGCCTCTGCGGGGATTGCAGCAGCTGTTGGACCTGCGGAGCCAAACTCCGCGGTGATCGCGGCTGAGGACCTGGTTGCAGTGTGGCGCCTTGAGAAGGTGTGACTGCGCCGGAAGAGGGTTGTCCCTGGGGCGAAGGGACGGATTGCGGCGGCATATGCGGCACCGTATGCAACGACGGCGGACGTGCCGGCTGCGGCGACATCTGTTGGATCACGATCGGAGGAGGACCCGGCGATCCAGGGCCGGGAGGTCTCGGCAACAAGGGGTTGAGTTGATACACGCTTTCGAGTCGGCGCGAGGCAGGTGGCTTGTTCCAGGACTCGGCTGACTGAGCGGCCGGTGCCGGGGAGGCCACCGGCTGCTGCGGTACCTGATAGGTCGGCATGCGCGGCAACACCGGCACCGTGTGGGGCATTGGGAGTGTAGGTGGTTGGCGTGGCGCGATCGTTTGCTTGGCAATCGCCTGCTGCATGACCTGAAGATGCGGATTATTCGGGTTCAATTGTCCTGCGGTGGAGATCAATGCATGAATCTGCGGCAAACCGCCCCACGAAGAGGGATAGGCGAGGGGCGAAACCAGCACGATCCAATTGGTCCAGGCCTGAGCGACCATGGCGTTCGACTGTGCCTGGCTGAGCAACTCTTGTCGTTGAGTGCTGTACTGTTGGATCTGTTCTGATGTCGTTGCTGCGGCAAGCGCCTGGTTCGCAGCGTTGAGGTCCTGATGGAGTTGATCGAGTTCCTGTTTCAATGAGGAGAGTTCGTGACGTGCTTCCTCATGCTGTTTCACCGCAGCCAGCGCCTGCACGACTTCGTCGGTATCGACCTGCGCCGTGAGCGTCACCTGAATCACAATGGACTCGTTCTCAAGCCTGGTGTAGGTCTTCTGATCCAGCACGACGGCCACGCCCGCCGTATAACTCCGGATCTCGTCCTGCGTCACGTCGAAATTCCTCACGACGGTGACGGCTTCCAGATAGGACGCCACCTGCTCCAGCGCATTCCGTTTCGCTTCTTCCATTGCCAGCCGGATGGCATCTTCTTTCGTATCGCGATCACTCACCCGGTATTCGCCTTGGGCCGTGACGGTGCGGATTTCGGCTGATGCCTGCGGCGAAATACTTATCAAGCCAAGTAGGAGGGGAACCGCTTTGAAGGTTGGAACTGCTTTCATGAACTGAAGCAAGTTCAGGCAGAAGCGGGACGGATGCGCTGGCTTCAATCCCGCCGCTGATCGCACAGTGGGCATGTCGTTCACCCGTGCGTTGAGGTGGAAGCTCCTTGAGAATAACACTGTTCCGGCATCCGTGCCAGGCACAGTCGAGAGCGCGAGCCTCACAGCGTCTTGCCTTGATGGAAAATGGCATGGTAACGTACCTATCCTCTTGCGAATGAAAGGAAAGACTCGTGCTGAAGCTCACATCCCGCGGAACCGGTGTGCCCGCGCTCACTCGCCTTGCCATCTGTTTCTTGCTGGTTTTCCTCCCGTTTTCACTTGTCTACTCCGATTTATTCGGTGCACGCGGCAGCGGTGAGGTTCCCACGACTTCCCCGAGTGCCGAGGCGGAATATGTCATTCTGTTCGTGTTGGAGGGGGTGGGTCAGGACTCTCTCAAGAGCGGCCAGATGCCCGTGCTGAACAAGCTTGCCGCTGACGGGTCCACCACCTGGTCTGCCACCCTCGGTCAACCGGCACTTCGCTTGCCTTTGATGGCCTCTTTATTAACCGGCGTGTCGGCCGAACGTCACGGAGTGACCTGGAATGTGTTCGAGTTCAGTCGCGGATATCCACGCGCTCCTACCGTCTTCGATTATCTCGATCTCAGCGGCGGTCGGGACAGCGCCATTTTTTTCATGGATGAATCGCTCTATCAACTGGCCAAACCGGAACCCTATACCGATTATCAGATGTGCGGCCCGCTCCGGCCGGAATGTAACACCGCCAAGTTGATCAGCTACGTGCGGGACTATTTCAAAAAAGCTTCCAGCGGGCACGGCTATGGGCACGCGATTTTGTCGCTTCCGCACTTTCTCGTGGTGCATTTGCCCGCTCCCGGTCGAGCAGGGGAGGCGCAAGGCTGGAAATCAGCTGAATACCGCGATGCGTTGAAGACGGTGGACAAAGCAATGGGTGCGGTTCTAGATCTTTACCGGGAATTGAATCTGCTTAAACGCACGACCATATTTGTGACATCTCTGAGCAACGTCGGCGAGTCTGGACTTTCGGGCGCCGAGGCATCGGCGGATCATACCGCGGAGGCCTCCCGCGTGCCCTGGATTGCGTCGGGGGTCGGTATCAAGAAGGGGCATGCGATTACCCAGTCCGTGTCGCTCGTCGATACGGGTGCGACGGTCATGCGAGCGCTCGGGTTGGAGACGCATACCGAATGGGACAGTCATGCGATCGAAGAAATTTTTAAGACCGCTTCATCCAATGCGGTCTCATCGAAACAGCCCTGACTGTCTGTATGGCTTTTGTTGCTGTAAGGATGATGGGACATCGGTTCCGAGCCTTGATGGCTGTTGGGATGGCAATCTGCCTGTCACTCGCCGGGAGTTGGATTCATGCAGCGCCACCGCCTGCCTACACACGCGAGCATGTCATTACGTTCGACGCGACCGCGCTGACTCCTCCGACCTGGTGGCAAGTTCCTGGAATCACGCCGATGATTATGACCATGGACCCGGAAAGCTCCGATGCGTTTCGGACGACTGAACGGAGAGAGCTGAAATTGAAACCGGGGCAATACAAGTTCGGCACGTTTACGTTCGACTTCCCTTTCTCTGTGTCCCTCGAAGGGGCGGTGGATTTCTCAAAAACGCTCGATCAATGCGTCGAAGGACGGGGTACGCATACCCTGACCGTACGCTGCAGTCGAACGTATCCGCATGGGGGGAAACGGGACAATTATTACCAGGAAGGACCGAGGTGAATTATGGCACAAGCCCTCGATGATCTGCTGGAAGCGCTCGAAGACGTAGACGATGCGACTCGCGAAGAAGCGGCCAAGGAGCTGTCGGAGCGGGCCGACCCGAAAACGTTCGACGCCCTCTTCAGCGCGTGCGGGGATGACTATTGGTCCGTGCGAACCCACGCGGGCTGGGGCGTGGCGAAGATCGGCGGTCCGAAAGCCATCGAGGCGTTGATCGGCTTGTTCAATGACCCGATCATGGAGGTCCGTAACGAAGCCGTCGCTGCGGCCGCCCACATGGGGACTGGGGTCGTCGAACGGCTGATTACGACCTTGAAGGATGAGCGCTGGCGGGTCCGCGAGCACGCCGCCAAAGCCTGCGGCGACATCAAAGATGCCCGGGCAGTGGACGCTTTGATATTTGCCACTCGCGATCGTGACGGCGCGGTCAAAAGCGCCGCCGCCGAAGCCCTGGGGAAAATAGGCGATCCGAAAGCCGTCCCGGTCTTGCTGAAACTGTTTCGAGATTCATCAAAAACCGTGCGGGAGACCGCTGGGACCGCCTTGGTCTACATCGGTCAGCCTTCAGTCGATCCCTTGATCGAATGCTTGAAAGACAAAGACTTCGTCGTTCGGTGTCATGCGGCTCGTGCTCTCGGAGGAATGACTACGGACTACCAGATCGGTCGAAGCTGGGTGCGGGAACCAAAGGTTGTGAATGCCCTCATTGCAATGTTGAGGGACCCTGACCGGGCGGTTCGCGAAGACGCAACTATCGCGCTGGGCATGATTGGAGATCCTCTTGCTATTGATGCGCTCCTGGAGGCCATGAAGGACGGAGCGGTTAAACGCCATGCTATCGCTTCACTTGGCATGATCGGCGATCCCCGCGCGCTGCCGGCGGTGCTGAATGCCTTGAAAGGAAAGGGGATCCCGCAAGCGGGAACCCCGACTCCGGGGTGTATCGTGAGTGAGGACGCGTTCATCAAGGAAGCCGCCGCGACCGCACTGGGACATTTTCGTGATGCGCGAGTGATTCCTGATTTGATCATGCTCCTCAAGGACGGCGTCTTGCGTGAAAAGGCGGCCAGCGCGCTGGTGCTCCTTGGCGATGCGGCCATCGAACCACTGATCTCATTTCTTCACGATCCGAAAGCATCCGAAGTGGAAAGCGAAGGCGAGCGCGTGCTCTCCTATGCGTCCGTGCGCTTGAGCGCGAAGGATTCCTTGCGGCAGCTTGTGATCGAGACCTTGGAACAGCTGGGGTGGACCCCTTCCGTTGAAGAGAATCCGGTCGACTCCAGCCTGACGGACAATCTTCGTGTCAATCAACCGCTCGGCGACACGGGGCGATTTGGGCCGAGCGGCGACCTTGCGCGCGGTGGCAGGTAGTCTACCCAGCCGCAAGGCGACCCAGATGTTGCTGTCAGTTGAGTGACTCCTTCATTTGGGAAAAGCGCTAGCGCCCCGTTGCTCAGGATCCTTCGTTCTATTCAGTGCGGCCCATCGGTCTCGCAATCGTTCACGTCCGGTGTCTCTCCTCAAGATCGTCCGATCCTCTGTCGGCGACGGCAGCCACTGGGGGCACAATGCTCTCCATGAACGGATGGATCACGGCAAACGATATCAGATCCGATGGTCGACTGCGCGTCGTTGACCCTGTGAAAATGGCTGTGTTAAGGTCAAATGCTTCGAATACTTGAGGAATTTTGAATGCCTGATCCCGTGAGCGAGCAGATTGCGGCACTGAAGGATTACGATTGGGCAATTCGTGAGGATGCCGCCAAGGTCCTTGGGGTGTTGAAAGACAGTCGAGCCGTGGTCCCGCTCATCTCGTTGTTACGGGATGCGGATCGTGCGGTGCGACAGTCCGCCATCCATGCATTGATTGCTATCGGTGAATCCTCCGTTCCGGCTTTGAGCGGCTACCTCGACGATGGGTCGTTGCAAGTGCAGGAAGCAGTATCGGAAATTCTGTCGGCCGTCGGCGATGTGCGCGCGTTCGACTCGTTGGTCAAGGCACTCACCAGTGGTGATTGGATTGTCCGGATGCATGCCGCCAAAGCCCTTGGCCGGATTGCAGACCCTCGGGCTGTCCCCTCCCTGGTACCCTTGCTTCAGGATAAGGTCAAAGCGGTTCGTGAAGAGGTTGCCGGTGCGCTGGCCACGATCGGGACTGCGTCGATTCCATCCCTCGTCCAGGCTTTGAGCCACACCGAGTGGCTTGTCCGGTTACATGCCGTCGAAGCGCTTGGCAAGCTCAAATCCGGAGAGGCAGTGGAACCGCTCCTGTTTGCGTTATTTAACGATCATGATTCCGCTGTCCGGGAAGATATCGTTCGAGCCCTCGGTGAGATCGGGCATGCACAGGCCGTCGACTATCTGTTCCGCGTCGTCAAGGAACCGGGGTTAAGGCCCCTCGTGGTCGAAGCCCTGGGAAAGATCAAGGATGAACGGGCCGTCCCCGTATTGCAGGAAATCGTGTTGGGCAAAAGTCGCCCTGAGATCAGCCGCACGGTCGCCGGGTGCGGCGATGAGTGGAATGAAGAGATGTTGACCATGGGGGTTGCCGTTCGGGCGTTGGGAATGATCCGCGACGATGGGACGATTCCCACGTTGGTCGCTGCGTTAAGGAATACGGTCACGCGAGCGGAAGCGGCCGTGGCCCTGACGAAGTTCGGACCAACGGTGATCCCATCTCTTTTGCCATTGCTGGCGCGGGAGCCGGATGAGAACATTCGCTATCATGTCAAAGAAACCCTCACGGCAGTCGGCTGGAGACCGGGGCGAGTGTAATGCAGAATGAAAAATTGAGAATGAAAAATGAAAGGCGCAGAGGGACAGCGGTGTGAGAAAAACCGTGGAGCCACTTTTTGGTTTGAATTTTTCATTTTTCATTCATTTTGACCATGGCGAAAGAAACGATTGAAACTCTCGTTTCCGAGTTGACCCACGAGGAAGAGTGGCGGCGGATGCGGGCCACGGCCGCCTGTCTTGCGGGCGGGCCTCGAGCGGTTCATGCGTTGATCCACGTCGTTACGACCGGCGACACGGCGCTGGCAATTGAAGCAATCGGCATGTTGTCGCGCATGAAGGATCCGGCCGCAGGGGTGGCCCTGGTCGGATTGCTCACGCATACGGAGGAGACGGTTCGGCAGGCCGGGGTGGCCGCTCTGGAACAAATGGCCGGTGTGCTCGATACGGAAACCGCCTCGGCTCTCGTTCAGCATTTGTATGACACGCAAGATGAGGAGGTGCGCCGGCTGGTCACTCATTTATTGGGAGTGATCCCGAATGCCATCGTCCCCTTATGTGCGATGCTCAAGCATTCGGACCCCGATGCGCAGATGACCGCCGCGACGATACTGGAACACTTGCTCGACCCCCGTTCCGCCGACGGGTTCATCGATGCGATGGGAAGCACTGCCGTCCGCGACATCGCCGTTCGTACGTTGAAAAAGCTCGGTGCCATTCGTGATCGGATCGATACGTCGTTCAATGCGCTCCGTGATGTGGAAGGGGCCAGTGAACGCGAGGAAGCCCGAATGGAGACGATTATCGATTTGCTCCGCATCGGCCGCCCGAGCGTTGAGATCCTGATCGAATATCTCGAAGACGAGGATTGGGTCGTGCGTGAGGCGGCCGCAGATCTGTTGGGAAAGATCGGCGACGTTCGTGCAGTCGGCCCGCTGATGAAGCGCCTGTCCGTCGATAAGGATACCGGTGTGAAGGAGTATGCCATCAAGTCGCTGGGGTTGATCGGCGATCCGCGACCCGCTCAGTTGTATATCGAAGCCATACCCATCCGGCCGTTGCGCGTGTTTGCCATGGAGGCCCTGGCGAAGGTCAAAGATGTCGAGGTCCTTCGCCCCCACGT
>Ga0075430_100000514_pt1 | contig 29035 bp, 25 predicted proteins | sample RhiMetdeltSRZDD4_FD_75294 | JGI IMG/M metagenome (GOLD analysis project Ga0075430, IMG submission 75294) | Populus rhizosphere microbial communities from Tennessee, USA - Rhizosphere MetaG P. deltoides SRZDD4 | ecosystem: Host-associated > Plants > Roots > Rhizosphere > Soil | place: USA... | reverse complement strand
AGCATGCCGTCGACATAGGCATGAAGTTCGTCGGCGGTCACGGGTGAATCACGTTCAGTCATTGTGATGTCCCTCGACTCTTTCTCGTTTCAGTCTCTCTCGTTTCAGCTTCATTCAACAGGAACATATCGCACCACTCATTTCACACGGCGCAGCGAAGGGCGCGCGCCGTCGAGATAGGATTTGATCTGGGCTCGTGCGCGCGCGAGCCGCGACATCACGGTGCCGATCGGGACGCCCTGGATCTCGGCAACCTCCCGATAGGTCAGCCCTTCGAGCACGACCAGCAGCAGCGCGATGCGCTGGTCGTCCACCAGCGACGCCAGCGCGCGTTCGATGTCGCGGCCTCCGGCTTCCGGTCCTGATGCATCGGGCGCATCGTTGTCCTCGATCGACGTATGCATCGGCCGGCGCGCCAGCGACCGCAGCCGGTTGCGATTGAGGTTGGTCAGGATCGTATAGAGCCAACTCCGGACGTCTCCACCATGAAACAAGTGTTCCGAACGCAGGGCCCGCACCAGCGTATCCTGCACCAGGTCGTCGGCGAGCTCGGCATTCCGGGTCAGCGCGCGCGCATAGCGCCGCAGAGCCGGAATCGCCGCCTCGACGCTCGCCCGGAATCCGCTCACCCTGCCTCCCGCCCGCTTGGCCGGACGCCGTCCGGTCCGTCACCGCAACCGCGGAAAGGTAGCCTATCTGGCGGGCGTCCGCGCGCCTGATCGCTCAGGCCGGCGCGCCGTCCGGCACGGCGGCGGGGCTTGGAAGTACAAACACTTGCGCGCGGCCGCTATTCCGTGCCGCAAAAAGGCACAGATTCGACGGCTGCTTGAAGGGTCTATGACCCTATGCCATAGGAAGCCGCTCCCGGGGGCGGAGCGAGGAAAACATGGACGCGTCCGGTCTTATGCGCGGCAAGCGCGGCCTGGTGATGGGGGTGGCTAACAACCGCTCGATTGCCTGGGGTATCGCCAAGTCCTGCCACGCGCAGGGCGCCCAGCTGGCATTCACCTATCAGGGCGATTCGCTGAAGAAGCGGGTCGAGCCGCTGGCCGCGGAGGTCGGCGGCCTGGTCGCCGGTCATTGTGACGTCACCGACCCCGCGACCATCGATGCGGTCTTCAACGAGATCGCGACCCGCTGGGGCGGGCTCGATTTTGTCGTGCATTGCATTGCGTTCTCCGACAAGGAGCAGCTCACCGGCCGCTACGTCGAGTGCACGCCAGAAAACTTCTCGCGCACGCTCCTCATCAGTTGCTACTCGTTCACCGCGATCGCGCAGCGCGCCGAGAAGCTGATGACGAACGGCGGCTCGCTGCTCACGCTCACCTATTACGGCGCCGAGAAGTGGATGCCGCATTACAACGTCATGGGTGTCGCGAAAGCCGCGCTCGAGGCGTCGGTGCGCTATCTCGCTGCCGATCTCGGCGAGAAGAATATCCGCGTGAACGCGCTGTCAGCCGGCCCGATCCGCACCTTGGCGGCCGCCGGCATCGGCGATTTCCGCTACATCCTCAAATGGAACGAATTGAACTCGCCGTTGCGGCGAACCGTGACCATCGAGGAAGTCGGCGACGCGGCGCTCTATTTCCTGTCCGATCTCGCGCGCGGCGTGACCGGCGAAGTGCATCACGTCGATGCCGGCTATCACATCGTCGGCATGAAGCATCCCGACGCGCCCGACATCAGTGTCGCGAAGGACTGATGGAGTGCCCCGTGCTCTACTACGTTCGGCACGGGCTAACCGACTGGAACATTGAAGGCCGTTTGCAGGGCGGGAACGACATCCCGCTGAATGACCGCGGCCGTGCGCAGGCGGCGCAATGCGCCGATCTCCTGCGCGACCTGTTCGCCCGCGACGGCCGTGCCGCGACCGACTTCCACTACGTATCCAGCCCGCTGGTGCGCGCCACCGAAACCATGGACATCCTGCGCAAGGGGCTCGGCCTTCCGCCTGACGGCTATGCACGCGAGCCGCGGCTCAAGGAGATCGCGTTCGGCGACTGGGAAGGGCTCACCTATCTGGACGTGTTGAAGCGCGATAGGTCGGTGGTGGACCAGCGCGAAGGCGACAAGTGGCTGTTCCGTCCGCCCGGCGGCGAGACCTATGAGGAGGTCGCGCGCCGCGTGGGCGAATGGCACGCGACGCTCGACCGTGACACGGTGGTGGTCGCGCATGGCGGCACTGCGCGGGCGCTGGTCGGTTACCTCGGCATCGCCACGCCGGAGGACGCCGCGCACCAGCCGATCGAGCAGGGCGTGGTTTATCTTTTCGCGGACAAGAAACTGACCCGCTACGCCTAGGTTAAGCCTAGTTCGGCGGCATTTGACCCCGGCCCGCCGCGGCGCTACCACCTCTACCGCTACGCAGCCGGTAGAAACGCATGTCCTTCAATACGTTCGGCCATCTGTTCCGGGTCACGACCTTTGGCGAAAGCCACGGGCCGGCGATCGGCTGCGTGGTCGACGGATGCCCGCCCGGCATCCCGCTGACCGAAGCCGACATCCAGCCCTACCTGGAGAAGCGCCGGCCGGGCCAGTCGCGCTTCACCACCCAGCGCCAGGAGCCGGATCAGGTTCGGATCCTCTCGGGGGTGTTCAAGGACGATCGGATGGACGCGCAGGTCACGACCGGCACGTCGATCGGCATGCTGATCGAGAACGTCGACCAGCGCTCGAAGGACTACTCCGACATCCGCGACAAATACCGGCCCGGTCACGCCGACTACGCCTACGACGTCAAATACGGCTTGCGCGACTATCGTGGTGGTGGCCGCCAGTCCGCGCGCGAGACCGCACTGCGGGTTGCCGCCGGCGCGATCGCCCGCAAGATCGTGCCAGGCATGACGGTGCGCGCCGCGCTCATCCAGATGGGACCGGAGACGATCGACCGCGCGCGCTGGGATTGGGACGAGGTGGACCGCAATCCGTTCTTCTGCCCGGACGCCCAGAAGGCCAAATTCTTGGAGACCTATCTCGACGGCATCCGCAAGAAGGGGTCCTCGGTCGGCGCCGTGATCGAGGTTGTGGCCGAAGGCGTTCCTGCGGGTCTCGGTGCGCCGGTCTACGGCAAGCTCGATGCCGATCTGGCGGCCGCGATGATGAGCATCAACGCGGTCAAGGGCGTCGAGATCGGCGCCGGCATGGGCGCGGCCGCGCTCACCGGCGAGGAAAACGGCGACGAGATGCGTATGGGCAACGAAGGCAAGCCGATATTCCTGTCAAACCATGCCGGCGGCATCCTCGGCGGCATCTCGACCGGGCAGCCGCTCGTCGTGCGCTTCGCGGTGAAGCCGACGTCGTCGATCCACACCGTGCGTCGCAGCGTCGATCGCTACGGCGCCGAAACCGAAGTCAGCACCAAGGGCCGTCATGATCCTTGCGTCGGCATCCGCGCGGTGCCGATCGGCGAGGCGATGATGGCATGCGTGGTGGCGGATCATTACCTGCGGCAGCGCGCCCAGGTCGGCGAGAGCCCGACCTGGCCGTTCGCGAAGCCGCGCAGCTAAAGGAATCGAAGGACCGTGGACGAAATACATCTACGCGTCGAAGCCGCGATCGCCGCCTTCGCCAAGGGCGAGATCGTTGTGGTTACCGACGACGACGATCGCGAGAACGAGGGCGATCTGTTCGTCGCGGCGTCGCTCTGCACGCCGGACAAGATGGCGTTCATCATCCGCAATACCTCGGGCATCGTCTGCGCGCCGCTGGCGTCGGACGAGGCAAAGCGCCTCAACCTCAACCCGATGGTGGCGCTCAACGACGCCCCGCTCGGCACCGCCTTCACCGTCACGGTGGACGTGCGCCACGGCTTGACCACCGGCATCTCGGCGGAGGAGCGCAACAACACCGTGCGCGCGCTCGCCAACGGCAACAGCGGCGCCAACGACTTCGTCCGGCCCGGCCACGTCTTCCCGCTGGTCGCCAAAGATGGCGGCGTGCTGATGCGCTCCGGCCATACCGAGGCGTGCGTCGATCTCTGCCGGCTCGCCGGGCTGCCGTCGGTCGGCGTCCTCGCGGAGTTGATGAATGACGACGGTACCGTGATGCGCGGATCAACCGTCGCGGCGTTTGCCGAGAAGCACAAGCTCGCACGCCTGTCGATCGCCGACATCATCTCCTACCGGCAGGTGCGCGACAAGCTGGTGACGCGGATCCGCGAATTCCCGGTCAAGAGCGAGATCGGAACGCTCACGGGCTATGCGTATGTGACGCCGTTCGACGCCGTGCAGCACATGGCGTTCGTCCACGGCCGCATCGGTGACGGCGAAGACATCCTGGCGCGGTTGCACCGCGCCGACATCATTCGCGACGTATTCGGCGGCGCCAATCCGATTCCCGCAGTGCTGCGCCGGTTCCAGGCCGATGGTCGCGGCGTCCTGGTGTTTCTGCGCGACGGTGCGGCTGGCGTGCCGACCAATGAAATCCCGCAGGAGGGCGCGACCAATTCCGAAGCGCTGCGTTCGCGGCAGTGGCGCGAGATCGGCCTCGGCGCGCAGATCCTGAAGGACCTGGGCATCGCCTCGATCCGGCTGATCACGTCGCGCAAGCTGCGCTATGTCGGGCTCGCGGGCTTCGGCATCGAGATCAAGGACACGGTGCCGCTCGAAGGGTAGGGGCGGCCACGCCGCGCAAACACGGACGAAAGTCATGCTTGTCGGCGTGCCGAAGGAGATCAAGGACAACGAATTCCGCGTCGGGCTCGTGCCTTCGACCGTGCGCGAACTGACCGGGAACGGCCATCAGGTCCTGATCGAGACCAACGCCGGCGCCGGCGCCGGCCTCGCCGACGACGACTACAAGGCTGCCGGCGCGACCATTGCCGCCAACGCCGATGACATCTTCGCGCGCGCCGAGATGATCGTGAAAGTGAAGGAGCCGCTCGCGGTCGAGCGCAAGAGGCTCCGCAAGGGACAAATCCTCTTCACCTATCTGCACCTCGCGCCGGATCGCGCCCAGACCGACGATCTGATCGCGTCCGGCGTCACCGCCATCGCCTATGAAACGGTGACGTCGCCGCAGGGCACGCTGCCGCTGCTCACGCCGATGTCGGAAGTCGCCGGCCGCATGGCGCCGCATGTCGGTGCGCGCTGCCTCGAAAAGGAGAATGGCGGGCGCGGCGTGTTGTTGGGCGGCGTCCCCGGCGTGCCGCCGGCCGACGTGGTGATCCTCGGCGGCGGCGTTGCCGGCACCCATGCGGCGATCATCAGCGTCGGCATGGGAGCGACGGTCACGGTGGTCGACCGCAACACGGAAGCGCTGCGCCGCATCTCCAATCAGCTCGGCGCGCGGGTGCGCACCGTGTTCTCGACCCGTGACGCGGTGGAAGCGGTGTGCCGCCGCGCCGATCTCGTGATCGGCACCGTACTGATCCCCGGCGCCGCCGCGCCGAAGCTGATCACGGCTGCGACCGTCAAGGCGATGAAACCCGGCTCGGTCATCGTCGACGTTGCGATCGACCAGGGCGGATGCTCGGAGACCTCGCGCCCGACCACGCATTCGAATCCGACCTACGTCGTCGACGAGGTTGTGCACTATTGCGTGACCAACATGCCCGGCGCGGTGGCGCGCACGTCGACCTTCGCGCTCAACAACTGCACGCTGCCGTTCGTGCTCGAACTCGCCGGCGAGGGCGCCCGCCGCGCGCTCGGCGAGGATGCGAACCTGCGCAACGGCCTCAACGTCTACGAAGGGCTGGTCACCCACCGCGCGGTTGCCGATGCACTCGGTCTCAAATACACGCCGGCCGAGCAAGCGCTGCGGTTGTGACGCGCTGCGGCCACCGCGGTCGCACAATTTCGGCGCAAAACTTGCTTAGCTTCCTTTCCTGACTTTCCTGACAGTGCTGGCCATGCCAGCATTCACGAATCGGGGAATTGGAGGCACGCATGCGCTTTCGGTTCTTGGCCATCGCAACCGCCGCCGTGCTCACGGCGGGATTGCTTGTGAGCCTCGGCCTCGCCGCGCCGTCGCGCTTCATCCTCGCGCAAAGTTCTGCCGTTCCGGTCGACACCGAACTCGTGCTCGCCGTCGACGTTTCCTATTCGATGGATCCTGACGAGCAGCAGATCCAGCGCGAGGGCTATATCGACGCCATCACGTCGCGCGAGTTCATGACCGCGATCCGCGCCGGCAGCCACGGCAAGGTCGCGCTCACCTATTTCGAGTGGGCAGGTCCCGACGACCAGAAGATCATCGTGCCCTGGCGGATGGTCGAGGGGCCGGAAACCGCCGACGCCTTCGCCGGCGAGATTGCCCGCGCGCCGTATCGACGCGCATCGCGCACGTCGATCGGCGGTGCGCTGATGTTCGCCAAGCCGTTGTTCGCGGCATCGGGGTTCCGCGGGCTGCGTCGCGTCATTGACGTGTCCGGCGACGGTCCCAATAATTCAGGCCCCCTGGTCGTGCCGCAGCGCGATGACATCGTCGCATCGGGCATTACCATCAACGGCCTGCCGCTGATGCTGAACCGGCCCAACAGCTTCAGCATGGATATCGCCAATCTCGACATCTATTACGAGGATTGCGTGATCGGCGGACCCGGCGCGTTCGTCATTCCGGTGCGCGACCGCACGCAGTTCAAGGAAGCGATCCGCACCAAGCTGATCATGGAGGTGGCGGAATTGAAGGGCGCCCCGGTGCAGCGCGTGCAGATCCAGCCGCCGCGCGTCTCATGCACCGTCGGCGAGCAGATGTGGCGCGATCGCTGGGGAAACTGATCCAGATCGTTCTTGTGCCGTCTTCTACCCGGACGCGCGTGCAGGCTCTTGCAGGAGGGGCTGCTTTCCTGTGTCAGCGTGTTAACGCCGCTGCAGATGGCTCATGCCAAGCGACCCTTGGGTGAAAGATGCCTGCGCGTATTTCATGACGGTATCGGCTAATCTCCATTTGGGCGGCGGCTTCGCCTAACAGCTTCATGATGAATACTGATAGATCGATGTGAAAACACATTGATGCAATAGTATTTATGCGATTATCCATGGTCATTCTCAAATAGATCACTACGTACTTCCTGCTAATACTAAAAATAAAATGGGGTTTTATTTTATGAGGATCTTGTGAGGTCTTTCTCGGAACGAGGCCGGTGCAACAGCCGTCGGCGATGGTTCAATTGCCACCGGCATCTCGGTTGCGAGCAAGCGGAACGGGAACACGCGCGCTCCAGCGCCCTGCCGGAGCCGCGTGCCCCGCATACGCCGAACGGGGGGCGGCGATTTCCCTCTTCATATCGGACGGATTTACGTCATGAACTTCATGTGGGCCCGCAAGAGTTCTGCTGCTGATCCAAAGCGCGATCAGAACCAGACCGACGCTTCCTGTGTCAGTTGCCCGTCTTGTTCGCACGAAATTCGCATGGCGAGCAAAGCAAAGCTGCCGCGCGAGTTCTCCGTGCTGTGCCCAGCCTGCGGGTATCGAAAGGTCTACCAGCAGGCTGACGCTCACAATCCAAGTCCGGAACCGGCCACAACCAAGGCACCCGCAAAAATCCGTTTTGGGAAAAAGGGGGCCACGCAATCGATACCAGTCGGCTGAATGAAGGCTGATTGAACGGGCGGTCGTTTCGGCGGAGCACGAGACTCATGCAAGCGACGACGACACTCCGCGTCGGCGACTCCACGGAGACCCCTTCGATTGTCCGAGCCGCGATGGCACGGCGATCCTCGGGTTCATATCAAACAAGGAGATGCGAGATGGCATATGCCACATCTGCGGCGGAAATTCGCGATCGCTACCAGGCATTTTTCGCCAACGCCTTCATGCCAAACATCCGTCATGAGCAGATGCCGAGCGCCAACGATCGCGTCGCATACGCCGCGGAGTTTGCCGCATATCAACTTGGGCAGATCAACGAAAAGATCGGTCGTCTCGTCGAGCTCATGGAGCGGAACGCCGCGCGATAGCTGGAGCTCAAAGTCAAGAACGGGCACCGGCAGTCATCATGTCAAGCGCGACTCTGATCCGCGGATTTCAAGAGGAGTTGCGCCGGTTCCGCGCGGCGCAACCCGCAACGTCCCTATTACCTTTGTGCTTTACTCGTGCACGATCGGCACGGCGCTTTCGAACCCGCGCGTAGCCAAATAGAATCTGGCCGACGCGGTCGATCTCTCTGTTGCTTCTCAGGCCAAGCGGGCGCAAGCGGAACTTAATAGTCCGGGCGGGCGTTCCCCATCATGCTCAAAGACCCCAGCACGTTCCGGCCAACGCAGCTCGCCCAAGCGCCGAGGTCGCCGGTCGAAAATCCTCTGCCCGACCGCGATCCTGTCCAGTCTCCGCCCAGTGATCCGCAGCAAGATCGGCCACTGCAGGACCCGTTGCCGCTCGACGGCGACAGGCCGCGTTCTTGATCGTTTGACGGCAGCCCTGCCGGTGCCGCCTGACAAAGCACTCGCAGGATCGTCGGAAGCGACGCTATTGGGCCCTCGGCCGACTGCATCTCCCCGATAGCGGTGGTCGCCGCCTGCCTAGAACGGACAATTTGAGCGCGGGCGTTAACTCGCACCAATCCACGATGGGCGATTTCAGCGCCGCTGCGATCTTGAATACATATCTGCAAGCCTGGTCGCGCCGCGCATGAAATGCGCGTGTTCCACGACGGACGCGTGATCGCCTTCAAGTATGGAAAGTCCATGTTAAAATTGCTGGTGCGATGCGCGCTGTTCTCATTGGCACTGTTGCCGGCTACGACGGCCGCCGAGCCGGTCAAGCTGAAGCTGGCGTTTTTCTCATCCGATCGAGAACCTCCCTACATAGCGGTACTGAAGCCATTCGCTGACGCGGTTAACAAGGAAGCGAATGGAATTCTGGAGGTCCAGCTTTACCCCAGTGGGCTGCTCGGACGGAGTCAAGCTGCGCAGCCACAACTGGTGCTGAATGGCATAGCAGATATAGCTTGGGTCAATCCCAGCCTGACGCCGGCGCTGTTCACTGACAGTGCCGTCATGCAGTTACCGGGTCTATTCCGTGACCTCCAAGAGGCCACGATGACACACACCGGCATCGTCGGGACTTTGAAAGGCTACGAAAAATTCTTCGTGATCGGTTCATTCGCCAACTATCCGCTGATGATTCATACGCGCTCGCCTATCGCCACCCTTGCCGACTTGCGAGGCAAAAAAATCCGGGCAAGCAGCCGCACCGAGATGATGACGCTTGAGGCGCTTGGGATAGAGTCTGTTGTCTTGCCGATCAATGAGGTCGCACGGGCAATAAGCCAGGGAATGATCGACGGCGCGACCATGCCCCCCGGTTCGCTAATCGACTACGGCATTTCCCGATTGGCCAAATATCACTATGTCAGCCCCATCGGTGCCGCGCCGCTGAATGTTCTGATGAACCGCGAGAGGTTTGAGAGTCTACCGACCGCCGGCCGGGACGCGATCCGGAAATTTAGTGGAGGCTGGCCGGCAGCGCAGTTTATCGAGGCTTACGGCGCCAGAAGTGATGCGGCGATGGCACAGCTGAAATCGGATCCGCTGCGGACGGTGATCTTTCCATCGCAAGCAGAACTTGAAGCGACCAGGGACATATTCAGGGCGGTGGTCCAGACGTGGGCCGCTATGAACCCACGACATGCTGAGCTTCTCACGTTGACTGAAATGGAAATCGGAAAACGCCGTGCAACTCGCTGAGGCGCCCGGCTATCTGCGCAACCAAGGCTCGAGGAATTTTCTCGTGTGGCCACGCTGCGTATTTGTGGCCAAGGAAGATGCACAATGAGCGCATGGCTACGTTACGCGGTGGTGGCGTGTATTTTCGCGCCGTTCGCTGCCGGAGCTGAACCGATCAAGCTCAAGTTCGCATTCTTTGCGTCCGACCGCGAGTATGCGTACCGCACCGTGGTCAAGCCATTCGCCGATGCCGTGAATCTCAACAGCAAAGGTCTCGTCGAAATCGAGGTCTTCCCGGGCGGGGCACTTGGCCGATCTTATCGCGAACAAGCGCAGATGGTGTTGAACGGTACCGTAGACATCGCTTGGGTCAATCCGAGCCTGACGCCAGAGTTGTTTCCTGACAATCCGAGCGTCGAACTTCCTGGACTGTTTCGCAATATTACGGAGGCAACGCGCGTCCACACGCGGCTCGCCAGTTCGGACGCGTTAAGGGGATACGGAGACTTCTTTGTCATCGCGGCGGTCGCGACCCCGCCGCTCAAAATCCACATGCGTCCGCCAGTAGCCTCCCTCGCGGACCTGAGAGGAAAGAAAATCCGGACCCTGAACCACACTGAAGGCACGGTACTCAAAGCGCTCGGCATGGTTCCCGAGATTCTGCCCATCAACCGGACAGCAGAGGCGATCAACCGGGGCACGATCGATGGCGCCACCGCTCCACTGGCCGTCTTGATTGATTTCGGAATTGCGCGATTCACGACCTATCACTACTTCCTCGATCTTGGGGCCGCGCCGCTGTTGATTCTGATGAACCGGAAGACGTTCGACAGCCTGCCGAAGGCCAGTCAGGACGTGATTCGCGGGTACAGCGGCGAATGGGTGGCAACCCGCTTCATCCAGGCGACCGAAGCCTACGACAATCCGATACTCGAAAAATTGACATCCGATCCCAAGCGCACCGCGATCTACCCATCGCGATCGGATCTCGATGTGGCTCACGTTGCCTTCAAAACGGTGATCGAGGCGTGGACTGCCCAAGATTCCCGCAATCGAGAGCTCCTAACGCTGGTTCAAGCGCAGCTCGCTAAGTTGCGATCGGAGCGCGACCCACCAGGTCAGCAATGAAAGCGTTCGCCCACTTCTCGCTTCGACGGAGCATCGTTACGCTCCTTGTCGTGCTTGGCGTGTTGACCGGCGGTACCTTGCTGACCGTGAAAATCACCACCGACCATTTGCTGTATGCAGAAGCGACGGAGACGGCTCGTAACTGGGCACGGTTCATCGCGGAAAGTATCGGCGACCTGGAACACATCGCATCCGGCGAGCAGCCTTCCGTCGCCAGCATGGCGTTCTTCCAGGCGACGCGCAAAGCCGGCCAAGTCTTCCGCTGGGAGATTTTCAATCAGGAGGGCTATTCGCAACTCGCGGCAGATCGCGACACGATCGCTCTGGTTAACCTGTCCGAATTTTCCGCCGAGGCTGCGGCATCCGCAAAATTGGGCCAGCCGATCGTCGACGTCAAACAAGGCAGATCGGCTGACCTGCCGTCGTTCTTTGGCCAAGCTTATGTTCCCGTGATCGTTGATGGACACGCTATCGCCGTCGTGGCGGCCTACGTCGACCAAACGGAAGCGCGTGATCGGTTCTCTCGTACGTTCCTGTTGGCGGCCGCATCGCTGTGCCTGCTGATAGGGCTGGCCTTCTCGATTCCGGCGGTCGCATGGTATCTGCGAACCAAAGAGAAGCAGTTGGCCGATCGGCGCATTCGTTTCCTCGCCCATCACGATGCGCTGACCGAACTCGCCAACCGCGTCTATTTGATCGAAAAGCTGGAGAAGGCCCTTGCTGTCTTGCCGGTTCAGGGTCGCATCCTCGCCGTGCATTTCATCGACCTCGATCATTTCAAAGAGGTCAATGACACGCTTGGCCACGACGGTGGCGACTTTCTGCTCAAGACGGTCGCCGAACGTTTGCGAGCGGTCGTGCGCGTCGATGACATTGTGGCGCGGCTCGGCGGCGACGAGTTCGTCGTGGTGCAGGCCGGCATTGCCCACGGGGATCAAGCGACCGAGTTTGCACAGCGAATCATCGGCGCGTTGAGCGCACCCATACAATTCAAGGAGCAAGAGATCGTTACCGCCGTGAGCATCGGAGTGGCAATGGCGCCGAGAGACGGTAACAGCCCGGAGCGGTTGCTCAAGAGCGCCGACCTTGCGCTCTACCGGTGCAAAGCCGATGGGCGCAATTGCGTCCGGTTCTTCTTGCCGGAGATGGACAGCGAGCTGAAGACGCGGATCGAGCTTGAGAGGACAATCCGCGATGCAGTGCTGCATGATCGCTTCGAGTTGCACTACCAGCCGCTTTACGAGATGTCGGGCCGTCGCCTCATCGGCTTCGAGGCGCTGGTCCGCCTGCCCGCGAAGGACGGAACACTGATCCCGCCGTTGGTGTTTATTCCGGTGGCCGAGGAGATGCGGCTCATCGAGAAAATCGGAACATGGGTGTTGCGGGAGGCGTGCCGCACCGCCGCAACCTGGCCGGAGCATCTGACCGTTGCTGTGAACCTGTCGCCCGCGCAATTCTTGGCGGGTAGCGTCAGCGATATCGTTGCCGCCGCGCTGAAAGAGGCGGGTCTTGCGGCGCACCGGCTCGAATTGGAGATCACCGAGACCCTTCTGCTCGGCGACACTGAAGCCATCATGGCTGAGCTGCAAGCGTTGAAGGCAATGGGGGTGGCAATCGTGATGGACGATTTCGGGACCGGATATTCGAGCCTCAGCTATCTCTGGCGCTTCCCGTTCGACAAGATCAAGATCGACCGCAGCTTCATGCAGGGCTTCGACGGCTCCGGCCGTGATGTCAAGACGGTGGTGAAAACGATCATCGCACTTGGGCGCGAGCTGAACATGCGGGTGACGGTCGAAGGCGTCGAGACCGCGAAGCAGGCAGCCTTCCTCGACCAAGCCCACGGCGACCAAGCCCAGGGGTTCTTCTTCGGTCGACCGATCCGCTCGTCGGAAGTCGCGGCAAGTATACTCGCGGATTTTCAGAATACGCTCCCGACGATATCGTCCGCGAGCGCGCAAGAGAGCAAGCTGCACCTCGTCAAGACATCGGCGAAACGTTAGCAAGGACATCGCGCGCATGGTGTTCACTGGACTGAGCGCCGGGCACGTTGTCTAAGGAAGCATCCGGCCAAGGATTGATGTGAATGGAATGAAGCCTGTTGACACGGGTCTTCCGCATCCGATCGACGGGGGGCAGAGAAACACCCGCATGAGCGGCCTCATAGTCGTCGTCGCGGTTGCTGTTTTTCTCGGCTGCGGGATGGTGTTCTATTCGTTGGTCAGTAGCCCGTCGACGTCGATCGCGACCGATTTCTCTTCCGATAGCCGATGACGTTTGATCGCTGGCGCTTTTCGCGCCTGGCCCAGTTCGATCCACCACAGTTGGACAGAGCGACGGTCGCATCGCCAATTCGTGTGTCCGGGCAGTCCGTTAGTCGGAGATGATTCAATGCCGCCTAATCAGTGATCAATTTGCAAACCGATTTCGCGGATGGGCGCGGAACTGTTCGAAATTGCACAGATGAGGCTGGTCGTGGAGCGCAGCATCCAAGGATTGCATCGGGCGGCGACCGTGCTGCCGGTCGAAATGCGAGCGCGCTCCCCTGGAACAACAAGGAGAACGACATGGTTCGCCCACTGCAAACTCGCATTATGCAGCATGGCTCTGGGTGGTATTGGGAAGTCACCCAGGGCGACGAAGTGATCGGACAAGGCGTGGCCGACACGCACGCCCGTGCCCGCGCAGAGGCGGGCAAAGTGGAGTCGCAAGATTCAGAGACTTGGCAAGCGGGCGCGTCGTTCGATCGATCGCCGACATTCCGCTATTAGAGCCCTAACCTTGGAAGGCCAGGACGCATTGTCATAGAGCTTGATGCGCCATGCACACTGCTAGCGACGCTGAAACTTCGCCACGATCTCCACGTGCGGCGAATAGAGGAATTGATCGACCGGCGTGACGCGCGTGAGCCGATAACCGCCGTCGGCGAGGATGCGGGCATCGCGGGCGAAGGTCGCGGCATTGCACGATACCGCCACCACGACCGGTACGGCCGAGGCCGCGAGCGCACGCGCCTGCGCTTCCGCTCCCTGACGCGGCGGATCGAACACGACGCAATCGAACGGCTTCAGCTCGGCCGCCAGCAGCGGCCGGCGGAACAGATCGCGCGCCTCGACCGAAACCGCCTTCAAGCCCGATGTTGTTTCGGCGGCGCGCTTCAGTGCGGCGACCGCTCCCTTGTCGCTGTCGACCGCGGTGATGCGCGCGCGTTCGGCCAGCCGCAGCGCGAACGGTCCGACACCCGCAAACAGGTCGGCAATCTTGCCGGCCTTGCCGCAATGCTCCAGCACCAGCGCCGCCAGCACGGCTTCGCCCGCCGCAGTCGCCTGCAAGAAGGCGCCGGGCGGCAGCGTGACCCGGGCGCGGCCCATCATGACGGTCGGGGCGGCACGCTGTATGGCGACTTCGCCGTGACGGGTGAGCCGCGCCAGCCGGTGCTGCGCGGCAACGCGCGCGAGCGCCGAGGTCGCCGCTGTCGTCAGCGGTCCCGAGCCGCGCACATCGACGTCGAGGCCGTTCTCGGTCGCACTCACCTGGATGTCGAGCGGCTTGCGCATCGTCTCGATCGTCTCGGCGATCGCCCAGGCGGCGGCAATCGCGCCGTCGAGCGCCGGCGCGAGCACCGGGCAACGATCGATTGCGATGATCTGGTGGGCGCGCGGCGCCGCGAAGCCGACCTTGAGCACGTCGTTCTGGCTGCGGCGCGCATGCAGCACCGCGCGGCGGCGGCCGTCGCCGTGGGCGTCGATCAGGTCGTCGACCGGCGCATCGAGCCCGGCTTGCGACAGCAATTCGATCACTCCGTCGCGCTTCCAGTCGCGATAGCGCGCCGCCGTCCAATGCTGGAGCGCGCAGCCGCCACAGGTGCCAAAATGCGGACAGATCGGCGTGATCCGCTCCGCGCTAGGCTGCGTGATCCTGATTGGCAGCCGGCGATCGGGATGCCCGGGCCAGGCCTCGGCTTCAACGGTTTCGCCCGGCAGCGCGAACGGCACGAACACGGGGCCATCAGGCGTATCGGCGATGCCGTCGCCGCGCCGTCCGAGACGGGCAATCGTCAGATGTTCGACCATGAGCCTGCGATAGCTGGACGGAATGACCGCGTCCAGATCACGGCGGCGCCGGAAGGTGTCCGCGCGCCGTCAGATTGTGGAACCGCACCGTCAGCAGCGCGCCGAACAGCACCAGCGCCAGGGCAAAGCCGATCCAGACACCGAAGACGCCCAGACCAATCGAGAACGCCAGCGCGTAGGCGCTGGTGAAGCCGACAACCCAGAAGCTGAGCGCCGCGTAGAGCAGCGGTACGCGCGTGTCGTTCAGCCCGCGCAGTGCGCCGGCGGCGATGCCCTGGATGCCGTCGGCGACGAACCAGGTCCCGCCGATCAGCAGCAGGATGCCGGCCAGGCGTGCCGTCTCGCCTGCCGCCGTGGCCGCCTCGCCGAGGAAGACCAGGGGAATGACGTTCCGGAACGCGACCACGACCAGGGTCAGAGCGACCATGATGGCGACGCCGAGCGCCAATGCCGCGAATCCCGCCCGCCGCGTTGCGACCGAGTCGCCACGGCCGACGGCGTGACCGACGCGCACGGTCGCGGCCATCGCGATGCCGAACGGCACCATGAACAGGATCGCCGCGATCTGCAGCGCGATCTGGTGCGCGGCGAGTGCGGTGGTGCCGATCCAGCCCACCAGGATCGCGGCCGAGGAGAACAGGCCCCACTCGAGCAACATCGTTCCGGAAATCGGCACGCCGATCACGATCAATTGCCGCATCAGCTCCCAGTCCATCCGCCAGAACCGGCCGAGCACGCGATACTTCTTGAACGGGCGGACGGCGTAGCAGACCCACACCGCCGCGACGCACATCGCGATGTTCACGAACGTGGTCGCGAGGCCGGCGCCGAGCAGATCGAGCTGCGGCAGGCCGTAGTGGCCGTGAATCAGCGCGTAGGCCAGCAGCCCATTGAGCGGGATCGCGACCAGCGTGATCCACAGCGCGGGCTCGGGGCGATTGACCGCGCCCATGAAGTTGCGAAACGCGATGAAGCACCAGGCCGGGATCATCGACCAGGCGAGGCCGAGCAGATAGCGGGCGGCGAGCGCGGCCGATTCCGGTGACTGGCCGGCGGCGAGCAGGATGTCCTCGCCCCACATCTGGATGATATTGATCGGCACCCCGAGGATCACCGCCGCCCACAGACCCATGCGCAGCGAGCGGCGGACCATGCGCGCCTCACGGGCGCCATAGGCCTGCGCCGCCAGCGTCGCGACCGCCGACACCAGGCCCATGCCGAAAACGAAGCCCAGGAACAGGATCAGGTGCGCGAGCCCGACCGACGCGACCGCGGCGTCACCCAGCCGCCCGATCAGCGCGAGATCGGTCGTCATCATCGCGATCTGACCCAGCTGGGTCAGCGCCATCGGCCAGGCGAGCTTCACCGTGTCGGCGATCTCGGTTCGCCAGACAATGCGATCTCCCTGCGGCGCGGAGGTGGCCGCCCTGATGGTTCCGAGGTGGGTCATGGCGCGGCACCATAACGGATGCCGTGGCAAGAGAAAGGCGTCCTTCAGCCCTGTTGGGCCGCCATCAGGAATTCGTGATTGCCGTCGCCCCCGGCGATCGGGGACGGGATGACGCCGAGGACGGTCCAGCCGAGGGACTCGACCAGGGAGGTCGCCGCCACGCAGACCTGGGCATGGACCGCCGGGTCGCGAACCAGGCCCTTTTTGACGTGGGCTGGCCCAGCCTCGTATTGCGGCTTGATCAGCACGATCGCTTGGCTGGGTACCTGAGCAGGTTCTTGGGTTGCTGCTTGGGCTGCTGGTCCGGCTAGCGCGAGCGCGGCGGGCAGCACGAGCTTCAGCGGGATGAAGCTCACGTCGACGGTGATGAGGTCCGGCGGCCGTTCGAGCCGCGCAGGCTCGAGCTTGCGAATGTCGGTGGCTTCGATCCCCACCACGCCAGGATGTCCGTGCAGGCTCGCGTGCAGTTGTCCGCGTCCGCCATCGACCGCGTAGACCCGCCGGGCGCCGCGCGCCAGCAGCACCTGCGTGAAGCCGCCGGTCGATGCGCCGACGTCGAGGCAAATGCGGCCGCGGGGATCGATGCCGAAATGATCGAGCGCCGCCACCAGCTTCAGGCCGCCGCGCGATACCCACGGATGCGCCGGCGTGGCCTGCAATACCGCATCGGCGGATACCGCCTCCGCCGGCTTGGTGACGGCGGTCCCGTCGGCCGTCACCATCCCGGCGGCAATCGCCTCCTGGGCCTTGGCGCGGCTCTCGAACAGGCCGCGTTCAACCAGCAGGCGGTCGATGCGTACGCGCTTCGTCATTGAAAGTTCCCATAGCAATTTCCGCCTTCTCCGGCGAGCGATGGTTAAGGCGGGCCTAATCGGCCATGAACGATGGAGTAACGCCGACGCGCTATCGTGCATCCGAAACCCCGTCTGAGGCGTTGACCCTGGTCCGCCATGTTCGTCAGGAGAAGCGGGATGGAGGAGCGGCGCGCGGTCCCGCGACAGAAGAGTTTTCTGCAGGGCCGCATCTATTTCAACCATCGGCGATCGAGCGTCGATTGCCTGATCCGCGACTATTCCGAGCAGGGCGCGCGCCTGAAATTCTCGGAAGCCGTCAACGTGCCCGAAGCGATCGAGCTCTATATCCCGAACAAGGAGGAGACCCATCGCGCGCGGGTCGAATGGCGAATCGGCAACGAGGTGGGCGTGTCGTTCGGCACCGAGATCCAATCTCCCTCCGTTTCCCCTGATGCGGCGCAGGGCGATCTGCCGACACGCGTCCAAAAGCTGGAAGCCGAGGTCGCGACGCTCAGGCGCATCGTAAACGACCTGCGCGCTGAAAATCGCAAGCAGCACGGCGAAGTGTCTTAACGCCCGCCAATGCGGGAACCTGACCACCCGCGTTCGCGTTGTCTTCCGAGTTCTCGGGTGTGCGCTTTGCGTTTCGATCCGGGCGTGTAAAATCCAGACAATGGCCCTCGACGTCTACCGCAAAAAACGGAAATTCGGCGTGACGCCGGAGCCGCGCGGCCGCAAGGCGCGCGCCAAGGGCAACCAGTTTGTCATCCAGAAGCACGCGGCGACGCGCCTGCATTACGATTTCCGGCTTGAACTCGACGGCGTGATGAAGAGCTGGGCCATCACCCGCGGCCCGAGCCTGGTGCCGGGCGAGAAACGGCTGGCGGTCGAGACTGAAGATCACCCGGTCGAATACAACGAATTCGAAGGCAGCATTCCCAAGGGCGAGTACGGCGGCGGCACCGTGATGATCTGGGACCGCGGCACCTGGACTCCGGAAGAAGACCCGCATCGCGGCCTGAAAAAAGGCCACCTCGATTTTTCACTCAAGGGCGAGAAACTTAACGGCCACTGGCATCTCGTGCGCATGCACCGCCGGCCCGGCGAGAAACGCAACAACTGGCTCCTGATCAAAGCCAGTGACGAGGAAGCGCGCACGGCGAAGGATACCGACATCCTGGAAGAGCTGCCAGATTCCGTCGTGTCAGGCCGTTCGATCGAGGAGATCGCGGCGGGCAAGGGAAAGAAGCGCGTCTGGCACTCGAACCGGGGCGCCGCCGAAAATGTGAAAGCCGGCGCGACCAGTGGCGGCGCGCGACCGGCAAAGGCGGCCCGCGAAAAGCGCACAGCGCGCAACGGCGCCTCCGGAAAAAGCGCCAAGAAGAAACGCGCGTCGCACGCCGATGCGTTGCCCGATTTCGTCCCGCCATCGCTGGCGACCCCTCGTGCAGCCGTGCCGAACGGCCCAGCTTGGGTGCACGAGATCAAATTCGACGGCTACCGCATGCAGGCCCGGCTCGACCACGGCAAGGTCAAGCTGCTGACCCGCAAAGGCCTGGACTGGGCAGCGCGGTTTCCGAACGTCACGGCGGATATCGCGCGGCTCGCCGCCGATACCGCCCTGCTCGACGGCGAGATCGTGGTCGAGAATGAACGCGGGCTTTCGGTGTTCTCGATGCTGCAGGCGGCGCTCAGCAACGGTGAACACGACAGCTTCGTCTACTATGTGTTCGACCTGCTGCACCTCGACGGCGAGGATTTGGCAAAGCTGCCGCTGGTCGAGCGCAAGGCCGCGCTGAAGCAGCTCCTCGACGACAGCGGTGACACCGGCTCGATCCGCTACAGCGAACATTTCACCGAGGACGGCGAGCACATCTGGGAGCAGGCCTGCCGGATGAACCTCGAGGGTATCGTCTCGAAGCGCGCCGATGCGCCATACCGGCCGGGCCGCACCGACAGCTTCATGAAGATCAAATGCTCCAATGCGCAGGAGCTGGTGGTTGGCGGCTACGTGCCGTCCACGGTGGCACCCAAGATGGTCGGTGCACTGGCGACGGGCTACTACCGCAACGGCAAACTGATCTATGCCGGCCGGGTCGGCACCGGCTATACGCGCGCGGTCGCCAAAGATTTGTGGAAGCGCTTGCATCCGCTTGAGATCGCCAAGCCGCCATTCGACGCGATCCAGCCGGTCGAGGCACGCAGCCGCGACGTGCGATGGGTCGAGCCGAAGACGGTGATCGAATCCGAATTTCGCGGCTGGACCAGCGACGGCATCGTGCGGCAGGCGGCGTTCAAGGGGCTGCGCGAGGACAAGCCGGCGACGGAGGTGGTTCGTGAGCTTCCGGCCGAGGAGGCGGATGTGCCGCAAGAAACGTCCCAGGAAACGTCCCAGCAAACGCAACGCGCTGCCGCACGGTCTTCGACATCGGCCGCCAGGAAATTGAAGCCCGCCGCCAAGGCCCCTTCAAAGGCGCCTGCAAGGGCGACGTCGAGCAAAGGCAAGGCTGCTGCGAGCGGCGCGGCGGGTGAGGGCGGCGTCCGCTTCACCCATCCCGATCGCATCTACTGGCCCGATGCCGGCGTCACCAAGCAGGATGTCGCCGACTACTACAGGTCGGTGTGGGATCTGATGGCGCCGCATGTCGTGAACGTGCCGTTGAGTCTCCTGCGATGCCCCGACGGCGTCCAAGGGCAATGCTTCTTCCAGAAGCACGCGTCGGCGGGCCTCAATGACGCGCTGCTGCGCAGCGTCATCGACAGCAAGCGCCGGCAGGTGATCGCGGTCGAGAACCTGGACGGGCTGCTGTCGCTGGTGCAGGCGGGTGTGCTCGAAGTCCACGTGCGCGGTTCGACGATCGACCGGCTCGATCTCTGCAACCGTGTGGTGTTCGACATCGATCCCGGTCCCGATATCGGTTGGGCCGATATCGTCCGCGCCGCGCGCGAGGTGCGCGAACGGCTCGAGGCCATCGATCTCGAAAGCTTCGTGAAGCTGTCCGGCGGCAAGGGCGTGCATGTCGTGCTGCCGGTCGCGCCGGTCGACTGGGAGACGGTCAAGACGTTCGTGCAGGCATTCGCGCAGGCGATGGCCGCCGACGATCCCGATCGCTACGTGGCGAAGATGACGAAGTCGCTGCGCAAAGGGAAAATCTTCGTCGACTATTTCCGCAATTCACTGGAGCAGACCTCGGTCGCCGCCTATTCGACGCGGGCGCGTGAGGGTGCGCCGGTGTCGGCCCCGGTGACCTGGGAGGAGCTCGGGCGTGTCAAAGCGGCGAACCAGTACACGCTGCTCAATTTCGACAAGCGCATGAATTCGCAGAAGCGCGATCCCTGGGCGGATATCGGGCGCGTCAAGCAGAAGCTGCCCGATTTGAAATCGCTGCGGAAGCGGGGCTGATTACTGCTCCGGCAGCGGAATGAACTCGCGGTCGTCGCCGGGCACGGTATCGAAGCGGCCGGCCTTCCAGTCCGCCTTCGCCTGATCGATCCGATCTTTGCGTGACGAGACGAAATTCCACCAGATGTGGCGCGGACCATCCATCGCGGCGCCGCCGACCAGGACGACGCGTGCGTCGGTCGCCGCCGTCACCGTGATGGCGTCGCCGGGCCGGAAGATCAGCAGCCGCCCGGAGGAGAATTTGTCACCGGCGATGTCGATCTCGCCGTCGACCACGTAGAGCGCGCGCTCTTCGGTCGCGGCGTCGAACGGCATCGTTGCGCCGGCCGCGAGCGTCGCTTCGGCGAACAACGTATCCCACAAGGTCGGCACCGGCGAGCGCGCGCCCAGCATGCTGCCCGCGACCACGCGCACGCGCTTGCCGGTGTCGGTGACGATCGGGAGCTCCGCACTGCCGACATGCACGAAGCCCGGATCGGTCTCCTCGCCGCTGGCCGGCAGTGCGACCCAGCACTGCAACCCGTGCAGCGGCTCGCCGCCCATGCGGCGCTCCGGGGCGGTGCGTTCGGAGTGCACGATGCCGCGTCCTGCGGTCATCCAGTTGACGTCGCCGGGGCGGATCGGCACGGCGGTGCCGAGGCTGTCACGGTGCACGATCTCGCCGTCGAACAGGAAGGTCACGGTGGCGAGGCCGATATGGGGATGGGGGCGCACGTCGATGCCCTGGCCGCTGCGAAACTCTGCCGGCCCGATGTGATCGAAGAAGATGAAGGGGCCGACCATGCGCCGCTTGGCGTGGGGCAGGGCGCGGCGCACCGAGAATCCGCCGAGATCGACGCTGCGCGGAACGATCATCAGCTCGATGGCGTCGCAGGACGGTGTGTCGCCGGCCTGGGGGTCCTTGTCGGGGGCGAAGCTCATGGGCTAAACCTTTGATGTGCTTGAGACATCGTGCTTGAGACATCGTGCCGCGCTGGGCGGCGCTCTGCAGACGATGATGACCTGACCGCACGGTATAGTCTTGCCTTTCATTGGCAAGTTTTCGTGACCCGAATGGGGCCGATCCGCCTCTCACGCGTATCAGCCAATAGGTAACGACATATGAGCAACGTCATCTTCGCGCTGCGCACGTTCCTGAGGCTGGCGCTGCCGTATTTCCGTTCCGAGGACCGCTGGCGGGCACGGGCTCTGCTGTTCGGGGTGATCGCCTCCGAACTGTTCGTGGTCTATGTCGCCGTGAAGGTGACGGATTGGAATGCCGCGTTCTTCAACGGCATCGAAGCGCGCAACTGGGATGCGGTGCAGTTCCAGCTTCTGGTGTTCCTGCTGATTACGCTCGGCGCGATCCTCTCCGGCATGGGCCAGTATTGGTTCGGGCAGACCCTGATCATCCGATGGCGCGAGTGGATGACGAACCGCTACGTCGACCTATGGATGGCGGAAGGCCGCCACTACCGCATCCGTTTTGTCGACCAGAGCGTGGACAACATCCACCTGCGCATCGCCAACGATGTCTTGATGTTCAACCGGCTGACGCTTGAACTCGGCACCGGCTTCCTCAACGCCATCGTGTCGCTGTTGTCGTTCGCCGTCGTGCTGTGGAGCCTGTCCGCGCTCGCGCCCTTGCCGCTATTCGGCGTCAACCTGGCGTTCCCCGGCTACCTGATCGTGCTGGCGATCGGCTACGCCGCGCTGGGCACGATTGTCGCGCATGCGATCGGTCAGCCGCTTATTCCGCTGCAATTCCGCCAGCAGCGCTATGAGTCGGATTTCCGGTTCGCGATCGCGCGGGTCACCGACCACGCGGAGTCGGTCGCGCTTATGGGCGGTGAGAAGGTCGAACGTCACGAGTTGAAGCGGCGCTATGGCGCGCTGGTGCGCAATTGGGTGGCGCTGGTGCGCCGCCAGAACGGATTGAATGGATTCGTGTTCGGCTACTACCACGTCTCGACGGTGTTCCCGGTGCTGGTGGTGACGCCGGCCTATCTCGTCGGTGCGATCCCGCTCGGCGTGTTGATGCAGGCGTCGCTTGCGTTTCAGCGGGTCGAGGCGGCGTTCGCCTTCTGCGTCACGTCCTACGCCAAGATCGCGGAGTGGAAGGCGGTGATGGACCGGGTGGCGCAGTTTGAAGTTGCGATGGGCACCGTCGATGTGCCGGGCCCGCAGGGCGCCGACATCCGCTTCGTCAGAGATGGCAGCCCGAACCTGTCGGTCGCCGACCTGGTGGTGAAGGCCGCGACCGGCGAGCCGATCGCGTCGGTCGCGAATCTCGCACTCGCGCCGGGTGAGCGCGTGCTGGTGCGCGGGCCGTCCGGCTCCGGCAAGTCGAGCCTGTGCCGCGTGCTGGCCAGGATCTGGCCGGTGGGGGAGGGGCGGATTCATCTGCCGCAGGGCGCGCGGGTACTGGCGCTGCCACAGCGGCCGTATTTCCCGCTCGGCACCTTGCGTCAGGCGCTGGCCTATCCGACTGCGGTCGAGGACGTGCATGACGCCGACGTGCGCACGGCGCTCGCCGTGGCCGGCCTCGGCCATCTTGCCGATCGGCTCGACGAGGAAGCTGAATGGAACACGCTGCTGTCAGGCGGAGAGCAGCAGCGCATCGGCTTTGCCCGTGCGCTGATCCATCAGCCGGACCTGCTGCTGCTGGACGAGGGGGTCTCGACGCTGGAGGACGCGGAAGCGCGTGATCTCTATGCGCTTCTGGGCGAAAGATTGCCGCGGACGATGGTGATCTCCATCGGCCGTGCCACCGCCCTGGTTGCCCTGCACCAACGGATCATGGAGATGACCGGCGCCTCCGCGGCGAGCCGGTCGCAGCGATCCGCCGCATTGGCACCCGTGCCCGCTTAGCCGCTATACTGATCAAGACCCTTGGAGGATTCGATGCTGAAGATGAACTACTGGACGGACAAATGGGACCTGCATGTCGATGTCTGCCCGTGCGACCCGCATTTCAACGACTGGGTGGCCAAGAACAAGATCAAGAACAAGCTGATCTATCACTTCGGCACCGGCACGCATCACGTCATCGGAATCAAGCAAGCCACCAACAAATCCAACAACGCGGTGCTCGCGATCACGGCCTCCAAAGAGGAGTATGACGCCTATATCGAACTGTCGACCAACAAGGCGCAGGTCACGAAAAACTATCTGGCCTATTTCGGCGACATCTATCTGACCAACCCGAAGCTCCTGCCGGACTTCGACGTCGTCACGATGTTCCACCTGTGCGAGTTCTTCTTCCCGAACACCGCCAGCAAGTCTTACGGCGGCATGACCGACGAGAAGCTGCTCGACCTGTTCACGGCCAAGACCAAGAAGAACGGTCACATCCTTTTCTACATGGGATCAATGGCCTGGAACAAAGCGCTGCCGATCGTGCAGAAGTGGGAGAAGCGCGCGCCAGTGAAGCGCGTCGGCGAGTTCAAGACGCTGCTCGTTTTCCGGAAGACAAAATAGAGCGCACCTCGGCTTCGCCCCTCGGCTCGTGATGGCCGGGGCGGTCGAGGCCGGCGTCTCGCCTTAGCTCCTGCAGGATCGGGCCATTCATGATGGCTTCGAGACGAGCGAGGATGGCGGCGAATTCCATCCCGTCCATGACCCGATGGTCGATGACCATGCGGACCGGCGTGCGCCCGTCGGGTCCGAACACGCCGAACGTCAACAGGCTTGTGGTCAAGGTGGGGACGTAGAGCAGGTCCGATCCCTTGAACGCCACGGACGTCACGGAAAAGGTGCCGAAATAGTTCGCGCGCCACCTTGGCATGTTGTAGCCGGCCCACATCACGCCTCGGCGTAAAACGCCGGGCAGCTTTCCGACGGCGATGGCGCGCCGGAATGCATGGATCTCGGTCACCGGGGACTGCACGTGTTTGTTGATCACATAGTCGATCGTGTGGATCGGCATCGAAGCGGGATCCACCACCAACAGCGGAAGCACGCAGGCCTCGCCATCGTGCTCACGATTGATCGTTATCGTCGCGATGCTGACCGGGTATTCATAGAGGTGGGGCCACGGCCATTTGAGGTAGGCGCGCCGCAACTGGGGAAACTCGCGCGCCGTCAGCGCACAGGCCTTGGCGAAGATGGCCGCCCATGCGGGCCGATACGGCACGGCGTTGCGGGCGGCGATGACGGCGCCGAGGTCCATCACGCGCTCGGTCGGAACGCCCGGAACCTTGATCGCATAGCGCATCACATCGGTGATGAGCCGCCGGAAAGGCGAAAGTGCTATTGATCGTCCACGCATCGGTACCCGGCACGGTCCCCAGCAACCGGACCGGACGGTATTATCGAATGAGGACCGGGAGCCTGTCCATCGGTCTTATCGGCCCCGGAGCGGGTGAAACACGGCAATCGCCGGCTCGGGACGCCGACCGGACCGCTGCGCCGTCTGACTGCGTCAGTTCACGTCGAGCGGGCCGGTGCCGGTCGGCTTGCCGGCGGCGTCGAGCGTGATCTTCTCGACCCTGGCTTCGGCCTGCCGCAGCAGCTCCTCGCAGCGGCGCTTGAGCGCCTCGCCGCGCTCATAGATCGCCACCGACTCTTCGAGCGGGACCTTGCCCTCCTCGAGCCGCTTGACGATCGATTCAAGCTCCTCGATCGCCCGCTCGAAGGTAAGGGTGGTGACGTCGCTGTTAGTGGTGTCGGCCATGCTGTTTCCGAATATGCCCGCCCGAATGTCCGCGAGTCGAGCGTGTCATTCTACCTGTTTTGCATTCTACCTGCTTTGTAAGCCCGGTTAACCCCGCATCAGCGCGGTCACATGGGCGGCGGCAGAGCCGGCGAGGCCCTCCAGGTCATAGCCGCCTTCGAGGACGGATACCACGCGGCCTTGCGCGCTCTTGTCGGCGATCTCCATGAGCTGCTGCGTCGCCCAGGCGAAGTCGGCCTCCACGAGGTTGAGGTTGGCGAGCGGATCGCGGGTGTGGGCGTCGAATCCCGCTGAGATCACCACCAGGTCGGGCTTGAACTCCCGCAGCCGCGGCAGGATGCGGGTCTCGAACGCCGCGCGGAACTGGCTGCCGCCGTCGCCGGCCCGCAGCGGTGCGTTGACGATGGTGTCGTGCTCGCCGCTCTCGGAGAGCGCACCGGTGCCGGGATAGAGCGGCATCTGGTGGGTCGACGAATACATCACGCTCGCGTCGGACCAGAAGATGTCCTGCGAGCCGTTGCCGTGATGGACGTCGAAATCGATGAGCGCCACGCGCTCGGCGCCGTGCTTGCGTTGCGCGTGACGCGCCGCGATCGCAGCGTTGTTGAACAGGCAGAAGCCCATCGGACGCGCGGTCTCGGCATGGTGGCCGGGCGGACGGACGGCGACGAAGGCGTTCGTCGCCTTGCCGGTCATCACCGCGTCGACCGCATGCACCGCGCCGCCGGCGCCACGGAGCGCGGCCTCGAAACTGCCGGGCGACATCGAGGTGTCGGCGTCGATCTGCACCAGGCCCTGTTGCGGCGAGGCCTCCTGGACGGCGGTGACGTAATCCATCGGATGGCAGAGCGCGATGGTGTCGAGAGCAGCGGCGGGCGCTTCGACGCGGACCAGCGGATTGAAGGCGTCGGCCGCCAGCGCGCCTTCGATCGCGCGCAACCGGTCCGGCCGCTCCGGATGCCCGGCCGGCGGGCGGTGATCGAGACACGCGGCGTGGGTAATATAGAGTGTTGTCATCGGGCAGATTTAATCGGTTCGGTCCCGCAGCGGAAGGGCGATCACGCCAGCGCCGCTGCGCTTGCATTCACGCTTTCGTCGCCTTGCGTGACGGTATGTTCCAGGCCGGACGCGCCAACCGCGATATTCTCGGCAAAAAATCGTGCCAGCGCGATGCGCGCGGGAGCAGAACCGTCTCCCGTCATCCGCGCCGCGGCCAGCGCCTGTTCCGCCAGTAAGGCGCCGCCGGCGGTATTCGCGAACAGGCGCAGATAGGGTGTCGCGCCGGCGAGCGCCGCGTCGCTCTGCGGCGCCTTGAGCAGCCATTCGGTCGCCCGCGCCAGGCTGTCGATCGCGTCGGCAAGCCGCGGGCCGGTGGCGCCGAACGCCGGATCGTTGGTGGCCTTGACCGCGTCGGCGGTGCGCCGCAGCTCGCCGATATAGACGCGCACGGCATTCCCGTCCGACATCGGCAGCTTGCGGGTCACGAGATCAATCCCCTGGATACCGTTGGTGCCTTCGTAGATCGCGGCGATACGGGCATCGCGGAAGTGCTGCGCCGCGCCGGTCTCCTCGATATAGCCCATGCCGCCGTGCACCTGGATGCCGAGCGAGGCGACCTCGCAGCCGACGTCGGTCGCGAACGCCTTGGCGATCGGCGTCAGCAGCGAGCCGCGTTCGTTCGCCGCGGTCCGTGCCGCCGCGTCGGTGCTGCGGTGGGCGCGGTCGATCGCGACCGCCGTCGCATAGGAGATGGCGCGCGCCGCGCCGGTGAGCGCGCGCATGGTGAGCAGCATGCGCTTGACGTCGGGATGCATGATGATCGGGCTCATGCCATCCTTCACTTCGGCCGTGCGCCCCTGCTTGCGCTCGCGCGCATAGGCGAGCGCCTGCTGGGTCGCGCGCTCGGCGATGCCGACGCCTTGCAGCGCGACCGCGAGCCGCGCCTGGTTCATCATCGTGAACATGCAGGCGAGGCCGCGATTCTCTTCGCCGATCAGGTAACCCACCGCGCCGCCACGATCGCCGAACACCATGGTGCAGGTCGGCGAGCCGTGGATGCCGAGCTTGTGCTCGATCGAATGCGCGCGCACGTCGTTGCGTTCGCCGAGCGAGCCGTCGGCGTTGACCAGAAATTTGGGGACGAGAAACAATGACACGCCGCGCGACCCGGCGGGCGCGTCGGGGAGCCGCGCCAGCACCAGGTGCACGATGTTGTCGGTCATATCGTGCTCGCCATAGGTGATGAAGATCTTCTGCCCGGTCAGACGATAGCTGCCGTCACCGGCGCGCTCGGCGCGGGTGCGCAGTGCGCCGACGTCGGAGCCCGCCTGCGGCTCGGTCAGCTGCATGGTGCCGGTCCACTCGCCGGACACGAGCTTCGGCAGATATGCGCGCTGAAGTTCGTCCGTGCCGTGGGCGATGAGGGCGTCGACCCCCGCGATCGTCAGCACCGGCCCGATGCCGAACGCCATCGCGGCCGAATTCCACATCTCGAGGCAGGCGGCGTTGACCGCCTGCGGCAGGTCCTGCCCGCCGAAGTCCGCCGGGGCGGCGAGGCCGTTCCAACCCGCCGCGGCCCAGGCGCGATACGCTTCCTTCCAGCCCGGGGCGGTCGTGACGGCGCCATCCTTGAAGATCACGCCCTGGCGGTCGCCGACGACATTGAGCGGGCCCAGCACCTCGGTCGCGAACTTGCCGGCTTCTTCCAGCACGGCGTCGACCAGGTCCTCGGCGAGGTCGCCGTAGATGCCCTCGTCCAGCGCCTGCTTGAATCCGGCGGCGTGCTTGAGCGCAAACGCGATGTCGGCAACCGGAGCCCGGTAGGTCATCTTGCGCCTCCCTGCGGCGGCAGGCGGCCCGTTCGAGTCGCCCAGTCCCCGATTCGCCCGCAAGACTAGGCGAAAATCACGACAAAAATCACCAGGAGCCGGCCTGGGCCGCGTTGATCGGGCGGGGACCTGCCGCTATGGTCCCGCGCGTCGGCGCCCCAGCGCGCCGGCATCCCACACGCGTCGCGATGGGGCGTAGCCAAGTGGTAAGGCAGCGGATTTTGATTCCGCCATCCCCTGGTTCGAATCCAGGCGCCCCAGCGAGCCAGTGTGGTCTCTCTGGTGTATGTCCGGTGCGAAAAAAATGGCGCGATATTTCCGCGCGTTAGCTAGGCTACGCGAAGTGTCTGCGGCGAAGTTTTTGGATGTTGGACGGAATGCGGCGAATTCGCGTACTCGATTCAAAACCCAAAGCGTGGGCAACATGCGCACCCGCCGGGTTGGTCGGGATCCACACTGTTCGCCCGCCGCAGTTTTCTGACGGCCAAGGCACTCGCGATTGGTCCAACGACTCGACTAGCGGGCGGGCGCCGGAATCTGCGCACCAGACGCGCGCCATTGATTGTAGGTTTGGAACTTCAAGCCAAGCTTGTCGTAGAAAACTCTGAGATAGCCATCGGGCCCGCGCATGACGGCGTCGGGCCGCACACGCTGCACCTCCTGGGCCATCACACCGACGTAGGCGGTGTCGCTGCCCTTGTAGACGAAGCGATAGAAGCCGACGCCGTTGGCGAGGTGGCCGAGCAGAGTCACGTCCTCTTTCAGTTCGATGTCGGATCGTCGGCCGCCACCGCCGCGCCCGCCACCACCGCGTCCACCACCGCCACCGCCAAAGCTTCGTCCGCCACCGCCGCCACCGCTGAAGCTTCGTCCTCCTCCACCACCAAAACCCATTCCGCCGCCGCCGCGCCCGCCACCGCCGCTGAAGCCCATGCCACCACCGGGCATGCCGCCACCGGCCATACCCGCCATGCCTCCACCCATGCCGCCCATGCCGCCTTGGCCCATGCCACCCATGCCACCTTGACCCATGCCACCTTGACCCATGCCACCTTGACCCATGCCACCTTGACCCATGCCACCTTGACCCATGCCACCTT